>Ga0302320_10015407_pt1 | contig 15711 bp, 15 predicted proteins | sample Bog_T0_3_FD_202130 | JGI IMG/M metagenome (GOLD analysis project Ga0302320, IMG submission 202130) | Peat permafrost microbial communities from Stordalen Mire near Abisko, Sweden - Bog_T0_3 | ecosystem: Environmental > Terrestrial > Soil > Wetlands > Peat | place: Sweden: Abisko, Stordalen Mire... | reverse complement strand
CTGCGCTCGCTGGCGCACGATTTGGGGCAACTCATGGGGTGCGGCGCGCACTTGGAGGAACTGCGGCGCACGGCCAGCGCGGAGTTCGAGATCGGCGATGCGCGCACGCTGGAGCAACTGCAATCGCTGGCCGCGGACGATCGGCTGGTGGATGCCATGGTGCCCGCGTCGAAGTTGCTGCCGGGAATGCCCGGCGTGTATGTGGACGATGTGACGGTGGCGCACATACGGCACGGGCGGAACTTCCCGGCGTCGCCATTCCGGTCGGACGCGGCGGCGAAGTATGTGAAGGCGCTGACGCGGCAGGGCGATCTGGTGGCGATCGGGGAAGCGGTGCTGCCGAATTTGTACCATCCGGTAGTGGTTCTGTAAGGGGAGTTGCGGAGGCGAACGAGTGGGGGATCTGGTGGCGAACGTCGCAACCTCCCGCCGCTACGGACCAAAGTTTCTGTCAGAATTGCCGTATATTAAATATGTGAGGGAGCCGCCGGCGCTCCGTGGAACCTTGCAGCCTTTGCGCGCCGTCGGGCCTTGCCGGAGAGTTTTGTTAAACCACTAAGGACTATCAGATGCTCAAGCAAGTCATTGAGGCGACGCGTCTCAGCCCTGAGTTTTGCGCCAGCCTGTTGCGGGTTCCGGCGGAGCAGTTTCGCGAGTGGATTGACGGGAAGCACCCGATTCCACGGTTCGTGATTCCCGAAATGACGGCTGTCCTAGGCGTCAGCGAGAAGAGTCTTCTGGCGAAGGGCCCGGTACATGATGCGGACGGCGCCTCTTTAGCTCCGGCCATTTGGTACAAGCTGCGCAGCGACGACCTTAGCGACGCGGATCGAGAGTTTGTAGGTTTGGTGCGCCGGTTGGGCTTCTTCATGGCGCAGTTGGAAGCCATCCGAGGCAGTCGCAGTTCGCGCGCGTGGAGGGCGGTTGCACAAGCAGTTCTCGAGCCGGTGGACCGCTCGGCGCCGCCGGCGGTGCAAGGCAGGGATGCTGCGCTTAGCTTCCGCGCGGCAGCGAATCTTGACCACGGTCAAGCCGGAATTGGAGAATTGATTCGGCCACGACTTCGTCAAGTGGGCGTCGTCGTAATCGAAAGTCCAGTACCAAAATCGTCATTGGAGGGCTGCTGTTTCGACATAGGTCGTGAGGGCGACCTAAGGCCGTGCGTGTTTGCAAACACCTTCAAGTCGACTTGGTTTCGGCGCAATGAAACAGTGCTTCATGAGGTTTGCCACGCGATCTTCGATCTCGAAAACGACCCTGTTTCACTGGATTTCCGTGATTGGTCGAAGGCTGCTCCAGGGCTTTCGGAGGTGCGCGCCCGTGCTTTTGCTCGCGAATGCCTTGTCCCCAGGGCAGTCCTCGTGCATTATACGAACCAATTGGGCCTCCATTGGCAATGCCTAACGGCGCAGGACATTGCGAGACTCATTGCGTCCATCCATGTCGAACAGGCGGCACTCCTTAGCGCAGCCTATGACGAGGGATTCATTTCTGAAGACCAGCTTCAGCAGTATCTGACTTATGATTGCAGCGCCGCGCTGAAAGAGATCAGCTATCATGCGTGGTCGACGCGGGAGTTTTTGCGACGGGAAGCTGGCGAATCTCCTAAATGGATAGCTCAGAATCGCGGTACTACCGTCGGCGCGCGCTCCTTGCGTCTTCCGGCTGGCTACGTCAAGCAGGTCATCGAGACGCTGAATGTGGGCGAAATCAGTATCGGAAAGGCTTCGGAACTGCTAATGATGGATCGATACACTTTCGCTGACAGGTTCGGCGACCTGATCGAACCTGTTGCTGCATGAGCAATCCTCAGGGTTCGGAGGTCCTGCAACAGAAGTCTAAGGTCCTGATCTTCGACAGTTCAGTTGTCCTCCAGATCATCGCATCCGGGCAGTTTCGTATTCTTCGCTCCCTCCGGTCCGACTTCGCTGTTAAATCCGCCATTGTGCCAGCCGTCGAATCTGAGGTCTTGTCTATCGTCGAGAACGTCCCCAAGTTCCGCGGTCGGCGCGAACAGTTCAAAAAGGCGCTGCGGAATGGAACGCTCGCGATTGTCGATCATGATTTGCTCGCGCCATTTCTTGGTGGCGCGGCCGATTCTTGGATTCGCCAAATCGACTCGGAGGGCACGCGCCTTTACGATTTTGTAGACCGGGGTGAAGCGTTTACCCATGCCGCCTCTATAGTTCTCGATGCTCTTGTCGTAACGAACGACACGACCGCAGTTTCCAGACTCGTTCGACGAGGCGAGACGATTCCACGGCCCGTTCTGCGATTTTGGGATCTTGTGGTGTTCGCCCATCAGGCAGCGCTGCTTACTGCCGCCGAATGTGACGCCATTCGCCAGGTCCTGGACAAGATAGGAGAACGGAATCACCCGTGCTTCACTGGCCACTCCTTCCAAGACGGACTTCCTCATTTCTATGCCAGGCTCGCCTGCTCCGGCCAACGACCGCTCGGGTCCAATGCGCCTCAGGAGAAATTTGACGAGCGGATCGTTCTGAGTCGAATTACTCCGGCCTTACAAGAGCCAACCAGTTGATAGCCGATATTCACTGCTATCGTTCTGTGAGGACGGCCTGTGTCGTCCTATAGGTTGAACGCCCGCCGAGGTGAAGGGCCGCGTGTCCGCGTGTCATTGCCGCTCATCCGGTCGAACCGCCCGGGTTCATTACATTCGCTGAGCAGCGCTGAGATCGATGACCTCCCGGCTGACGTTGTCTGCCTTCCCGACGTGAACGTCTGGGCCGCCGCCGTAGCGGACCGGCACGAAGATCGCGCAACTGCCCGCCAGTGGTTCGATTCCGCTTCCGCTCCGATTTGTGTCTGCCGCGTTACCCAAATGGCGTTCCTCCGCCTTCTGACCAATCCGAAGGTGATGAATGAGGATATGCTCAGCCCGTTGCCGATGAACGTGTCCGCGTCGAACCGGAACCTGCGAATATCGAGAGCGCCTGGCTTTCTTGGATGAGGATGAACGCGGCAAGCGGCAGCACGTGGATAGACGCATATCTGGCCGCATTCGCTGTGGAGGCGGATTTTCGTCCGATCAGCTTCGATCGAGGTATGCGTCGGTGGCCGGGGTCGGCGCTCGAAGTATTGATGCCCATCTAACCGAACCTGTTGGACCATTGGCACACGGGTTGTCGGGCCGCCTCCGAGTGGGCGACGGTCTCGCCGTAGCCGACACTTCCCAGATGGCCGTTTTTCGGGCGTTTCAGGCGGAGGGCAGTTCAGCGGGATGGGGACAATACTGCCAAGTGGCGATGCTTTAGGATGCCAAGGCCACGCGCCGTCCCGTGCTAAAGTGATCGAGATGAACCAAATGGCGCGCGATCCGTCGGACGTACGGTACTGCGCTACGGCAGTTATTGACCTGCTCGGGTTCTCCGCCCACTTGGAGACGGGGAGCAATGACGTGCGCACGACGATTGGCCGAGCGGCGATTGATCGGTTACAGGTCCTAGCTAGAGGAGGCTATTCGACTTATGAACGCAGAGTTGAGTGCCCTCCCAGCAGCATATCCGCGAAACATGTCGTGTCAACGCATAAATGATGCAATCATCCTGACTCTTGATCTTCCGGATTCGCTGATGCCGTCTGTAGGCCAACCGGGGAAACACGGCTTCACGGTGAAGGACATTTCAGAACTTCTGGATATCCGGCTTTACGAAGGTGATGGCGGTGAAGGGCGTTTCGCGACGGACCTCCGCGCTCGAATCCAAGTGGAGATCGAGGACCTGATTAAGTTCGTTGGCTTAGTGGCACGTCTCCATGAGTTCGTGAACAGGCAGGAGCACGCGAGCTGTTTTCCTGGTTGCAAGACGATATACGCGACTGGGCTGAGGCGCCCTTTTAAACGGTCGGACGGAAGCGAGGACCCATTAGCCGCTAATTTTTCATTCTCAAACGCCTGCGCCGCGGACGATTCCCTTCACGGTGCAGCGTTGTTTATCGACGACAATATTGCTAGATTAGTCTCCACAAATCCGTTCGCGCTAAACCTGTTTCACTATGCGTGCCTCATAAGTCGTGAAAAACACTTCGATCCGGCGGAAGAGTATCGAGGGGAGCTGTATGTTGACACCGAGTGGGCACTGTCAGCACCTCAAAATGTGAACCTATTCCGGAAATCCTTCATCTTTCGGGAGATGCGCGGTGATCCACTTACATATCTACAACTAATTCATCTACTCTCGGATTATCTGACTGGCGTTAAGCAACCGGCAAAGGAATGTCCGGACCTCATCTCGTCGAGTCTCGACCCGATCCGCACCGGCCCCGATGTGGCCGATCTGCGCTCCGGACGCGCACCCAAAGGCCGATTCTTCCTCAACGATATTTCAACAGATATCCGAATTCTCCCCGAGTTCATCGCTTCAGGTTCGTCGCCCACGGCTCAACTGGAACTTCGGACAAGCGTCGTCACAGTCCCCAGAGCATGCTAGCCCGGCGTTCAATGAACCGCAAACCGGAGCCATCGATAACCCACTTGGCTGGGAAACGCCCATCCCGCTGATCTACCGGCCGACGCAAGCCCGCAGTCCCCATCTGGTAAGCTTCGGGCCGATTGATGCGCGACTCGGAAACCGGGGGCGAGGCTTCCACGTGGCCGTCTACTAAAGACGCAACACCTTCGTGCGGCAGCGCGGGTCACCGCTCGACAAGTTCCACGCGGCGATTCTTGGCTCTGCCTTCCTCGTCCCTGTTCGAGGCCACGGGGGCCAACGGACCGTTCCCGTAGGCTTGGAGCCGGTCCGGCGCCACGCCGTAAGTGGTAGTCAGTGCTTTGAGGACTGCTTCCGCACGCCGGCGCGACAGGTCCATGTTCATTTGGAACTCGCCGACACTGTCGGTGTGGCCGACAATGTACAGCTTGAGGTTCGGATCCTGCTGTAGCAACTTGCCAATCTCCTGCAGGGCCGCCGCGGACTCCGGCTTGGTATCCGCCTTGCCGGTATCGAAGTAAATGCCATAGACGGCCACGTGGCCGGTCTTGCCGATATCGCCCTTCAGCGCGGCCGCATTGACTGTCACCAGCCCTCCTTCCATGGGCTTGGTTTCAATGATGTCCAGATTTGTCGTGCCCGGCGCCACATGGAGGCTGACATAGATATCCCCTTCCGGGCGCGCCAGTTTGCCGGAGAACTGCCAGTGGCCGGCGCCATACCAGGTGTCGGACCAGTCGGCGGTCATGTGAAATCTGGCCACCCCGCAGGCATCCCCGCCGCAGGTAAACACCGTCTCAAACCCGGCGCGCTTCAGGGCGCTTTCATAATTGCGGTAGACCTCTAAGGGCGAGCGGTCCTGAGGATAGGTATATGAGATCCTGGTAATCTTGCCCTCCAGGTGCAGGCTCTTGGGCGCACCCTGGGAGGTAACCGCTCCGATGGGAAAACTGAACTCGTCAAACTGCCGGGTCTTGTAATTGTCAATGACCGAGCCAGGGTACCGCGAGACGAGCGGGGAATCCTTGCTCCCTTCGACATCCTTCGACTGCGCCGCTGCCGGCGCGGCCAGGGCGAGGGAAAGCATCGCGACAAGCAGGTTCCGATTCATTGTCATAAGGACTCCTTCGTAGCCAACGAGTATACCCTGAATCGCGTTTCAGGAAGCTGCCAATCAGCGGCCATGAAGTTGCCTGAACCCAAACCCATGCATCGGCAGAACCGCTCCCTGGCGGGGTGCCCTCCGGGCCCGGCTCGGTAACAAGTCCCGTGAAATCATCGCTGCGTTTTCCGAGCCGCGCGCGCAAGCAAGCGGTCTTTGCCATTTGAAGTCAGTTTCGCGACACTCACCCCACGAAATTCCGCTGCAGGAACTTGACTCCTGTAACTAACTTATCCCGAAAGTCGGCCAGATCGCGCACCTTGCGGAATTCCCGCCAGAGTGTCCGCGGATGCAGATAGTGCTCCCGATAGGCCCGGGACACTAACCGCTCCAGCCGCTCCTTCGGTAAGTGGGGATAAGAGATGATCGCATTTCGCGCCGGGTCTACCGGGACATAGTCGCCATAAGCGAGCCAGCCGTTCGACTTCGCGGCGGCGTAGAAATCCGTCCCCGGAAACGGGTTGGCGATGCTGAACAGCACGTAATCCACATCCAGCCGGCGCAATTCCCGCAGCGTCCGCTCGATGGTCGCCTCGGTCTCTTCCGGCGCGGCGCCGAAAAGGATGTTCAGCTCCACCGCAATGCCGTGCCGCTTGAGGATTTTCACGGCCCGCTCGGTGGCTTCCGCCCGGATCCCTTTGCGCACCGCGTCCAACACCTTCTGGTCGAACGATTCCGTGCCCAGATCCACGTAGGAGCAGCCGGCGGCGGCCATCGCCGCGGCGGCTTTGTCGGTGACACGGTCGCAACGCGCCAGGCAACTCCACTCCAGCTTCAGATCCTCAATGCCGGCGCAGATTTCGACGGTCCGGCTCTCATTCCACAGGAACTGGTCGTCGATCGCCGAGATCGACCGGAATCCCAGTGCGGCGGCGCGGCGCATCTCGGCCACCACATGGGCGGCGGAGTGCAAGCGCACCGGCGGTTTCACGCCGTGTTGCCGCTTATACTCCAGTTCGCGCGCGTAGGAGAGCGAGTTGGGGACGCAATACCAGCACTGCGCGTAACAGCCGCGCGAGGTCAGGATGGCGGTATGCGGTTTGCCGTGCAGCTTGGGATTCGAGTACGGGCGGTGGTCGAGCAGCGTGCGGTCGGGAATGGGCAGCGCGTCCAGATCGGGCAGGATGGGCGCGGGAGGGTTGTGCACCGGGCCGTCCGGTCCGCGGTAGGAGATTCCATCCACCGTGGCGAGGTCGGCGTTGCCGGCCAGCGCGCCCACCAGTTGCGGCAGGATGAAGTCGGGCTCTCCGCGCACTACGAAAGTGTCTAGCAGGTCGAGGAAGACGGCGGCGTCCCAGGTGGGCTGCGGTCCGGAATAGATGAAGCGGGCGGAGGGACGCGCGGCGCGGGCGATGTCGCGGGCCAGGCGGTCGGTCTGCTGCGAGAGGAAGACGGTGTAGAAGCAGTAGAGATCGGAATCGTCGGCGGCAAGGAATTCACGGAAAGCCTTCTCGCTTTTCCCTTCGGCGGCAAAGTCGCGGATGACGACCGCATGGCCGCGTTGGCGGCAAATCGTGGCAGGATACAGCATGGCCAGCAGGGGCAGGGAATAGATACTGTAGTTACAGCCGAAACAGCGGTCCACATCGCGGGTACCGTCGAGGACGGGCGGAATCAGGAAGGTTACTTTCATGACTTAGTCCGCTCCCTCGCGGTCGCGGCTCGGAGTTTGACGGGAAAGAATAACTCCCGCAGAAAGCCGCACGACCAGGAGGCTAGAAAGAGCCCGATCACCGGCGGCACATAGCAGCCGGCCTCCAGCGACCCGGTCTGCACGGTCCCCAACGCGCACGCCCCAGCCCCGGCGAGCAGTAGCAGGCCGACTGCCAGCCCGAGGAATCCGTGCACCAGCGCCAGCACCAGCCCCGCGGCCAACAGCGGAATACCGGCGCCGGCCAGAATATGCAGCGGACTCAGCAGCCGCAGGCATCGGCGGCCCACCTGCAGCCTGCCGATGGCGAAGCGGTACATCTGGCGCACGAAACTGGCCGGCCGGCTGCGGCGGTGGTGCCACAAGATCATGTTTTCGGCCAACAGGTGCCTGAAACCGCGCTGGCGCAGCATCCAGTTCAGCCAGACATCCTCGCCGGTCAGCAGGTCCTCATCGAGAGGCATCACCTGCAGCAGCGCGGACCGCCGGTAAATGGCGTTGCAGCCAGGGATATCGTTCACCTCGCAGGTTCCGCCGGCGTTCTGGCGGTGAGCGGTGGCGCCGGCGAAACCGGCCATCAGGAACAATACGTTCACGGCCTTCTGAAAGGCCGAAGCCTCCTTGGGGAACAGCGTGACTCCGCCCACGCCGGCCACTCCCGGAGCGAAGGCCTCCACAGCGGCCCGCAGCCAGTGGCGGCTCACCACGCAATCGGCGTCGGTAAAGGCCACGAATTCGCCCCGCGCGGCTTCCAGGCCGCGGTTCCTGCCGGAGACAACGGTCCGCCCGGGATTCGCCACGATCTTCGCGCCGTATTGTTCGGCGATGGCGCGGCTGCGGTCGGTGGAGAGGCTGTCGGCCACAATCACTTCCAGGCGGTCCCGGGGATAGTCCAGCGCGGCGATGGATTCCAGGCACTGGCCCAGGATGCGCTCCTCGTTGCGCACGGGAATGACGATGGTGACAAACGGGAGCTGCATCCTCTTATGTATTAGAGTAGCAGGCCCGATTCGACTATTTTCGTTGGGTCAAACTGAAACGGTTCCCCGAATTGTCCTGGAATACGGCCTCGATTCCGTAGAACTTATCCTCGGGCGGCGACGGGAACTCGACTCCGCGCGCGGAGAGTTCCTGGTAGGTCTGCCGGCAGTCGGCCGTCTCGAAAACGCCCGCCGCCACCAATCCGCTCTGAATAAGACCCTTCAGCGTTTCGGCGCTTTCGGCGGACATGCGGCCGGATGGCGCCAGCTTCATGAGAATGAGCTGGAAGTCCGGCTGCCCTTTTGGCCCCACGGTCAACCAGCGGAAGCCGCCCATCGACTGGTCCATGCGGACCTCGAAGCCCAGCTTGTTCACGTAGAAATCCTTGGCTTCGTCCTGATCGGTGACGAAGAGTGTAGAGTGCGAAAGACGTTGAATCATGCAAAATTCCTCCTCCGACGACTATAGGGCGGGACGGCGCGGCGCGCTTCTCCGATCTTGCGATTTGTGCCTCAGGGTGCGGCCAGCCAGAAGTTGACGAAGCAGGCGGGCACATAAAGCACGCTCCATCCGTGGATGGGCGCCACCCAGCGGCGCGCTTCGCGGCGATAGTCCGATGGCGATTGGCCGGTGAGCGCGGCGAAACGGGAACTGAAGGTGCCCAGGCTGGTGTAGCCCACCTCCAGGCAGACTTCGGTAACGGGCAAGTCTCCGGCCGCCAGCAATTGCCGGGCCTGGTCCATGCGAAGGCGCGTGAGGAAACGGTGAGGCGTCTCGCCGAAAGTGCGCGTGAAGAGGCGCTGGAAGTGGAAGGGCGAAAGGCAGGCTTCGCGGGCGGCCCGATCAAGCGGGATGGGGGCGTGGTAACCGGCAGCCAGCAAGTCGCGCGCGCGGCACAGGCGCCGGAAGGTGGTATCGTCCACCAGCATTGGTCCAAGGTACAACGGCAAGCCGCACTCAGGCAAGCCGCGAATGGACCGCGATGGCGTCTACTTCTTCGCGGCGACGGCCTCGGCCTCGGCTTCGGAGATGGTCCGCTCCGTGACCAGGGTGGGATTCCTGGTCCACTCCTTGCCGCTGCCGGATTGCTGCAGAATCACCGACTGGCCGATAGCCCAGAGCGACTTGTCCATGAGGAGCAGTTTGCCCAGGAAGGGCCGGCCGGCGGCGGGCACGGCTTTCCAGGTTTCGCCCTTGTCCTCGCTCACCAACAGCCCATCGTCATAAGTGATCCAGCCCCGGCCGGCGTGGTCGAAAGCAATGGACGTTAACCAACTCTGCACGGGGCTGGCCTGCGTGGTCCAGGTGATTCCGCCGTCTTTGCTGTGCAGGAGTTGGCCGGCGAAACCGGTGACCCATCCGTTATTAAGGTCGGTAAAGCTGACCGCCGTCAGGGTCCATTGCGCGGCGGGGACCTTGATGGTGGTCCAGGCCTTCCCGCCGTCGGTAGTGCGGAGAATGGCGCCGGACCAACCCACGGACCAGCCGTGATCCTGGTCCAGGAAGAAGATGCCTTCCAGCGTCATGCTGGTCTTGGTGGTCTGCCGGGTCCAGGTCAGACCGCCATCCGCGGAGTGGAGGATGATCCCCTGATAGCCGGAGATCCAGCCCGATTCGCCCACGAAGGCGATGTCCATCAGGTGTTCCTTCACGCCGGAGACGCGCGGCTGCCAGGTCTGGCCGCCATCCGCGGTAGCGAGGATCATGCCCTTGTTGCCGACGGCGACGCCGCGTTTGGTATCCAGCCAGGCGAAGGCGCGATGGCGTTCCGCGGACCCGGTGCTGAGCGGCGCCCAGGTGGCGCCCGAATCGGTGGTGCTCCATATGCCACCCTGCTCGCACAGCAGGTAGGCCGTTGACGGCGCAGGCGAGGTGGCATCGCGCAGCCAGCAGGGTTTCTTCTCCTGTGCGCACAACAGGAGGGGAAGGATCAAGAGCCCGATAGAGCAGCGGGTGACCGTACGAACTGAAATGCCGTTAGACATGAAAGAATCCAAAAAGGAGTATCAGACCAGTTTATCGGCAATCCGGCGCCCCCGATGACTATCTTTCGAGTGGGCGTGCGTAACCGATCTGGGGGAAGGTCCGTCACCGGTAAACGCTCCCTAACGGGGTGCCCTCTGGGCCCGGCTCTGTAACTAATTGCAAACGCGCGGGCACTCGTTACAGAGCCCTGTGCCACGAAATTCCCAAAACGGTTAGGCACCCACGGGGCGGCACATGTCTCGCGGCGCTATCGGCCGGGGCAACAGCCGATGGAGAGCGTTCACCTCCCCGGGTCGTCAGGCGATCGCTCGATATCCTGGCCTGACGAGGCATTTTAACAAAAGGAAAGTGGCATATCCTTTCGTCAGCGTTTGGGTAAGGAAAGGAAAGCATGGTATCCTTTCGTTAGAGATTCCCTAACGAAAGGATTTTGTGCCACGAGCATCGGACCGCAAGCAGCGCCTTGGCCGCTACATAGTAAACCACTACGGCGACGAGGCGGTCCGCGCGTTCGTTCCTCCAGCGCTGCCCCCAATTCCCGCGGTGCGCCTGGAGAACATGCAGCGCCTGCTGGAACAGGCGAACCAGGCTCTTGGGCGGCTGGATGGCCTGGCTTTCGCGCTCCCCGACCTTTCCCTTTTCATCTACGCTTACATCCGCAAGGAGGCAGTCCTCTCGTCCCAAATCGAGGGAACGCAGTCTTCGCTTTCCGACCTGCTGCTGTTCGAGAACCACCACGCTCCGGGCGTGCCTCTGAGCGACGTCGAGGAAGTCTCGAATTACGTGGCCGCCCTGAACCATGGCCTCGACCGGATGCGCGGCGGTTTTCCCCTCTCGCTCCGGCTGATCCGAGAGATCCACGGAGTCCTCCTGTCGAAAGGCCGGGGGAGCGATAAGCAGCCCGGTGAATTCCGGCGGAGCCAGAACTGGATCGGCGGCACGCGCCCCGGAAACGCGGCCTTCGTTCCTCCACCTCCGGACTCTGTCTCCGAGTGCATGAATGGCCTCGAGCTCTTTCTTCACGACGAACGGACTAATCTGCCGGTGCTCATCAAGGCGGGGCTGGTCCACGTCCAGTTCGAAACGATCCATCCGTTTCTCGACGGCAACGGCCGCCTTGGCCGGCTGCTCATTACGTTCCTGCTATGCGCGGCCGGCATGCTTCGGGAGCCGATCCTTTATCTGAGCCTCTATTTCAAACAGCATCGCGCGGCTTACTATGAACTCCTGGATCGGGTGCGCGTGAAGGGTGACTGGGAGGCATGGCTGGATTTCTTCCTGACCGGCGTCCGGGACACTGCTACCGAGGGCGCGACCGCCGTACAGCGAATTCTGGAGGTCTTTGCGGAAGACCTCCGCAAAATCGAGGAGTTGGGGCGCCCGGCAGCCTCCGCGCTACGCGTTTTCGAGTACATGCAGCGCCATCCAATTATGTCGATTCCCGACGCCGCCGGGAAGATCGGCGCCTCCGCGCCGACGGTTGCCAAGTCCGTGGAGCATCTGCGGCGATTAGGAATACTCCGGGAGAAGACCGGGCTGCAGCGCCATCGGCTCTTCGTGTACCAGGCTTATCTGGCGATCCTGAATGAGGGGACGGAGCCGATTCGGTAAGCGTCGCGGCTCGGTAAGTGCTTGCCTTTCAATGTGACCTTTCCGAGCCGCGCGCGCAAGCAAGCGGGTTCGCCACCGAATTCGGCAAGTCCCCCTCAGAACTCCTGATGTCGTGGAATTTGCAGGGAGCCCGCAGGTGGGGCAGGCGGTGCTCGCCTTGCCTCACTTGCGAAGCTCTCACCATCGAAAGCAATGGCTCAGCCCATTTTCCCCGCCAGGCAGAAATTGCGGGGCGACATCAGGAGTTCTGCCCATGAAGTCTGGAAGTGACCCCGCGATTACCGGCCTTCGCCCGACACCGTCAGTTCGATGGCAAACTCCATCCGCGCCGTCGCCGACCCTCGAAACGTGCCCGTGGCCGGCGCCGCCAGCCTGGGGTCGGCCGCCGCCGCGACTACCACGTGCGACTGCGCCACCGCCAGACCTTGCGTGGGATCGTAGCCGCGCCATCCTCCGCCGGGCAGGTACGCTTCGACCCAGGCGTGCATATAGGCGCGCTCCTGGGTGGCGGCCTCGCGCTCATACCCGCTGACGAAACGGGCCGCGATCCCCACCGTATGGCACGCCGCGCAGAAGAGCATCGCCAGATCGCGGCACGTCCCTTCCCGCTCGCGGAGCGTGAATTCAGGCGCATGCGGCGGCCCCTCGGCGCGCACCGCGTGGCCGAAATCTTCGAACAGATGCCCGTTCAACCTGGCAAGAAACGCCAGGACCTGGCCGCCGGCCTCCTGGCCGATCCCTTCCGCGAATTCCCGCACGGCCTGGGGGATGTCACTGGTCCCGAGATACGGCGCAAGAGCCGCGTGCAACGGGCCGGCGTATGACAGGGGCAGAGCGGCCGGAACGGTGAGCACATAATCGAACGGGTTCTCGCGCAGCGTCTCCACTTCGAACGAACTGCGCACCGTCAACTCCGGCACAAGCTCCGTGAACCAGACCTGCAGGGCGGCATTGCCATCCTGGTCGAGACACTCGGTCTGCCCCGCCGGCGCGGGCGAAATCTCCAGCGCATAGCGATGCAGCCACTGCGTCCCGTCCTGCCGCGGACGCAGCCGGAAAGTGTGCGGCTCCAGGTACACCGGGTGGTTATAGCGGTACAGCGTGGAATGCGTCACCGAGATTCGCATCGCGCCGGAAACTCAGAGCACCAGCTCGCCGCGGGTGGGCCTGGAGAATGCCGCCTCGATCCAACTCGACGGCAAATCGTGGACGGCGCGCCGCATGCGCTCCTGCCACCAGTTGGAGATCTCGCGCAGATCGTCCATCTGATAGCGCTGTTCCACAAGGTTGAAACTGCCGCGGGAATAGAGGGTCACATCCATGGGGAAATCCACGTCGGCGGCGCACAGGCGCGTGGCGTCGAACGCCAGCAGTCCTACTTTGAAGGCGTACAGCATGGTATCGTTGCGGGTCAACGACCGCTCCAGGATCGGTTTGCCGAATCCCGACGCGCCGATGATCTGGTAGGGCGTGTCCGGACCGATCTCCACCCAGTTTCCCTCGGGATAAACGAGGTAGAGCCGGTGGGCCGAATCGGCCGACATCTGCCCGCCAATGAGCGAGAAGAGATTGAATTTCAGCTCCGAGCGCTCCAGCGCTTCGGCGTCTTCCTTGGCCACGCGGCGCACTTGTTGCGCATAGAGATTCACCACCCGGTAGAGCCGGTCGCGCGTGCCGCTTTCGCGCGCGAAGGCCTCCTCGAAATAGAGCAGCACCTTGTCGCGCAGCGAGCGGAGTCCCGAGTTCATGGTGAAAAAAGCGAACCCGGGCCCCTGGTAGCTGGCCGTCTTACGGGCCACCAGACACTCATTGCCGGCCACCAGGCGCGTGTCGGCGATGGCCACTAATCCTTCTTCCACTGTGATGCCCAGGCAAAAGGTCATGAATTCATCCGGCTATCCGCCGGTCCCCGCGGGTGCATTTATTGATTGTACTGGAACCCGCAAGCGATTTGATACAAAATTGAAGCGGGACGGCACTTGGGCGCTTGTGAAACAGGCTTGGCTAATAATTTCGCGATATCCTGCCGATTACCTATCTGTGCGCACTGGCTCGGTGTTTGCCGTCATCGCTTTCCTATGCTGTGGGGCATGGTGTGCCGCCGCGGAACCTTGGTTGCGGCTGACCACGGCCCACTTCGAACTGTACACCACCGCGGGAGAGGAGGTTGGCCGTAGCCTGATCCTCTCGCTGGAACGCCTTCGGACCAGCTTGCAGCCCGTAGTAGAGCAGCGGGATGAGCGTCAAAAGACGGTTTGCATCATCGCATTCGGGTCCCGCGACGAGTTTCAGCGCTATGCGCCGATGAGCCGCTCGACTGGATTCTTTCTGCCCGGCGCCGGTCGCGATTTCATTGTGCTCGATGGTCCATCCGGCGAAAGCCGCACGGCCGCGCATGAGTACGCGCACCTTGTCATGTCGCGCGGCGGCTTTCATCTGCCGGCATGGCTCAACGAGGGGTTGGCGGAACTTTACTCCAACCTGGCGGACGGGAGGATGGGGCGTTTCATCCCGTCCCGCGTGCTCTCACTGCACCGTGATGGCTGGATTGGCCTGGCGGAATTAGTCTCGAAATCCGAGGTTCTTACCAGTCCCGGATCGGTGGACTCGGCCTATGCGGAGAGCTGGCTTCTGGCCCACATGTTGGTCCTCGACCCGCGCTACGCGGGAGAATTTCCCGGCCTGCTGGCCGCTCTTCAGAATTCCGGGACCGCGGAAGCCTTTGGCCAGGTCTATGGTGAGTCGATAGCCCAGGTGGAGCGGGATCTGAAAGCCTATCTCGAAGTGGGCGCGGCCAACGTTCGAATTCTTGCGGAGCCTCCGCGCGACGCTGTGGAGCGTGTCGACGTGGAGCGGGAAGCCGACTTCGACGGACGGCTGGCGCTGGCCGAGATGCTCCGGAACTACCGCGGGCGGGCGGAGGAGTCGCGCGATCTCTACCGTCAACTGGACCGCGACTACCCGCATCGGTCCGACTTTCCAGAGAACCGGTGAGACGCAAAATAATTGTGTCCGAACCCGTGGTCCGCGCGATCAATGCCCCCGGCTCATTCGCCGCGCCAGTCAAGAAAGCTCTGGCGGGTGTCCTGCCGGACTGGCCGGTTTCCGGCTCGCAAACCATGGAGGACATTGTGCATGGCTCGACCGGCTCGCGGCGCTTTCCCATGCTCCTGCTCAGCGTCTTTTCGGTGGTGGCGCTGGTGCTGGGGTTGCCGGCTCAATTGGACTCACGCGGCTACTGACAGGGATGCTCTACGGCGTGGAGCCGCTCGATCCGGCGGTGCTCGGCGGAGTATCGCTGCTGTTGGGCGCCGTAGCGCTGATCGCCAGTTATTTGCCGGCGCGCCGGGCGGCCAGAATCGACCCGATCATGGCGCTGCGCTGCGAATGGAGCTTACGCCGCTTCGCGTTCGGCCATGGCGCTTTTCACGCTGGCAACATGGATGGATTTCGCCAGACCCAGGCGCTTCAACAGCTTGATCTGCAGCCAGGACGGGTCGAACTCATACCAGGCAAGCCCGTGGCGCGCCGACGTGGGGTGCGCGTGGTGGTTGTTGTGCCAACCTTCGCCGAAGGAGATCAGCGCCACCCACCAGTTATTGCGCGAGTCGTCGCGCGTATTGAAACGGCGTCCGCCCCACATGTGGGTGGCCGAATTCACCAGCCACGTGGCGTGCAGTCCGAAGACAATGCGGAAGCAGCCGGCCCACAGCACCATCGGCAGTCCGCCGACGAGCCAAAGTACGCCCGCCAGCACCACGTTCGGCAGCCAATGATTGTTGTTGAGCCAGACGTAGAAGCGGTCCTTGGCCAGATCGGGCGAATACTTGGCCATGAGTCGGGTGTTATTGTGCTTGGTCTCGCCCACGAGG
>Ga0302320_10015405_pt1 | contig 15713 bp, 12 predicted proteins | sample Bog_T0_3_FD_202130 | JGI IMG/M metagenome (GOLD analysis project Ga0302320, IMG submission 202130) | Peat permafrost microbial communities from Stordalen Mire near Abisko, Sweden - Bog_T0_3 | ecosystem: Environmental > Terrestrial > Soil > Wetlands > Peat | place: Sweden: Abisko, Stordalen Mire... | reverse complement strand
GAGTCTGCGCGGGAGAATGCGCGCAGCTGGCCAATGCGTGAATTTTTGGAAGCAGTTCCTGTGAGATCGCGCGGACGGCCTCTTCGCGGCTGGATTGCCCGCTAGGCTTGGCCACATAGTCTGACGCGCCGGCGGACAACGCTTCAAGGGTGACCTCGGCGCCATGCTGGGTGAGCGAACTGCACATGATGACAGGCATCTTGTGGCCACGCTCGCGCAGAGCCCGCAGCGTGACGAGGCCGTCCATCACCGGCATCTCCACGTCGAGCAGAATGAGGTGAGGCCGAATTGAGTCGAGGCAGCCCAGCGCCGATGCACCGTCGGCCGCGGTGCCGGCTACTTCAAGGCTGGAGTCGGCGGTGATGACGGATCGCAACAGGCTGCGCATCACCGCGGAGTCGTCTACGATCATGATTCGGATACGGCCCGCGGCCATGATTCAGGACTCCAGACCAAGCAGCACGAGTTTTTCAGTGAGGGCGTCTTTGTCGAAGGGCTTCATCAGGTATTCGTCGGCTCCGGCCTCAAGGGCGCGCACAATAAATTCGTTTTCGGCCTCGGTAGTGACCATGAGCACCTTGGTATCGCCGTAGCCTTCTGAGCGCATCTTCTGGAGCATCTCGAGTCCGTTCATGGTGGGCATATTCCAGTCCACCAGCGCCAGGTCGAAGTCGAGGTCGGTATGCAGCATGTCCATGCCGGCCTGGCCATCTGCCGCCTCCTCGCATTCGATTCCCCTTGGCTCAAGCAGCCCACGCAGGTAGCTCCTGACAAAGCGGGAATCGTCGACAATCAGGGCTCGCATTTTTCCTCCAAGGCGGGCTATGCCGCCTGTGCGCCGCCGAGCCGCATGGGGTCAAGGCGGTCGAGTTCAAGCATCACCAGCAAGCCGTCTTTGAGTTTGTAGGCGCCGGCAAGCAAGGCCTTGCGATGATCGACCAGGGTGGCGGGAGTTGGCTCAAAGTCGGTTGACGAGACGGTGAGCACCTCGCCTACGGAGTCGACCAGAAGGCCGAAGTTTCCGCTGGCGCTCTCTATGACCAAAATGTCCTGCGCGCCCTCCTTGGGCGGCAGGCCCAGCAACTGCCGCAGGCTCACGGTGGTCAGCACATCGCCGCGATAATGAACCAGCCCGCCAACATAAGCCGGGGCGAGCGGCACAGGCTGCGGACGCGCAGAGCCGATGATCTCGAGAATGTGGCAGATGCGCACTCCAAACAGTGTTGGCCCCACGCGCACCGAGCAAACTTCTGCAACCGCTGCCGTCTTTTTCCTGCGCTTCACGTCTGCATCCGCGGTTTTCATGCCAGTGTCTCCTCAACTTTGTTCCACTCCGCGGGCGCAGCTGCGACGACCGGAAGCACCTGTACGCCGCCAAGATCCACTACACCGGTGACGCGGTCATTGAGCAGCGTTACGCCGCTGGAGCGTTCTCCCGTGCCAGCTTCGAACAGGCCGCCTCCGGCAGCCACGTCAAGCACCTGCGAAACGGCGATGCCGACCTGTCGATTGCCGTCGCGGCAGACTACTACCACCACCTTGGGCTCCTTTGGACCCTCCACATCGCTCAAAGCAGTTGAGATGCGCTGGGAGGAGAATGCCAGCACTCCGCCTGTATCCTCCACCGGCAGCAGCTGACCTTCAAAGTTGAGCACCGGCCGGCCGCCGACGTATTCGATACGCGAAAGCGGGACTTGCTCGATGCGCAGCACATCGGTCAGCGGCACCGCAGCCTGGCGTCCTCCTGCCTCCACCAGCAGGTAATCGCACCGTGAGGCCTCGTTGTTTTCAGCGCCATCCGCGGGCTCGCCGCTCTCCTCGTCTTCGCTCATTGCCACTCCAGTTTTGGCGGCGATGGAGCCGGGATCGAGAATCAACGCGAGCTCTGCGTTACCCAGCACGGTGGCGCCGGAATAGAGGCCGATGTCTTTGAGTACCGGGCTCAACGGCTTCACCACAATCTCTTCGGGATCGGCGAGACCATCGACGACCAATCCAAAGAGACGGCCATCGGCGTCAAGAACGGCGATGAAGTTGTCGCGGGTATTATCCAGCGCGCACTCCCTGCCCGGCATCAGCAGGCTGCCTAGAAACACGAGGGGCAACATGCGCCCGCGCAGCCGGTAGAGCGGCGCGTTCTCAATCCATTCAACGGCAGTGGCAGCGCGCTCGGGCGGGATGTGCACCAGCTCAGAGAGCGCGGCCTGGGGCAGCGCGAAGCTTTGGTTGAGGCTTCGCACAATCAGCGCAGGAATGATGGCCAGGGTGAGCGGGATGCGCAGCCGAAGCGTGGTTCCCTTGCCGGCGCGTGAATCGATCTCCACCTTGCCGCCGATCTTCTCCACGTTGGTGCGCACCACGTCCATGCCCACGCCGCGTCCGCTCACGTTGGTCACGGCAGCCGCGGTTGAAAACCCGGGCAAGAAGACCAATTGCAGCAACTCGCGTTCCGGCAGTTGGGCTGCGCGCTCGGGAGTGATGAGCCCGCGTTCGATTGCCTTGCTGCGCACCTTGTCCACGGCAATTCCCGCGCCGTCGTCGGCCACCTCGATGATGACGTGGCTGCCTTCCTGCACGGCGCGCAGGCGCAGCGTTCCCTCCGGGTCCTTGCCCGCGGCTTGGCGAAGTTCAGGTGGCTCAATGCCGTGGTCGAGTGAATTTCTAACTGCGTGCGTAAGCGGATCCTTGATGGCTTCGAGCAGGCTCTTGTCGAGCTCGGTTTCCTGGCCCTCCATCTCCAGGCGCGCGCGCCGGCCGAGAGAGTGGGTGAGATCGCGCACCAGGCGCGGCATCTTGGAGAAGATATTCGAGACCGGCTGCATGCGCGCTTTCATCACGCTCTCACGCAGGTCGGCGGTCACCATGTCCAGCCGCCGGGAGAGCAGAGTCATGTTGGGATCGGCAGCCGTGGCTTGGAGAACCTGGTTGCGCGTGAGGACCAGCTCGCCCACAAGATTCATCATGCGGTTGAGCAGCGCCACATCCACGCGCAGCGTGCTCTCCGCTGCCGGACTCTGCACGGCGGCGCGGGGTTTGACGGCATCGGGTTGTGCTGGCGCCGTGGGCGGTTCGACTATCGGCGCCGGATTTGCGGACTCCGCGATCAGCGCCGGAGGCGGCGTCAACACGGTGTTTGATATGAACACGTCCGCAGACGCCCGTTCCTGTTCCTTCGGTCCGTTGTTCTCTTGTTCCCTGCCGTCCTTGACCTTTGCAGCGGACACGCCCGCTCTTACGCGCACCTTCTGCATCCCCTGCGCCGGAGCCTGCAACTCCATCAACCGCTCGATAAGCGCGGAATCGTCCCCGCCTCCCTCGTTTCCTTCCGCTTCAATGGTTTTGAGAATTACGCGCAGGCCATCCAACAGTTGCAGCAGACCGGTAATTACCGGCGGCTCAGCGTTCAACTTGCCGTCGCGCAAGAGGCCGAGCAGGTTTTCGCCCGCGTGCGCCAGCTTCTCCAGCCGCGAGAAACCGAGGAACCCAGTGGTTCCCTTGATCGTATGCACGGAGCGAAAGATATCGCCCAGCAGGGCGGCATCCCGCGGATGGCCTTCCAGTTCCGTCAGGCACCGCTCCATGCGGTCCAGACCTTCCTGGCTCTCGATCAGGAACTCCCTCGTCAATTCATCCATTGGGTCACACATTCGGCCGCGAGAACTTCACAGGCTCTCCGCAACGGCGGAGGGGCCCGGGAAGCGTGCGACACTTGACTTCCATATCGGAGAGAAAAGGCGCAACTTGAGGGGACAGGGACGTGGGGACGTGGGGACATGGGGACGTAGGGACATCGGGACGTAGGAACGAGGGGAATAGGGAATAGGGAATAGATGAGATGCTGCCGGCGGCTGCGGCGGATATACAACTTGAGGGGAAAGTTTTAGCATGGAGTTCCGCGTTGCAAGGGCAAGGAGAGCGATGGAGCAGAGAGATTCACTGGATCAAGGGTTGCAGCGGCTGATGGAGCAGGCGCGCCAGGCAGCGCAAAACGCCTATGCGCCTTACTCCAGCTTTCGCGTGGGGTCTGCGGTGCGCCTGACCAACGGCGAAATCGTGACCGGAACGAACGTGGAAAACGTGAGCTACGGTTTGACCATCTGCGCCGAGCGTTCCGCGCTGGTACGTGCGGTTTCCCAATTCGGGCCGCAGATTCGCATCGAGGCCGTCGCTGTGACCAACCTCAACGGCGGTTCAAGCCCACCCTGTGGCGCGTGCCGCCAGATGCTGGCGGAGTTTGTGCTGCCCGATGCGGCGGTGGTGTTTGAGACGGTGGAAGGGGCGCGCACCATGCCGTTTTCCGAGCTGTTTCCGCTGGCATTCGAGATGAAGCTTGAGTAGCGTCGGTGCATTCCGACCTTAGCCACAAGAGCGAAGGCACTGCGAGGCTCCGCACCACGGACGAAGCCCCCGTCCTTTCACCCCAGCGCGCAAAGACCGCCCGCCGGAGACCCCGAGTCCGCGGGGGCCCCGGGGTGGGGCACCCAGATCGCAGATTAAAGGGGAGACTATTTACTTGGTGTAGAACCGGTAGCGAATGGTCCAGTTCTTGGTTTGGCCGGGTGGAATGTTGACGTGGATGTAGGCCTCAGGGCTGACGTTGGTGTAAATGGACCAGAGATGCAGCGCCGCGAGCGGTGAGTCAGACGTTTGCTCCACGCCTGCGCCGGTGCGGCTGTTCTCAATATGAAAATCGTAGTCGGAGACGGTTTGCGAGGAGCCTAAGATATCGCTTTGCACGACGTCGCCCGGCTTCAGCTCCCGCCCGAAGACAAGCTGCTTGCCGTCGAAGCGCGCGTCGTTTGTCAGCGGCGTGGCAGCCGTGGCCTCAAAGGGAAAGCGCACGGAGATGGCAGGCCCGGTGGTCTCGTTGTCGAGCATGTAAAAATCGTGATCGTAGACCAGAAGATCGATGGTTGTGGTTCCCGTATTCTTGAGCGTATGTTCGATTGCCAGCACCGGGGCATCTTTCTCGAGCCTCAGCGTCTTGGTGTAGACATACGACATGCCGAGTGTCGAATTGAGTACCTGCTGGGACGAGACGGAATCTTTGGTGGCGCGCACCGTCCGCTTTCCGCCGTCAACGATCGGATAGAGCGAATGGTATTCGTATGGCTTGTCGTCCGGCCTGCGCAGGACGCCCACGCCAATCTTTATAAATTCACCGCCCGGTTTGGCCTGGTCGTAGAACTGTGTGCCGAGCCTGTCGCCGGCGCGAAACTCCTCCACCGGGCCAGTGATGGAGTCGTTAATCTGCGGATCGTATTTGGGGAACCACACGCCCCAGTAAATGTGTCCCTTGTAAGCCAGGCAGGCCACCGAGCCCGACCAGTCAAAGCGGGTTGCGCGGTAGTAGCCGTTGTTTGCGTCGGGTAGATAGACCACCGCCTTGACCTGGCCATTCGATATCACAGCGTGCGGAGCGCTGGTTTGCTGGGCCTTCGAGCAGTTCGTGTCAACTGCCGGAGCTTGCGGCGATACCTGCGCCGATAAACTTACGGCGCAGAAAGCAAGAGCCGCACCCGCCAAGACGCGTGAAATCATGATTGCTCTCATCTATAATCCTTCTTTCGATCCAATGGTTGCTTCAACCGGCATTGCGCAGCGAGAATTTTCAACGGCGAATGAGCCGCAGCACGGATTCTTCCATAAAGAGATTGCCGCGGTCAATCGAGGCGCGCAGTATAGTGACCCGGCGAATCAGTGACTCGCTGTTCCGCCTCACTATAATTGGTGAGTCCATCCAAAGAAGGCACCCTGACATGTCCGATCCTGATCTCGCCGCTATTCATATCGTTGATCTGATTCGCAAGAAGCGCGACGGCGGTGCGCTGAATGCGCGCGAGATTGAATATCTGGTTGCAGCAGCGGCATCAGAACTGGCACCGCTGGAGCAGCTTGCGGCATGGCTGATGGCTGCCTGGATTCGCGGCTTGACGCAGGATGAAACTCGCTCTCTTACTTTGGCCATGCGCGATTCCGGAGAAAAGTTTTCGCCCGCGCGGCTTGGCAAGCAGGCCGTCGATAAGCACTCCACCGGCGGCGTGGGCGACAAGACAAGCTTCCTCATTGCACCATTGGCCGCGGCTTGCGGCGTGGCCGTGCCCATGATCAGCGGTCGCGCGCTAGGGCACACGGGCGGGACTCTGGACAAATTGGAATCGATTCCGGGCTACCGGACGGAGCTCACGCTGGAGGAATTCGAGGCTGTGCTGATGAATTGCGGAGCTTCGATTATCGGACAGACCGATGAGTTGGCTCCCGCCGATCGCCTTCTGTACGCTTTGCGCGATCGCACAGGCACGGTCGAAAATTCTGGCCTTATCTGCGCCTCGATTTTGAGTAAGAAGCTGGCGGCTGGGTTGGACGCGCTGGTACTCGACGTGAAGACCGGCTCCGGCGCTTTTCTGCGCAAGTATGAAGATGCCGAATTTCTAGCCGCGCTGATGGTGGCAACGGCCGAGGCTGCCGGAACCCGCACCGTGGCTCTGCTGACCGATATGGGCCAGCCGCTGGGCGAGGCGGCCGGCAACTGGATTGAGCTGGTGGAGTGTGTGAAGCTGATGCGCGGCGAGCGGCCGGCCCAGAGTGAAGACCTGCGCGAACTCTCGCTGGTTCTCGCCGGATGGATGGTGCACCTCGGCGGCCAGGCGGCAACGCCCGAAGAAGGCCGCGCGCGCGCCGAGGAAGCTCTCGTGAACGGCTCCGCGCTGCGCATCTTCTTCGATATGATCACGGCGCAGGGAGGGGACACGGGCGCCTTTGACGATCCCACCTTCCACAAACCTGGCGCTACGCAAGTGCTCGATGCATGGGAGAGCGGATACGTGGCCGAGATGGACACCACGGCGCTGGGATGGGCGGTGCAGCGCACGGGCGCGGGGCGCGAGCAAGCCGGTCAGCACGTCGACCCGCACGCAGGCATTCTTTTTCACGCGCGGCGCGGCGTAAGAGTCCAGCGCGGGCAGCCCTTAGCTACACTCTTTGCCACAACCGCAGCACGACTTGCGGAACCGGCGGCCATCCTGAAGCAGGCGATCCGCTTCTCTGAGACTCCTCCAAACGCAGTTCCGATGGTAAGCCGCATTTTTACGCGTGAATCGGCGCTGAAATATCTTCAGGATGATGTAAAGTCGCAACAAGCCACACATGACCCATTGCAGGAGGAACAGAATTGGGGCGATTTACAGGAGTCTTAGGGATTCTTGCCGTACTGCTGGCCGCATACCTTGGCTCGACCAACCGCAAGCAGATTCGCTGGCGCACTATTGCCTGGGGCATCGGGTTGCAATTCACTTTTGCCTTTTTGGTGCTGCGGTTTAACTACGGCCAGCAAGCGATGACCTGGGCCGGCGGCGTGGTGACCAACATGCTTGCCGCTACATTCTCCGGAACGCAGGTGCTTTTTGGCCAGCTTGGGCTGCCCAACTCCGGGGCATTCGGCGCGCTGTTGCCGCCCAACTCCGGCGCCATCTTTGCCTTTCAGGTGTTGCCCACCATTATCTTTATCTCCGCATTTTTCGCAGTCCTTTATCACATCGGCCTCATGCAGATCATCATTCGCGGCATGGCCTGGGTGATGCTGAAGACCATGCGCATCTCCGGCGCGGAGAGCATGAACGTGGCGGCCAGCATCTTTATGGGCCAGACCGAGGCTCCGCTTACCATCCGCCCGTTTCTGTCGAAGGCCACGCGCAGCGAGCTCATGGTGATTATGACCAGCGGCATGGCGCACGTGTCGGGTGGAATTATGGCCATGTACATCTCGCAGGGCGTTGAAGCGCGGCATCTGCTTTCGGCGGTCATCATGACCTCACCGGGAACAATTTTGATTGCCAAGATGCTGGTGCCTGAAACCGAAGTCCCAGCTACCGAGGGCAAGGTTGTGATTCCCAAAGATGAGTTGCACAAAGATGAGAACTTCATTGGATCGATCGCTCGCGGCACAATCGACGGCGGCAAGCTGGCTATGAATGTGGGCATCATGCTGATCAGCTTTCTGGCGCTGGTGGCGCTGCTCGACAGCATGCTGGGCTGGGTGCATATGCACAACGGCATGCACTGGGTTCCGGGCTCGCTGGGGCAGATTCTGGGATTTATCGGCGCGCCGGTGGCGTGGCTGATCGGCGTTCCCTGGCACGATTGCATGGCCATCGGCAACCTGCTCGGGACGCGCATGGCGCTGAATGAAGTGGTCGCCTATATCGCGCTGGGCGCGGAAAAGGCTACGCTCGCGCCGCGCTCGTTTACGATTGCCACGTTTGCTTTGTGCGGATTCGCGAATCTGGGATCGATCGGCATGCAGATTGGCGGCATCGGCGCGCTGGTTCCCGAGCGGCGCAACGACCTGGCCAAGCTGGGCGTGCGCGCCATGCTGGCGGGGACGATGGCGAATCTGATCTCGGCTTCGATTGCGGGGATTTTTCTGGGGTAGTTAGCTCCAAAATTGATTGCGCGCCAAGATCTCAGTGAATGGTCTTCGACTTGCGCTGCATGTAATCCATCAATAGATATTGGCCCAACGTGTCGGGGGTGGTGAAGTAGGCTTTGCCGCGGCACATGGCTGAGACCTTGTGCACAAACTGGATAAGATCGTGATCGCTGGCCAGCATGAAGGTATTGATCATGATGTTGGAGCGCTTGCAGCGCGCCACTTCTTCAAGCGTTTCGCTCACCACCAGCGGATCGAGGCCGTAGGGATTCTTGTAGATGCGGCCATCTGGCAGCGTGAGCGCCGAGGGTTTGCCGTCAGTGATCATCACGATCTGCTTCATGTCTTTGCGCTGGCGGGCAAGAACGCGCTGTGCTACGCGCAGGCCCTCGCGCGTGTTGGTGTGCCAGGGGCCAACCTTGACGCGAGCAAGGTGCGAGACCGGCAATTCTTCGGCTGAATCGTGAAACAGGACCAGTGAGAGCGAGTCGCCTGGATATTGAGTGCGGATGAGGTGCGAGAGCGCCATGGCTACGCGTTTGGCAGGGGTGAAGCGATCCTCGCCGTAAAGAATCATGGAGTGGGAACAGTCGAGCATGACGACGGTTGCGCACGAGCTTTGATACTCGCACTGATGCACGTGGAGATCGTCGTATTCGAGATTGAGCGGCAGGCCGAGGCCTTCGCGCGAGATGGCGGAGTTGAGCGTTGCCGTGGCGTCGAGGTTGAGCGTGTCGCCGAACTCATAGCGCCGCGACGCTCCGCTGGCTTCAATACCCGTGGCAAAGTGGCGTGTATCGTGGCGGCCGTAGTTCGATTTGCCCAGCGAGCCGAGCAGATCGCGCAGGGTTTTGAAGCCGAGAAAATCGAGGCTCTTGTCGGTGACTTCAAAGCGGACCTGGCCCTCCACTTCGCCGATCTGGCCGTTACCGACAGCGGTCTGATTGCCCCGCCGCGGGTCGCCTGACGAAGAGATGTAATTCTCCTGCTCCATGCGCTCAATCAGCTTGTCGATCAGTACGTCGAGCTGGCCCGCCGCTGCCATCCGCTCGATTTTTTCGCGCAGAGATTCATCAAAGAGATCGCTGTTTTGGAGCGCGCGCTTCAAGGCTTCGCGCAGATCGTCGAGGGTGTGTTCGAGATCAGGGAAGGACGAGTACGGATCGTAGAAGCCGGAGTCCAGCAGGTAATCGGACAACCCCTGGAGCAGGCTCTCGAGATCGATCTCCGAGGCCAGGTCGCCGGTATATTTGGTGTAGCGAACGCGCTTCATTGGGAATCAGTTCTCAGTTGTCAGTTCTCAGTTGTCAGTTCCCTTGGTCCCTTGTTCCCTGCTTCAATTGAATCCGCCGCCGCGCTGGCTGCGGCGGGTGCGTTCCCAATCCTCGTATTCCATTTCCAACTCGCGGCGGTCTTTGCGCGGGGGTTTCTCCTGCGCCGTAAATCCGCGATCCTCGTTGCGGCTGAGCTTGCGATGGGCCACCAGGCCCTCAAGAAGAAACTCCGCCGCAGCAACGACCCTGGGCGCGGGATCGGAGGCTTTCACATCGAGCGGCGCGAGACGTTCAAATAACCCCTGAATGGCTTTTAGATCCTTGAACGCTTTGGCCGCCGGTTGATCGTCGTCGAGCTTTACCGATCCGCCGAGATTGAACCACTGCTCGATCTGTTGCGTATCGATTTCCTCGAAGTAGCGATCGTAGATATTGCCCACCGCGGAGCGGATCAGCTCGCGCACAACAGTATCCGCACCACGCATCTCGCCTTCGTATTCCAGCTCCAGCTTGCCGGTAATGCCGGGCATGGCGGCGTAAATATCGCTGACGCGGGGCATCACCAGCGACTCGCCGTTGACGAGAGCACGGCGCTCGGCGTTGGAAACAACCAGTTCCATGGTTGATATAGGCAGGCGCTGACTGACGCCGCTACGCTTGTCGACCTTCTTGTCTTCGCGCGCGGTAAAGGCTACCTGCTCCACAATCTCGCGGACGTATTCGGGGATTTCAATTTTGGCTGCGCCGCGCTCGGTCCACGCCTCCTGCGAGGTGATGGCAATGCCCTCATCCAGCGTCTCGGGATAGTGGGTGCGAATCTCGGAGCCGATGCGGTCCTTGAGCGGGGTGATGATTTTTCCGCGCGCGGTGTAGTCCTCAGGATTGGCGCTGAAGACAAGGGCCAGATCGAGCTCGAGACGAACCGGATAGCCTTTGATCTGCACGTCACCCTCCTGCATGATGTTGAAGAGAGCGACCTGAATTTTTCCGGCCAGATCGGGGAGCTCGTTGAGCGCGAAGAGGCCGCGATTGGCGCGGGGCAGCAAGCCATAGTGCATGGTGAGCTCGCTGGAAAGATCTTCGCCGCCACGCGCGGCCTTGATGGGATCGAGATCGCCCACCAGGTCGGCGATGGTCACGTCCGGCGTAGCCAGCTTCTCAACATAGCGCCCGTCGCGCGAGAGCCAGGCAATGGGTGTTGCGTTTCCGCGCTCGGCAACCAGGTCGCGACAGCGCTTGCACAGAGGGTGGTAGGGATTGTCGCGAATCTCGCAGCCGGCAACATAGGGCAGGCGCTCGTCGAGCAGCGCCGTAAGCGCGCGCAGAATGCGGCTCTTGGCCTGGCCACGCAGGCCGAGCAAGATAAAGTTTTGCTTCGATAGGACGGCATTGACGATCTGCGGGACCACCGTATCTTCATAGCCGATAATGCCGGGAAAGATTGTTTCATGAGTTTGCAACCGCGCCATCAGGTTGGCGCGCATCTCGTCCTTGACGGTGCGAGACTTGAGGTGGGCCTCAGAATACTGTTTGCTGGCGCGTAGTTCTCCAAGGGTTTGGGGAAGCGATGTGTGTGCAGGCATTGAGGGCTCCTGTGAGTCCGGTGATAGAGAGACGTATAGCGCGGCGTTATGTTTCAGGGTAATGTGAATTGTATTGGGTCAGCGTGTTTCAGGAAAGCTCGATGCGCACAGGGGCGCAAAGAGAGTGGACCTGAAGGCAGTATGCTCTTAATTTCATTGAAGCGCAAAGTGCGGCGCGCATGCGGGTTGTTGGGCTGCGCTCCGCACGGCTGAAACAATCAGCAGACCGGCGTAGTTTGCGAGCGATAGAATCAACGCATGCGGCGGGCGGGGCGAAGATGACGCAAAAACTTCGATATTTTCTGGGGGCGCTGTTGCTGCTGTTGGCCTGCGTCTGCGCGGCGCAGGGGCCGGAGGCTTATACGGGCTTTGACCGCAACGTGTATCCGGGCGATGGAGCCCTGCCTGCGCTTCGAAAGAGTTTCAGCTTCACTGGATATTGGCTTAACAATCCTCTCGGAGAAGCCACAAACAGTTGGACCGGAAAGCGGGCGATTCTAAAGCAGAACGGATTTGGGTTTCTGGTGCTCTTTCAAGGGCGCACCGACGCCCAGCTAAAAGGCAGGGATGCAAAGGCGCTGGGCGGCGAAGACGCCAAGGCCGCTGTTGCCGCAGCTACGCGCGAGGGGTTTGCGCGCGAGGTGCTCATCTTTTTGGATCAGGAAGAGGGCGGACGGTTGCTGCCCGAGCAGGCTGCATATCTTTTTGCATGGGTCGATGGTGCGCGCGCAGGCGGCGCTCGGGCCGGCGTGTATTGCTCATCGATTCAGATTCCGGATGGACCGGACGGCAAAACCATCAGCACGGCGCAGGATATTGCGGACCATACTGCCGTATGGGGCTCGGATATTGGTGCATCGGACTCGGGCTCGATCCAGATTGAAATCCCGAAGTCTCGGCGCCTGGCGATCTGGGTGGCCAACGATTCGTGTCCGCCGTCGCCGGGATGCACGATTGGCAGAGAACCCATCTGGGCGGAGTATTCGCTGAGCGCGGGAGTCTATGCGGCGGCGTGGCAGTATGCGCAATCGCCGCGGCGCGCGAAGATCAGCGAGGGCTGCCCGCAGAACCAGGCACCGGATGGCATGTGCTACGCGCCGGGATTGCCGCAGGGCTCCAATACGTTTGTGGATTTGGACACGGCGCAGTCGCCCGATCCCTCCGAAGCGCCGTAACGCGGGCGCGGGCTCGAACCGTTCTGACTCTGTAGAATGGCGTGAATAGACCTATAGGAATTTTGAATGACTTACTACGACCAGGTTGCCGAGGCCGCTGCGTATTTGAAGAGCAGGCTGGGCAAGCTTGCACCCAAGATCGGCATCGTGCTTGGCTCGGGGCTAGGCGCGGTGGCCGATGCCGTTACTGATCCCGTGCTTGTTCCTTTTGGCGAGATCCCCCATTTTCCGCAGTCCACAGTTGAGGGCCACTCGGGCCGCATCGTGGCTGGGCTGCTCAATGGGACTCCAGTCATCGTGATGCAGGGACGCGTGCATTATTACGAGGGCTACACGCCGCTGCAGGTTACGTTTTCCATGCGGGTGCTGGGCCTGGTGGGCGTGCGCGCGGTGGTGCTGACCAACGCGGCGGGTGGCATCGGCGAGGGCTACCGCGTGGGCGAGCTGGTACTGCTCGGCGACCACATCAACAACATGGGCTGGAATCCGCTGATCGGCCCCAACGAGCCGCGCTTCGCCATGAAGGCCGGCGCAGGGCTAAGATTTTCCGACATGACGGAGGCGTACTCGAGGGGTCTGCGCGCGCTGGCCGCCGAGGCCGCAGAGCTGGAAGGATTCACGCTCGAAGAGGGTGTCTACCTGGCTTCGCCGGGGCCAAGCTTTGAGACGCCGGCCGAGGTGCGCGCCTTCCGTACCTGGGGCGCAACACTGGTGGGCATGTCTACGGTGCCCGAGACGCTGGTGGCGCGCCATATGGGGATCGACGTGCTCGGCATCTCCTGCGTGACGAACTTCGCGGCCGGACTGGGCGCAACGCAACTGAGCCACGAAGAAGTATTCGAGGCCGGCAAGCGGGTGGAAGGACAGTTGGCCGGGCTGCTCAAACGGCTGGCCCCGAAGATGGCTGCGTGGGTGGATGGGCAATCGTGAGCGGGACCGCAAATGAGGCGACAGCGGCGAGGCTGCTGGATGGTCTCCCCGGTCCCCAAGTGCGAGGGACCGGGGGCACCCAAGCTTCAGGGACTCAGGTTTCAGGCCAGGGGGAGCCGAAGCTTCCCTTTCCTCCCGTGGTGCTGGGCATTGCCGGCTGCTCCGGTTCCGGCAAGACCACGCTGGCCGAGGAGCTGGCGCGCACGCTGGGCGGCATTCATTTTCATCTCGACAACTACTATCTCGATCTCGGGCATCTGCCGGTGGCCGAGCGCATGAGGCAGAATTTCGACGATCCGGCGCTGATTGAGAGCCCGCTTTTGGCTGCGCATATCGCCGCGCTGGCGCGTGGTGAAACCATTGAGCGGCCGGTCTACGATTTTTCCACGCACACCCGCATACCAGGCCGCACGGAAAAGGTGACAGCCGGCGAGTATCTCATTGTGGAGGGAATCTTCGCTCTTTATTATACGGCGCTGCTGCCTCTCTATCATCTGCGCGTGTACATTGAGACACCGGACGCGGTGTGCTTTGAGCGGCGGGTGCGACGCGACGTGGTGGAGCGCGGACGCACGCCGGAGTCAGTGCGCAAGCAATATGATGCTACGGTGCGCCCTTCGAGCGTCGCCTTTGTGCGTCCCTCGGTGGCGAATTCCGACCTGACTGTGGACGGAACCGGAGCGCTGGACTGGAAGGTGGAGCGGGTGGTGGCGGAGATGAAGAAGCGGGGACTGCTGACGGGGGTGGGGTAGTGGATTTCGAATGGCGATAAAGGCCCGCTCAAATCACGCAACAAATAATTGGAAATTGTCCTGGCGCTCACAGGAGTCTACCTTCACGGGCTTAAAATGCACATTGCAAAGGACTGGCGTGGCCGGTGAAATTTGTGTAAGTTGATATGAGACGAACTGGCACGGCAATCCGAAGCATCTGGCGGTGGAGGCAACCTAAGCGGAATTCTCCACCGATGTTGGAAAGCGGAATGCAAATAACGCGCCTATTTTCCCACATTTCAAACTGCGCGGCGAGAACAAACACCGTTTGCCGCCGCGCTACACTATCACTCACACTGGCGCAAACCATTGGGCAGACCAGTGTCAACGACCGGCGGGTTGACTGAATGCTCTTTAACAGCACTACCTTCCTCTATTTTTTCCTACCCATAACTTACTTTGTTTTTTGGCTGCTGCGCACCAAGCTTCAGCGGTACATATGGCTAACCATTACAGGCTATGTTTTTTATTCCTACTGGAACCCAAAATATTGCATTCTCATGGCACTCTCCACCGCCGTTAGTTACTTGGCGGGGTTAGGCTTTCTCCGCTGGAGCGATGCACGAAGCAGACGCGTTTGTCTTGTGCTGCCAATCGTGTTTGACTTATCCCTGCTGGGAGTATTCAAGTACGCTAATTTTGCTTCATCCTCGGTTAACTGGCTCTTCCAAGCCACCCATTCAAACTTACGCACTCCGATCTTTGATATTGTCTTGCCCATCGGCATTTCCTTCTACACATTCCATACAATCACTTACATCGTTGATAGCTACCGTGGAGTTATCAAGCCGACACGCAATGTATTCGAGTTTTCCTGCTATGTCTCCCTGTTCTCGCAACTCGTTGCCGGTCCCATTGTGCGCTTTCGCCAGATCGAGGGCGACTTAGAGAATATCGACCACACAAATCAGGCTTCCTATCTTGAGCGCGGCTGGACGTTTTTTGTGCTGGGCCTGGCCAAGAAGGTCTTGATCGCGGATTCGATTGCACAGATTATCAATCCGGCGCTTGCTCGATGGCAGTCACTCTCTACCCTGGGAGCATGGCTGTGCGTGTTGGGCTATACTTACCAGCTCTATTTTGATTTCTCAGGATACAGCGATATGGCGGTGGGACTAGGCGCTATGTTCGGACTCCGCCTTCCACAGAATTTCAACTCACCTTACAAAGCTGTGGATGCCTCTGATTTCTGGGCACGCTGGCATATCTCTTTGTCGACAGTGCTGCGTGATTATCTCTATTTTCCGTTGGGTGGAAGCCACTGCGGAAAATGGAAGACCAGTCGCAACCTGATGATTACGATGCTGCTCGGTGGCCTTTGGCATGGCGCAAATTGGACCTTCGTAATCTGGGGAGGCTACCATGGCTTGCTGCTGGTTGCTACGAGGTTTGGCCGTGGAATGTTAGATCGCTGGCCAACAGGTTTTCGGAAGATTATCACTTTTCTGCTTGTGGTTATTGGGTGGGTTTTATTTCGATCCACTAATTTCTCGATGGCCTTTGGGTTGCTGAAAGCGATGTTCTGGTGGCAGCCTGGAATCCACATTGGT
>Ga0302320_10015402_pt1 | contig 15716 bp, 13 predicted proteins | sample Bog_T0_3_FD_202130 | JGI IMG/M metagenome (GOLD analysis project Ga0302320, IMG submission 202130) | Peat permafrost microbial communities from Stordalen Mire near Abisko, Sweden - Bog_T0_3 | ecosystem: Environmental > Terrestrial > Soil > Wetlands > Peat | place: Sweden: Abisko, Stordalen Mire... | reverse complement strand
GCAGCTTCTGGTCCGGCTGTCGCTGGTGCCGCTGCAGGCGCTGCGGCCATTGCTCGACGCGCTCGGCCGCGCCGGCGTGACCCCCACGGCGGTGGAGGCCGCCACGCCGGAAGGGGAATCGCGCCGGCTCACTCTGACCGGCGCCCCGGGTAGCGAAGCCGCGGGCTTCCGCGGCCGTTTGGCGACCATGGGCATGGCGTTCTGCGCTGTGTCCGCGGTCGCCGCCCTGGTCACGCCGTTCATCGTCCAGGCGCTGGCGCGCGACGACGTGGAGCGGCGCATCGCCGAGCTGGCGCCGCGCGTTTCGGAGGTCGAGGCGCTGCGTCGCCGCGTCGCCGCGGGCGTCCCAGGGGCCGATGTCATCGCCACCGAGCGGGCGCGTATCGGCGATGCGCTACAGGTGCTGGCAGCCGTCACCGACATCCTGCCCGACGACTGCGTCCTGTCCGAGCTTTCGCTGCGCCAGGGCAAGCTTGGCATCAGCGGGCAGGCGCAGGCGGCGGCGCGGCTGATCCCGGCGCTGGCCGCCGATCCATTGTTGCGCAACCCGGCATTTGTCGCGCCGGTCACGCGCGCGACCGACGAGCATGGCGGACAGGGCCCCGACCAATTCGTCATCCGCGCCGATCTCGCGCCATGATCGACACCGCCCTGCCCGAGGGACGGCGCGGCCGCATCCTTGCCGTCGTCTTGACGCTGACAGTCCTGGCCGCGCTCTGGTTCGGCGTGGCACAGCCGCTGATCGACTGGCATGCCGAGCAGGCGGAAGAGCTGGAAAGCCGCGGTGCGCTGGCGACGCGGATGGCTGCGCTGGTGGAAACGCTGCCGGCGCTGCGCCAGGAGGCAGGCGCCGCCCGCCCGGCGCCGGTCGCGCTGCTGGAAGGTGGCACCGACGCAATCGCCGGCGCCGCGATGCAGGGGGCGGTGCAGGCGCTCGCACGCACCGCGGGCGCCAGCCTGGCCAGCATCGAAACGCTGCCGGCCGAGCCACGCGGCGCCTGGCGCCGGATCGGCCTGCGCGTCTCGCTCACCGCGTCCTGGCCGGTGCTGGTCGAGTTGATGCGGGCGATCGAGCAGGGCTCACCGGGGATGCTGATCGACGAACTCCAGATGCGCGGCCCGCCGGTCCAGGCGCGCAGCCCCGGCGCGCCGGTTCAAGCAAGCTTCACCATTTTGGCGTTTCGTGCGGTCGGCGCGGGCGAAACAACCGGGTCGGGCGAGTTGGCCATGCCCAAATAGACCAAGAGCCCGGCGGGTTCGGAGTCTTCAAGCGGCCAAACCGGACGCAAAGCTGGATCTCCCGGGGCCTTGACCGGCCTGCAACGAACGAAAATCGCGCTCACCGTTGATGGTGTCGGAGTTCTTTACAGTACTTCCCGTACATCTTTCGCCCTCGGGTCCGTGTCTCGGCGTCCGGCGCGGACGGCAGCATACCAGTTTCATCGGCAATCATCTCTGGCAGCGCAAGAAACGACCTCTGCGAGCGGCCCGGAGGGGTCGGACCGCTGCCTATTCGCGTGTCCCGCGCGCGGGACACCAGGCCGCAGACGGCACCGTGTCCCTGGTTCGTCCCGTCAAGCGTGCCCACCAGTCTACCCCGAGACCCTGGCGCTCAGGAGGTGTCGGATTTCCTTACACCATTTCTAACACGTTATAATGCCTTTCCCACCTTGGGGCATGATTCAATTGACAATTTTTTCATGGCACGAAACTCGCATCGTGAAGCCCGTGTGACGGGAGGTGGCGGCACTATGTCTCAAATTAACGGTAGAATGTGCTACGGCGACCAGCGCCTGCGATGGGATCCGCAACGTTGGTCGATGACCGGTATCGCAGCGGCTTTCGTCCTGCTGGGTGCAGCGTCGACGGCCAGCGCCGGGGTCGTCAACATCGGCTTTCTGGCCTTTGACGTGACGTCGCCAACGACCGCGCAGTTCGACATCCAGAACGTGAGCGGTCCCAACAGCATCAGTCTGGGTGACCCGGACTTCCCGGTTCAGACGACGGTCTTGCTGTCCGACCTGACCCTGACGGTCAATTTTACCGACGGGTCCAACAGGGTCTACCTGCCGGCCGATAACTACTTTACGCTCAGCGGTGACGGCGAGAGCCTCGACGGCAGCACGATCGCCATCGGCGGCACCAGCCTGGTTCCGTCCAGCGCGGTCTTGACCGGGACCTTCAGCCCGGCGAGCAGCCTGTCGCTGGCGGACGGCTCCACCACTGACATCGTTGATACGTTCACCACCGACCTAACGGCCAGCAGCCCGCCGGCGCTGGCGGATGGCGACGCCGCGCTGATCGTTGCGACGACCGGGGGGACACCGCCGATCGGCGTGCCGGAGCCAACGACGGCTATGCTGCTGACCACGCCGCTGCTGGCGCTCTCCTGCATCCGCCGCCGGGGCAGTCGCTTCCGTGTCGCCTTCAAGCGGGCGGTCGGTGCGTTCGCTCTGCTGGCGGGCGTGCTGATGGCCGGCCAAGCCTCTGCTGCGGTGACGCCGGTCGCTGTGACGGCCGCGACCCTTCCCAGCTCCGGTGTCGCCGGACTGACCGAAATCACGCTGACCACAACCGGACTGCCGGCCGGTGTGACGGCGGCCAACATCACGCTTACGCTGGCACCGACCTGCGCCGTCGGCGCGACCGGGCCAGTGGCGGGCGAGACCACGGTCACCGCCGATAACATCCTTTCGGTCCCCGGGACGTCATTGAAGCGCGTGCGGTTCCTGATCCCGGCTGCAACGCCGCAGGAAACGGCCTTTGTCTCGATCACCGGCACGACCGCCGGTGGCACGGCGTTCGCCAGCACCGCCTGCGCAATCACGGCGGTGACCAAGACCAATCCGACCCTGAACGCCTGCGTGCCGACCAGCTCGATGGGCGTCGTCATCGGCTCAACCGTCACGGCCTACGTGCCGAACGGCTCCTGGTCCTCGGGTGGGCCTGGCATCAGGGTCGTGCCGATCGAACCGGTCGGCACGCCGACTCTCATAGCCACCACGCCCCTGATCAACTCCTGTGCTGCGAACCCGGCGACCGGCGCAGCGATCTGCACAGGAAACGACACGAGTGTTTACCTGGTTAACGGCACCACGTCTCCGCCCATCCTTTTGAACAGCTCGTCAAATGCGCAGGCGAGTTTCAGCGGCGGCACCTGTAACAACTGCGGCGTCGCAGTGAACGCACTGACGAACACGGCCGACATCTCCATGGGGTATTCGCCGAGCCCGAGCAGTTCCGCTATCCAGGTTCTCAACCTGACGACGCAGGGCTTCTCGACGCCGGTGGCATCGCCGCACACCGTGTCGGAAAACATCTCCGTCGATCCGACCCGCAACCTCGTACTGTCGGCGAGCGAGAGCAACTTCTACGACCTGTTCCAGACCGACAGCAGCGGGCAGATCGTGCCGAGCGGGATCCATAGCAACAATATCAACATGGGCGGCGAACCCGACTCCTCCGGCGAAGACTGCTCGACGGGCATCGTGCTGGCGCCGAGCGAGTTCGGCGATCAGTTGTTCCTCGCCGACCTCTCGCAGATCAGCTACCCGACCCCGACGACCTGGACCGCGCCGAGCCAGAATCAGGTTTTCCCTGAATTTGGCAGCCTGTCGGCCGGCCCGAGCAGCATCGTGGTCGCGCCCGGCACCACGCACCTGGCGGTTGTCGCCGGTGAGTTCAGCGGCAACCTCGTGGGTGTCATCCAACTCCCGGCGACCTCCGGCTCCGGCACGCCGGCGGTGTCTGACTACGTGGTCTTCACCATACCATCGAGCCCGGATGGGTTAGCGTTCGCGAATGGTTATGATCCCCATACGACCACAGCCTATACCAGCCCGAACAACGGCAAGGCCTATGCCCTGCTGGCAAGCTGGGCCTCGGGGGCTCCGGCCTACCTCGCGAAGATCGACCTCGCCGCCGCTCTGGCCGCATTGCGGAGCGGTGGGCACACGATCGATCCGTCAGTGGATCTGATAGGCACGGGAATCGTGTCCTTCATCAAGACCAACTGACGGACGGGGCTGGGCGTTGCCGCGCCGCGCGGTGACGCTTCAGGTCCAGACGAGCCTCATTGACGCCGGCCTTCGGGCCGGCGTTTTTTTGGCTCTTATCGCGTGGACCCAAGCCAAAGGCCCTTCGGCCGCTTCCCATTCACCCAACTGTCTTGATTGCCGCGTTCCGAAACGCTAGGTATACGATGAGCTTCGAGAACAAAGGCTGGATGCGGGTCGGTACGCCAGGGTCAGCGCCACCGACGAGTCGCCTTCAGCCGCAGTTCGGCGCGCGCCAAAGTGGACCGGCCCGAACGCGCGCGCCGGCTTGGGGCAGGGGCGTGACCAACCGTCCGGCCAGCGGATAGGGGAGCGGAAAGCTGCGACGGCGTCGCCGTGGAGCGAGCCAATCGGTATTTAACCGCAATTTCTGAGCTTTGCCTTAGGGGATTCGGGCTTGCTTTCAAATAATGTCATTCCGTTGTCACTTGCCTTCCAATTCCACCTACGGACCTTTCCGCCCGCTCCTCAGTGACGGCATTACCTTTGAACCCGATTTCCCCTTGAACGGACCTTTTGACATCGACAGCCAGACTCCCGGCGATTCCGCGTCTACCCCGCGCTCTTGCCGCGCTGATGGCGGTTTCACGCTGTTGGAGGCGATCGTTGCGTTCACCATCGCGGCGCTCGCGCTTGCGGTCCTGTATCGTGGCGCCGCCGAAGGTCTGCGGGCGACCCGGACGGCCGGAGACGTGGAACAGGCGATCGCCCGGGCGCGGTCGCATCTCGCCGCCCAAGGCGTGGCGCTCGCCCCAGGGGACCAGCAGGGGGACGACGGCGGCGGATTCCATTGGCACGTCCGCACCACGCCTGTCGGCTCGTTCGCGCCGCCGGCCGGCCAGACCGGCCAGCCCGCTTCGGTGACCCTGTATGCGCTCAGCGTCTCGATTTCCTGGCAGACCGATGGACACACGCGCGAGGTGCACCTCGACAGCGAGCGTCTCGGCACCGGCCCCTTGCCGGCACGCTGACAGCGCCATGTGCATCCGACGCCTGGCGCTGCCGCTGTCGCTACCGTTCCTGCTGGCCGCCTGCCAGCATACGGAGCCGCCGCCCACGCTCAAGCCGCTGCCCAGGGCACAGAATCTGGCGGTTGCCGGGCCGCTGGTGAACGGCTCGGTCGGCTCGCCGGAGGCTACGCCGCCGGTGCAGGTTTCCTACGGCGCCTCCACCGTCCCCGCGCTTCCGGCGGCGCGCGAGGGCGAGGCCGGCGGCGACATCACGCTCGACTTCGCGGATACCGATCTGCGCGAAGTGGTAGCGCAGGTCCTGGGGACCATCCTTCGCGTCAATTACACGATCGATCCCGCCGTGCACGGCGTGGTGACCATGCACACGGCGCACCCGGTTGCGCGATCCCAGCTATTGCCGTTGCTGCAAGCGCTTCTGGTGCAGAACGGAGCCGTTCTGCTGCAGTCCGGATCGCTGTACCGCGTGGTGCCGGCCGCCGCCGCGGCGAACAGCACGGACCCTACCCCGGGGGTCAGCAACGATAGCGTCATCGTGCCGCTGCGCTTTGCATCAGCCGACGATCTCGCCAAGGTTTTGCAGCAATACGCCGGCACCGGCGGCAAGATCGTGGCTGATCCGGGCCACAACACCCTGCTGCTCAGCGGCGACCCGGCGACCCGCGCGGCGCTGGTGGAACTGGTGCGGGCGTTCGACATCGACGTGCTGGCCGGCCAGTCCTATGCGCTGCTGCCAGTCACCAGCGGCGACCCGAAGGATTTCGCCTCGGCCTTGCAGGATGCGCTGCGCGGCCAGGGCGGCGGCAGCGCGGTGCGCATCGTGCCGATGGCAAGGGTGAACGCGGTCATGGTGGTCGCGCCAACGCAAGTCACCATCGAGAGCGTGCGCCGCGTCTACGCCATGGTCGAGCGTGCCCGGAGCCAGACGATCCGTGGCTGGCACGTGTATTACCTGCAGAACAGCCGGGCCAACGATGCGGCCTATGTGTTGCAGCAGGCCTTCACCCCCGACAACGTCACCGCGCAGCCGAGCGCCAAGGGCCCGACCACGCCGGGCCTGGCCGCGCAGGCGAGCGCAGGCGGCAGTTCCATGGGCGGCGGCTCGCGGTTGGGCGGAGGCAGCGGAATCGGGGGTGGCACCGGCAGTGGCTTTGGATCGGGAGGCGGGGGGACCGGTGGCCTCGCCTCGGCCGGACTCGGCTCCGCCGCGCCGGCCGCGGCGACGGCACAAGCGCCGGTCAGCAATCCGCTGCTCGGCGGGCTCAGTCCGCAGGCAGGCGGCGAGTCGAAGCCCGACTCCATGCGCATCATCCCGAACGAGGACAACAATGCGCTGCTGATCTATGGCACGCGGCGCGAGGAAGACACGGTCGAGGCAACGCTGCGCAAGATCGATGTCGTCCCCTTGCAGGTGCTGATCGACGCGGTGATCGCCGAGGTGACTCTGAACGACGCGTTGCAGTACGGCACGCAATTCTACTTCCGGTCGCACGGCATCAACGGCATTCTGAACTTCGCTCAACAGGCCTTCACCACGCAGGGCGCGGTTTCGTTCGCAACCGGCTTCCCCGGACTGGTGGTGGGCGGCAGCCAGTCGAGCGGCGTGCCATTTGCCATCTCCGCCTTGCAGCAAGTCACCACGGTGCACGTGCTGTCCTCGCCGCAATTGCTGGTGCTGGACAACCAGCAGGCCCGGCTGCAGGTCGGCGACGTGGTCCCCTACCTCACCCAGACGTCGCAAAGTACAATCACGGCCAATGCGCCGACGGTGAACTCGATCAACTACCAGCCGACCGGCGTGATCCTGGAAGTGACGCCGCGGGTGAACAGCGGCGGGTTGGTGACGCTTGATATCGCGCAGGAGGTCAGCGAGGCCAACACGCCGGCCTCGACGGACCCGATTCAGTCGCCGACCTTCCATGAACGCAACGTAACCTCGCGGGTCGTGGTTCAGGACGGGCAGACCTTGGGCCTGGCCGGGCTGATCCAGGACAGCGTGCAGCGATCGAATGGCGGGATTCCCTGGCTCAAGGACATCCCACTGCTCGGGGCGCTGGTGAGCCAGCAGACCAACACCCGTGCGCGGACGGAGTTGCTGGTGCTGATCACGCCGCACGTGATTCACGACCAGCGCGACTCCCGCGCGCTGACCGAGGATCTTCGTGAGCAGCTGATCAACGCGGCGGCCGTGCCCGCGGAGCTGAAGAAACTGCCGCCGGCAGGCTCGGCCGATCCAAACCAACAGTTGCGCCGCCGGCTCGGACTGGACTGACGCGTGTGCGGCTGGCGCCGACAGGCGTAGGGCGGATAAGCGCTTGCGCCATCCGCCGTTGCCGCAAGCCGCACCGCAAGCGGCGGAAGGCGCTGCGCTTTTCCGCCCTACGTCAAATCCCTATGGCAAATCCCCGCGGCACATCAACCTTGGCTCTACGCGGTCAGGGATTGCAGATTTGTGCCTCGATCGCGGCAGCGGTGCCATTGGGTCCAGCCGAGCACAGATCGTAGTCGTGGCCGGTCCGCGGCGACGGGTTGCGATAGCTGTAGGGATGATTCCACGGATCGAGTTGGACCTTGGCCGTTTTCAGATACGGCCCGTTCCATCCCGGCGCGTCGGACGGCTTGGTCACCAGTGCGTCGAGACCCTGTTCGGTCGTCGGATAGCTGCCGACATCCAGTTTGTACAGATCAAGGACGGAGCCAAGGCGCTCGATGGATTGGTGAGCGACCGAGACGCGGGCCGAGCCAAGCTGACGCAGCGCCGCCGGCGCCACCAGGCCGATCAGCAATCCAAGGATCGCGATCACCACCAGGATCTCGAGCAGCGTGAAGCCGGCATCGCCGTGCGGACGGGATTTTTCGGCTGACATGGTTGACATGGGCGGACGCTCATTGAATGAAAGGGCGGAATGACGCGACGTTCATACGCGCCGCTCGCCGCGACGACAATATTGCAGCCGCCGGTCAGGCTGTTGCGGTTTGATGACGACTGGTATCGATGGCAATACCGCTGCTCTCCTGCATGGTCGCGGCTGCTGCATTCTATCACTTGCCGCCGCGCGTCCTGCCCTCGATCCACGCGGTGGAGGGCGGCTGGATCGGTGCCGTTCACCGCAACACCGACGGCTCCGACGATCTTGGATTGATGCAGATCAATACACGCTGGATCGAACCGCTGGCCCGCGTCACCGCGCTGTCGCCCACCTCGGTGCGGGAGCGGCTGATCGGCGACGGTTGCTTCAACGTTGCCGCGGCCGCCGCGATCATGCGCACCTACCTGAACGAGGCGCACGGCGATCTGATGCAGGCGATCGGCTTCTACCACTCGCACACGCCGGCGCTCAGCCTCGATTATCAGGAGAAGGTGCTCCGCTCCGCGACCACGCTGTTCGGCCGGTAGTCCGGGCCGCGCTCAGCGTGCATCGGCAACACTCACCCGTCCGGTGAGCCAGCTCACCTCGATCGACACGTGGCGGGTTCGGCCGGCCAGCTCGATGCGTCCACCTGATGAGCTGCCATCGCCGGCGAACACGACGGCCCCAGCTTGCGTGCCTGCGGCCGGCCCTGGCGACCACGCTGACACAGCCAACCCGGTGGGAAATCGCCGCACCGCGCCGTCACCCACCCGGTAGGCGTGTGCCACCGGATCGACCAGGACGGCCACTGGCGCATTCCGTGCGATGGCCTGGCCACGTGCCAACCGCAGCGCGCCAACCATCTCGCGCGCCGCCGCATCGATGTCCAGCCGCTCGCTGCGCATCGGGCCGCGCGCGACGACCAAACCGAGCGCAAGGCCAAGGATCACCAGCACGACGATCATCTCGATCAGCGTGAATCCGGCCTCGCGTCGCCCGCGCATGTCGTTCCTCCGCATCGCTGCGTCGTCTCAGACCGCCAGCCAGTCGTCGCCGTACAGCCGCATCAGCCAAATCCCCAGCGCCAGCCATGGTCCGAAGGCGATCCGACTCGTCCAGCCGACCGTATCGCCGCGCAAACGCTGTACGACGGCATAGGACAGCCCGCCCAGCGCCGCCAACAGCAGCACGCTGGGCAGTGCCTGCCAGCCCAGCCACGCGCCCCCGGCCGCCAGCAGTTTCGCATCGCCCTCACCGAGGCCGCGATAGCCGCGCAGCCTCTGATACGCTGCGCCAACCCCGCGCAGGCAGGCCCAGCCGAGCGCCGCGCCGAGCGCATGGTCCGTCAGTTCCTCCGGTTCGATCAGGGCGGTCGCCGCCAGCCCCGCGAGCAACAGCGGCAGCGTGAGCGCATCGGGCAGCCGCATATGCTGCCAGTCGATCCAGGCCAGTGCCAGCAGCGTCCACCCGAGAGCGCAATCCGCCCAGAGCACGTCTGCGCTATCCGGGCCCAGCATCGCCCACAACGCAACCGCGATCGCGGCCAACTCGATCATGATATGGAACGGCGCGATCGCCGCTCCGCACCGGCGGCACCGGCCGCGTTGCACGAGATAGCTCCAGAGCGGCACCAGTTCCCACGCGGTCAGCGCGTGTCCGCATGACTCGCATCGGGACCTCGCCAGCACCACCGGCTCCCCGGCCGGCAGCCGCCTGATCAGAACGCCCAGAAAGCTGCCGACGATCGGCGCCACCAGGATGACCGGCAGCCAGGCTGCATCAATGGTTGCCGCTGTCATCAGGCTCCCTCGTTTCGTCGATGACGGTGTGAGCGCACATCGTGCGGGCCGGCGCAAATGGGATGCTCGACAAGCCTGGTGCCGCCCTGCAAGAAGGTGCGGCGCCGACAGGGGCGCGCCGGTCACGGATAGGGGCCAAACCGTTGTCTTGCCTCGTGCCATGAGTCGCATCGGTTGGGCGGTCGTTACCATTCTTACAGCGATCCTGCTCGCTGTCGTGGCATGGGAAATCGACGGCGAGCCGGAGCGGGATGCGGGTCCCGGCACAGCGCCGCCGGCGTGGCGCGGCGCGGCGCCGTCCCGGCCGGTCACGCCGGGCGCCGCGGAGCAAGCCGGACACTGGGCCGCGACCGTGCTCGCACGGCCGCTCTTCAGCCCCAACCGCCGGCCATCGACGGAGGCCGTCGTTGCCGGCGACCAGCCGCTCAAGCTGCAAGGAACCATTGTCGTGCCGCCCGCCCGGATCGCCATCTTCGCTCCGCCCGGCGGCGGCAAGTCCGTCGTGGTGCGGGAGCGCGATCGGATGGGTGCCCTTGGCATCGATGAGATCCGTCCTGGCGAAGTTGTGGCGACGGGGCCGGATGGGCGGGTGGTGTTTCGGTTCGGACGCGGCAGCCCAGGGGAGCATCCGGGGGAGAAACCAGGGGATGCGCCGGCGCTGCAACCGTCCGCGCCGTTCCGCGAGCCAAGCGACAAGGTCCGGCATCCCGAGTGATGGGGTCGGCGTGGCGCGCAGCCGCTACCCGGCGGGCAATCCCGCGGCACCGGAAGCCGGAGCCCCCGCATAACCGATCGCAATGACCTCGATGATTTCCGGTCCCCGAGGCGTGCGGACGGTCACCTCATCGCCGACGCGGGCGCGCAACAGGGACAGCGCGATCGGTGAACCGATGCTGATCGTGCCGTCCGCCAGGTTGGCTTCGTCGACGCCCACGATCGTGACGGTGACTTCCCGATCGCGGTCGTTCACGTAGGTGACGGTCGCGCCAAAGAAGACCTGGCTGCGGTTGACCTGCTGCGCGGGGTCGATGACCTCGGCATACTGCAAGCGCTTCAACAGGAAACGCGTGCGGCGATCGATCTCCCGCAGCCGCCGCTTGCCGTAGAGATAGTCGCCATTCTCCGAGCGGTCGCCATTGCCCGCGGCCCAGGACACGATGTCCACGACGCGTGGCCGTTCGACGGCGCGGAGTTGCCGAAGCTCTTCCGTCAGCCGGGCATGCCCGTTCGGCGTCATGTAGAACTTGCCGCCGGGCAGTTTCGGCGGCCCGTCATCCTCGTCGTCGGAGTCGCTCATGGTCGATCCCAGGCGGCCGGTGTCATGCTGCCTGCCGTGTGCGCTTCGGGTTGCCCAGGGTCGTCGATCTGAAGCATGCGGTGGGGGCGCCGAATTGTGTGGGGCCGCACCGTCTAGCCCGAGCGGGCCGGGATAGCGAGGGCGGCGGCGCCGACCGCCGTTTTGTCCCCGGGTCTCCTGGCCTGTGGGATCGAGCGCTGTCGTTGCGCCGTCAGGCTTCAAGCGCCGATCGCGTGACCGATCGGCGCCGGCGGCGCTGGGGGGTATCCGGTATGCGGCCGAGCACGGTGTCCTCATGGCGCACCACCCGGCGCGCCAGCTTCAGCGCCTGATAGCAGTCGTCGGCCTCCGCCCAGACCAGCGCGCGATCAAGAATATCCCGCGCCAGCGCCGAGGTGGTGGCGTCCTTGAACGCGGCAATCAGCTCCCGCGCGGAGGCCAGGCCGCGCGCCCGTTCCTCGTCGGAGCCGATATAGGCCGATTGCAGGGCGAAATAGATGCGGCGTGCCGGGCTGTCGGCCTGCTCCGGCGGCATGATCTGCTTGCCGAACAGAAACCGCGCCTTCGCGGTCAGCTCGATCCGCGACTTGGTGCGAAAGCGGATCGGTGCGCCATTGATGACCATCACGTCGCCCTGCCGCAATTCCAGGACCAGATTCGACATCCGTGTATTCCTTTCGGCCCGCGCGCGGTGACGCGGGGGCCGGCGAACTCTCGGTCGCGCCGGGGCTGACACTGCCGGACTGGCAGGCGACAGGGGCGTGGTGTGCACCGATCGGAGCGCGCCGCCGCCCCGTCAGCCCACCGAGGCAAACGGGCGAACATCGTGCCCGTCTTGCCGGTCCAGCGGATCGGGGGCCATGGCGGAACGTGTCTTGCCCCTCTGCGACCAAACCCTCCGCGACCAAGGCGTGCCCCCATTTTGCGGGCGTGACGGCCATCCTGGTGCACCCAGGTTAACCGGGAATGAAACGCGGGGCTGCCCGGGCCTCAACCCGCCGGCAGGAACTTAGCCAGGCTCAACCCCGACAGCGACGCAATGACCTGATAGGACGCCTGCAACTGGGTCTGCACCTGGGTCAGGCTCGACAACGTGGCGGCCATGTTGGTGTCCTGCACCGACGACACCTGCCCCGTCAGCGCCGTCTGTACGTCGCCAAGCCCGGTTTGCGTCGCGGTTAGCCGGGACTGGGTGTCGCCCAGCACGGCGGCGTCCGAGGCCATGGCGGAGATCGCGCCGTTCAGGCTGGTGCGGGTATCCTCCACCAGCGCCTGGAAGCCAGTGTCGCTGGCCTGGCTGCTGCTGAGCGAACCGATCGTGGCCAGCGCCCGCATCAGGTCGCGCATGTACGACCCGGTTGTCGAAGTCCCCCCGGAGACGACCGCCGCCGTATTCGCGCTGGCGAGCAGCCCGACCGCCGCAGTCTGCCCCGGCCCGACCTGCACCACCGGCACCTGCGCTTGCAGCGTCGCGGCCGGCTGCGACATCCCGGCGGAAAACGGCGAGGTCCCCGCCGCATTGGACGACGCGATCCCCAGAGTCGTTGCCTCGGTGGCCGCCGCACCGTTGGTCGACAGGCCCGCAACCGCCGCCGCGATCTGCGCGTAGAAGCCCCCCGTGCTCGGATCGGCAAGACTGTCCGGATTCGGCACCGGCGGATTGGCGGTGTCTTGTCCCGCGAACACGTAGTCGGTGCCGTTCTGCGTATCCAGCAGGCTGCCGACCTCCGACAGCGCGCTGCGCGCCTGCGCCGCCACGGTGTCGATCCCGGACGGGCTCACGGTGTCCAGCGTGTCGATCTGCGTCGCCAGATTTGACGCGATCTGCTGGATCTGCGTCATCGCCGTTTGCGTGACTTGCATGCTGCCGCTGGCGGCATCGATGTTGTTCTGCCAGGTCTGCAGCGACGCAATCTGTGGCGACAGGTCGAGCGAGACCGCCGCGCCGGCGCCGAGCCCGGCATAGGTGTTGGACACATATCCCGAACTGGCCTGGCCGGTGAGCTGGTCCAGCGTCTGCTTGATCGAGTCGGTGTTGCTGATCAGGCTGCTCATCATGCCATAGTCGGACGCCCCCATCCCTGTCACGCTGCCGCTCATCGCCGCCCCCTCAGCTCACCGCGTTCATGATATCCGTGAACATCGACTGCACGGTCGAGATCACCTTGGCATTCGCGCCGTACGCATTCTGCAATTGGATCATGATGGACATCTCGGCATCCATGTTCACGCCGTCTGCTGAACTGAGCTGCGAGGACAGCGTGGTCTGCACGCCCTGTTCGGTGCTGAGCTGGCTGGTGACGGTCGCGCTGGCTTGCGATTGTGCGGCCACCATGGTCGCCGCAATGCCGGCAAGCGTGGTCGGCGCAGTGTAGGGCGCGGACAAGTTGCCGCTTGTGCCCAGCCCCGAGGTGTTCGACGCGGGTTGCGCCACCCCGGTTTGCGCATCGGAGCCCAGGGCGTTGTCCAGCACGCGCTGGATCATGGTGGTAAACCCGGCCGGGCCGCCGGCGGGGTTCGGCGTGAACGCGCTGGCGCCGGTCGCGCTGCCGGCGATCGCATTGGTGCCGTCCCGCACCAGCGACGGGGTGGCCAGCACCGCCGGGTTCACCTGGATCGACGCGGCGAAGCCGACATAGCCGTTCTGCACCGGCACGCCGCCGCCCGCCGGAACGGCCCCGGTCGGGTCGGTGAACAGCGTGAGCCCCTGGGCGGAGAAGCGGCTGGCGAGGTTTTGCGAGAACTCGTCCAGCTCGCCCTGGAAAGTCGGCAGCGTGCTGTCGCGCAGCGTGATGTTGGCGCCGATCTGGCCGCCTTGGAGCTGCCCGGTCACGTCCACGCCGCCCAGCATGATCCCCTGGATGCCGCCGCCGGGATAATACGATCCGGGCTGCACATTGGCGCCCGTCGTGCTGAGCGGATTGGCGGTGTGAATCGGCAGCGTCAGCCCGCCGTTCGTCACCACCAGCATGTCGCCGTTCGGCTGCTCCAGCGTTTTGACGCCGACCACCTGCGACAGCGTCTGCACCGCCGCATCGCGCTGGTTCTCCAGGTCGGCGGTGCTCTGGCCGCTGGCCTGCAGCGTCATGATCTGTTGCGACAGGGTCCCGATGGTGCCGAGCGTCGTGTTGATCGTGCCGACCTCGGAGACGATGTTGTCCTGCGCCGTCTGCCGCTGCGCCGTGTAGGCGGTGCTGAGACTGTTGATGCCCTGCGCCAGCGTCTGCGCCGCCCCAACCACGGTCGTTTGCTGCGCCTGGCTGTCGGGGCTGTTCAGCAGGGTCGAGAACTGCGATTGCAGATTGTTCAGCAGGCTGCCGAGGTCGTTGCCCTGGCCCACCGCACCTTGCACCGCGTCGATCGCCTGCAACGCGGTCTGCTGCGTCTGCAACCCGGCCACCGTGCCGTTCTGTGCGGTCAGCGATGCCTCCAGGGCGACATCGACCTGGCGAGTCGTCGCGCCGGTGCGGACGCCGAACCCCTGTCCGTTCGCATCCAGACTCTGCTGGGTACCGATCTCGGTTGCATAGGCAGGCGTGCTGGTATTCGCGACGTTATGCGAAATAATACCGAACTGGCTTTGCACATTGGCGAGCCCGCTATTGGCAATGCTCAGCGCGGCATCCAGGTTCACGGCTCAGGGCTCCACGCGCGCCGCCGCCTACTGCTTCATGTCGATCGTCTGCTGTAGCATCTGGTTCGCCGTGGTGACGATTTTCGAATTCGCCGCATAGGCTTGCTGCGCCACGATCAGCTGCGAGAACTCGGTGGCGATATCGACGTTCGAGCTTTCCACCGAACTGGTTACCAGGGTGCCGGCGCCGTTGGTGCTGGCCTGCTCGGCGAGCGGCGCGCCGGATTGCTCAGTGGCGGTGAACGATTGGCCGTTCTGGCGCTGCAGCTGGTCCGGGGCGTTGAAGGTGACCAGCGGCACTTGTGCGATCGTCCGCGTCTGGCCGTTGTTGTAGTTCACCACGACGTCGCCGTTGGATTGGATGTCGGTGCTGGAATAGGCGCCCGGCGGCACGCCGTTCTGTGTCAGTCCCTGCAGCTGGTATTGCGTTCCGGCGTATTGCGTCACGCCATTGGTCTGCCCGTATGTCCCAAGATTCAGCGAGATCGTCTGCGGCCCGGTGCCGAAGTTCGTCGTGAAGCTCAGCGTCGCGGCCTGCCCCGCGGTATAGCCGCTCGTGGTCACCGTGCCGGTCGTTGTGCCGATTTGGCCGATGGTCCCCTCGGGCACCGCGTTCGCCCCGAATTGCACATCCGCCGTGCCGCGTGACGCGGCGGATATATCATCCGGGGAACTGACCGACACCTGCCAGTTGTTGACGCTGGACTGCACCCAATTCAGCGTCACCACGTGCATGGAGCCGAGCGAGTCATACACGTCGATGGTGGAAGGCAGCGGCGAGGCCGCGGTGCCGGATGCCGGCGTCGCCGGCAGGTTGGCGGACAGCGACACGCTGGAGGTGGCGACCGGATTGTAGACTGTCTGCGTCACCTGGATAGGGGCGAGCGCGTTCTGGTTCGCCACGCTGGTTGCGCTGTTCACCGGCCAGCCGTTCAGGTAATCGCCGGCGCTGTTCACAAGATAGCCGTCTTTGTTCATTGTGAAGTCGCCGGCGCGGCTATAGAATTGTTGCGGGTTGAAGGTTGCGATGTTGTTCGCGTCGCCGGTCTCCTGTGAGACGGCGAAGAAGCCCTGACCGGTGATCGCCAGGTTCATCGCGTTGTCGGTCTGG
>Ga0302320_10015401_pt1 | contig 15717 bp, 16 predicted proteins | sample Bog_T0_3_FD_202130 | JGI IMG/M metagenome (GOLD analysis project Ga0302320, IMG submission 202130) | Peat permafrost microbial communities from Stordalen Mire near Abisko, Sweden - Bog_T0_3 | ecosystem: Environmental > Terrestrial > Soil > Wetlands > Peat | place: Sweden: Abisko, Stordalen Mire... | reverse complement strand
GGGCGCCGATGGCGCAGCCCCCGGGCAGGGAGACGGAGGCCCGGCCGAACCGGGCCAGGAGCGGACCCAGTACCAGGATGGAAGCCCGCATGGTCTTCACCAGGTCATAGGGCGCCCTGAGCTCGCCGCCCTCCAGGGCCCCCGCGGTGAGCGCCGCGGACAGCTCGAAGCCGGCCTCGTCCTTCTGGATCTCGGCGGCGCAGCCCAGGGCCTGGAGCACCCGGATCATGGTGCGGATGTCCGACACCGCCGGCAGGTGGCGCAGCAGCACCGGCTCCGAGGTCAGCAGCGCCGCGGCGATGCAGGGCAGGGCGGCGTTCTTCGCGCCCGAAATGGCGACCCGCCCCCGCAAAGGAACACCGCCTTGAATAACCAGCCGATCCATCGTCGCTCCAGGTCCAGGCTTTCAGCTTACCGGATGTGACAAGGCTCCGAGCAGGATCCGTCCCTGCAGGGCCCCGGCCGGAAGCTCGCCCCAGGCCCGGCTGTCATGGCTCCGCGGGCGATTGTCGCCCAGCAGGAAATAGCCGGCGCCCAGGGCCCAGGGGCCGGCGGATTCCCGTTCGATGCGGTCCACGTAGGGTTCCGCCACCCGCTCGCCGTTGATCCACAGATCGCCGTCGCGCATCTCCACCCGGTCGCCGGGGAGGCCCACCAGGCGCTTCACGGCGGGGCCGGCGGGGGTCTGCACCAGCCAGATCTGTCCGGGGGCGGGGGTGCCGGCGCACCAGGCGCGCAGGACCCAGCAGACCGAACCCGGCTTCAGGCGCGGCTCCATGCTCCGGCCGTCGACCCGGACCGGGTGCAGGACGGCCAGGGGGGCGATGGCCAGGGCCAGGGCGGCGGCCAGGAGCCGGGGACTGGTCACAGGCGCAGGGCCAGACGGCGCCCGCGGCCGTCGGTGAGGGCCACCTCCGTGAGCCGGGCCGGGGCGGGCACCTTCGGGGCGAGTTCGGCGGCCAGCTTGCGGGCCAGATCCATGGGGTCCCTGAGGCCGAGGTCAGCCAGCAGGCGGCCCTGGATGGGCGCCAGCAGCGCGTCGAGCGCGGCTTCCAGGTCCCGGAAATCCACCACCACTTCAAAGCCGTCGAGCCCAAAACGGGCGGCGATGACCTCCACCACGAAGTCGTGGCCCTCCCAGCCGCCGCCGGCGGTGCGGTAGACCACGGACAGGTGCCGCTGGACGGCCGCTTCGAAGCGGAGAGGGAGGGAGGGGGAGGGCTCTTCCATATCCCGATTCTGCCACTGCTCGCTCCATTTGAGGGGATCCAGCGATCAGGTGCTGAGGGTATTGCATACTATGAGCGCAATGCCAAGCCCGGCCTGTGAGGTGCTATGGGATGTGTTTCCTCAAGAAGTCCCCAACGTCCTGGCGAGAGGCTTGATGGTCGGCGACGGAGAACATCAGTGCAGTCAGTTCTTCCTGCGTTTTGTCATCGTAGGGCAGGAAGATGCCGTTGGTCGAGAGCATGACGATACCAGCGACCGTTGCTGTTCGTTTGTTGCCGTCTAGGAAGGCGTGATCGGCGCACACATGCCACATGAGAGCCGCCGTACAGTCCGCCAAGTCACCGTCCTCGTAGTAGAGGATGTTCCTGGGGGCATGGCAGGCGGCTTCAAGGGCGTTTTTGTTCAGGATGCCGGGATCGCCTCCAAACGCCTCGATCTGCATGCGCTGGATCTCGATGACATCCTCAACTTCGAGGAAGACGATTTCCTTCATCTGGCGAGCTTCTTGAGGGTCGGCGCGAACCGCTCCATGGCCAGTTTGGTGTGCTCCTGCAACTCCTGCGGAGTGATCCGCCGAGTCCGCTGCGGTGAGATGGTCAGGGTGGACCCATCCGTGGTGATGTCGAGCGGGGTGTCAGGGGTGATGTGCAAAAGGTCCATGATGCTCCTCTCAAAAACCAGCGCAAAACTGTTTCCGTGGCGACTCAAAGTCTTACGCATGGATAACCTCCATATGACAATGTTATAACGTGAAAGGAAGTTGTCAAGATGGTTTCCTGGGGCGAGAAGTCGAATGACGTTGCCTGTTCAGCGCAGCGAATGATGCTTTTTCTCAAGGTTTTAGCCCAGGCGGGGCAGTTCATCATCCGCCACAACCTGCGCCTGGAGCCAGCCATCCATCTGGCTGGAGCCAAGGCCTTGGAGGACCGTCTGGAATTCAATGCCAAAGGCTTCCCAAGGCCCATGGTGAGAATGGTCACTTTCAATCCCGGTATGGCCCACGCCGCGCGCGCCGAAGGTCTCCCGGTCGGGCCTTGACCAAGGTCAGCGGCAAGCCTTCCTGTGGGCCGCGGCAGTTCGGTTAAACTGGCCTCTGCAGATTGCGGAGATGCCCATGCGTGATTTCTCGACTCAGTCCAGCCGCCCCGGTGTGGAGCGGGAGGAACTGGAATTCGACGTGCTGTTCGTGGGCGCCGGACCCAGCAATCTCGCGGGACTCTGGCGGCTCCTGGACCTGATCGAGGCCCACAATGCCATCCCCGGCGCGCACAAGATGGAGGGGCTCACCATCGGGCTCATCGAGAAGGGGGACGAGATCGGCGACCACGCCTTCTCCGGCGCGGTGCTGGATCCGGCGGCCCTGGCGGAGCTCTGCCCGGACTACCTGGAGCGGGGCTTCCCGTGCGAAGGGACGGTGAAGGAGGAGGAGGTCTGGCTGTTCACCCAGCGCTCCGGGTTCAGGGCCCCGGTGCCGCCGCCCTTCCTGCGCAACCACGGCAACCCCATCGTATCGCTGTCCCGGATGGTGCGCTGGATGGCCGGGGAGATCGAGAAGCGGGAGGTGCCTGGGGTGGACGTGATGCTCCTGCCGGGCTTTGCCGGGATCAAGGTGCTGTGGGAGGACGGCCGGGTGGCCGGGGTCCAGACCGCCGACAAGGGGGTCAACGCTGACGGCAGCCCCAGGTCCAATTTCGAGCCGGGCAACTGCCTCAAGGCCAAGGTGACGGTGTTCGGGGAGGGGCCCCGCGGCCACCTGGCCCGGGAACTGGACGAGGTGCTGCAGCTCCAGGCCGGCGCGGTGAACCCCCAGCTGTTTGAGACGGGGGCCAAGGAGATCTGGGAGATCCAGGACGGCCGGGTGCCGGAAGGGTTCGTGCTGCACAGCACCGGCTGGCCCCAGGCGGACGGGGAATCCGGCGGCTCGTTCGTCTACAGGATGGGCGGCAATCGGCTGGCGGTGGGCTACGTGGTCAGCCTGGACACCCGGGACCCCTTCGCCGACGCCCACCTGGCCCTGCAGAAGTTCAAGACCCATCCCCGCATCAAGCCGATGCTGGAAGGGGGCAGGATGGTCCAGTACGGGGCCAAAGCCCTGGCCATCGGCGGCTGGCATTCCATGCCGCGGCTGGCCTTCGCCGGCGGCATGCTGGTGGGCGACGCCGCCCAGATGGTGAACGCGGCGCGGCTGAAGGGCATCCACCTGGGCATGAAGAGCGGCATGTGCGCCGCGGAGACCATCGTGAAGGCGCTCCTGGAGGGGGATTTCCAGGAGGCCTCGCTCCTGCGCTACGCCCGGGACTTCATGGCCTCCTGGGCCGGGACCGAACTGTACCGCACCCGCAATTTCCACCAGATCCTGGCCCACGGGCTCACTCCGGGGGCGGCCCTGAAGCTGGGCATCAGCCTGGTGACCGGGGGCTGGGTGCCCGGCGCGCCTCTGCGCGGGGCCAGCGACGCCCAGGAAACGGCCAGCACCGAGGCCTTCTACGGCAAGGCCTCGCTCAAGCGGGATGCCCTGGACTGGGGGATCAGGTTCGACGGCCAGCTCTGCATCTCCAAGCTGGATGACGTCTACGCCTCCGGGACCCTGCACGACGAGCACCAGCCCGGCCACCTGAAGATCGTGAAGGGCGACGACGTCTGCGTCACCTGCTGGGACACCAAGGGCAGCCCGTGCACGGTGTTCTGCCCGGCCCAGGTCTACGAGATGCACCCGGACCAGGACGGGCGGGTGGCCCGGGTCGCCATCGCCTATTCCAACTGCGTGCACTGCAAGACCTGCGACATCAAATGCCCTGAAGGAAACGTGATCTGGACTCCCCCCGAAGGCGGGGGCGGGCCCAAATACACCCTCTGCTGACCCGAGCCATCCCGGTGGAACCAACCTATGCTTGACGCGCGCCTTCTCGAGATCCTCTGCTGCCCCGCCGAGCACGGCGGCGCGGCCTGCCACGGCGAACTGGAAGAGCTGCCGGACGGCCTGCGCTGCCGGGCCTGCGGCCTGGTCTACCCGGTGGAGGACGGCATTCCGGTCATGCTGCAGGAGCAGGCCCGGCGGGAGCAGCCATGAGGATGGACCGGGCCCAGGCCGAGAGCCTGCTGGGGAAGATGCGCGGACGCCAGGTGGCGGTGCTGGGCGACCTGATGCTGGACGAGTACCTGTTCGGCGAGGTGAGCCGGATCTCCCCGGAGGCGCCGGTGCCGATCGTGCGGGTGAACCGGGAGCGGGCGGTGCTGGGCGGAGCCGCCAACGTGGCGGCGAACCTCAAGTCCGTGGGCGCGGAACCGGTCCTGGTGGGGACCCTGCAGCGGGACATCGCCGGGAACCGGCTGCAGGCCCTGCTGCAGGCCCTGCAGATCAGGGCGGACTGGCTGGTGCTGGATCCGACCCGGCCCACCATCATCAAGACCCGGGTGATCGGGCAGCAGCAGCAGATGATCCGCATCGACCGGGAGGAGACCGGCGCCTGCCAGCCGGAGGCGGTGGAGGCGCTGTGCGGGCGCCTGGCCCAGGCCCTGGAACAGGCCTCGGCGCTGATCATCTCGGACTATGCCAAGGGGGTGGTGGGCCCGGAGGTGATGGACCGGGTGCGCGAGCTGTGCCGGGCCCGGGGCATTCCCTGGATCGTCGACCCCAAGCCGGCCCACGTGGGGCTCTACCAGGGCGCGCCGCTGATGACGCCCAACACCAAGGAGCTGGCGGCGCTGTCCGGCATGCCCGCCAAGAGCGACGAGGAGCTGGCCGCGGCGGGCCAGGCCCTGATGCGGACCCTGGGGCTCCAGGGCCTGCTGGTCACCCGCAGCGAGAGGGGCATGGCGCTGTTCGCCCAGGACGCGCGGCACCTGGCGCCCTGGCTGATCCCCACCGAGGCCCGGGAAGTGTTCGACGTCAGCGGCGCCGGGGACACGGTGATCGCCGTGTTCAGCGCGGCCATCTCCACCGGGGCCGACTGGCAGGACGCGGCCATGCTGGCCAACGCCGCCGCCGGGGTGGTGGTGGGCAAGATGGGCACCGCCACGGCGACGCCGTCGGAGGTGCTGCGGCACTACCAGGACCAGGAGGCGCTGTAGAGCGTACCTACTCCGAAAGTTCCACCGTCAGGATGAAGTGGTCGGCCCGGGGAATCCGCTCCATCACGTCGTGGAAGCTCAGGGTGAAGGATTCGGTCTCGCCGGCGCCGACGCCGCCGAGGGTGGGGCCGCCGCTGGCCACGCCCAGGAGCCGGTCCTGGGCGTCGAACACGGCCACGGCGAAGCCCGGTTTGCGGGAGGTGCTGCCGGTGTTGGTGACGTCCACCACGGCCCGGGTGCCGAACTTGGCGCCCTTGAACAGGCTCATGGAACGCTCGTTGAAGAAGATGGAATTGATCTTCAGGCTGTCCACCACGGCGGTGAGGGGCAGGAACTGGTCCCAGCGGAACTTGAAACGCTGGCTGAAGAAGCTGAGGGGTTTCTGGGCCTGGGGGGTCCCCGGGACGGCGGCGGGCGGGGCATCGGTCGAGGCGGCGGGCTGGGCGGCGGGCGCAGGGGCTTCCGGGGCCGGCGCGGGCGGGGCGGGGGCCTGGGCTGCGGGCGGAGCCGCGGGCGGCGCGGCCGCGGGATCCTGGGCGAGAAGGAAGAGGGCGGGAAGCAGGAGGTTGAGCATGGGATTCCTTGGGGCCGGTCAGTTGCGGCCGAACAGGCCGCTGAACAAGCCGCGCTTGACCGGCGGGGGTTCGGGCGCGGGTTTGGGCGGTTCCTCGGGCTGGCCTTCCCGGACCCTGCGTATGCGTTCGAAAACCGGGCGGAGGGCCGGAACCTTGCTCGCCTCGATCCAATGGTCGCTGAACTGGCGGGCCACCATGTGGTACTCCAGCACACGGCCCTGTTCGATCCAGGCGGTCATCTGCTCGATGGTGACGTTGTTGCAGGTTTCCTGCTCAAGCTGGATCTTGAGCAGGTCGGATCCCTGGGCGGGGCCGGGATCCTTGAGCGTGAGCGGCGGATTCTCCGCAGGGGAGTTGACCGCCGGCCGGGGCGGGGCGGAGGGCATGGGCGCGGGCGGCTTGGCCGATTCGCCCATGGCGATCCTGATCTCTTCGGCGGTGAGCCTCACGGTGGTGGACAGATCCGATTTGTGCGGGGCTTCAGGGGCCACCTCCGGCTCCTGGGTCGGGGCGACGCCCAGGGTGGACGACAGGGCGTCGAGGGTGGCGTCCACATCCAGGGAACTCCGGCTGCCCATCCGCACCGGGGTCTGGGTGGCGGGGGCGGTTCCCATGAGCTTGGCGATGGCGTCCCTGGCGGAGGCATAGCCGGAAGCGCCGGCAGGGTGGAGAGCCTCGGGCTGGGGCGGCGCGTCCAGGAGTTCGTCCTGGACGCCCTGCAGATCCTCCAGGGTGAGGGACGGCGCCGGCACCGGAGGCGGCTCCCAGGGGGCGTCCGGCGCGAGCGCCAGGAGCCTGGCCACCGTCGGCTCGATATCGAATACGGAGTCGCAGCGGAAGCATTTCGCCCGCCGGATTCCGGGTCGCACCCGGGCGGCGACGAGCACGAAGTGGGTGGAGCAGCCTGGACATCGAAGGGTTTCGAGCACGGTCATCTCCGAACGGTTTCAGAAAAGGATAGGCCCTTTTTCCGGATAATGCAGCCGCAACCGGAATCGGTAGTTTCCGGGGCCCCGCTCGAGGCCGAGCGGATATCCTGAGCAGGCATCAGATCGCAGGGAGGCTCGTTGGCGGGATTGCTCATCACCATGGAAGGCGTGGAAGGTTCGGGCAAGTCTACCCAGATCCAGAGGCTGGCCGACCGCCTTCGTCTTTCCGGAGTGCCGGTGGAGGTGTCCAAGGAACCGGGCGGCACCGTCCTGGGCAAGGAAATCCGCGCCCTGCTCCTGGAACCCCACCCTTCGGGCGAGACCTGGGCCCCGAAGGCGGAACTGATGCTGTTCTACGCGGACCGGGCCCAGCATGTGGCCCGTTTCATCGGGCCGATGCTGGAGCAGGGCAAGGTGGTACTGCTGGACCGGTTCGACGATTCCACCCGGGCCTACCAGGGCGCCCAGGGCATCGGCGACAGCGTGCTGGACCGGCTGGGGGAAGTGGTCCTGGGCCGGCTGAAGCCCACCCTCACCCTGATCCTGGACCTGGATCCGGCGGAATCCCTGCTCCGGGTGGAGGCCCGCAACAGCGCTTCCACAGGCTTCCGGGAGACCCGTTTCGACGAGGAGTCGGTGGCGTTCCACCGGCGGGTGCGCAGCCGTTTCCTGATCATCGCCCAGAAGGATCCCCAGCGGGTGGCCGTGGTCTCGGCCCGGGAATCCGAAGACAAGGTGGCCGAAGCGGTCTGGGCGAAGGTCGCGCCGCTGATGAGGACCGCCGGCTACCGGGTGGAATAGTGTTCGATCCTCTGCTGGTGGGCCATTCTGCCGTGCGGGAGCGGCTGCTGGAGCGGGTCGGGGCGGAGCGGCTGGGCGGGTCGCTGCTGTTCGTCGGGCCGGACGGGGTGGGCAAGCGCCGGGTGGCCATGGAACTGGCCCAGCGGGAATTGTGCTTCCGCCGCAGCGCCTGCGGCCAGTGCCAGGGCTGCCTGATGTTCAAGGATCCGCTGCCGGTGGAGCTGCCGAACCTGCTGCGCATCGCCCCGGAGGGCAAGGCCGGGCTGATCCGTATCGGCGCCATCCGCGGCGACGACCTGGTGGAGGGCGGGGTCATCCAGTGGGCGCACCGGGCGCCGCCGCCCGGGTGCCACCGGTGGATCCTGGTGGAGGATGCCCATCGCCTGAACGGGGCCAGCGCCAACATGCTGCTGAAGACCCTGGAGGAGCCGCCCGCGGGGACCCATTTCCTCCTGGTCACCCACCGCCCCGAGGCCATGCTCCACACCATCCGCTCCCGCTGCGAGCGCATCGCCTTCCAGCCCCTGGGGGCCGATGAGGCCTGGGCCGTGGCCCGGCGCCAGGGCTGGGAAGAGAACAGCCGGGAGCCCTGGACCGCCCTGGCCGCCGGGACCCTCCGCTACCTGGAGCCCGAGGCCTTCCAGCGGGCCTCGGACCAGCTGGACGCCTGGATCACCGTTTCAGGCGGGGGATCGTTCAGCGGCGCCTGCGCCCCCCTGCTTCCGGCCAAGGACGCCGAGTCCAGCCAGGGGGAGCAGGTGGGCCAGAGTCTGGAGATCCTGCTGCTGCTCCTGGCCGACGTGGCCCGCTGCCGGGACGGCAAGGCCCTGCGGCTGAAGCCATGGGCGGCGGGGATCGAGCGGCTGGCGGGGTCGGGGCTGGCTTTGGAGAAGCCACAGGCAAGGATCTTCGAGGCGCTGCGGAACCTGATCCGGAACCCGAGTCCGGATGCGCTGTTGCGGGAGATCAGCCTGGTTCTGGGGGCGTGACCTAATCCCCCTTCTCCGCGAAGGCCTTCACGCACGCCACCGCACCCTGGCAATCCGGCGCGAGGTCCTGCCAGGTGGCGCCGTCGGCGCTGATGAAGCTCCGGCCCTGCTGGACGGCGGAACGGTCGGAATAGCCCGGTTCCGACTCCTGGACCGGGATGGGGTACGGGTAGCCCGGGGTGGTGAGCCTGAGCAGCACGGAGAAATCGCTGCCCTTGGCCACGGTCGTGGGGTTGGCCAGGGTGATGATGTGGTAGCCGGGGGCCAGCAGGGTGCCCATCTGGGGCGGGAGGCCGGCGGGCGTGGCCGAGACGCCGCTGCCGGGGTCCCCGCCGGTGACGCCGGTGCGCACGTCCACCTCGAACATGGTGTCGACCGCGCCGGTATAGAAGGACACGGCCGTGATCCAGTCCTGGTCCTGGGCATGGAAGATGTTGGCGCAGACGGCGCTGTCGCTGCCCAGGCCGATGCTGTTGACCCAGCCCAGGGGGTCGTACTGGTAGACCCGGTGGCTGGTCCTGGGGCCGCCCTGGAAGACGGTGCCGTCGAACACCTTGGAGTCGTAGGAGAGGTAGAAGTAGCCGCCATTGCCCCAGTAGCGGCTCCAGCTGTTGCGGACGATCCAGGCGCCCGGGGTGGCGGGCCGGTTGTCGGCGGGGAATTGGCAGGGCTCGAAATGGTCGTTCCAGCCGACGATGCAGACCTCGTGGTTGAGGTCGGCCGCGGAGGCGGTGGTGTCCCGGTAGGTGCTGTATGTCTCGCCGAAGTTCGGGTCCTCCCAGTCCATGGAGATGACCGCCGGGCCGAAGTGGGTGAGGGAGTACTTCAGGTCGGATTCGCTGGTGGGCGCGTCGACGGCGAACAGGTACAGGGCGTCCTCCAGGGGTACGCTCACGCGCTCCTTGCCGTTGGGCAGGTTCCCGGCCGGTATGGGCTTGGCGATGTAGCCGCCGAGCTGGTAGGGGCAGTCCTTCTCGTTGACCGCGCCGGTGCCCCGGGCCAGCAGGGCGGTGGACATCCAGTCGTTGCCCCCCTGGTCGAAGATGGGGTCATCGCCATACTGTGTCGGTCCGGGGGTGAAGGACGTCAGCAGGCTCGTGTTGAAGGGCACGTAGGCGTAGTAGGCCAGGTGCCACTCCGACAGGTCGAAGGCTCCCGTGCCGGCCTTCAGCATGGAGGACTCCAGCGAGCCCATGCAGGCGAAGGTCCAGCAGGTGCCGTACTCCCCCTGGTCCTTCACCGGGGTGAGCATGCCCGTGGCCTCGAGGTTGAAATAGGGTGGGTAAGGCAGTCCTCCGGCGCCCTGGGTGAAGATCGGTCCGTGCACATGGGAAAGGTCGATGGGAGGCGGAATATAGCCCCGGATGCGCATGCCCCCCTCCCGGCCGCCGCCCGCGGGGCCGTGCACGCCCCTGGGCTCGTGGCTGGCCTCCCAGGCCTTGAACCGGGGGCTCAACGGCGCCCCCTGGGTCACCGCGCCCTGGGCCCGGGCCGGCCACCCGTCCAGCAACACCCCCGCCGCCAGCAGGGCGAGGAGCGGCGAAAACAGAACGAGACACAGGATGCGCTTGGGCATGATCCCCCCGAAAAGGGTCCATCTTACCCGAACGAAAACCAAAACAATGCCCTAAAAATAGTCTTTTATTCCATATAAATAGACAAGAAACACCTGGATTTATAGCAACGGAAAATAATGCGTTCGGTCCCCCGCCCGCCGTTAATCGGCGGTGACGACGCAGCCCTTGCCGTTGGCCTTCGCCTGGAACAGGGCGCGGTCCGCCTGCTCCAGCAGGTGCTCGGCGCCGTCGGCGTTCAGGGGGTAGATGGCGATGCCGATGCTCAGGGACATGGGCACCCGGGACGCGCCCACCATCATGCTGGCCTGGCCCAGGGTCTGGATCAGCCGCTCGCCCAGCTTGCGGGCGCCGAAGGCGCTGCCGCCGGGAATCACGATGCAGAACTCGTCGCCGCCGTAGCGGTAGAGGTGATCCTGGAGCCGGATCATGCGCTTGGCCTCCAGGGCGACCCGGGTGATAACCTTGCTCCCGGTGGGATGGCCGTAGCGGCTGTTGAGCTCCTTCAGGTTGTCCACGTCCAGGAACAGCAGGGCCACCGAGGCGCCCCGCACCGAGGCGTCGCGGATGATCTGCGGCAGCTGCACCTCCAGGCACCGGCGGTTGTTGGCCACGGTCAGGTCGTCGGCGAAGGAGAGGGCCTGGCTGTGCTCCAGGTGCCAGGCATTGATGATCAGGTCCTCCACTTCCCGCAGGAAGCCCAGGAAATGCTCGGGGCCGGTGCGGGGCTCCAGCAGGCGCATGATGCCGACCTGCTCGCCGGGGCAGAGCAGCCAGGCCTCCCCGCTCTGGACCAGGGCCGCGGCCTCCGGCAGGCTCAGGGGGTGCTCGGGGAAGCCATCGCCGAACCGCTGGAAGCAGGTGTCATCCTTGCGGATCCAGATGGCGCCGCCCTTGGCGCCGGAGAGCTGCACCGCCCGCTTCAGGATGGGCCGGAGCAGCTCGTCCAGGGAAGCCAGGTGGAGCATCTGCCGCAGCCAGCCCTCGCTGCCCAGGTCCCGGGTCTGGATGTGGACCAGGCTGGCGCGGACGGTCTCCAGGGGCTGGTCCTGCCGCACCACCCATCCGGGGCGGTGGGACAGCACCTCGCTCACGGCTTCCGGGGCCGCCTCCACGACCCACCACAGGATCTCGGTGCCCTCCGGGGGGATCCAGGCGGGGTCCGGGCGGTCCGCGACGATCAGCAGGGTGCCTTCCCCGGGGCCTTGCTCGCACCGGAATCCCCAGTCGGCCAGGGCCTGCAGCAACCGCGGGGCCTGTGCCGACGGATGGATGTCGATCCAGTGGATTGGGGCCATGGCGGCTTCCTAGTTCAACGCCGCGTCGAGGCGGGAGGCGAGGTGTTCCAGGTGGGAGAGGAGGGCCTCCAGGGGGCCGCGGACATCCCTGCCGCCCCGCTCGGCCCGGACCCAGCGCTTGAGCAGGTTGAGGGACTGCGGATCGCGCACCCCCAGGGTCTTGGTGGCCTGGATCAGCTTGTGGGTGAGCCGGATCCGTTCCGGCGCCTCGCTCCCCAGCTGCGCCAGCTCGGCCCCGAGCCGGTGGGCCTCCCGGGAGGTTTCCAGGTCCAGGCGGATGAGCGGCACCCGGGCGTTGATCCGGAGCAGGAACACATCCAGGAACCGGAGCAGGTCCCCGGCGATGTCGGCGCCCTGGGCGAGGGCCGCCTCGATCTCCTCGGGATCCTCCAGGGTCTGGATGAACCGCTGGGTCAGGGCCTCGAATTCCTCCCGGTCCACGCTCCGGATCAGGACGAATTCCGGGCTGCGCCGGAAGGCCACCAGCTGGCCCTGGGCCTGGGCCAGGGTCAGGGCGAGCCTGGGCCAGTTCTGGAGCTCCAGCTGCACCTGCACCCGGGCCAGGACCGGGTCCAGGTACAGCCAGAGGCGGTGCAGCCGCTGGCGCAGCCGGTCGCCCTCCTCGGTGAGCGACGGCGAATCGGGGAACAGCTTCTGGCGCAGCTCCTTGGAGAACAGCCCGACCAGGTCGCCCATGAGCTGGCGCTGGTGGTTCAGCAGCAAGGCCCTGAGGTTGTCCAGGGCGGTGGCCAGCTGGTCGACGTCCTCGTTGGCCAGGGCCTGCTGCAGGAGGCTGTGGATGGTGGCCTGGTCCTGGAGCAGGGAGAGCACGGCCTGGCGCAGGAAGGCCCCCAGCAGCAGGGCCTCCTCGCTGCCCTGGGGCAGGTGCTCCGCGGCGCGGGGGTGGAACACCCGCTCCGCGAGCCGCCCCAGCTCCGCCTCGATCACCCAGAAGGTGGGCACCTGGGCGTAGCGCTGGGGGATGGAGGCGCTCACCGCCGGATCCATGGTCGCCACCAGGTTGCCCAGGGCCAGGTGGCTGGCCAGGGCCCGGGCCACGATGCGGAAGGAGGGGGGATGGCTCTCGCGCAGGAGCTTGAGCAGGGCGATGACGTCCGGGGGCAGGCTGCGCTCCAGGAACGGGTCCTCCACCCGGGGCAGGGTCCAGCCCAGGTGGTCCCAGAGCCACTGCAGGCTTCCCTTGATCCGTTCCACCGCCGGCCAGTGGACGCCCCGGTCCAGGGGACGGGACAGGGTGATGCGCAGGCTGGCGATGACGTGCTGGATGAGCAGCAGGGGCTCGGCCCGCCGCCGGGTGTCCTCGGGCAGGGCGCCGGCCAGGAGCAGCTCGAGGTGGCGCAGGGCGGTGAGCGGGTTGCCCGCGCCCGCCTGCAGGGTCCGGTTGAGGGCCTTCATCTGGGCGTTGAGCCTGGCGACCAGGGCCGGGCCCTGGTCCCCGGTGCCGAGCACCGCGAACAGGCTGCGGATGCGCCCCTTCTCGTCCTGGAGGAAGGCGGTCCAGTGGTCCTTCAGCTGGGGTCCCCCCTGGGACCCGGAATCCAGGGCGGTGGCCATGGTCCGCAGGGCCGCGATCAGGTCCAGGAGCTGGATGGTCCATTCCGGTTCCCCGTGCTGGGCCAGTTGCTCCCGGTGGGCTCCCGCCGCCGCCTCGCCCAGGCAGGAGAGGCTGTGCTGGAGCACCAGGCCCATGGCTGCCCGGGGCTCCCCCGGACGCCGGTCGGTCAACTGGTTCAGGAAGACCAGGAACAGACCGAACGACCGGCGCAGCCTCACCTGTTGCGCCGGCTCCGCGGGCCGGGGGGCCGGGCCCTCGGGCGCCAGGAACAAGTCGCTGCCGCTCTCCCGCAGGATCTCTTCCAGGAGCTGGATATCCTTGCGCGAAAGTCCCTTGTCCCGGATGAGTTCCCGGGCCTGATCGAGGCGCGGATCGGTGGACTGGGCGCTGGGCATGACCCCAAGCATAGCCGCTTGATGGAATCGTGCCACCTGCGAGTGCATTGATAGGACTGAGGGGAGGCCCCGACTCCATGTCTGGGCAGAGCCCGGACATGGAGTCAAGACCCATGGATATAAAATATCGGCCGCGGGTGTACACTTCAGCCACCGTTACGGAGGCCCCATTGGCAAGCAGGCTAGGCGAAATGCTGGTGAAGGCCCAGCTGATCACCGATCCCCAGCTGGAGGAGGCCATCAATCTCCAGCGCCGGGAGGGGGGGAAGCTGGGCAGCATTGTCGTCCGGCTGGGGTTCTGCGCGGACCAGGACATCGTCAGCTTCCTGGGCATGCAGTACGGGGTGCCCGCGGCCGACCTGGACCAGTGGCCCCCCATCGAATCCTCGGTCATCGCCCTGGTGCCGGCTGAGCTGGCCAACAAGCACAAGGTGCTGCCGCTGCAGCGCTCGGGCAACGTCCTGACCATGGCCATGTCCGACCCCACCGACATCTTCGCCATGGACGACGTGCGCTTCCACACCGGCTACAACATCGATCCGGTGGTGTCCTCGGAGATGGGCCTGATCCGGGCCATCGAGCGCTACTACGGCGGGTCCTCCGCCCTCAAGCTGAGGGAAAAGGAAAGCTCCCGCGTCCCGGACGCGTTCCCGGAAGCGGAGCAGTCGGCCATCGGCCAAGCCTTGTCCCCCTTCGAGGACGGCCCGGACGAGGCGCTGGACCTCAAGGGGCTGGAAGAGGAGCTGAGCGGGGCGGAGACCGAGTACGAAAGCGTGGACGACGAGGACAACATCAGCGCCGTGGCGCTGGCGAAGGGGAGCGAAGAGGCCCCGGTGGTGCGCCTGGTCAACATGGTGCTGATCGACGCCATCCGCAAGGGCGCCTCCGACATCCATATCGAACCCTACGAGAAGAACTACCGGATCCGGTTCCGCATCGACGGCCTGCTGCAGGAGGTGATGCGCCCCAGCATCAAGCTGAAGGACCCGGTCACCTCCCGGGTGAAGATCCTGGCCAAGCTGAACATCGCCGAAAAGCGCCTGCCCCAGGACGGCCGCATCAAGCTGCGGGTCAACCTGGGCGGCCGGCAGAAGGTGATCGACTACCGGGTGAGCATCCTGCCCACCCTGTTCGGCGAAAAGATCGTGCTCCGGCTGCTGGATTCGGACAAGCTCATGCTGGATCTCACCAAGCTGGGCTTCGAACAGGAAAGCCTGCAGCAGTGGGACCGCCAGATTTCCAAGCCGTACGGCATGGTGCTGGTGACCGGCCCCACCGGCTCCGGCAAGACCAACACCCTGTACTCCTCCATCGCCAAGCTGAACACCGTGGACGTGAACATCATGACCGCCGAGGATCCAGTGGAGTTCAACTTCGCCGGCATCAACCAGGTGCAGATGAAGGAGCAGATCGGCCTCAATTTCGCCGTGGCCCTGCGCTCGTTCCTGCGCCAGGACCCCAACATCATCCTGGTGGGCGAGATCCGGGACTTCGAAACGGCCGAGATCGCCATCAAGGCATCGCTCACCGGGCACCTGGTGCTTTCGACCCTGCACACCAACGATGCCCCCTCCACCATCAGCCGGCTCATGAACATGGGGGTGGAGCCGTTCCTGGTGGCCACCAGCGTCAACATCATCTGCGCCCAGCGCCTGGTCCGGCGGATCTGCGTCAAGTGCAAGGCGGCGGAACCGCACCAGCCGCCTGCGGAGGCGTTCCTGAAGGTCGGCTTCACCGAGGAGGAGGTCAAGCGGGGCATCACCGCCATGAAGGGCACCGGCTGCGAGGTCTGCGGCGGCCGGGGCTACAAGGGCCGGGTGGGGCTCTACGAGGTCCTGGAAATGTCCGAGACCCTCAAGGACATGATCCTGACCGGGGCCAGCGCCATCGAGCTGCGGGAGCAGGCCCAGAAGGAGGGCATGATCACCCTCCGCCGCTCCGGCTGCAGGAAGGTGCTCGACGGCGTCACCACCATCGAAGAGATCGTTCGCGAAACCGTGCTCTAGGAGGGCGCCATGGCGGAACAACCTGCTCAATATCTGGTCCCATTGCAGCAACTGCTTAAGACGATGGTGGAATACGGCGGGACCGACCTGCACATCACGGTGGATTCGGCGCCGCAGGTGCGCATCGACGGGCGGATGGTGCCGCTGAAGCTGCCGCCCCTGGACGCCGCCCAGACCCGGTGGCTCTGCTACGGGATCATGACCGACCAGCAGAAGCACCGGCTGGAGGAGGACCTGGAGGTGGACTTCTCCTTCGGCCTCCAGGGCGTGTCC
>Ga0302320_10015399_pt1 | contig 15718 bp, 14 predicted proteins | sample Bog_T0_3_FD_202130 | JGI IMG/M metagenome (GOLD analysis project Ga0302320, IMG submission 202130) | Peat permafrost microbial communities from Stordalen Mire near Abisko, Sweden - Bog_T0_3 | ecosystem: Environmental > Terrestrial > Soil > Wetlands > Peat | place: Sweden: Abisko, Stordalen Mire... | reverse complement strand
AAGCCGTTTGGTCGGCTATGCTCATTTCTGCGCCGCCAGGATAGAAGCCTGGCCGCAGATCGGCAGCGTTTGCAAGACCGGTTGCTGACTGGACAAGGCAGAGCCCAGCAGACACCGCTAGCATGCCAATTTTTCGCATGTGCCCCCCAATCGGAGACGCATATCATACACCACAGACGTGTGTCCCACGTCGGGGGCTGCCATCGTCTACTGGGCGAGGCTCATCACTCGTCGGCAGCGACCGAAGCTCGGATCGTCGGAAGACTGATATCGGCGGCTACGGTATTGGCGGGAACGAATTACCGCTGGGCGGATTGACCTTTGGATGCGCCGCGTTGGCGCCTGGGAACGGGTTATGAAGCTAGTCATTCTGACGTCGGCGATGCTTGCGTCGCTGCTCGCGATATCCGCTGCTGATGCGGCGACGGTGGTCGCATCGGCGTCGTTCGAAACGCCGGTGCTGAATACGCCCGGGATCCAATATGGTTCCGACGAGTCATCCTACAATACGAACGAGACCGGGCCCGTATCCATACCCCAGTTCAGCTTCAAGGGCTTCTCCGGCATCATCAGCAACGGCAGTCTGGGCGTGTTCCCGGACACCGCCTTCGGCAATCAGGCGGCGTTCCTGCAGTCCTATCTTGGCGGCGGCAGCGAGATAGACTGGACGCTCACCGGACTGACGGCGGGCAGGAACTACACCCTGTCTTTCGAGGATGTTTCATCGCTGATCGTTCCCGATGAGCCCTTTACCATCTCGGCGCTGGGCGGCGGGCCGTCGCTGTTCACGCCCGGCAGCGCCTATGCGCTCAACACCTTCAGCTTCACGCCGACGTCGTCGTCCGACACCATCGCCTTCGTCGGAGCGGTTCTGCCTGGAAACCAGGCCAGCGCCATCGACAATCTGACGGTTTCCGGCGTCCCCGAGTCCGCCACCTGGGCGATGCTGCTCCTGGGCGCGGGCCTCGTCGGCGGCGGCCTGCGAATGGCGCGGCGCAAGGACGGCTTGGCGCTCGCCCCGGCCTGAAGAATCCGTTCAGCGCCACATCGGCAAGGGCCGCCTTCGGGCGGCCTTTCCTTGTTTGCGGCGGTCCGTCGTGGGCAGTCGCCGCTCCAGATCCCCTAACCCAGCACCCTCGACAGGAAGGCATCGCCCAGCTTCAGGCCGTCCATGTCGATGCTGTGGCCGAGGCCGCAGCTGACGTGCGAGGTGACCTCCAGGCCCAGCCGCTTCAGCTCCGCTTCGGCATGGTGGAAGGCGGCGATCGGCACCATCGGGTCTGCGTCGCCGTGGACCAGCAGGATCGGCGGGCGGCTGCGGATATCGGCCTCGTCGGCGTCGATCAGCATGCCCGAATAGCCGATCACGCCGGCCATGGTTCTCTGGCGGCGCAGCGCGACATGCAGCGACAGCATGGTTCCCTGGCTGAAGCCGACCAGGGCGAGGCGGTCGTCGGTCAGGCCGTAGCGCGCCAGTTCGGCGTCGATGAAGGCGTCCAGCACCGGCGCCGCGCTCTTCACGCCGGCCGTCCGGTCGACGCTCCCGATCGGCCACCACTGATAGCCGCCCGGTGCGCCCGGGCACGGCTGGGGCGCGTTCGGCGCGATGAACACGGCGTGCGGCAGCGCCTCGCGCCAATAGGGCGCCAGGCTGATCAGATCCTCGCCGTTGGAGCCGTAACCGTGGGCCAGAATGACGATCGAGCGTGGGTCTCCGCCGGCGGCCGGCGCCACACGGGGACCATCGATGGAGACGCTTGTGCTCATGGCGCTGCAATGCGCGCGACGCCGGCGACGATCAAGCGGTTCGGCTCAGCGGACGAAGAGCGCCAGGACGCCGGCCGCCATGGCGCAGGCCGCGAGGGCGAGCCAGAGCCAGGGCAAGCCGCGCTTGCGCCGTCGCGGCAGCATGCTGAGCGGGCCGGGGTCGTGCCGCGAGGCGTAGCCGAAGCCCATCCCCGCGGAGCGCGCCAGTGTTCGTGCTCGCGCCATCCGTCGCCCTCTCGCCCGATTTCATCTGCCTACCGTCGGACGCTCATCGCAACAGCCGGCGTCGCTGTGGGCTCGGTCATCCACAGGAATCGCTAGGGTCGTCCTCCGCGGACAGGCTTATTCACCGGAGGCGGTGGTCAGCGAACGGCCTCGGCCAGGTCAACGATCGCCGAGGAGGCGCAGATCGCCAGGGCCAGCGAGGCGGCCGCCGGCCGCCGTCGCGGGACTCGGATCCACGCTCAGAACGCCGTCCGCGGGTACATGAAGTTGAGGTGGAATTCGACCGTGGCTATGCCGGTCTTGGTCGCATCGCCCATCTTGATGACGATATGCGAGGCGTTGGAGTTGGCGGCGTCGGTGCCCCGCAGTCGCAAGGCCTGGAAGGCGGCGTGGTCCGAGCCCGGCGCGGCGGATTCGCGCCAGGAGGGGTTCTGAGTGAAATAGGCGCCGACCGGCAGGTGGATGTCGCAGACGCCGTCGGCGTTCGGGGTGACGGCGACGTCGCCGTCCGGGGCGTCGGTGTTCAGCGCCACCTGCAGCACGAACACCTCCTCGCTCTGCTGCAGCCGGTCGCGGGAGCGCGCCGGGTCGGCGGTCAGGATGACCCAGGGGGCGTGGCAGTAGAACTCAACCGGCGCCGCCAGCGCCCGGCCGGCCGGCAGCAGGGCGAGGGCGGCGGCCGCGCCACAGAGTGTCCGGATGATCATGGCGAGCCCCTGGTCGATCAACGTCCCCGGCGAAGGGTCAAAGCTCTAACGCAGGTTGTCAACGCGTCCGTCGTCGCCGCTGGACAGATTGTGGCAGGCGCCAGGGCAAGGCTTGTTAAGCGCGATCGCCGATAGTCCGGGCCAGACAAGAACGCCGCCCTTCGAGGAAAACATGAGCGTCATTCCGACCAACCCCGTGACCAACATCCATTCCCTGGCCACCCAGCCGACGGCGCCGCGCCCGGTCGGAACGCAGGTCGCCACGCCGCAGTCGGCCGCGCCGGTCAAGAACCCCGACAACGACACTGACACCGGCGGCGTCGACCTGATCGCCTAGAACGGCGCCTGTCTCGCGGTGTTGACCGCTCGCCGCCGCCCTGCCACGGCGGTCGCGACCGGGAGCCCGCGCGATGTTCGACAACCCCATCCTCGACACCGACAGCTACAAGGCCAGCCACTGGCTGCAGTATCCGCCGGGGACCAGCGGGGCGTTCTTCTACGTCGAGAGCCGCGGCGGTCGGTATGACCGGACGCTGTTCTTCGGCCTGCAGGCGATCCTGAAGAGCCAGTTCGCGGCGCCCGTGACCCATGCCGACGTGGACGAGGCCAGCGACTTTTTCGCCGGCCATGGCGAGCCATTCAACGATGCCGGCTGGCGGCGGATCGTCGACGTGCACGGCGGCCGGCTGCCGGTGCGCATCCGCGCGGTGGCCGAGGGCACGGTGGTCCCGGTCCACAACGCCCTGATGACCATCGAGAACACCGACCCCGAGGCGTTCTGGCTGCCGTCCTACCTGGAGACGCAGCTGCTGCGGCTCTGGTACCCGACCACGGTCGCCACGATCAGCTGGCAGGTGAAACAGGCGCTGCGCATGGCGCTGGAGGCGACCAGCGACGACGCCGCGGCCGAGCTGCCGTTCAAGCTGCACGACTTCGGCGCGCGAGGCGTCTCCAGCCGGCAATCGGCCGCCTTGGGCGGGTTGGCGCACCTGGTCAATTTCGTCGGCAGCGACACGGTGGTGGCCGGACTGGCGGGCCGCGCCTGGTACCGCGAACCGATGGCGGCGGTGTCGATCCCGGCGGCCGAGCATTCGACCATGACCAGTTGGGGTCGCGCGGGGGAGGCGGATGCGTTCCGCAACATGGTCGCCCGGTTCGGCAAGCCGGGGGCGATCTTCTCGGTGGTCTCCGACAGCTACGACCTGATCCATGCCGTGCGCGACCTCTGGGGCGGCGAGCTGAGGCAGGCGGTGATCGACAGCGGCGCCACCCTGGTGGTCCGCCCCGACAGCGGCGATCCGGCGGCGATGGTGGCTGAGACGCTGACCCTGCTCGAGGCCTCGTTCGGTTCGACCGTCAATTCGAAGGGCTACAAGGTGCTCAGGCATGTGCGGGTGATCCAGGGCGATGGGGTCAACCCGGTCAGCATCGGCGAGATTCTGACCCGGATCGTCGGGCTTGGATTCAGCGCCGAGAACGTCGCGTTCGGCATGGGCGGCGGCCTCTTGCAACAGCTTGACCGCGACACCCAGCGGTTCGCCATGAAGTGCTCGGCGGCGCAGGTCGCTGGCGCGTGGATCCCGGTCTCCAAGAACCCGGTCACCGACCCGGGTAAACGCTCGCGGGCCGGCCGGCTGATGCTGCAGCGGAACGCCGCCGGCGACTTCCGCACCGTCGTCGAAGGCGAGGCCGGCGACGGCTGGACCGACGCGCTGGAGACGGTGTGGGAGAACGGTGCGCTGCTGCGCGACCAGACCTTTGCCGACGTGCGCGCGCGGAGCGAGGGGCGTGCGCCGTAGCCTCTCGGTCACGGACCGGAAAAATAAACTGGCCCCCCGGGAACCAGACTCTGAAAGGCGCGTTGGCCTTCATACCCGTCGTGCGGCGCGTCGGGGCTCCATAGCCGCCCGGCAAACGACAAGAGTAATCCGTGCGAGGTGCGCCCGCGACCGCGGGGCGAAGCGAATGGCCGTCATCCTGATCGTCGAAGACGATGCGTTCATCCTGACCATAGCCGAGATGATGATTCAGGACTGGGGACACACCACCCTGTCGGCGGTGGATGAGGCCGAGGCGCTGGTGTTCCTGAAGGCCCCCGGCCGGATCGATGCGCTGTTCACCGACATCTATCTGCGCACCTCGGTGCTGGGCGGATGCACGCTGGCGGCCGAGGCGATGTCGCTGCGCCACGATCTGCGCGTCCTCTACACCACCGGCAATTCGATCACCGAGGCGATGAAGGGGCTGTTCGTCTCCGGCGCCCGGTGCCTGTGCAAGCCCTACACAGAGCTGCAGTTGCAGGACTCCCTGGAAGGCCTGCTCGCGGCCTGAAGCCTACCCGTCTCGCGAAGGGGACCCATGCCCGCGACCGAACTGACGCCGGCCGAGAAGGCCGCGTCCGAGATATCCGCCGCCGACATCGTCGAGACGGTGCCCAGTGCGCTGATCATCCTCGACCGCCGCCTGAACATCACCTTCGCCAACCGCGCCTTCTACCAGACCTTCCGCACCAGCCGGGCCGAGACCGAGGGCTGCCACATCTTCAAGCTGGGCAACGGGCAGTGGGACATCCCGGCCCTGCGCACCCTGCTGGAGAGCGTCATCCCCCACCGGGCCTCGGTCGAGGGCTTCGAGGTGGAGCACGATTTCCCCTCGATCGGCCGTCGGACCATGCTGGTCAACGCCCGCAAGCTGTTCCGCCCGGGCGCCGGCGACGGCTCGATCCTGCTGGCCATCGAGGATGTCAGCGAGGAGCGCGCCGCTCGCACCGAGAGCAAGCGCAACTGGCAGCTCACCCAGAGCATCGTCGACACCATTAAGGACCCGCTGGTGGTGCTGGAAAACGACATGACCATCGTCACCGCCAGCAAGGCTTTCCTGACCATCTTCGGCATCACCGAGGCGGAGACCCACGGGCGGCGCATTGCCGAGCTGCTGCAGCATCAGTGGGACGTGCCGGCGCTGCGCAACCTGATGGAAAAGGTGCTGCCGGAGAACAAGCCGTTCGAGGCCTTCGAGATCGAGGACGATTTCCCCGGCCTCGGCCGCCGGGTGTTCACGCTCAGCGCTCGCAAGATCTCCCAGCCCGGCAACCACGCCACCCGCATGCTGCTGGTGTTCGAGGACATCACCGACCGCAAGCAGCGCGAGCGCGACGCCGCGGCGCTGACCAATGAGGTCTCGCACCGGATCAAGAACAACCTGCAGATCGTCGTCGGCCTGATCGCCTATGAGGCCAGGTCCGCGGCCGGGCCTTACGTGCAGGGCTACAAGGCCATGCAGGCGCGTATCGGCGCCATCGCCCAGCTCTATGACCTGATCTCCCACTCCAGCCGCGGCGGCGTGATCGCCATAGAGGCCTATCTGGGCGAGATCGCCAAGGCGATGAGCGCCAGCCTGCTGGGACCGGAGTCGAAGGTGAGCATCGTGGTCGAGGCCGACGCCGCCGATCTCGACCTCGACCCCGACCAGGCGGTGCCTTTCGGCCTGCTGGTCAACGAGCTGGTGACCAACGCGGTCAAGCACGCCTTTCCCACCGGCGAGGGCCGGGTGCTGTTGCGCCTCGAACGCAAGGGCGCGCAGGTGGAGCTCACCGTCGCCGACGACGGGGTCGGGCTCGCGGTCGCGGCGGCGGGGGTCAAGCCGCCGGAGACCCGCGGCTCGGACTATGTGGCCATCTTCGTGCGCCAGCTGGGCGGCGTGATCGCCCCTTCGCCCGCCCGGGCCAGGGGGGTGACGGTGACCGTCCGTTTCCCGGTCAGCCTCGCCCCACCCGGCGGCGAACGCGCGGCGGCGTAAGGGTCGGCTCTCTGCGTCCTTCGAGACGCCGCCCCTCCGGGCCGGCTCCTCAGGATGACGAGAATGTTGGGCGTCCCACCTTGTTCGTCATGGTGAGGAGCGCCCAGCGGGCGCGTCTCGAACCACGCAGACTACCGGCCGCTCAGATCGCCACGCCCCGCAGCTTCCACGCCGCCACGGCGTAGGCGATATTGACCATGCCCACGGCGATCATCGCCACGAAGGCGTAGGTGGCCGCCAGCAGCCAGAAGAACCGCCGCCGGTCCGGCGGCGCCGCCTTCTCCAGCGCCTCGCGCATCAGCCACAGGAAGAGGCCCGCCGCCAGCAGGGCCCCGAACCACCCAGCCCAGTGCGGCAGCTTCAGCCACCCGCAAAACCCGCCCCAGGCGATCGCCGCCAACACCGCGATGATGGGAGTGTAGCGCATTCGAGGGTCGGGCCTTTTGCGGGTGCGGGCGGGGAGCGCAGCCATACGCGACGGGGAGGGTTGGGGGAAGCGCGGGGGTGTCGGCGGCCTAGATCGGCCGAAACGAGCCGATCAGCAGTTCGTGGCCGGCGCGGCGGAGGAAGAGGCTCCAGCGGTCGAAGACCAGGTCGTAGCCTTCGGCGCGCTGGCCGGTGACCAGGGAGATGATCAGCAGCTCGCCCGGGGCGGCGCCGGAAAAGCCGATGCCGAGGTCGCCGTTGCGCAGCCGCAGGAGCGCGCCGGGGCGGAAGGCGCGGCGGATTGGGGCGACCAGTTGCGGCGACTGGCCGGTGAGGCCGGGGACGAACACCAGCTCGTGCTCCAGGGTGGCCAGCGGGCCGGTCAGGCTCTTCAGCGACGCGGGGGCGAAGTCGACGGTCTCGGGGCGGGTGTTGCCGAAGGTGAGCACCAGCCGCTCGGGACCCTCGCCGCCCCAGTCGGTGGCCAGGCAGATCAGCGGGCGCACGGCCTCGGCGGCCACGAACCAGCGTCCGGGGCGCAGCGCGTCGCGCTCGACGATGCGCGGAAATCCCTCGAAAGAGACGACCATCGAATCGCGTCCTCCCGCCGCCAGCATCGCATGCGGCGGGGTGGGAGCGGTATGGGCAGCTTGGCGGTGGGCGCGGGTTTGGCGGTCAGCGCGGCTGGGCGGCGCGGCGACCCAGGGCGGCGCCGAGGTCTTCCAGCGCCGGGCCGACCAGCGACCAGGGCTCGATCAGGTAGCGGAAAGCCAGGCGCCGGGGCTGGGCGATCAGCCGGGCCAGCCACTCGACGCCGAGACGGCCGGTCCAGCGGGGCGGGGTGGCCTGCGCGCCGGCCTCGTAGTCGAAGGCGGCGCCGACGGTGAAGATCACCCCGCGGGTGAGGGCGGCGCGGTTCTCGTGCACCCAGGTCTCCTGTAGCGGCATGCCCATGCCGACGAAGAGGATGTCCGGGTCGAAGGCGGCGATCTCGTCCAGCACCTGGCGGTTGCCGCAGGAGGTCGGGGTCGGGTCGAAATAGCCGTGGCGGGCCGCGAGGGTGACGTTCGGCCAGCGCTGCGCCAGGCGCCGGACGGCGGTGTCGGCCACGCCGGGGGCGCCGCCGAGGTAGAACACCCGCCAATGCCGCTCATTCGCCAGACGCCAGAAGTCGTCCCGCCAGTCGAGATAGGTGGAGCGCAGCGCGGCGTTCAGCGGCAGACCGAGCAGCCGGCCCCAGTGGATCAGCGGGGTGGAGTCGATCTGGATCAGGTCGGCGTCGTCGAAAAAGGCGGCGAGCTCAGCTGAGCGGCGCAGCAGGAAGAGGCTGTGGGCGTTGTGGTTGGCGATCACCGCCGGACCGCCCGCCGAGGCCATCACGTCGACGAGGCCGAGCATCTCCTTGGGCGAAACGAGGTCCACCTCGCCCCCCAGAAGGCGCACCCGTCGCGGCGTGGTCGGACTGTCCATGCGCGCAGGCTAGCGCGCGAGCGCTTTCGGGGCGGTTAGGGAGCGTGGTTAAGGGAGGGTTGCCCTGGCCGTCACTTCTTGCCCTCACCTCACCTCTCCCACTGGCGTGGGAGAGGGATACTGAAAGAGCAGGGTGGCGGACGGACCGCGAAGCAGCGCCGTTTGGTATCCCTCTCCCGGGCAACGGGGAGAGGTTAGGTGAGGGGTCCCTCCGCCACGCCCACCTAACCCTTGTGGATCTGGTCGAAGACGCCGCCGTCGGCGAAGTGGGTGGCCTGGGCCCTGTGCCAGCCGCCGAAGGTGTCGTTGATCGTGACCATGGGGATGGCCGGAAAACGGCCGGCGTACTTGGCCGCCGCCTGCGGATCGCGTGGGCGGTAGTAGTTCTTGCCGACCAGGTCCTGGGCGCGGGGGCTGTAGAGGAAGTTGAGGTAGCCCTCGGAGACGATCCGAGTGCCCTTGCGGTCGACCACCTTGTCGACCAGGGCCACCGGCGGCTCGGCCAGGATGGAGATCGGCGGAAAGATGATGTCAAACTTGTCGGCCCCGAACTCTGCCAGGGCCAGGTGGGCCTCGTTCTCCCAGCAGACCAGCACGTCGCCGAGGCCACGCTGGGCGAAGGTCACCGTCGAGCCCCGGGCGCCGGAGTCCAGCACCGGCACGTGGCTGTAGAAGCCGGTGATATAGGCCTTGGCCGCCGCCTCGTTGCCGCCCGAGGCCTTCAGCGCCGAGGCCCAGGCGGCGAGATAGGCCCAGCGAGCCCCGCCGGAGGTCTTCGGGTTGGGCACGATGATCGAGATGCCGGGCCGCACCAGGTCGGCCCAGGTGTGGATCTTCCACGGGTTGCCGGCCCGCACCAGGAAGACGATGGTCGAGGTGTAGGGGGTCGAGTTCTCCTTCAGGCGCGACTGCCAGTCGAGCGGCAGCAGCTTGGCCCGCTCGGCGATCGAGTCGATGTCATAGGCCAGCGCCAGGGTGACCACATCGGCCTGCAGCCCGTCAATCACCGCCCGCGCCTGCGAGCCGGAGCCGCCGTGGCTCTGGTCGATGGTCACCACCTGGCCGGTGCGGCTCAGCCAATAGTCGGCGTAGGCGGCGTCGATGTCCTTGTAGAGCTCGCGGGTCGGATCGTAGCTGACGTTGAGGATGCGCACGGGTTTACGGCCCTGAGCGTGCGCTCGGCTGGAGAGCAGGGCGGGCGCGGCGAGGGCGCCCCCGCCCAGGGCGGCCAGCAACCCCCGACGCGAGGTGGACGAACGGCGCATATCGGGGGTCTCCTTGGAAGGACGCTGGGACACGGATCAGAACGCGATCTGCGATCGGACGGCGATGGCGCTGTAGGCCTGACCGATGGGGAGGCCGCCGCCGGCGGGGAGCAGCCAGATGGAGGAGGCGTTGCTTGCGGTGGTGGCGGGGCTCATGCGGCTGATGCGGACGTACTGGTAGTCGAACATGAAGCGGACGACGGGGTTCAAGTACCAGTTGAGTCCGGCGGTGAAGTTCTGCTCGTCGCCGCCGCGGATGGTGGAGGGGGAGGTGACGTAGGTTCCGGCGGCGCCCGGCTCGAAGTTGAGGTTCATGTCGGAGTAGCGCAGGCCGAACTCGAAGGCGCCCCAGGTTCCGCCTGAGAGGCTGAAGGGGTGGGCGACGGGGGGAGCGTCGAAGGCGCCGGTCTGGGTGTTGTACTTGCGCGCCTCGCCGGTGAGCATCCACAGGCCCTCGACGTAGTAGCCCTGGAAGTGGGGGTTATCGACGGGGGCGGCGGGGGTCCCGTCATCGCGGTCGACGGTAAAGTAGTCGTACTCGCTCTGGAGGAGGAAGTTCGCCTTCTGGGCGGCGAACTCCAGGCCGACGGTGGCGGCGTGGGTGGCGTCGATGTTGCCGGTGTTGATCAGCTTGGTCCCGTCGACGCGCAGCTCGGGGGTGTTGGCGAAGGCCACCACCTCGCTGTTGGAGGCGAGCACGCCGCCGGTCCCCGGACCGGTGGTGTCGGCGGGGTGGACCACGTAGCTGCCGTGGACGCCGAAGTGGATCAGCCAGTCGGGGCCGTAGAGTGGGCTGACGGCGGCGCGGCCGACCAGGCCGAGCTGGTCGCCGTAGGACTGAGCGGCGCCGGTGGGTGTCCCGGTGTTGAGCACGCCGATCGTGCGGCCGGTGACGGCGCCCGAGATCAGCCAGTGATCGCCGCCCCCGAACACTTCGGCGGCGGTGCGGGTGTCGCCGGCGGCCAGGCCCCGGGAGAGATCGGAGTCCACCGAGCGCTCCAGGAACGGCATGCCGTTGGTGGAGGCCTGGTCTTCCATGCCGATCTGGGGCGGAAAGGCGCCGACGCGGATGTGGAAGGGCTTCAGGCCCGAGTACTGCACCCAGGTCTCATAGACCTGGCCGGCGTCTTCAGTGCCGGCGCCGCCGAAGTCGAACACCAGCCGGTAGTCCCAGTCGCCATAGGCGGTCCCGTCGAGGCCGATGCGGGCTCGGCGGAAGAGATCGCCGTCCTTCAGGTCGCGGGCGTGGGCGGCGTCCACATTGGTGGCCGAGGCGCCCAGCGCCGGTCCGTCGCGGCGGAAGTCGGTGGAAGTCGGGCCGACGGCGTTCTGGAAGTAGGCGGCGGTGTCCAGCTGCATCACCCCGTGCAGGGTGGCGGTGAACTTGCCGTCCGCGCTGGTGAGGGTCGGTTTGCCGCTGACGAAGCTGGCCAGCGCCGAGGGCTTGGCCGGCACGCTCTCCTGCACCGTCTGGATCTGGGCGATCTCGGCGCCCTGCTGCGACTTCAGATCGGCCACCTGCGCCTGCAGGTCGCCCACCTCGCCCTTCAGCTCGACGTTCTGCTGCTCCAGCGCCGCGTCCTGCTCAACCCGCGACTCCAGCGACGCCACCGCCTGCTCAAGCTTGGCGATACGCGCGTCGCGCGCCTCGTCGTCTGGCGTGGCCGCCTGTACGGCGCTCGCCAGAGCCAGAACCCCGGCCCCCATCATTAGGCCCAATCGCAGGCCACGCATCGTCGTCATTGCAGCAGTCCCCTCGCGGCGGTTGATCCGCTCCAGGCAAGGCTAGCGTTAAAGGCGACAAAATCGATAGAGTTTTAGGAGAAGTGTTTACAGATTCCCTCAACGCGGCGGGCGAGCCGGCGTCGTGAGTTTAGATTTCCGAGCTAGAACAACGCTCTGCCGGACAGAAAGACGTCGTAGGCCTGTTCGTTGTTGCGGAAGTCGGCGTCGCCCTCGATGGCGACGTAGGACAGCGACGTACCGCCCTTCAGCGAGAAGCCGACCGTCATCCAGCCGCCACCCTGGTTGCCCGGCGACAGGGTGAACGGCGAGCCGCCGTCGAAGTTGGCCACCGTGCTGGCGAGGGAGTCGGTAAGCACGGCGCGGTAGCCGCCGAAGATCTCCGGCCGGAACCAGGCGTCGTGGCCGTATTGGGTTCCGAGCGTGAGGATCGCCGACGCCGACAGTCGGCTGCTGGTGGACGAGGCGACGTTCATGTTCACCGCCGCGTCTGTCCCGCCGCCGGTGTCGCTGTGCCGCTGCTGCATCAGGTAGAGGTAATCGACGCTGAGCTGTGGCCGCAGATAGAAGCGGCTGATGTGCGCTTCGTAGGCAAGGCCCGCGTGGGCGTCGCCGAAGAAGCCGCCCCACTGGCCGAAGCTGGCCTCGGAGACGCCGGTGGTCAGGAAGATGCGACGTTCGTTGAAGCCGGCATAGCCGCCCGCGCCGCGCAACGAGAAGCTGAAGCCGCCGATGGTCCGCCGATAATAGGCGCCGGCCTCGACCAGGTCGGTGACCAGGTGGGCGCCGATGGAGCTGGCGACGCCGACGTCGCCGATATTGAGGTAAGCCAGGGTCAGGCCGACCGCGCCGCCGCCCTCGCCAGCCTTCTCGGTGCCGCCGACCAGGCCGAACACGCTGCCGTTGGAGCCCAGGGTCGCGGCGCCGCTCTCGCGATCGACCCGCTGGTTGATTTCCTGCAGCCACATGCTGGTGCCGGGGATACGGGTGCCGGCGTCCGGTGTCTGACCGGTCAGGTCGGAGATCTTCTCGGTCGCCTGTTCCAGCGACTCGAAGGTGCCGATGCCCTGGTCGGGAAGCAGCTGGTCGTAGACCGACAGCAGCCCGGCCCGGGTGGTCTGGGCGACGATGGCGTTGCCGACCTGACTGTCGTTCTGGACCGCGGCGAAGACGGCCTTGAAGGCCGCCGTCTCGCTGGCGTTCATCAGTAGGTCCTGCGGCGTCTTCAGCGCCAGTGTAACATCGAGGTCGCCTCCGTTCTGGGAGGTGGTGGCGGTGTAGAGGAAAGGCGCGTTCAGTAGCACCGTGTCGCCGAGATTGCCGACGCTGAGCTGGCTGGGGCCGCTGGTGTGGACGAACACATAGGTCGCCGATGGGGCGCCCTGGATGGCGTCGAGGCTGATCCCGACCTTGGCGCCGTCGGCGAACGACGCCGACCCATCGGCGCCGGTCTGCCCGGTGTGCACGGTGGTGTCGAAGATCGGGATGTCGTCCTGGGCGACGGCGAACTTCGGGTCGATCGCCGCCTCCAGCACGCCGGTGGAGCCAACGCTCAGCGAGGTGACCTGGTGGGTCTCGGCTTTGGTGATGTCGACGACCGAATTATCGATTGTCACGGTTAGATTGCGATCGGTGGAGGTGACGAAGCCGTCCGCGTCAGTGGCGCCGGCAACCGGCGTCTCGGTCAGGCCGCCGATGAACGAGCCGGCCTGGATGTTGAGGACGTTGGGTCCGGTCCCCAGCAGGATATCGCCGGTGATCGACGGCTGTATCGCCGTGCTCAAGCCTTCGCTGAACACCGTCTGCGACTGGTTGATGGTGTAGGTGCCGACGCCGTCGGTTCCGGTGACCACGGCGGTGATGGTGGTGCCGGGCGCGATGCCTGCGCCGGTGATGGTCTGGCCGACACTGAGCGTACCGGAGGACACCGCGCTGACCGTCAGCGTCGTGCCCTGGATCGAGCCGGTGATCGAGGCCCTGGGATCGCCGGAGGTGATGGCGGTGCCGGCGGCGATGGTGTCGGTGGTGTCGGTGACCAGGTACTGGCCGGCGGTGCCGGTAAGCGCGGAGATGGTGGTGCCCGCGGGAATGCCCGTGCCCGAGATGGTCTGACCCACCTCGACCGTCCCGGACGTTACCGAGGTGACGGTCAGGATGCCGCCGGTGATCGAGCCGGTCAGCTGGGCCGGCGTCGCCAGCAGCTGGTTGATTGTGACCCCGGTGGTCGAGTGCGACACGTCGATAGCGACGTCGGTGCCGAAGGTCTTGAACAGATTGCTGGACGGTTCGGTGGTCGCCGAGATCGCGCCGGTATTGGTGATCGAGGCGAGGGTGCCCGAGTCATCGATGATGCCGCCGACATCGACGCCGAAGCCGGTCGCCGTTGGCGTGCCGACCGCCTGCAGGGAGCGATTGTTGGTGATCGAGGTGACGCTGGCGCCGCTGTCTATCAGCAGCGCGTCGACATTGGCCGGACCGTTCGGCTCGGCGTTGATGGTCGCCGCGGCGACAATGCTGCCGTCGTTGACGATCGCGCCCAGGGTGGCGCCGCCGGTGGCGCTGGCCGCGATATGCATGGCGACCGAGTCGGCGCTGAGGGCGATCGAGGTGACCGAGCCAGTGCTAAGCACGTGGACGCCGCCGCTGAGGTCGGTGATGCCGCTGCCGTCGCCGCCGATCAGCACGCCGCTGGCGTTCACCTGGCCTGGCAGGTTCGGCGAGGTCGATGGATCGTAGACGCCGTTGGCCGAGATCGTGCCGCCGATCACCAGTCCGTAGGGGTCGGCGGCGGTGTTGCCGATGGTGATCTTGCTGCCGGTAGTGGCGTTGAAGGCGCCGATCTCCAGCGCCGGCGCGCTGCCGAACGTGGAGATCGAGCCCTCGGCGGTGGTCACCGGGGTCGTGCCGCCGGTGTCCGTCGCTTGGATAAGGGTGATCCCGCCGCCGACGTCGCCGCCGACGATTACGCCCGATCCGCCCTGCTCCAGCTGAGTGGCGGTGAGCTGCGCGAGGGTGGTCGTCGAGGTGGGCGCGGTGGTGGTGCGATAGGCGGTGGTGGTGATAGCGCTGCCGATCGACAGCGCGCCGCCGATCGGGGCGCTGGTGGCGATCCCCTCGGCGCCGATGCCGGTGCTGGAGATCGAGCCGGCGGTGGTGACGCTGCCGGTCACGCCGCCGCCGCCGATGTTGACGCCGATATCGTGGTCGCCGGTCATGCTGATCGCCCCATCGGCGATCAGATTGCCGGTCAGGCTCGCGCCGGTGGGCGTGGCGACATTGTCGATGGAGATGCCGTAGGAATTGTTGCCTTGGATGGTGATCGAACCGGTCGTGCCGTCGGTGATGTTGCCGACGAAGGCGCCCGGACCGGTCACCTCGATACCGTAGCGGCCGGTGCCCATGGCCCAGACGCCGTCGGCCAGCCCGGTCGTGGTGCTGGTGGCGGCGGTATAGGACATCAACAGCGAGATGCCGGTCTCATTGTCCACCGCGCCGCTATTGCCGCCTTGCACCAGGATGGCGACGGCGTTGTCGACGTCGGTTGCCGAGATGGCGGCGCCGGAGACGGTGGTGATGTTGTTGTTGGAATTCAGCGTCAACCCGGCCTCGGTCGACGTGGGTTTTACGGTGCAGCCGTCCGCCAAGGTGATGTCCGACCCGTTGGTCGAGGTGGGGCCGCTGGGGCAGGCGGCGAACGCCGCGCCTGCAATCAGCAACGGGGCGGCGGCGACGGCCGCCAGGAGGGCTCTGCGCATTTTTACCGAAACTCTCTGACAGCCGCCGACCGACGTCGCCTAGGTGCTTTGACCGCCTATTACGACTGCATTGCGGCCGCTTTCAAGCTACAGGCGCCTGCCATCGGTCTCTGTCACGCGGACGACACACGCCATCGCTGATATGAGGTCCGCACGTATCCGGCGAATCGTACCCTCATGGCCGCTGAGACGACACCTTCGACACTGTTCCCGCCGCGTCCGGCGCGGGCCTGGGCGCCGCTGGCCGTGGCGCTGCTGGCGGCGCTGATTCTGGCCGGACTCGTCGTCGGTGGTGTGGCGCGGGCCTGGAGCGCTGGACTGGCCGGGGCGTTGATTCTGTTCGTCGGCGGGGCCGCGTCGGCCTGGCTGTGGCGACAACCGGCCGCGGCGACCGCCCAGGGTGCGGCGGCCGAGCCTGGGCCTGAGTTTCCCGCGACGCCGTTCGCGGCGATTCTGGAGACCCTCGACGATCCGATGCTGGTGGTCACCGGCGACGCCCCGGAGGATCTGGCCGCCCGGCGGCTGATCTACGTCAACGCCGCCGCCCGGGAACTCTTCCGCA
>Ga0302320_10015396_pt1 | contig 15718 bp, 12 predicted proteins | sample Bog_T0_3_FD_202130 | JGI IMG/M metagenome (GOLD analysis project Ga0302320, IMG submission 202130) | Peat permafrost microbial communities from Stordalen Mire near Abisko, Sweden - Bog_T0_3 | ecosystem: Environmental > Terrestrial > Soil > Wetlands > Peat | place: Sweden: Abisko, Stordalen Mire... | reverse complement strand
GACGATCTGCTGCATATGATTCGCGATCGTGTGGCGCGCAACGAACGCGTGCTGGTGACGACGCTGACGAAACGCATGTCCGAAGATCTGGCGGAGTATTACAGCGAGGTCGGGGTGAAGTGCCGGTATATGCACTCCGAGATTGAGACTTTGGAGCGAGTGAAGATTCTACGCGACCTGCGCAAGGGCGAGTTTGATGTACTGATCGGGATTAATCTTTTGCGGGAGGGGCTCGACTTGCCGGAGGTATCTCTGGTGGCGATTCTCGACGCGGATAAAGAGGGGTTCTTGCGTTCAGCGGGATCGCTGATCCAGACGATTGGCAGGTGTGCGCGCAATTTGAACGGGCGTGCGATTCTCTACGCCGATCGCATGACCGACTCGATGAAAAAAGCGCTCGATGAGACGAACCGGCGACGCGCCATACAGGAGGCGTATAACACCGAACACGGGATTACGCCGGAATCCATTTTGCGGCCGCTGGATATGACCCTAGCGGGGATTGTGGGGGCGGATTACGCCGATCTGACGGATATCTCCGCGGATGGAATTCCAGATATCAAGTCGCAGGAAGAACTAGACACTTATATCGCGAAGTTAGAGAGCGACATGCGGGAAGCGGCCAAGCGCTTTGAGTTTGAGAAAGCGGCGAAGCTGCGGGATACAATTAAAGAATTGAGGACGAAGGAATTTTTATTCGCGTGAAGCTGTGAACTGAGCCAGGTAGGGGGATTTTTTTCTTGACATCTCCCGGCCTTTGGCTAATATCTTGCTGTCTTCCCCAGTAGGGCCCCCAATCTCAGGTCAACTTTCCCATACCGGGCGCAATCCCGGTTCACGCGGTTGTATAGCGGCTATTTGGGCCGCTCAAAAGGTAAATTCCGCATTCAGAGAATCGTCTGACACTGATAGTGATAGGGGAATTCGCAATGGCTACGATAAGACTGCCGATCTTGGAGCCTCCTGAAAAGCGTGTGATGCTCCACCCGGGGCATCAGCGTTTGGAAGATGCCAATGTTGCACCACCATTTAAGGCTAAGTTGAGACAACTGGGTTACGTCAGCATTGAGCAGGTATTATCCGTTGCCGAGATGGTGCCTGCGCGTGCAAGTTTGAGCGCCTATATGGGTGCTGACATATCCCAGGTGCTGGCGGGAGTGCCCAAGCGCGTGATCGCTCCGCAACTGTCGCTGAAGGCGGCAACGGCGGAGTACAGTTTCGGGATACATTTGAAGCAACCAGCCAAAGCCGTCCTGCCTCGTTTGGATATGGCGGCAGCTCAACATGTGCCTATGATTAAAACGGCGCCCAAACCGCCGACCACGCCGTTAGGAAGCACCCCCGATGTGGATTTCGGAGGCCCCAGCGGAGACATGCCTCCGATTCGCGATCAAGCAAATCGAGGAACGTGTGTAGCGCATGCAGCGGTCGCGGCGATGGAGCACTATCTGATCATTAAGGGGCTCGCAAAACGCGATACCGTGGATCTTTCCGAGCAGTTCTTATACTGGAACTGTAAGTCGCATGATGGTGATGCAGACAGCGAGGGTACGTTTCTCCGCTTCGCCATTCCTTTGCTTTTTGCTGATGGTTGCTGCTCAGAGAATTGCTGGCGCTACAATCCGAATCCGATTCCCGGAAATGAGGGGCAGGGGCCGCCTCCGGATGGTTCGCTAGAAGATGCGGCGACGTGCAAGGCTCCGGGGATAAGGGAGCTCGCGGCACAGTCGGTACAAGACGTCAAAGATGAGCTGGCGAGAAACCGCTGCGTGGCTGTCTCCGTCATTGTTTTCGAGGAAAACTGGATGACGCGGGAGATCCGGTCCACTGGCAGCGTCACCATGCCGACTCCCGGAGAGGTCTCGAATCAGGGACACGCTGTGTGTTTGGTAGGCTACCAGGATTTAGCAGGGGAACCGGAACTAGGAGGAGGGCAGTTCATACTCCGTAACAGCTGGGATAGCTATTGGGGGGTAAATTGTGACTTTGGTACGGGCTACGGAACGATCCCTTACGGTTACCTGACAACCTACGGCATGGAGGCGTATTCTATTGAATAGTTGTGTGATGAGCGGAATGGCGTACGAGTATTTAAAGGCTTTATCCCTGACCGGTGAGCAAGAAGCTCAGTTACGAGCCTTGGGGAATCGTTCGGCTTCGTCACTGTTGTCCCGCATCGAATATGCCCCAGAAAAATTCGCTCTTTTTTTTGGCGAGGAAGAAACCCAAAGGATCAAAGCTCTGCTGGAGACGATGGTTTCGGCGGACGAAAAGACCCAACTAGCAGAGTTGCCATCTTTTCGAGGCAAGTTTGGCGCTAAAATCGCTCCGAAAGATGTCAGGGACGATACTGGAGCTGCGACATCCAAGCGCGAACAGTTGATGCGGCGCATCCGAATGATCAGAGAGTCCGGTGCTTCTTCCGACCAAGCACGCGCATTGCTTAAAGATCTCGAAACGGCATTCCGTAAAGAGCTCAAGTCGACGAGCGCATCGGGCGGCTAAGAGTATCAATCATTGCAGGTCTGTTCCTTCTGCACGTCCCTCTGATCTCAACGTCTTTCTGACAGCACTTTAAGTCTTTCACGTCGTGGTTTTCCCCGAGTAACCTGATTCTGTTTGAAGTCTGGAGTTTCGCTGTCGAGTTCCAGCCAGTTTATTCTTGAGGTGCGGCCGGTCGGCTGGAGATCGCTGCCGTAATTGCGCGTTGACAGCAATTCCTTGTTTCTTGCCTCTAATTCCCGGCGCTGGCGGCGTGGCCAGCTTTCTTGCTGGACTCGCGATGGGCCACGTTGAGTTCTTTTTCAATCGAGGAAAAGCGCTGAAAGACTTCGTGCAGGCGCAGCGCCATGTGGCGGATGGCATCGGCTTGTGACTGGACGCTGGCGGGCAATCCGGGTTCGTGAACGAGAAGTTCAGCGTTTCCTAAAACGGTGGTCAGCGCGTTGTTGATGTTGGTCCGCATCTCGACCATGTAGCGTCCGAGAGTGGCTTCCGATTCGGCAATGTCCCGGCTGTGAGCAGCAGCGCGAGCGTGCGCCTCGGCCTGATAGCGTCGCAAAATTTCACGCCCCAGCAGACCGGCGATCGCCGGCCACAGTCCCGGCTCACGGCGCAAATCAATGACGGCGCCGTGAATGTTGTAGAAGTCGCGCGACGGATCGGAATGAATCACGATGGCCGGTTTGCCCGCAGTAGACAGGGATTGTTTGAGATTCTTGTTCAGAGTCTTGATGGGGAGTTTGCGGTTGTCGGTTTTCTTGTCCACCGATGAGGCGTCGGCAATCGCCAAGTCGTAGTCGCTGCCCTGGAGGCTGCGCGAGAATCCTTCATCGAGGATCACGAACTCGGGATCATCGGATCCGGAGCGGGCGGGTGACTGAGGCCAATGCGCGGTAATCTCCCGGGCGAAGCCGGGATCACTGGCGAGAATCAATACGATTGGACGGTGGACGCTCATGGGTTGGTTAGCGCTGGGGCTCGAAGTATGAATCCGGTTCGCGAAGCTTGAAAGGCATGCAGATAGGGAAGCGATCCTGCGTCCGGATGACGATTACTTGGCGGTTACTCCGGATTTCGCAACCGCGGCACCCTTGGCCAAGGGATTTTTGCGGGATCCGTTTTGCAGAGCGTCGTCGACGGCGGCTCGGAGATCGACCAACATGCGCAATGGTTGTCCGGAGGAGTACTCGGCGTGAAACATGACCTTCCAGGACTGGCAGATCATGCGCAGGCGGGCGATGGGTTCTTCAGCGGAAAACTGAGCGCGCCGGCAATCGATGGTCGCGACCCCGCGGCGTTCGAGTTCGCGGAGACCATCCTGAATGGCATTAAGGTCGTCATGCATGAGGCGGAAGAAGATTCGCCGGATCATGAAGCTGAAACGGGTGAAGGCGACCATGGCGCCGGGCTCGAAGTAGCGTGCGGCGCTTTGCGTCTTTAGTTTGCGGCCTTGTTCGAGCGTACCGCTGTGCAGCAAGTCGCTAAGGCGCTTGGAGCGGGCGGCCGACTGCAGGATGGGCTCGAGTGAGGTGAGCCATAAAGGTAAAGTCGGATGTTGGGCGCCAAGGATGGGTTCAAGGACTTGGGCGACGTAGTCGAGGTCGACATCAGCATCGTCCATGCCCGAGGGTGCGCAGAGCGAGAAATACTGGACCAGGAGGAAATCGGTCTTGTCGCGGTCGCTCGTCGATTTCGCCGTTTTCTGCATGTGATGGACGAGCAGATGGCGCAGCACGACTTCATTGGCCAGTGGCGTAGTCTGCAGAAACTGGCGCAACTGATGAACCTGAATCTGTGCGTCTACCTGGTCAAACCAGGCCGCAGCCAAGGTGACGGCGTCGGCGGTGGGTGAGAAGGATTCGTCGACCGGGCATTCCGGAACGTCGATGACAAATTCGCGGACGAGCGCGACATAGATGGTCTGCAGGGCGGTGAGGGTAATTCCCTGCTCTCCAAGGGAGTGCGGGACGGGCGATTTGATGGATGCAGTCATGATTTCACGATCCAGTTCGGAACAGGTTTTAGAAAACGGGCGGCAATCACCGTGTGCTCCGTATGATATTGAACCGCTACGACAGAGGCTTCGGCGCGGAACGAACCATCGCGGCTTTCGAGAAGAACGCGATCGGCGAACTCGAGAGGACGATCAACGACAAACAAAACTTCGTTGGTGGTTCCGAATTCGATGACGGTGTCCTGAAGAAAAACGTGCTCGGCGCCGTTCTTGGGTTCGATGGCGGTCGTTTCGGTGGCGCTGTCGTCGTATTCGCCGGCGAGGGTGCGACTGAGCTTAGCGGGAATTCGCACGCGCGTGGCTTCAGGGAAAAAACGCGCGAGACGGCTTACCATATCCTGGTCAAAAGCGAGAGCGGTTGCCTGGTTGGGCACAGTAAACGATCCCCCGGTTTGCGGAGCGGTCGAGTCTCTCCCTTCCTGGTTTGAAAGATTTGTGGAGAGACCCAATCCTGCCCTATCGGGATATAGTGGTGCACGCTCTGCGCCAAAAACTTGAAGGTCATGTCCATAAGGACAAGTTCAACAAAGCATTCGGCTTAGAGGGTGCCGTCGAGCCTATAAATCGGATTTATTTTGTGGCGATCATTAAGTCTGTCTCAGATTGAAACGGTTGTCTCATTTCGCAGCGATTGCAAGGGGCCATTTTGGCCGCCGTTGCATCGCGAGCTTTTCTCCCGGCATTCCCTCAGCGGCTGGAAGCCGCCATTGATTATGCGGTAGTTGCGGCAGGAGTGGAAACTCGTGCCCTTCCCAGTATCTTCACAATCGCGTTTTTGATTGTTATTGCAGAGTGGCGGAGTTCGAGGAAGGCTCGCGGGCACCGATGCTATAGCGTTTCAGCTTGCGATAGAGAGTGGCGCGGCTGATGCCGAGCATTTTTCCGGCGAGAGCTTTGTCTCCTTTCACCTGGGAGAAGACGCGCTCGATGGTGGCACGCTCGATATCTTCGAGATCGGTGGCACGGGATACGGATTCTGCGGAGGCTTCGCTGGCGTTAAGAGAGCCGAGTGTATTCGAGCTTGCGGTCGCCGAGTTGGAGTTAGGGTCGGCGTTGGCGATGGATGGGGGCAGATCGCCGACCTCGATGATGCGCTGATCTCCGAGGGCGACGGCACGCTCCAGGCAGTTTTCGAGCTCGCGCACGTTGCCCGGCCAATCGTAGGCAAGCATCGCTTTCATGGCATTGCTGGAGAGCTGCATGCCGCGGGTGGGCGCGAGGCGTTCGAGAAAAAATGCGGCAAGGATGGGAATGTCGGAACGGCGTTCGCGCAGGGGCGGCAGAGCGATGGTAACGACGTTCAGGCGGAAAAATAAGTCCTTGCGAAATGTGCCGTTCTTGTATTCCGAATCAAGGTCGCGATTGGTGGCCGCCATGATACGAACGTCCACTTTGACTTTCTGATTGCTGCCCACGGGTCGCACTTCTTTTTCCTGCAAGAAACGCAGAAGCTTGGCTTGCATTTCGAGCGGGAGTTCACCGACTTCGTCGAGAAAAATTGTGCCCGTGTCGGCCGATTGCAGGAGGCCCTGTTTGGAGCGGAGGGCGCCGGTGAAGGCGCCTTTTTCGTAGCCAAACAATTCGCTTTCAATGAGCGTAGGCACGAGCGAACCACAGTCGACGGCGACAAAGGGACGGCTGGCCATCGATCCGCGAAAGTGGAGAGCGCGGGCGACCAACTCTTTGCCGGTACCGCTCTCTCCCGAGATCAGAACCGGAGTGCGGGTGTCTTTCAAGCGGGAGATGAGGCGCAGGACGTTCTGAATACCAGTGGAGTTGCCGATGATGCCGTGCAAGGAGGTTTCCGTTTCGGAGCGTTCGCGGAGGTAAAGATTTTCTTCGACGAGGCGGATTTTGTCAGCCATACGGCGGAGGAAGAGGCGCAGTTCGTCCAGTGGAGCGAAGGGTTTCGCGATGTAATCGTAGGCTCCGAGCTTCATGGCTAGGACTGCGGTTTCGACGGATCCGTGGCCGGTCATCACGGCGATTTCGACGCGGGGATGAGCGCGTTTGACCTGCTCGAGGAATTCGATGCCCGACATGTGCGGCATGACCATGTCGGTGAGAACCATGTGAATGGGCCCTTCGTCGAGCAGGGCGAGGGCTGCGTCGCCACTTTCGGCTTCAAGACAGGAGAAGCCGAGAGACTCGCCGACGGTGGAGCAGAGGCGGCGGATGGTGGGCTCGTCGTCGACGATGAGAAGGCGAATGCGGAAGTCTTCGGTCATACGCTCGTTCTTCATTAGTAGTGCGTTACAAGCCACGTGGTGACGGATTGTCTCGTTTCAATTTGTGAGTCATGCTTGGGCTTTCCCAAAGGTTTTCTCGACCACGGTGATGAAGTCATGGACGCGAAAGGGTTTTTCCACACAGGGCGCGCCAGTGCGGGCCAGGGTAGCAGCGGTCTCTTCGTTGGCAATATCGCCGGTGATGAAAACGAGGCGCGAGGCGAGTTCCGGACGATTGTTGGCGATCCAGGCATAGACCTGCGCGCCATCGACGCCTCCGGGGGTGCGCATGTCGGAGATGACCCCGTGAAAGTCGGACTTGGCGAGCAATTGCAAAGCCTCGGCTCCCGATTCGGTGGGAACGACGGTATAACCGTGGCCTTCGAGTACAGCGCGCACGAGGGCCATCACAGCCGGTTCATCCTCAATCAGGAGGACAGGCGCACAGGCAGTTTGAGTTCCAGTTTGAGTCATTTGGGGTGCACTCCTGCAACTGCTCCAAAGGATGCCGTCTCAGTGGCAATCGGAAGACGAACGATAAAGGTCGCTCCTTCGGAGTCAAGGTTGTTGTGACAGAGAATTTCGCCGCCGTGTTCATGGACGATTCCGTAGCAAATACTCAGACCTAACCCGGTGCCCTTGCCGACATCTTTTGTGGTGAAGAAAGGATCAAAAATCTTGCCCTCGTCAGTGATGCCGGGTCCGTTATCACGAAAATAAATTTCCACGAAGGCATCGGCGCGGGTGCTCATGATTTCAATTCTGGACGGCCGAGAAGTCTCGCGCACCGCGTCGTAGGCATTATTCAAGATATTGAGAAAGACTTGCTGCAGCTGGTGAGAGTCTCCAATAACGGCGGGCAGGGATTCGTCCAGACGTTCGACTACCTGGACGCCATGACTGATGAAGTCGTAGGAACGCAGATGGACGGTGCGTTGCAGGATGTTGTTGAGCTGAACCGCTTGCCGTTGCGGCGGATTCTGGCGGGCGAAGCTCAGTAGGTTTTGCACAATCTGCTTAGTGCGCTGAGCTTCCTGAAGAATGACGCGAAGGTCGCGGCGGGCGCTCTCCGGGATATCGGGATTTTCCATTAAAAGGTCGGTGAAACCGAGGATGGCGGTGAGAGGATTATTGACTTCGTGAGCGACGCCGGAGACTAATTGCCCCACTGCAGCTAATTTCTCGGCGTGCAAGAGCTTGGCTCGCAGCACAGCGGAGTCGGTCACATCGGTCATGACGACAACAATGCTGGCTACGTGGCCATCTTCGCCGATGATGGGACTGAAATTGACGGAAAACTGTCCGGTAACGCCGTCCCCGCGTAGGAGCGGCAGATCGAAGTTGTCGATCTGCTGCCCGCGCGCGACCGAGATGAGAACTTCGCGCAAAGAAGCGCGGCGGGTTGGCCCGCACAGATCGGATAAGGACCGTCCCAGAAGCTGGGACTGCTGAAAACCGAGGCCGCTCCAGCGGCGGTTGGCATAGCTGACGATGCCTTCAATGTCGGTGACCAGAATCAGGCTCTGGGTGTGGTTGAGGATCTTGCTGGAGAAGTCTCGTTCTTTCTGCAACTCAGTCTGGGACTGATGGAGGCCGCTGACGTCCAGCATGAGGCCACGGTGTTGGACAATGTTGCCGGTCTGGTCGCGCATGGCAAAGCAGTTCATGAAAACGTGGACCGGGGAGCCATCCTTGCGGCGCAAAACCTCTTCCAGGTTGCGCATGCCGCCTTCGGTTTTGAGTTTTTCGACCAGTTCCTGCCGACGTTGGGGAGAAAAATAGACCTGAGTGGGGATATCGAGCTGCAGCACTTCGTCTCGGCTGCTGTAGCCGAGGATGCGGACGAGCGCGTCGTTGACCTCGATAAAGCGGCCCTGGGGAGATGAAACATAAATCCCTTCCTGGATGTTGTTGAATAACTCGCGATAGCGGCGCTCGGCTTCGCGGCGGTCGGTGATGTCCTTGAGCACATGAACGGTCTGGAATTGGGTGCTGCTGGCGGCATGAATGCGAGAGGTGGAAATTAAATAGGTGCTTTCGAGAACGGGATGCACGTATTCGTCAAGACCTTCGCCGCTGCGGCAGAAGGGGCAGGAGTGAGGCGAAGCTCCGCTGGTAAGGGCATCGAGAGCGCGCATGTTGACGCCGATTAATTGGTCGGGAGCGAGGCCGATGAAATCCGCGAGAGAGCGATTGACGCGAAGAATATTGTGCTGCTCGTCATGGACCACGATGAAATCGCTGATGGCATCGAAGATTTCAAGCCAGTGCCGGTTCGCCTGCTGCATGCGGGTGAAGAGGCAGGCATTTTCGAGCGCGATGCTAGCGTGGCCGGCGATGGCGCGCAACAGCTGATCGTCTTCGCTGGAAGGTGCGGCGCCGCGATCGGCGAGACAGAGAACGCCGACGAGTTCGCCCGCGGAGCCGTTCAGGCGCACCACGGTGCAGTCGGACCACGCCAGGGTGGTCGCGAGAGAAGATCCGAGGAGGTCGGCGGCCTGGGCGAAAACAACGTCGTTGGATAATTTCGGCAGAACCGCCGAGAGCGCCTGACTAAAGCGCCGAAGCAGTGGCTTATCGTCGACCTCCGAGGCACCACACATCAACACCGTCTCCGTTTCCGGTGTTTGAAAGAGACTCAAGGCGACGGAGCGGCCTCCCAGCAGCGCTGCGGTGCGGAGAGCCAGATTGCGCATGAATTCCGGCAAATGGAGGACCGTGTTGAGTTCAAGTGCGATGGTGACGAGGGCTTCGGCGCGGCGGCGGTGTTCTTCGGACTGATGCAAATTCCGGGTCAGTTCGAGAGCGATGGCCACTTGTGCGGCAAGGGCGCGAGCGCGGCGAACATCTTCGTCATTGATGGGGCCGGCGCCGATCCGGTCGAGCACTCCGAACATGCCTAGCACATCGCCGTTCGACCCTAACAGGGGGACGGCCAGGAGTTGGCCGATTTTGAAGCGGGCGACGAAATCCAGATTGGCGCCCGGGGTTTTAGAGGCATCCTCGGCGACGAAGACGGTCTTCTTCTTGAGGGCTCGTGTCGCGACGCCGTCATAGAGCGGAATGTCGACGGGCCGGGCAACGCCATTTTCCACTCCCCAACGAATGTGGAAGGTTGGGTCTTCGAGGAGTCCGATGAAGCAGCGCTTGAAGCCCAGGAAATTGGCGGCGCGGACCACCGAGGTTTGCATGAACTCGTCCAGCTTGCCCGCCGAACCAAGCTCGAAAGAGATTTCGAGAATCTCGTGCAGTTCGTGGGCCTGAGCGCGGGCCATACCGTACAACTCGGCGTTCGCGATAGCCACCGCTCCGAAACCAGCGAGAGCGGAAACCAGGCTTTTGTCTTCCGGAGTGAACTGGTGGGCGAGACGAGGATAGACGAGGATCGCGCCGTGGGAGCGCGAAGTGCGAAAGGGGGCGGCGATAAGGACGCCGGGAGGAGAATCGCCTCCGAAATGCGAAGCGCCATCGATACTGACGGTGATGCGTTCGCCGGCTGCGACGGCGCGAGTGGCGATCTCCAACGCAGAGCGGACGTCATTCTGCTCGAAGCGGGCGCGAATGGTCTGAGCCAGGATGGGCGTGTCGGTAGAAACGGCCTGCAACTGGAAGAGCTTCTCCTGCTGCACAAAGACGAGGACGATGGGCGAATGCAGCAGAACACGCAGGCGGTCGGCAATACTTTCGACGACGGATTTGGTATCAGGGAGGCCGTGTAAAGCAGTGGCAACTTCGACAAGGATGCTGGCGCGCCGGCGTTCCTCACGGGAAAGCTGGTTCAGGCGCAACGCCTCCAGAGCGGTGCCGAGCTGCGCGGCAATGATGGTGATTTTAGCCACATCGCCTTCGTCAAAACCGGGGTGCGGCGCACTCCGTAAGAAGGTGATGGCGCCGACGACTTCTCCGGAGACGAGCAAAGGCGCGGCGAGCGCGGAATGAGCGGCGGAGGAAACGATCCAGGGATAGCGCCCGACATCGAGATGATTGACAAAAAAAGCGCGACGCTTCTGGACCGCGTCGATAGCGATGGAGGCGTCGCCGGGTTGGCGGCGGATGCCGTGAAAGGAGGCGGAATCAGGGGAATCGGCTTCGGCGCCGATCAGTTCTCCATCGGGGGAACGGCTCCAGAAATAGGCACCGGAGGCATGGAAAAAAGTGCGGGTAAGAGCGCAGAAGGAACGGATGAGTTGACCAGAATCGGTGCTCTGGAAAGCAGCCCGCGAGAGTTCCAAAAGAAGTCTCTGAAACGTCTCGTCAGAGTGAGACGGATCGTCGGGGCCCGGGTTTCCGGTATTGGGGTTCAGTGGCCACCAATTGTTAAAGCTAAGCGGTTGAAAACAATTGAATTACTTCTAAAAAGTACGTTTGTTCTCAAAATGAGTCAAGCAAATAGCAGGGGCAGTGCCGACTTGGGAAACGCCACTAAAGTGATACAGGTGTCTCACTTTGCAATCAGCTGAAAGGGATTCTAGAGCAGAAAAGTTCCGATGCAACCACAGTTTCAGGGAAACGGAGGGAGTGATCGAGATAAGCGTTGAGTCTTCATTGGCTTGCAATCCTCACCAAAGTAACCCGCGAGATGAACTTTTGGTATCGGGTAACGCGCCCGTTGCACGAATATAGGGCCAAGCACGGCTACATGGGAGGAAGTCATATGCAAGCCCTAAACCGCGGGTTGGCGGTGATTCTGCTTCTGGTCGGAGGGTGGTGTGCGCTAGGACCGCTTCCGGCGTGGGGGCAGGACGAGATTAATCGGAAAATAAAATCGAAACTAGCGCCAGTGTATCCAGAGTTGGCGCGCCGTATGAACATCACGGGAACAGTTAAGGTGCTGGTCACGGTGACGCCGAGCGGCACGGTAAAAGACGCGAAGCTCGTGGGCGGGCATCCGGTGCTGGCTCCGGCGGCACTGGATGCGGTGAAGAAATGGCGATTCGAGGCGGGTCCGCAAGAGTCGAGCGGGATCGTGGAATTTCGCTTTGACGCCGCCCAGTAGGAAGGTATAGGCGTGAAGCGCTGGCTGAGGAAGGTTGGGGTATGAACATCGGAAAAAAGCTCTATATAAGTTTCGGCATTATTTTGTCGACCGTGCTCCTGCTGCTGGCGATCAACCTGCTCGCCGTGCAGCGCGAGCATGAAACCAAGGCGGCGGCGCAGCGCTCGATCGATATGACCGAAGCGACGTCGATCGTACGCTTCCAGATGATGCAGAACCGGCTTCACCTTCAAAACTACCTGCTGAGTGGCGATACGCGGGATGTGGAGAAGATGAACGACGGCGAGCGCCAACTGAGCGATGCCTTGCACCATGCCGAGGAACTGTCCAACTCTCCGCAGCAGAAAAGCAATCTGGACAAGGTGCAGGGTTTGGAGCAGTCGTGGGGCACCGACTTTGCGAATCCACTGGTCGACAAACGCCGGGCTGTCGATAGCGGCAATGCGACGGTGGCGGAGTTGCAGATTTTCTATCTGCAAAAGGATCCGAATTCGTGGGTATCACGCTCCGGTGATGTTCTCGACGATGTCGACCGCGAGAATCGCAAGATTCTGGACGAGCGCCGCCATACGGATGAACTGGCGGCCACGGGAACAATTCTGGCGGCAGTCATCAGTTCATTGTTCGCTTTAGGACTGGGCATCATCATTGCATATCGCACGGCGAGTGGGATTACGGGTCCGCTGGCCCGGCTGATCAATGTCGCGGATCAGATCGGCCAGACCGGCGATCTGGAGCACAGCATTGACGTGCACGGTAAAGACGAAATCGGGCAACTGGCGAGGACCTTCGAGTCGATGGTGAAGTACCTGAAAGAAATGGCGGGAGTTTCCGAAGCGATTGCGGGAGGAAATTTGTCGGTAGAGGTCCATCCGCGATCGGCGAATGACACGCTGGCAAACGCTTTTACGAGAATGGTGGAAGGCTTGCGCGGGATGGTGCGTAACGTACGCGACGCCGCTTCGCAGGTCGCGAGCGCTTCGACGCAGGTGGCAAGCGCCTCGGACGAGTCGGCGCGCAACAGCCTGCAGACATCGTCGGCCATCGATGAAGTGACGAGCACCATGCACGAGATGAGCGTCAATGTGCAGAACATGGTGAAGAGCACACAGACACAAGCCTCGAGCGTAAGCGAGACGTCGGCCTCCATCGACCAGATGGTGACTTCGATCCAGCGGGTTGCGGATACGGCAAAGGTGTTGCTGGACATCTCGAATCGTTCTCGGGAAGAGGTGCACAGCGGCATTGGCACGATGGAGAAAGCGACCGACGGGCTCAATCGGATCAACACGACGATCCGGTCGTCAGGCGAAATTATCGACGCACTGGGCGGACGCGCCGATGATATCGGCAAGATCGTCGAAGTGATCGACGACCTGGCGGAGCAGACCAATCTGCTGGCCCTGAATGCGGCGATTGAAGCGGCACGCGCGGGGGAACACGGACTGGGATTTGCGGTGGTCGCGGATGAGGTCCGGAAGCTGGCGGAAAAATCGGCGCAATCGACGAAGGAGATTTCCGAGCTGATCGAGAGCATCCAGAAAGAATCTCGAAAAGCCGTCGACAACATGGAGAAGAGCACGACCATCGTCAACGAAGGGCTGAATCTGGGGCAGGAGCTGAATTCCGCGCTGCGCAAGATTTCAAACGTGGTGACGGAGGTCTATAAGTTCGCACAGGAAATCGGGGCCGCGACCAACGAGCAATCGCATGGATCGGCGCAGATTGCACGCGCCACGACGCGCCTGAATGAAATCACACACGAGATCAACTCGGCGGTGGAAGAGCAGGCATCCGGAGCGCAGGCCGTGGTGCAGGCTATGGAACGGATGCGCGAACTCGTGCAGTCGTCGACTTCGGGATCGACGGAATTGGCTGCATCTTCCGATCAAATGTCGAAGATGTCGCGCGGCTTGCTCGATTCGATGGACCGGTTCGCGCTGCGTCCGGATGAACGCGGAAACGAACGCGCCGATCGAAGCAGCGATCGAACCGGGGATCGAACGGGCGACCGTGGCGGCGAACGGAATAACGATGGCTCGCCGCGTTACGGCAATACCCGGTCGACGGCGGCCGGATCTCGTTAAGGAAACGCAATTATGAGCCGGGAAACACATATCGTGGGCTTTCGGGTGGGACGCGAGACGTACGGCGTCCCCATCACTTCGTTGCACGAGATCGTGCGCGTGCCGGAGATCACAGCAGTGCCGGACGCGCCGGATTATCTCGAAGGTGTCATCAATCTGCGCGGAAAGATCGTGTCCGTGGTGGACTTGCGAAAACGGTTTGGCCAACCCTCCACGAATCTTGACCGCCGAAGCAGGATCCTGGTGGTTGAACACAACGGCCGATTGGCGGGGATGATTGTGGATTCGGCCTCGGAAGTCCTGAAGATCCCGGAAAGTGAGATCGAAGCGGCCCCGGGCATGATGCAGGATGGCGGCCTGGACTGCGTGACCGGGCTTGGCAAGTATCAGGGCCGACTGATCATTCTGCTCGATGTCAGCAAGGTATTAACCGCCCGGCAGGCGGGAAGCGATCCGCTGGGAGAAAAGACAGCGGCATCCGGCAGCGGCAAACTGGCGGCTGCAGGAGCAGCAAGCGGAAGCACTGCGGCGAAAAAAGGCGCATCCGCCGGAAGATAAAAGACAGAAGACAGTCGAAAGAACAGACAGCGACGAACGAAGCCCTCATGAGCATAGCCGAAACGCCCGAACTCACCGACGCGGAATTAAAACTTCTGCAGGCGCTCGTCTACCAGGAGTGCGGTATGCACTTCGACGACCGCCGCACGCCCTTCCTGCAGGACCGCCTGCAACGCCGGCTACGGGAATGCCAGCTCGATTCTTTCTACAGTTACTACCGCTTACTGATCAGCCAGCAGGGGAAGCAAGAACTGGCGCGCCTGCTCGAGAATCTGACGGTGAACGAGACCAGCTTCTTCCGCAACAAGGCGCAGCTCGACTTGTTTCAGAACGACATCCTGGACGACCTGTTGCGGCGCAAGCAGGAGCGGCGCGATTACACCCTACGGATATGGAGCGCGGGCTGTTCCACAGGGCAAGAACCGTACACCATGACGATGCAGGTGTCGGATGCGCTGGCGTACCACTATTTGCGGAATCCCCTGCCCTACGAATCGCCCTTACCGAAGCCAATTGTGCCGGCGCCGTGGAAGGTGGAAATTCTCGCCAGCGACATTAATTACTCGGTTCTACGGACCGCCCAGGAAGGGTCGTACAGCGAACATCAGATGGCGGGGGTCGATTACGGATATCGCCTGCGCTACTTCGACAAGGTTGGGGAGCGCTACGCCATCAAGAAGAATGTGAAAGAACTGGTGCACTTCGATTTCCACAATCTGAAGACCGAGTATCTTCCGCAGCGCAACGACATCATCTTCTGCCGCAACGTGATGATGTATTTCGACGAAGCAGAGCAGAAGCGGCTGGTCGAGAAGTTCTATCGCTGTCTGAATCCGCAGGGATATCTTTTTGTTGGGCACGCGGAAAGCCTGCTGGGACTGACGCAAAAATTTCAGATGGTGCATCGCAATAACGGAACGGCGTACCAGCGGGTTGAGGTAAAGATGTGAGCGGTCCCCCGGAAGATCGGATGACGGAACTCCGGCAGCTTTTTTTTGAGACGGCCGGGGAACAGGTGCAGAAGCTGAACGACGAAGCGATGCGTCTGGAGAAAACGCCAGGCGACGCCGAGTCGGCGCGCAGCCTGCGGCGCACGGTGCATACCCTAAAGGGAGATGCGGCCGCCTGTGGGTTCCGGGAGCTGAGTGAACTTTCGCACGAGTTCGAGGACGTGTTGGCGCCGGAGAATACGGCGCAACAGGCTTTGGTGCCGGAGATCGCGCTGCGCGCGGCCGACGTTTTTGCCGCCCTTCTGGCGGCCTATCAGAAAGGGACAAAACTTCCGAACATCGATGCGCTAAGGGCTGACATTGCGCAGTTGGCGCACCCTGCG
>Ga0302320_10015395_pt1 | contig 15719 bp, 17 predicted proteins | sample Bog_T0_3_FD_202130 | JGI IMG/M metagenome (GOLD analysis project Ga0302320, IMG submission 202130) | Peat permafrost microbial communities from Stordalen Mire near Abisko, Sweden - Bog_T0_3 | ecosystem: Environmental > Terrestrial > Soil > Wetlands > Peat | place: Sweden: Abisko, Stordalen Mire... | reverse complement strand
CCAGATGATTTTAGTTCCCATGGGGATCACGGCCGCCCTGGCGATCCTGCTTTTGTGGGAAACCTTCGACTTGAACCGATCCTTGCAGTCGGTTGACCATGCCGATCGGGTTCTCGACCAATCCGGGCATCTGCTCATGCTGCTGGTCGATATGGAATCTGGAACGCGCGGATACATTGCAACCGGTGACGAGAGCTTTCTCCATCCCTATGTGGAGGGCACCAAGAGACTCGACCCCGAATATCAGGCCTTGTATGGAATGGTGGCTGATAATCTCTCGCAGCAGTTGCTGCTGGAGGACTTTCATACCGGCTATGTGGAGTGGGAAGGGTACGCCAGCGGGATTATCGCCCTTCGCCGCGCGGGAAAAGCCGATCCCACTCTCTATGAGAACCAGCAGGGAAAACACAGAATGGATGCCCTTCGCGGGCAGATCCTGGAGTTTCAAAACGTGGAAGCCGGGCTGCGCATCAGCCTCGTTCAAGCCGCCCACCTGCGATGGACCGTGATGGTGACCAGCTTCATTGGCCTGGGTTTGGGAGTGGGGGTCTTCCTGGCCCTGTTCACGCGATACAACGTGGAAAAGATGGGCACCAAGCTCATGCAGAGCGAAGAGCGGTGGACGGCGACCTTGGGCAGCATCGGCGAGGCGGTGATTGCAACCGACAGCGAGGCTCGCGTCACCTTTCTCAACCCGGTTGCCGCCGCTCTCACCGGATGGCCAGCGGAGGAGGCTTTGGGCCAGCCGATCGGAATAGTGCTCAATCTCGTCAACGAGAAGTCCGGGGTGAGCACGGATAATGAAGTGCTCCGCGTCCTCAAAGAAAAGCAGGTTTTGACTGTAGCCAACCACGTGGGCCTTATCACCAGGGATGGCCGCGAAATCTCTGTCGAGCACAGCGCAGCGCCCATCCTCGCAGGCAAAGGAAATGTCATTGGCGTGGTGCTTGTCTTCCGCGACGTTGCGGCTCGGAGGCAGGAGCAGATTGAGACCGCGGAACAGGCCGCCCTGCTCGAGCTAACTCAGGACTCGGTTTTTGTGATCGACATGGAAGGGACGGTGCTGTTCTGGAGCCGCGGGGCGGAGGCGATGCTGGGATACACCAAAAGCCAGGCCGCCGGCAAGAACGCGCATGACTTGCTCCTCACCGAGTTTCCGCAGCCCCTGGCGGAGATACAAGAGCAACTGATGCGAGTGGGCCACTGGGAGGGCGACCTTATCAAGACGGCTCATGACGGCAGGCGGATTGTGGTGGCCGGTCGATGGGCCTTGCAATGGGCCAAGCGCGACGAGGCGCCCCGTGTGCTGGTGATCAACAGCGACATCACCGAACGCAAGCGGAACGAAGAGTCGCTTGTATTGCAGAGAGAACAACTGCGCGCGCTGGCGGAACGCCTGCAATGGGTGCGTGAAGAGGATCGCAAGCAGGTTGCTCGCGACCTGCACGATCAAATCGGGCAGATTCTGACCTCGATTAAAATGGATATGACTTGGATGACTCGTCATCTGCCGGAGTCGGAGGGCGAAGTGCTTGCTCGACTCATGGAATCGATTCAGTCGATCAATGATGGCGTCAAGGCGGTGCGTACGATATGCAGCGGCCTGCGTCCGGGAGTGTTGGATGATCTGGGCCTGGCGGCAGCCATTGAATGGCAGGCCAGCGAATTTGCTTCTCGCAATGGCGTCCGCTGCCAGGTCTCCGTTCCACCTGTTGATTTACACTTGGATGGCGACCGGGCCACCGCGACCTTCCGCATCTTTCAGGAGTGCCTGACCAATGTTATTCGCCACGCGAAGGCAAAGTCGGTGCGCGTTGATTTATGCCAGGAAGAAGAGAGTATCCTGCTGATCGTAGAGGACGACGGAATTGGCTTCCATGAATCCGGCTTCTCAAACTCTCTTGGCTCCCTGGGACTTCTGGGCATGAAAGAACGAGCGCAATTCTGCGGAGGAGATGTGCTAATCTCCAGTTCACCGGGCAATGGGACGAGGGTCACTGTCCGCGTTCCCTTGGACACACCGCGCGTCGAGAGGAGCGAAATATGCACATCCTGATTGCGGATGACCATGGTGTTGTGCGCCGGGGCTTGAGGGAGATACTGACGGATGCTTTGCCGGGAGCGGATTTTTCTGAAGCAGGCAACGGAGATGAAGTGCTGAGCCAGTTGAGTAAATCCAAAACCGCCTTGCTTGTTTTAGATATCAACATGCCTGGGCGCAGCGGAATGGACGTGTTGCGGGATGTAAAGCAGGCATACCATCGGCTGCCGGTGATCATACTGAGTGTTCATCCGGAAGATCAATATGCCGTTCGCTGCCTGCGGGCCGGCGCAGCCGCTTATATCAATAAGGAAAGCGCTCCGGAAGAGCTGGCGATTGCGACGAAGAAGATTCTGAGCGGCGGACACTACATCAGCCCCAGCCTTGCTGAGACGCTGGTTGCCAACCTGGACGAGCCCCTCGACAAGCCCTTGCATGAATTGCTCTCGGACCGGGAGCACGAAGTGATGAGAATGATCGCCGCAGGAGTCTCGTTGACGGAGATTGGTGAAAGACTACATGTCAGTGTAAAGACGATCAGCACGTATCGGGCTCGCATCATGGAGAAGATGCAGATGAAGAGCAACGCCGAGCTTACGCGCTACGCCATAACACAGGGGCTGATCGATTGAGCTGTTCAGCCCGCGTAGGAATATCCCTACACAAAGATCGTACAATCCCTACAAAAATTGCGGACTATGCTGATTTCGCATCGTTGTTGGTTCAGATAACGTAGTTTCAGGTCGAAGTTGAGAGACGGTAAGAAGAAAAAACTATGAATATTCTGATAGCGGACGATCATGCGAACGTGCGGCGCGGCCTCAGGGAACTCCTGGGCGATGCATTCTCAGACGTGCAATTCACCGAAGCTGTCAACGGGGATGAAGTGCTTTCCCAGTTGATCCTGCTTCTACCGGATGTGCTTTTGCTGGACATCAATATGCCGGGACGAAGTGGGTTTGAAGTACTGAAGGATGTAAAGCTTCTTTACTCTCAGCTACCCGTGATCATGGTAAGTGTACAGGCTGAGAGCCAGTATGCACTGCGCTGCCTGCGGGCTGGCGCAAGCGAATATGTCAACAAGAATAGCGCTTCGGAAGAACTGGTGCCGGCGATCAAAAAGATACTTGAGAGCGGAGCAAGGTTTCCGCGGAACCCGATTGGAAACTAGCTTAAAAAAAGCGGAAGCAACTTGCTTTATATGCACGTAACAATATCCCGTAGAGATGCCATCAACTCATAAAGTCGGCTGGATTCGCCACCCCGGCGAATTTAGCCGACTTGCCTTCCATGCGCCGGAATGCCAAGAATCTCTACCAATCCATCATGCCAAGAGAATTGACAAGAAGCGGCATGCCGCAACGCAATCGACAGCTTCAGAACGATCTAGTTGGGCAACTTGCCTGCGTAAGAAGAATCCTACAAACTTCTCGCATTAAAGCCTACAGCAATAACGTCCTTTACCGATATTCAATGCCTTTGCAATTTCGTATGGTGATTATATCGACGTTGCAAAGGATGACGGTAATTCATTCTCTTGCACTCCCTCAGTTAGATTGAAAGGTATCGATCATGGCTACTAGCTTCGCTACAATGACAAATACTGCACCGAGAATCTCGCTGGACCGTTCGTTTCCCTTGCCTCCGATCGCGCGTCACGGATTGAAGGTCGTACCGGACATGATGGGCGCTTCTCCGGTGCAGGGGCCGGCATTCGATCTTCAGATACCGCTCAACAAGCTCATGGCCGGGAGATCCCGGCGCGAATACTTGACTGGCGAATCCATATTTTCGCAAGGCGACACGGCCAATGCAGTTTTCTACATTCAGAGTGGCAAGATAAAGCTCACCGTCGTATCGATGAACGGCAAGGAAGCTGTAATCTCTCATCTTCCGGCGGCCAGCTTTTTCGGTGAAGCTTCCCTGGCAGGTCAGAAGACTCGCATTTCCTCTGCGTACGCGCTCGAAACTACAACTATCCTTCGCATTGAGAAGACAGTCATGCAAGATCTACTCCATCGCGAGCCGGAGTTCGCCGAGCAATTCCTCGCGCACCTGCTCTCCAGAAATATCCGCATGGAAGCCGATCTCGTCGATCATTTGTTCAATTCCAGCGAGAAGCGGCTGGCCCGGCTGCTGATGCTGATGGCCAACTTCGGTCAGGATTCAAAGCCCATTCCCGTCATCGCCAAGATCAGTCAGGAGACTCTGTCGGAGATGATTGGCACCACTAGATCACGTGTCAGTTTCTTCCTCAATCGGTTTCGCGAACTTGGCTATATCGATTACAACGGCAGTGGAATGCAAATCAACAGTACACTGGTCAACGTTGTGCTGCATGACTGAACGGCAGAGCTTCCTGTTAGTTCGATGAACTTCCAAATCGTATGAATATCCTTGTCGCTCTACGATAACTTCGTCAAGTCGTCTGATTCCGGCCTGAGCGCAAGAGATTCTTGTCATCTTTTGGAATAAAGAACAATTGCCTACTAATGAAATCCGCAATGCGCTGAACTTCAGACGTGTGAAGTGAAGGCGCAGGTTGATTTCTGGCTTGGCCGCATAAATTGATTTCCATAATAAATGCAGATGGCAGGCCGGGAATGAATCCCGGCCTGCCATACGAATATGTCTTCCATTACCTTTGAAGTTATGCTGATTGAAACTGATTTTCGCGGACTCGATCTTTAGACTCTGGACTGGGCAGCTACTTCCCGGCCAGGGCAACTTGCGTCCGGGCTGCGGACCAGCGGCGCACCAGCACCGGGAGGCCAAAGGCGAGGCCGGCGACGACGGCTGTAGAGAGCAGGTCATTGCGATAGAAGGGCACGGCCGCCACGTAGCAGGCGCCCAGGCCGGCAAGGGAGCGTGGATACATCCAGCCAGTAGCCCAGACCGCGTAGTTCGAGACGACAAAAAAGGAGGTCGGCCCCAGCAGCGCACCCGCGCCTACGCGCAGAATGGTGGTGCGGCTGGAGAGCAGAATCCTGCCCAGCCCAAGCGCCATGCCGTACCAGGCCCAGGTGGCGACGTAGTACTGCCACTGAAAGCTGTAGTGATAGGCGTAGACGGTAAGGACGTAGTCGGTGGCCATGAGGGCGGCCATGGGGGCCAGCATCTCTCGCCAGGAGCGCCGTGCGCCGAAGTAGAGCAGCATGCCGCCAACCGCGGTAAAGTTCAGCCACCCCGGATGGGGCAGGAGACGGCTCAACACGGCAACCAGCAGCAGCAGATAAGCGGGCATGAAGACCTCGGGAGTCAGGATTTTGGCATTGCCGGGAGCAAATAGCTTGTCGCGGCAAGTCGCTCTTTCATTCTGCGGGTCCGGGGCGTCTGGGTCAACTGGAATTTTCACCGTGCGAACATTTTTTTCATCACAGCAGGAGATCTCTATCGCTGTTCGCGGCCGTTCATGGCTTCGCCGGCGTCGTCGTGGCCCTCGATGATGTAAACCCAGCCGGCGAGAGGCGCGCGGGCACCGGCTCCGCGCGAGGCGGAATGTTCGCCAAAAATTGGGTAGCCAAATCTCAGATCGTTGAACTCGACGGTCGTCCATTGGCGATTTGCCGGAGGCGGCGTGAGGCCGGCAATTGGCCCGGGGATGGGCTGAGGGCCGAGGTCTGTCACCACTGCCCAACTGCCCCAATCGAGATAAACCTGGCCGAGCGGGGTGCGCTTGGCGGCTTCAGTGGCGTTGGTGACGGGCGGCTTGTAGAGGATGTCGCGGCTGGGATCGCTGATGATTTCGCCGGAGCGGGTGTCGATCTCGGCGGTCTGGTAATAGGCTTCGGTCTCGATTATCGCGTGCCAGCGGAAGGGGTTGATGGGATAGGGTTCGAGCGTCATGCGCTTGACCGGAGCCGCGGCAATCTGGGTGTTTTCCGCCAGCATCCGCGCACGCCCTTGCTCAGACCAGCGCCAACCCCACAGCAGCGCCATGCCGGTGAGCGCGAAGATAGCCCAGCCGCGGCCACGGAATTGCTGCTTTTTTGCGCCGATTTCGGAGTCGGCGAGACCGAAGAGCCAGGGCATTACCAGCGCCGCCAGAAGCAGCGCCCACAGTACAGGCTCCGCGATAAAGACGAGATTGCCCGCATACCAGCGAGGATTGAAGGGGAAGAAGGGACGCAGGCCGTAGTTGTTGGTCCAATCGAGGAGCAGGTGGCTGAGGGCGGAGAGCAAGGCGGTGAGATACAACCAGCCCCAGCGAATCGGCTGTGGTGGCACTTTTACGTTTTGACTGAGAGCATTGGCTCGTCGCCGACGCCACGCGCGCAGGCCGCGATCGATGAGCCAGACGGCGCCCACCGCCGCGGCGGCGACGAAGGGGACGGCGATAAAGGTGTGCGTAATGCCACGATGGTGCTTCAGCTCCTCGACCGGGCCGGCGAAGCCCCACAGCACGTCCAGGTCGGCGGCCTCGGCAGCCAGCACGGCTGCGAGGGTCGCGTAGGCCGTCTTGCGATTGAGGCCCGCGCGGCCGATGCATGCGCCGGTGAGGAAGTGGGTGATGGGTTCCATAACAGTCTGCCAACATACTACCCTGCCCGGCCTCCTATAATTCTTGCCATGGGAGAATCGACCAACCCGGACTCAACAGCAGCCCAGCGCGCCGAGGAACTGCGCGCGGAATTGCGGCGGCACGAGCACCTGTATTACGTACAGGATGCGCCGGAGATTTCCGACGCTGCGTATGACACGCTGATGAATGAGCTGAAGGCAATTGAGGTCGCGCATCCTGAATTGCTTTCGGCGGACTCGCCGACGCAACGGGTGGGCGGGAAACCGGCCGAGGGCTTCAAGAAGGTGGCGCATTCGCGGTCGATGCTTTCGCTGGACAACGCCTACTCGGCTGAGGAGTTGGCCGCGTGGGATGCGCGTTGCCGGGAGTTGGCTGGAGGGCTGCCGGTCGAGTATATGGCCGAACTCAAGCTCGACGGGCTGAGCGTGGCGCTGCGGTATGAGGCGATTCAGAACGTGGGCGAAGAAGATGCCGTTCAAGGCGAGGATGCCAGCCTGTTTTCAGAGAGGTCAAGCTCCGGGGCTAAAGCCCAGAATGACTCTGCTGCCTCAATGCGGGGGTTGAATCTCCCGCCGCACTCCGAATTGCGGGGGTTGAATCTCCCGCCTCCCTCCGAATTACGGCTGACGACGGGGATTACGCGCGGCGATGGGCTGACGGGCGAGGATGTTTCCTCGAATATCCGCACCATTCGCAGTGTGCCATTGACGATTTCAGCGGAAAAGCTTGCAAAAGCAGGCCTGCCGCTGGGATTTGAGGTGCGCGGCGAAGTGGTGATGCCCGAGGCGGCATTTCTGCGCATGAATGAGGAGCGTGAGCAAGAAGGGCTGACGCCGGCGGTCAATCCGCGTAACGCCGCGGCCGGCACTCTGCGCACACTGGAGCCTAGCGTCGTTGCCAATCGGCGGCTGGCGTTTTTTGCTTACTTTTTGCTGGTGGACGGCGAGTATTGGCCGCACGGGCAGCAGAACACACTGGAGGCATTGGCAGCGCTGGGCTTTCGCGTGAATCCACGGCGCAGGCTGGTAGCGTCGGTCGCGGAGATGACGGCGTTCATCGATGAGGCTGAGGCGGCGCGCGCGGATCTTGGCTATGAGATAGACGGCGTGGTCTTCAAGGTGGACTCGCATGCAACACAGCAGCGGCTGGGCTCAACCTCGCGCGCGCCGCGCTGGGCTATCGCTTACAAATTCACGGCACGCTCGGGGATCACGCAGGTCAACGCCATCACTGTGCAGGTGGGGCGCACGGGCAAACTGACGCCGGTGGCTGAGTTGACGCCGGTCTTCATCGGCGGCACTACCGTGAGCCGCGCCACACTGCACAACGCCGACTTTATCGAGCGGCTGGGGCTGAAACTGGGCGATTGGGTGAAGGTGGAGCGCGGCGGCGACGTGATTCCCAAGGTTGTCGAGGTGGTTGCCGACGCAGGTCACAGACGCGGGGAGGCTGCATATGTTTTTGCAGAGCAATGCCCGGAGTGCGGTAGTTCCGCCGTGCGCGCGGAAGGCGAAGTGGACTTCCGCTGCGTCAACGCCGATTGCCCAGCCAAGCTGCGCGAGAGCCTGCTGCACTTTGCCTCGCGTGGAGTGATGAAGATTGAAGGCCTGGGCGAGGCGGTGGTGCAGCAGTTGCTGGAGCGCAAGATGGTGCGCGGCGTGGCCGATCTCTACACGCTTACCGAGGAGCAGTTGACGGGGCTCGATCGCTTTGCGGAGAAGTCGGCGCGTACACTGCTGGCGGAGATTGAAGGCTCAAAGCGCGCTGGATTGGCGCGTGTGCTGGGTGGTTTAGGCATTCGCTTTGTGGGAGAACGAACGGCGGTGCTGCTTGCCGAGGAATTCGGCTCAATGGATGCGGTGATGAACGCCAAGGCAGAAGAATTGGAGCGCGTGGAAGAAGTGGGTCCGCGCATTTCGCAGGCGATTCTGGAGTTCTTTGCGCAGGCTGCGAATCGGGCGCTGGTTGAGGCGCTGAAGGCCGCGGGCGTGGAGATGACGGCGGAGAAGAAGCAGCGCGCAACCCAGTTGACTGGGTTGACCTTTGTGCTTACGGGTACACTGCCCACGCTGACGCGCGATGAGGCCAAAGCCAGGATCGAGGCCGCTGGCGGAAAGACGGCGGGGTCGGTGAGCAAGAAGACCAGCTACGTGGTGGCGGGCGAAGAGGCCGGCTCAAAGCTCGACAAGGCGCGGGAGCTTAAGGTTCCTTTGCTGGATGAAGCGGGACTGCTGGCGCTGCTTGCACCGCCTTTCAATGAGTGAAGTGCGTTTTGAGTTCAGCGCGGACGGCGGTTAACTGGCAGCTCTTGCGAATGCGGCTCAAGGGCATCAACGGCAAAATCGCCAAAAGAATCAAAAGAAAGTCCATCCACATGGCAACCCCCACTTGCACACCATCATTCATTCAATAAAACTCTTCCTTGTTTAGCTGAAACGGCGGCGAATGCCGAGGCCGGAATGGCGTTCGCCGGCGCGCGATTCTCTTTCGCGCTCCCGCTCCCATGCCGCGGCGTGCCAGTTTCGCGAGGCATAGCGGGGCGGCTCGTCGGCGGCGGCTACGGCCTCTTCCATGTGCGGCTGGGCTGGGAGGTGCGGCGGGGCCTGGATTTGCGGCAGGGCCGGCGCAACCACCAGTTCCATTGGCCGCTGCGGCGGACGCGCAGGCTGGGCGACAACTGCGGCCGCGGCTGGCTGCACGGGAATCGCAGACGTTTTTGCCGGAGTCTGCCGCTTAGGTGTTTCAATTTTTTTGAAGGCCGGACGTGAGGTCAGGCTCATGTCAGAGACTGCTGCCGGCCGCCTGAATTCGAATGGCGTCTCTTTTTGCGTATCGTTTCGCGTCTCGATTCGCGACTCAGTCCGCGTCTCGTGCCGCGTCTCGAATGGAGCTTCGTCTGCCTCGATTGCGGCCTGCGGCGTACGTGCCTGCATGGCCCGGGCCATGAACTCATCCACCAGCTTGTGCAGGCAGGTCTGTCCACAGAGATGCTTCGATTCCGGGCGCAGCCGGTTGCGCGAGTTCCACTCACTGACGCGCAGTTCGCCTCCCTGGTCGTAGGCGACAAACCAATGGTTGGTCTGACGCTTCTCCGTTCCACAGATGTCGCACGATATGGCCTGCCGGATCACCCGATCTCCCCCTTGTCCAGACATTCTTTCCGATGCCTGGCTGGTCCCTGTTGTTCCCTTGAAGCCGATGTGGCAGAAAACAGCAGCCAGCCACATACAGCGCAGGCAAAGCCCGCACTGGCAAAGCCCGCACTAGCAAAGCCCGCACTAGCAAAGCCCAGGAGAATTTCTTGAGCTACCAACATCTATTTCATCGCGCTTTGGGGGAAATTCGTGAGAATTGTATCGAAAGAATACGAATCCTGTACGGATGTGAACAGGTGCGAGGGGAAATGTCCTCAAACGGAGCGAGGGCAGAAATTGTCGCAATTATTGGGAGAAACGGCGGAAGGATTGATATAAAGTGGCTCGTCGTCCCTAGCCCGGCAATATTGCTTGCAGGAAGGAACAAATTTCACGGCAGATTCCAACTGCAGGATTGCGAAATGCCCGTGCCTAAAGGCAAAGCTCACGACAGGCTCGAATTCAGGGGCCTGAAGCCCCTTCTCCCTCCGTTTATCCGTGTGGAGAAAAAGCGGAAAAGCAGCTTCAGACACTGTGGATCGGCAACGCCGGTGGGAAACTACAAAGAAACCAGCGTGGTCCGGGAGGTCCACGCTACAGCCAGTCCCCACCCCACGGACGAAGACCTGTCCGTGGGGACGACGGCCAGGAGGCCGGCGCCACAGTTTACTCTCGAGGCGCAAAGTAGCCCTTGCGCGCCCGCGCCTGGTAGCGGCGGTCTTTGCAGAAGAGATAGATGGGACGGAACGCGCCGTCTTCCTTGAAGTCGGCCGGCGTATAAGAAAGCGCGTACTGGCTGCGCAACTCCTCTTCAATATTCTTGAAGCTCACCGACATCTCCTCGGCCGATGGCGGGAAGAAGACCTGTCCGCCGGTCTCCTCGGCCATCTTGGTCAGCACCTGGTCGGACTTGCCGCGGCTCGGCGTCCAGTTGGTGCTGATGGCGTAGATGATGGTCTCGGCTCGCTGGCATTCCTTGATCGCCTCATCCTGGTAGACGCGGCTCTGGTTGTCGTCGCCGTCGGAGATGAGCACGATGGCCTTGCGGACCGGATCGCGGCCGCGCTCGCCGATCAGCTTGTCGCGGCAGGCGGTGTAGACGGCATCGAAGAGAGCGGTGCTGCCGCCGGGATGCAGGCGGTTGACGCCGGTCTCAAGGCCGTCGATGTTGTTGGTCCAATCCTGTGTAACCGTGGGCGTGGCATCGAATCCCATGACGAAGGCGCGGTCGCTCTGCGCCTTGAGAATGTCGAGAAGAAACTCGGTGGCTGCCTGCTGCTCGAACTGGAAGCGGGAGCGGATGGAAGTGCTGGTGTCAACTACGATGCCCACGCGCAATGGCAGATTGATCTGCTGGCGAAAGGACTTTACGCTGGCCGGCGCCTTCTGGTCGTCGAGCAGGGCAAAGTCGCTCTGCTGCAGGTTGGGAATATAGTGACCGTGCTTGTCGGTCACGGTGAAGATGAGGTTGACCTCATTGACGCCCAGACGAAGAGTGTGAGCGGCTATTTCGGGGGCCTGGTCGGCGGGCTGTTGAGCGGCAGGAGCCGGCGCGGATTGCGGAACGGGAGCGGCGGCGGGCTGCTGCGCGTGCATAACGGCTGCCGCAAAGGCCGCGCAAACCACAAGTGCTGAAAGCTGTCTGGTCATAGCTTCCTTATTTTATCAAGGCCGCCGCTGTTTGGGTTTGGACGGTGCCGGGACTGTCTCCGCGGGGTTCTGCCCGTCTCCCAATTGGCTCAGGAACTCTTCCAACTCGGCGGGCAGGGGCGCTTCCAATTCGAGCAGCTTGCCGGTCTTGGGATGAGGAAATTCGAGGCGCGCGGCGTGCAGGAAGTTGCGTCCCAGACGCAGCCGTTCGGGCTCGGATTTGCGGCGGGCGGCCTTTGAAGTGGCAGCCTGCGAGGCGACCTGGTCGGTGAGATGGCCTGGGCCGCCGTAGAGCGTGTCGCCGACGACTGGGTATCCAATGGAAGCCATGTGTACGCGAATCTGATGCGTCCTGCCCGTCTCGATGCGGACTTTGATCAAGGTGAATTTGCCAAAGCGATTGGCGAGCCGGCGAACGACCTCGTAGTGCGTGACGGCGGCGCGCGCGTCGGAAAGCGGTTTGGTCGTCATGCGGGTGCGACGCATTGGGTCGCGGCCAACGCTGGAGTTGATGGTGCCTTTGGCTCGCTCGACGGCACCCTGCACCAGAGCGAGATAGGTCTTCTTGATCTGGCGGCTTGAGAACAACTCGGCCAGCGCCGCATGGGTGCGGTCGTTTTTGGCGACGACGATCAGGCCGCTAGTGTCTTTGTCGAGCCGGTGGACGATGCCGGGGCGCAGGTCGCCGCCGGTGGCTGAGAGCGCCTTGAAGCGGTAGAGCAGCGCGTTGACCAGTGTGCCTCGGCCGCGCGCGTCGTCATTCTGTCCCGAGCCGGCGTGGACCATCATTCCGGCCGGCTTGTTAATCACGGCCAGATCCGCGTCCTCGTAGATCACGTCCAGCGGAATGTCTTCCGCGGTAGCCTTGAGCGGCTCCGGGCGCGGCTCGCCGGTAATGTCGATGCGCTCACCGCCGCGCAGTTTGAGCGAGGCCTTTTCGACGAGGCCATTGACGAGAACATCACCCTGGTCGATGAGCAACTGGACTCGCGAGCGGCTGACGCCTTCAAGCTGTGCCGCCAAATACTGGTCGAGCCGCTGCCCCTTGGCCTCAGGCGGTGCTTCGATGGTGCGCAGTTCAGTCATTTACTGCCTCGTGTTTCGCGGATGATTCTTCTGTTGCCGGCACATTGACGATCGAGGGTGGAAGTTCACAATTCTCGACAGGTATTATGCGCTCCAATAACACCAGCCCTCCAGCGACAACCAGAAGAATGGCCGCCGCCTGGGGGCCGTTGAGTGCACCGCCCAGCAACTCACCACGTCCCTCTGGATCGCGCCAGAACTCGGTAACGAAGATGGCCGCGCCTGAGCCTAACAGTAACAGCCCAGCCAGATCGCCGGGCTGACGCCGGTAGGGCAGCCAGAGCAGCAGAAGAATCGAAAGTGTAAGAAAAGCCAGAGCTGCGTAAGCCTGCACTGGATGCAAGGCGACACCCAGCGGAACGCCGCTCCAGAGAGCTGCCCGGGAATCGGTGTAAGTTACAGCCCAGGACGCGGCAATTCCCTTCCCGGATTCTGTTCCGTAGCCCGAGCCGGCCAGGAGCGCGCCGAACTGCTCAAAAGCCAGCCCCAGCGCCAGGGGAGCAGCCAGCGCATCGGCCGTCGTCCAAAGCGGCAAATGCTGCCAGCGGCCGTAGAGAAGCGCAGCAACGACAGCGGCCAGCGCTCCAAAGCCAGCCAGCAGCGGGTGATGAATCATGGCCAGCGCCAGCATCCAGGAGGGGTGAAGGCGCAGATCGCTGAAGTTGAGCGCTACCAGCAAAAGCCGCGAGGCCGCCAGCGCCGCAAAGAGCGACCAAATACACAGACTCCAAATTTTGCCCGCATCGAGGCCAGAAATCCGCGCTGTGCGCTGGGCCAGAAACAGCGCCAGCAGCGCGCCCACGGCGGCCGATGCGCCATAGGAGGGGATGAGAATCGAACCGAGGTGAAAGAGGACTGGATGCACGCGAGGTAAGGCCTACAGAAAAAGCAAGAATGTGTGAGGCGCCAAGTGTAACTGCATGGATCGACCGAAATACGCCCGCAAAATCAAGCTTACACCAGTTTTGAATGTAAATTTGGTCTCGGGCCGGGCACCCGGCGGTCAATCGAGCGTGTCCTCGGGGCGGGGCGGCTGGCCGCCTTCGCGATTAAGAATGCGGCGAAAGGCTTCGCGATCGGCGCGACTGCGGCGGGCGAGAAAGAACTCCTCGGTCTGCATTGCGGCGATCTTCTCTGCCGCGGCGACAACCAGGAATTGATTGATGCTGGTGCCGTCGCGGTTGCTGATGCTTTCAAGGGCAGTCTTCAGCGAGACAGGCAAACGCAACGGAAAAGTAGCAACTCGCGTGGTCATGATGGAATCCTCCTGTGAGCTTCGCCGGGACGGATCACGGCAATCCCAAAGCTGTGCCTCGCCTCCCGCAGATCCTTTTCGTTGAAAGTCACGATGGCATCGGCCCGTCCATTGACAGCTGCTTCTAACACTATCTCGTCGGCCGGATCACGGAGTTGAGGCCGCCATCGAAAGTGCGATTGGACCGGCTCAGCCATCGCGATTAACCCATCGATATACGCACTGGCCTCTGAGTACGATATTCCCGCAGCCAGGCAATGCTCAGCCAACATGCACTTTGCTTCGTATTCCAGCGCTAAAGCCACACTCAACAGCATTGTCGCCTTACCGCTGTCGATGCGCCGCAGTAAATCCGCAGAGGCTCCGCGCGGACTCCGCATCGCAGCCACCACCACGTCGGTATCGACCAGAAGCCTCACCAAGATAATAATATCATATCGCTGGCGATGTTATATATAGCGCCACCGCCTGAACAGGAGGCTGGTAATGGACCTGGTTGATTCCTGCCACGCCATTCTTCTGAACGCGAAAAGCCCGGCCGTAGCCGGGCCTTTCACTGCGCGGGAATCAGCCTGCGTTTAGAGCTTCTCGTAGAATTCGCAGACGGAGCACGAGATGTAGACGCCGCCGGGGATGCCGCGTTCGCGGTCCTTTACGCGCTTGACGATGCGCGTGGGCTTGCTGCACTTGGGACAGTCGGTCGACTTCGTCGTGTCCATTACCTTCTTGCGGTCACCTGTTTTAGCGATCTTGGCCATTGGTAGGGTATTTCTCCTTCTTGGGGTGTCTCTGCGCACACGCGCAAAAAAACGCGCGGCTTCAACGGCGCGGTCGATTGCCTGCTCCGAGCGCAAAAGACTGCGGCGGATGGGCGGGACTCGCTTGGACTAGTTTACATCACGGGTTAGCTGGCGAGATGTTCCTTGATGAGGCGATCGAGCAGGGGCGTCAGTTGCTCGCCGGTGCGGGGTAGGACAAAGGCGTTGGCCGCGGGCTCCCAATCGAGTTTGAAGCTGGTGGAGAGGGCGGAGATCCATATCTGGCGCATGGGCGCATTGGGAGTCACGACGAACTTGGCCGGAGGCGCTTCGAACTCGACATGCAGCACACCTCCTTGTTCTTCGACCTCAAAGCCGGCATCGATCTCTTCCTCGCGAACAATAAGGTGCTGCATCAAGGCTTCCAGAGCCGACTCGGCGGCGCGGCGAAACTCCAACTCATCTTGCATGGGGCCAGTGTAACAAGTTTGCGCCTGACAAGAAACAAGCGTGGACCTATACCGTAAAGAGCGTCCTCACCTGGAACGCCAACGGATCGCTCCAGCAGATGGCGTGTACCGACGGCAACGACGCGACGAAGAACCAGACCTGCACCTACGCTGCCGACGACCTGAGCCGCCTGGCGAGCGCCAGTTGCGGCGGCGCATGGGCGCAGACCTTCACCTACGACCCCTTCGGCAACATCGCTAAAGGCGGCAGCGGCAGCTACACGGCTGCATACAATAATGTCACCAACCAGGTTTCAAGCGGCATCTCGCCCCTGCCCACCTACGACGCCAACGGCAACGCGTTGAAGAGCACGGGGCTATCGAGCCTTACCTGGAACGCGGCCGGACAGCCCGCCACCGTCACGGCGCTGACCGGGGGCGCGATCGCCGGCACCTACGACGCCCTGGGGCGGCTGGTCGAGACCTTGCAGGGAAGCACCTATACGGAGTTCGTCTTCAGCCCGGCGGGCGGAAAACTGGCTGTGGTTCAAGGTCCGGTCAACGCCGGAGTTTTGATCAAGGCCACGATTCCGCTTCCCGGCGGCGAGACGGCGGTCTACAATGCAAGTGGATTGGAATTCATTCGCCATACCGATTGGCTCGGCTCCTCGCGGCTGACGACGACCTGGGCTCATGCCGTCTACTCCAAGGAGGCCTACGCGCCCTTCGGCGAGACCTACAACGAGGCCGGAACCCCCGACCGCTCCTTTACCGGCCAGGACCAGGACACCACCCCCGCCGTCTACGACTACCTCTTCCGCAAG
>Ga0302320_10015389_pt1 | contig 15724 bp, 13 predicted proteins | sample Bog_T0_3_FD_202130 | JGI IMG/M metagenome (GOLD analysis project Ga0302320, IMG submission 202130) | Peat permafrost microbial communities from Stordalen Mire near Abisko, Sweden - Bog_T0_3 | ecosystem: Environmental > Terrestrial > Soil > Wetlands > Peat | place: Sweden: Abisko, Stordalen Mire... | reverse complement strand
GAGTACGATAACGGCCCACATACCATTACGCTGAAAGGCCTGACGCCGGGGCAATACTATTCCGTGCAACTTTTCGCATTGGACGACCGCAATCCCACCACAGTCGGATTTCGCCAATTCAACTATCAGGACCCGAACGATGCGACGGATATTTCCGCCACGTCAACAATGAACGCCAACGTTTATATCGTTGGCACGTTTGTGGCGACGAATGCCAACATGGTCATTCGCCAGAACCTGCCCAGTTCGAACAACGGGAACCTGAACGCGCTAATCATCCGGACGCTCCCGCCGCCGCCTTCGACCATCCCGCCGCCGTTGAACTGGCTGGTCACGGGCAACCAGATTCAGTTCGGCTGGCCGGTGGACCACCTCGGTTGGTGTTTGCAAGTTCAGAGCAACTCGGACAATTCCGGAATTGGCACCAATTGGGTAACCGTTTCCGGCTCGAACCTTACCAACGGGTACACTTGCCCGATGGGAACGAACAACGGCGCCGTTTTCTATCGTCTGGTTTATGCGCGGTCGAGGGAGACGGTTTTGTCCGTTCTATCGCGATAAATGTGATGTAACGACATCGGGGGAGCAACCAACCCGGTCCCTCAATGGCAGCGCTGGTGGGGATGTCCCCCTTTTGGGGGTGTTTACCCGTCAGGGCGTCAACCTTGTTATCCATCAAGGACTTAACACTGGTTCCAAGCGTCAGGGCTGACGGCAGGAGGCGTCAGGAACGGAAGAAAAGCCATCAGGAATTACGAATTAGCCGGGAACCAAGGTCGGGGAAGATAATCGTCATTTTACGACCTTTTACGGGAAACTGGACAAATAAAGTGGTCGGAGCGACAGGATTTGAACCTGCGACGTCTTGGTCCCAAACCAAGTGCTCTACCAGGCTGAGCTACGCTCCGGCGCGACCGGACCTCTAGCATCGCACAACCCGCCCCCGTTGCAAGAGGAACACCCAAGTTTCGCATTCCGGATTCGATCACCGTAGTTGAACGGGTCCGACCGCGCCGGGTTGGTGGCGAGATTGGTGTCGGTCGGGGTTTTGAGGAAGCCGATGAGTGCCGCTTGCTGGTTGGTGGTGAGGTTCAACCGCAACGGGCCGCCGCCCGGGCCGGGCGTGAGCAGCGGCGGCGAAAGCTCGGGGTTGTTGACAACGCGGGATTGCATCGGTCCGCCTTCAGAGAACATTAAGCGAAGCTGAAAACAAAACCGGATTATTCTTCGATCGTCAGGCCCAAAAGAAACGGTGCCGCACTGGTCAACGTGGATACATAATCCACGCTGGCGATTTCCACTGCGGGCTGTGGGTTGGCGAAGGCGCTTTGATAAATCCGCGCTGCCATCCACGGGGTCTTGTCACCGAGCCCGTCCGGGCGGCCCACCCAGGCCAGTTCTGTTCCGGGCGCTTTCGGGGCGAGTTGTTCGTCCGCGGCGGGGGTGGTGTAAACGGGGCCCCAGCTATCCAACAATTGTCCGCCGGCGACAATTGCAATCTCGCGCACCGAGCCGTCCACGTAGTGCAGAACCAGTTTGGCCACGTTCGTTTCCAAATCAACCGCATGGCTGGCGCCGTGCAGCAGGTAAATTTGGCTGCACTTCTGATGAATCAAAATGCCCTTGCGCAGGACGGGATAGCAACGGTGCTCCTTCAGCAGAGCGCGGCCCATCAATTGAATCTTGCCCGAGACATCGAAAAGAGTGTTGCCGAAAACATGGGCGCCCAGCGGCAGGTCCAGCAAGGCGGCATCCGCCGGCCCGGCCAAATTCGTATTGGAGATGTCCAAGGGCACGTTCACCCACGGCAGCAAATCCACCGTCCGTTGATTAGTATTGACACAAATTTCGCGCGATTTAATCCGGGCGATGACCGCGGCGCTTTCCGCCGGCCAGGCCTGCTTTCGCAGGGTTTCCAAGCGCGCCGGCACGTTGAGAAGTTCGACGCGGCCCCGGGCGATGCGCTGCCCGGCGAGGGAACCGAGGACCAGCAACGCCAGCAGCAATGGTGTGGAAATCCAGTAGGTGGGTGTGGTCAGGAATCTCCTGCCCCAGCTCTCCGTCGTTCCGGCGGCGGGCGACAGTCCGGCATTGTAACCCGTGCCGCCGGAATCTCCGGAGCAGGCCGGCAATCGCCGCACGACCTGCCAGTAGCGCGCCAGGGCCAGCGCCGCCACCAGGCACGGAGCCGTCGCCCACGTCCAATTCGGTTTGGAAACCCAGGCGACCGCAACGGAGCCCGGCACAATCTCGGTATGACTGAAAGCGCAACCGATGGAACAAACGGCGCAGGCCGTGGCAATCCATTTCAATCCGGAGGCAGAGCGCCGCGCCAGCAAACAAAAGAGCACGGCCACGAGGGCGCTGGCGGCGCCATTCAAGGCCAGATTGAGCGGATGCGCGTAGCGGGAAAACTCCACGGGGTCCAGCGCCAGCGCGTGCGCTGTTTCTCTTGTCACCAGATAAGCCGGTCCCAGGAGATGGCCGGCCAGCCAGACGAAAGCAATCAGCGCCCAGCCGCACAGCACCCAGGCCGGGATAAAACCGATCAGCGGCAACACGCAAAAGCCGAGGATGGGATGACGACCCCACCACGAGGATTGCCGCATGGTCCAAACCAGATACTCCGCCAGCTTTGCGGGCTCGCCCAATTGCGCGGCGGCCCGCCCTTCCGCCTCCTTTTCCGAAAGCCCGTCTTCCACCCCGGCCTCCTGCAAGTCCGCGAAGTGATCGGACAATTCGCGCGCCCTGGCCCGCGCCCGGACGGCGGGGCATCCCAGCTCGACCAGCCGGCGTTCGAATTGTCCGATGACCGCGTTTTCAGGCATGTTCCCCTCGCACCAGCAGCGCAATGCCTTCCGTCACGCGGCTCCATTCCGTGGACAGATCGCCCAGGCGCTTGCGGCCCTGGCGCGTAATCTGGTAATAATTCCGGCTGCGGCCATTGACGTCCTTGCGGTGGCTTTTGACCAGGTCCTCCTCCTCCAAATAATGCAGACACGGGTAGATGCAGCCTTCGCCAAAGGTAAAGCTCTGTTTGGTTTCGGTCTGAATGGCCTTGACGATTTCGTAGCCGTACATTTCGCGGCGGGAGAGCAACTGGAGCACCAGAAGCTCCGGCACCCCATTGAGGAACGTTGGATTAGTTTTGCGCATTTTTACGGGATGATGCCTATTGGCATAAGGTAAAGTCAATGCCAAAGTGGCAGCGGCGTCCCGCCGCCTGAATCATTAGCGAAACGCTCGAACTGCCGCCGAACGGGTGAACTGGTCTGGTGCGCAACGTGGCGTCGGCGGGACGCCGACGCCTGCGACCGGGACTGTCGCGCTCCCCAGAAAGTCGCTAATGATTGGGGTCCCGCCGCTGGTTGGCGGAAAGAAGAGGCGGGACGCCTCTTCCACCTTGATGAACCCAAATCTTGACCGCGCCGCCCCGTCCGCGACAGACTGCACGGGAGATATGAGATCATTGAAAGCCATCGCCGCGATGAGCGAGAACCGCGTCATTGGTTGCGGCGGCAAGATTCCCTGGCATCTGCCGGAGGATTTCCGTTTCTTCCGGAAAATGACCATCGGAAATATACTGGTGATGGGACGAAAGACCTTCCAGGCCATCGGCCATCCCTTGCCGGAACGCCACACGATCGTTCTGTCGCGGCGTTTCAAAAAGCCGGCCGAGGTTTTCCAACAGCCGGAGCTGGGCCTCTTTAAATCCGGCACCTTCGAGATTTGCGCGAAGCTGGAAAAAATCGGCTACGCGCGCGACAAGCGCGACCTCTTTGTCTGCGGCGGCGGCCAGGTCTATGCGGAGGCCCTGCCGTTTTGCAGCGATCTGTTCCTGACGTGTGTCAAAGGCACGATGGAAGGCGATACCTTTTTCCCGCCCTTCGAAGATCAATTCAAACTGGTGGATGAAATCATGGACCGGCCGGAGTTTAAGATTCTGCATTACCAAAAGACGTCCCTGGAGGAGTGAGTCAGGCCTTCGACTGCTTCAAATAACTGATGCCGGTCATGGTCAGCAGCGGGAGAACGTGGGGCATGTCGTCCTTGCCCACGACGACGACTGTGGTTTTGCCCAGGGCAATCCGGTAGCGGTCGGAGACTTCGTATTTTTCCCCGTCGGCCATCCGGATCAGGAAAGGGATGCCTTCCTCAATGGCTGTCTGAATCTTGTCTCTTGTCATCAACGGAGAGTAGTCGCGAATCCATTCGTTCGCAATGGATTTGAGGGGAAGCTGCCGTTAAGTCCGCCCGCACCCGGCGTGGCCGGGAGGCCCGGCGAATTGGTGGTTGAATCCTTCATCCGATAAAACACCGTGCGCAGGTGGCGTTGCGGTTCGAATTCGGGGCACAGTCCGGCAATGGATTCGGTGGAGCCGATGATGAGGCTGCCGTCGCGGGCCAGGCAGCGTCCGAGATTCTGGAACAACCGCTTTTTGTCCGGCTCGGTGAAATAGATGGCGACGTTGCGGCAGAAGATGATGTCGAAAGGGGACGGAAAAGTGAACGGCTGCAGGAGGTTGATCGTCCGAAAAGAGGCCAGGGCGCGGATTTCGTCCCGGACTTTCCAGCGTTCGCCTTCCTGCACGAAATGTTTGTTGACTTTTTCCGGCGGCATGCCGCGCTCCAGCTCCAGGCGGGTAAAGTGGGCGTAGCTGGCCTGGGCCACGACCTTGTCGGAAATGTCCGTGCCGAGAATGCGAATGTCGTAGCTGCACAAATCGCCCAACATCTCCTTGAGCACGATGCCGGTGCTGTAAGCTTCCTGGCCGCTCGAACAGGCTGCACTCCAAATTTTAATGGGCACGATGCGGGCGCCCGCCCTTTTTCGCCGGTCAATCAATTCGGGTATCAGCTTGTTTCGCAGCAGATCAAAGGGAGCGCTGTCCCGGAAAAACGAAGTTTCGTTGGTGGTAATGGCATCCACGATTTTCCGCCGCAGCGTGTTGGACAGGTCGGACTTGGCCTTGTAGTAAAGTTCCGAGAAGCTGGCCGCGCCGGTTTCGCGAACCAGGCCGCCGAGGCGGGTCTCCAGCAGGTAGCCCTTCGACTGGTCCAGAAACACGCCGCAAATTTCATGGACGTATTGCGACCAGGCGGAAAGCTCCTCCCGGGTGATGGCCACGCTCATGCGCCGCCTCCCCGGACGCTGGCGGTGATTCGCGCGGCGATGCTTTCCAGCGGCAAAACCGCGTCCGCCACCCCCGCGTCCACCGCCGCCTTGGGCATGCCGTAAACCACACAACTGGCTTCATCCTGGACTATGGAAAAGCAACCGTGCCGTTTCAAGAGCCGGAGGCCGATGGTGCCGTCGCTGCCCATGCCGGTGAGGATGACGGCCATGGCGCGCCCGGGAAACTCGTTGGCGGCGGAACGAAAAAGATAATCCACCGCGGGCCGGCAGTTGTTCTCGGGCGGGTCATCGGTGATTTGGAGGATTTTGGCGCCGTTCGGACCAGTGTGCAAACGCATTTGGCGACCGCCGGGCGCGATGTAGGCGGTATTAGCCTCGGCACAATCGCCGTCTTTGGCTTCGCGGACGCGGAGGGCGCATTTGCCGGAAAGGCTTTCGGCCAGGGACTGGGTGAACATCGGTGGCATGTGCTGGACAATAAGAAGGGGAACGCCGATGTCTCCGGGAATTGCCGGAAGAAGGGAGGCGAGGGCGGTGGGACCGCCTGTGGAAACTCCGATGAGAACCATCTCCGGCTTCTTCGATCCGGCCAGGCGATTCATTCTCCCCGCGACGGAGTCCAGCCCGCCGGTCGCGGGCTTGGTGGCGGGGGCTGGGATGGGTGTGAGCGGCGGGCTCGCCGCGCTTTTCGGACGCAGGATATTCCGAACCTCCAGGCGGTTGGCCAAGGCCCGGACCCTCGGCCCCAGTTCGCGGAGAATGGCGGCACGGCTCTGTTCCGCGTTTTCGGTGTCGGGCTTGGTGATGAAGTCGAACGCCCCTTTTTCCAGCGCCCGCAGGGTCAGTTGGCCGCCCTTCCGGGTGAGGGAACTGACGACGATCACAGCGGCGCTGTCCTTGGACAATCGCAGCGCGTCCAATACCGCCAGGCCGTCCATTTGCGGCATCTCCATATCCAGGGTGAGCAAGTCCGGTTGCAACTCGCGCATTCGTTGGACGGCGAGTTTTCCATTCGACACGCAGCCCACGACTTCGACGTCGGGCAGCGACGCCAGCGCGTCGGACAGTACCCGGCGGAACAGCACAGAATCGTCCGCCACTAGGGCCCTTAGCTTCATGTGGTGACTCGATTGGGAGATGAACTCGAACCCTCCTCGGCCCGGAGAAGTTCGGCGTGATCCAGCAATGCAACCAGACGTCCGCTCCCCTGGCAGACGCCGCGCAGGTTTCTGCTTTGGACGCCGTTCAAGTTGGGCGGGGGAGGGAGCAGATCGCGTTGGGGAGTGGAAAAGATATCGCCGACGCTGTCCACGAGGAGGCCGACGGGCTCGCCGTGCCAATCAACAATCAAAACGCGATTGGCGGGGGAGGGAGACACCACGCCCAGGCGGAGGCGCGCCCGGAGGTCCAAGACCGTGACGATGCGCCCGCGCAGGTTGCGGATGCCGACGACATCCGGCGGCGCGTGATGAACCTGGGTGATGTCGCCGACCTTGGCGACCTCCTGGACTTGTTGGGCGTCAATGCCAAAGGCGCCGCCGCCCAGATTGAAACTCGCCACCAGCAGGGTGTCTTCCGCAGATTGAGCTTTGTTGTTCATGGAAATGCCTCATGGCTAGCGCAATTCAGCAGGCTCGAACTCCTCGTTTTCTTCTTCGCGAATTTCTTGGGTTCGGGCAAAGGACTTCCCACGGCCGCCGTTGAGGTGCCTTGGAGAACTCAGAGACTTATCACCCTGATTGGCGGAACCGTCGGATTCGCTGATTTTAAATTGTCCGACCAACGCTCTGAGCTGTTCGGCCAATTGGGAAAGTTCGACCGCGTTGGCTTGCACCTGTTCGCCACCGTGGCGCAATTCGCCAACCGCGCTGTTGATTCCAGCGATTTCCTGCGCAATCGATTTTGACGCCGTCGCGGTCTGGCTCAGGCGCTGATTGGCGTCATTCACTCCGGCGGAGGCTTGTGCGATATTGCCGGCCACGTCCTTGGTGACGACCGCCTGCTCTTCGATGGCGGCGGCGATGCTGGCGACCAATTGCCCGACGTCCTGGATGACCGTGGTGATTTTTTCGATGTCCGAGATGGCGCTGCCGGTCGAGTTTTGCACCCCGGCAATCTTGGACTTGATGTCGTCGGTGGCGGCGGCCGTCTGGCGCGCCAGTTCCTTGATTTCGTTGGCCACGACGGCGAAGCTCTTGCCGGCGGCGCCGGCCCGGGCCGCCTCGATGGTGGCGTTCAAGGCCAGCAGATTGGTCTGCGAGGAGATGTCCGTAATCGTCTGGGTCACTTTGCCGATTTCCTGGGCGGCGTGTCCGAGTTGGGCCATGAGCGCCGAGATGGACTGCGCCTGCTGCATGGCTTGATTGCCGATGGTGCGGGCCTTTTCAGAGTTGGCGGCGATTTCGCCCACGGTGGAACTCATTTCTTCGGTGGCGCTGGCGACGGAGGCCAGATTGGTGGAGGCCTGCTCCATGGCGGCGGCGACGGAAACGGTGTGGGTGCTGGATGCGCCGGCCGAATCCGCGACGGTCGAGGCTTTTTCCGAAACTCCTTTGACGTTGGCCGTCGTTTGGCTTGAAACCGACGAAAGTCCTGCCGCCGACGACACCAGGGTCTGCACGCCTTCGGAAACGTTCCGGAGCAACTGACGAAGGTTGTTGGTCATGGTTTGCATGGCCCGGCCGAGGTGGCCGATTTCATCGGAACGGGAGACCAGGTCGTCGTCGATCTCGTGGGACAGGTCGCCCTGGCTGATTTGGTCCAGCACCTTGGTCACGCGGAGGAGGGGCTTGCCCAGCAGCCACCGCACCATCACGGTGACCAGCACGATCAAAGCGATGACCAGAGCGACGCCCATGACCACCCCGCCCAGGAGGTTGTCGGAACGCAGGCGGGAGGCGGACGCCTCCCAGTCGCTCTGGGCCTTGCGCAAATCACTGTTCGACACGCGTAACAGTTCCAACCCGGCCACCTGGCCTTCCTTTAGTTCGTTATGGCATTGCAAGCACATCTTTTCCGCCACCAGCGGCTGGTACATCTCGAAGGCGTCGGCGGTTTCCTGCTCGAGGCGTTTGCCCTCGCCAAAGAGTTGATCCTTCAGCGCCGGCTCCATCGGGCGCTTCAGGGCTTGGGGAAGGGAAGAATAGCTCACCTTTCCGTTCGGGCCGATAAGGGAGCATTCCAGCAGCCCTTCCACTTTGGCCTGGCGGTTGAGCACCTTCACGATGCGATCCATTTCGCCTTGTTCCATGGCGTCGCGCAAGGAGGCGTTGACGGAAATCTCGAGGTTTTCCATGTCGTGGCGCGCCGCCTTCTCCAAAACCTGGAGGTTGGACACGGACATCTCGTGCAGCGAGTTGCGCTGGTGGGTTTGGCGGATGGCTTCCGAGATGGCCAAAACCAGGAGCATGGCGGTTGAAATGCAGAGAATAAACCGGGTCTGAAGGCTTAAGCTTTTTTTGTGTGAGGGAGGGGGCGTTGTCATAGTATAGTTTTTTGTCAATGGGTTAGTGGCTTCTGCCGGCCAAGATTTCGGACGCAGCCGGCTTGGGCTGTGGCAGTTCGGAGTGGCCGTGGCCGTTGCCGTTGGCGCGGGAACTGCGGGCCTTGGCGGCAGCACAGACCGTGGACATGCAGGCCTTGTCCTTCCGTTGTATATGAGTGACCAGCCAGTCCTTGAGCATGGTCAGCACTTCGACCCCAAGCCCTTCCTGGCCGGTGGCGAACTGCTGGCGCAGTTCCGTCACCTTGGCGACGAGGCCGGCGTGGGCGGTCAGTTGCTCTTCCAAACCCGGGCAACGATGTTGCCGCATTAACTTTTCCTCGGCGCCGAAATGATACTCCACGTATTTGGCCAGTTCTTCGAGGGCGGAACCGATGGCGGCGCGGCCCTGGCGCTGGCGCATGGCGGCGTGCAACTGGTTGATCAAATCCACCAGCTTTTTATGATGCTGGTCCATGGCCGGAACTCCGACCGACAGGGAATCGCTCCACTCAAAAAAAGGGCGGGCCGGCCGGGTGATGCCGGTGGATGCGCCATTGCCGGGGTGCGGCTCGGCCACCTCGGTGGACGATCGGCTCCTGTCGGCGACGGTCGCGCGGACTTTGAATCGAGAAACCATGCCGCGAAGGTCTTCGGCCAGCTTGGACAGTTCGGCCGCGCTGGTCAGGGTTTGCTCGCTGCCGGAGGCCATGTCGCCCGCTGCTTTATTGACAGCGGCAATGTCCTTGGCCACCGACTGCGAGACGGTGGTCATTTGCGCCACGCGCTGGTTGGCGTCGGCGACTCCCGCCGCAGCCTGGCTCACGTTGCGGGCGATGTCCTTGGTCACGGTGGATTGCTCTTCGATGGCGGTGGCAATGGTGTTGACGATGGCGGTGATTTCACCGATCACCTGGGAAATTCGCTCCAGATCGCCCAGCGTTCCGGCGGTGCAGTTCTGAATCCCGGTGACCTTGGATTTGATGTCCTCGGTGGCTTCGGCGGTTTGACGGGCCAATTCTTTGATTTCGTGGGCCACCACGGCAAATCCCTTGCCTGCGGCGCCGGCCCGGGCCGCCTCGATGGTGGCGTTGAGGGCGAGCAGATTGGTTTGCCCGGAAATTTGGGTGATCGTTTCGGTCACCTTGCCAATGTCCTGGGCGGCCTGGCTGAGGTTTTGGACCAGGCTGGTAACGCGGTTGGCCTGCTCCGTCGCCTCGGACGTGATGACGCGCGCCTTTTCGGACTTGGTGGCGATTTCGCCGATGGTGGAGGTCATTTCCTCGGTGGCGCTGGCCATGGTGGTGAGATTGCTGGTGGCCTCTTCCATGCCGGCGGCGACGGAGACGGCGTTGGAACTCATTTCCTCGGCGGCGGCGGCGACGGTGCCGGCCCGGGCGGAGGTTTGACGCGCGCCGCCGGCCATCTCGCTGGAGACGCTGGAGAGTTCGGTGGAGGACGCGCCCAAAACGCTGGTGCCATTGACCACGTCCTCAATCAGCCGTCGCAGACTGTCGGTCACGGTTTGGAGGGAGCGCGACAAGTCCCCGACTTCGTCCTGGCGCGACACCAATTCCGGAGGAACATCGCGGGTCAGGTCGCCCCGGCTCACCCCATTCAACAAGTTGATGCCGATGGAGAGCGGACGGCTGATGCTGCGGGTAATGAGAACAGCGAAAGCCGCGGCCAGCAGCAGGCCAAAAGCCAGCCCGCCCTCGAGAGCCAGGGTGACGGAGTGGACGCCCGTGGCTTCGTCTGTCGTCTTTAGTTCGCCCTCTTGCAGGCTGATCATCTGGTCAAGGCTGGCCTTGATGGACTCACGGTGGGAATCCCCTTCTTTTCCCATCAACTTCATTGCCTCCGCACCCTGTCCTTGCGCGGCCAGGTCGAGGACCCGATTGTTCACCTCGCGAGCCGCCGCCACCGTGGCTTCAACGTTCTCGATGGCGCGTTTTTCCTCGGGTTGACTTGCGTTCGCTTTTAATTCCTGAATTGCCTTCAGGTAACTCGCGCGATTGGTCTGGATCATTGCACCATGCAGGTTCCTCTGGTCGGCATCCGGCAACGCCATCCCGCTCCAGAGATTGAGGTAAAGCTCGTCCAGATCGCCGCGGACGGCGTAAGAAAGGTCCATCGTTTGCGATTTGCGCAGGTTTTCTTCCAGGGTAGCGTTGATGGTTTTGACGCCGTAAAGGGCCAGCCCGGTGCCGACGATCATCATTGCTGCCATCAGTCCGAAGGCCAGAGCGAGTCTTTTGCCAATCTTTAGATTGTTTAGGTTTATCATAATGATGTTTTTGTAAATTGATTCGAATTGGAAATTTGGAGTCAGGCGGCCGCCAGGGCGTGAATGCCGCTGAGGAGATTGTCACGGTCCAGTTTGACCTGGTACTCGGTGATTCCGGCGGCCTTGCCCTTGGCCACATCGTCCTCACCGGCCAGCGAACTAAGGGCGATGATGGGAAGGCGCGCGAACCGTTCCGTGGCGCGGATGCGTTGCGCCAACCCCAAGCCCGTCAGGCGCGGCATTTCAATATCGGTGACGACAATCGTTATTTTATCCGCATTTTCCTGGAGCAATTCCCAGGCGGCTTCGCCATCCGGCGCGGCCAGAACGGTGAAGCCGTCCTGCTCGAGATATTTCTTTACCTGGTTTCGGAAAAAGTCGGAGTCCTCTGCGAGGAGCACAGTTGTGCCGGGTTTTCCGGACGCATCTGCGACTACGTCAGAAATGTTCTTGGTTTGATTCCATTCGGGATAGACCGCATCCACCAGGGCGATTAAATCGACGATGAGAGTGGTTTGATCCCGGATAATCGCGGAACCGGAAATCCCCGACTGGCGATGGACGGATTGGTCAATCTCGGCCTTGGTTTCCACCACATCCACCGGCATGGCGCCGAGCAGACCGACCTCGCGGCCACGCACACTCGAGACCAGCACCGCCAGCTCGCTGCTGTCATCCAGGGCCTTGACCTGGGCGGTGTCGGACAAGGTAACCAGCGGAAGAGTGGTCCCGCGGTATTGCATGGTGCGGCGGCCACCCTTGCTCTCCACCTGACCGGGCTTGACCCGCTCGATGCGCTGGATGATGTCCAGCGGCGTGGCACAGATTTCGTCCGGGGCATTGTGGAAAAGGAGCATGGCGTAGGTGTCCTCGAGGCGTTTTCGCTCGCTGTCGGCGGTGCTTTCGACCGCCCGCACACTTTCCATCACCGCGCTCAATTCGGCCTTGAAGGCCAGACCGGCAATATCCAGTATCAGAGTGACGGTTCCATCTCCCAAAATTGTGGCGCCCGCGTATTCGCGCAGGGATTTGATATGCCGGCCCAGCGGTTTGACCACGACTTCTTCGGTGTCATGGAAAGAAGTGACCACCAGACCATAGGAAAGGGATCCTGTGGTGACGACGGCAATCCGCAGCGCGCTCTGGTCGGAGGCGCCTGGTTTTGCGCCCGCGGTGGCGGCATCGCTCAAGATGGTATCCAGCCGCACCAGCGGCAGGACGCGGTCGCGCAGCCGCAAGACTTCGGCGGTGCCGACCACCTCAACGCGCTTGGCAATGTCTTCGCCCCGGATGTAGAGCAGTTCCTCGACATTGAGTTGGGGGATGGCAAACCGTTCCTTCTCCATCGAGACAATCAGCGATGGAATGATGGCCAGGGTCAGGGGCAGCTTGATTTGAAAGACCGATCCCTTGCCCGGCTCGGAAATGATCTTGATTTGCCCGCCGAGACGGTCCAGATTGGTCTTGACTACATCCATGCCGACGCCGCGGCCGGAAATGTCCGTTACTTTTTCCGCCGTGGACAAACCCGGCAAAAAGATCAATCCCAGTTTCTCCTGGTTGGACAAGGAACGAACCTTTTCGGCCGGGATCAGTCCCTTGGCCACGGCGGCTTCCGTCACTTTTTTGACGTTGATTCCCTTGCCGTCGTCGGAAATCTCCACCACCACCTGGCCGGCTTCGTGGCGGGCTTCGATGCGAATGTGGCCGGTCTTTTTCTTGCCGGCGCGGAGGCGCTCGTCCGGTAATTCGATGCCGTGATCCACCGCGTTGCGGACCATGTGGGTGAGGGGGTCGGAAAGGCCTTCAATCAAGCTGCGATCCAGCGCCACGTCGTTGCCCTGGATGTCGAGCGTGATTTCCTTGTGGAGCGAGTTGGCCATGTCGCGGACCACGCGCGGGAATTTGCTGAACACGTTCCCGATGGGCTGCAGGCGCGTGCGCATGATGGCGTCTTCCAGGTCGCTGGTCACCTGGCTCAAACGCTGGCCGGCCACGTGGACGGATTGAAGGTCTTTTTGGCCAATGGCCGAACGCAGCTGGTTGCGGCTGAGCACCAGTTCGCCCGCCAAATTCATCAGGCTTTCCAGCAGCCCCACGTTGACCCGCAGGGTATCGTCCGCGCCGGCGCGAGCTGTGCCCGCGGCGGGATTCTCCGGCGGGCCCGCTTTGACGGGGCCGGCTGTGGGTTCGGGCGGCACCGGCGCAGGCGGGCACGGAGCGGGCGGAGGCATCTCCACCTGGCGGGGCGCCGGAGGAGGAGCGACGGGGGCGACCGGGGCCGGTCGCGGCATGGGCGCTGCCGCCTGAGGTGCAAAAGCATCACAGAGCAGGCTGATTTTTTCCTGCGGAACACCCACCAATTCCGGCATCAGGTGCGACGCCAGTGACGTGGCCAGAACCAGCCGCAACGGAAGCTGATTCCCGATGTTTTGATCGAGCGTGCCCATCGCCTCGAAGTCCATGACACAGTCAAGAATTTCACCGCATTCCGCCAGTTCGCGAAACATCTTGAGGATGTTGAGCCCCTTCTTCTCAATATCATGGATCAGATCGTAATCGACGCAATAGACCGACAACCCGGAGCGTTTCGCCCGGTCCAAATCGACTTGCGGGACCGAGACCGGCCGACTCTGGCCCTGCGGCGTCAACGAGACGATCTGGGTGAGCGAAGCCTTCTTGTCGTCCGGCAAATAGGAAGACGCCAGACCGATCAAGCCGACCAGAAGCTGGGTGGTATCCGACTGCTCGCTTTCCGCCGGATGGTTGATCATTTCGCGCAACTTGTCGAAGGCGTTGAGAAGGATGTTCGTCACTTCCGCGTTGGGCGTGATTTTGCGCGAGCGGAGCATGTCCAGGACGGTTTCCGCCTTATGGGCCAGTTCCTTGACTTTGTTGAGACCAAGGAAACCGCTGCCGCCCTTGATGGAATGGGCGGCGCGAAACACTTTATTGACAAGATCTTCGTCCAGGTTGGCCCCACCTTCCTCGATGGCCAGCAGATCCGTCTCGATCGTGGAGAGATGCTCGCGCGATTCGGAGATGAACTCGTTCAGCAGGTCGTCAGCCACGGGCCACCTCCTCCGCCTCGCGGCCCGTCACGTTGAGGCGTCTGGTCAGGCGCATATTCTGGATGAGATTCAGGATGTCGGCGGAAGCATTGATCACCGAAACACAGCCTTGTCCGCGTCCCAAGGAGTTGTAGGCGGCGATCAGAAGGCCTATGCCGCTGGAATCCAGCATGACGGTGTTCCGAAGATCAAATTTCACGTCCGCCACCTTTCGCTGGAGCGCAGAGCGCAGTTTCTCCTGCAGCCGGGGCACGATCACGGCGGTAAGGTCCGCCGTCAGGGTTACGGTGAGGTGTCCGTCTTGTTCTTCAAATGTAAAGTCTTCCATTGTCAATTATCCTTTCTTGATTTGCTTAACCAGAGGGTGATGCGGTTGCCGCGGCGGTTAAAGGCGGTGCGCTGGGCGTAGTGGGAACAGATGGCCAATCCCCTGCCGCCGGTGCTCTCCTGCGCCGCCACGTCCCGCGAACTGCGCCACTTAAATCCGGGGCCCTGGTCGGTCACGCTCAACAAAATCCAAACCCGCCCAACGCGCAGCTCCAGTTGGATGGGAGAGCTGGGCCGGCCCCGGTTGCCGTGCTCCAGCGCATTGTTAAGGCATTCGCGCGCGGTCAATTCCACCACAAAAGCGTCCCCGCACAAATCGCGCTCGTGGAGAAACGTGCGAATCTCCCCGCAAAGACGATCCACGGCGGTGAGCCGGGAAGGAACGTCGCGCCGGAGAATATGCTTCGGGCTTCGGGTGGGGATTCTCATACGTCCACCCCCAAAAGCACAACGTCGTCGGTCGTGACCGTGGCCACCTCCACGATCGCCGCCGGCAGAACCTCCGCCAGCGGCATGCCCATCCGGCTCCGGCAAGCCGTGGCCAGCCGGTTGACGCCGGTTAAGGTCTGCCCGTTGCTTTCCACCACGCCATCCGAGTATAGAAAAAAACGGTCGCCCGGATGCACTGTCAATTCGGCCACGCCGAATTCCGCGTCGGAAAAAGCCCCAATGACATCTCCCTCCTGGCGGATAATGGCCGTTTCCCGGGTTTGGCCCAGCGTCATGATGGCGGGCGGATGTCCCGCATTGGCCAGACTGAGCCGGTGGTTGTCCCGGTCCAGCCGGGCATAAATCAAGGTGAAGAAGGCCCCATTCGGCAATACCCGCCTCAAGCCGGTGTTCACCGCGCAGAGGATGTCAATCGGATCGATCACTGGGCTGGCGTACGCCCCCAGCAACGCCTTTAGCGCCGCCGTCCAGTAAGAGGCCCCCAGACTGTGCCCGCTGGCATCCGCCACCAGGTAATCCACCACGCCTTCTCCGAATGGGATGACATCGTAGAAATCACCACCCGCGGCCAGTTGCTGCTTCAGTTCCACTTCAAATCGCGCCTGCGGCAGATCCGCCGGTTTTGGCATCGTGTTCTGCTGCGCCACCGTCAATTCCCGCATGTGCTCGACCTGGAGTTGCGCCGGGGCCTCGTAGGCGTTCCGCGACCGCAGATGGGTGCGAATCCGCGCCAGGACCTCCGCCCCCACCAATGGCTTGGAGATGTAATCCACCCCGCCCGCGTCCAGCCCCCGCACCTTGGCGGTGACGTCATCACTGGCCGAGATAAACATGATCGGCACCCGTGATAAAGTGGGCACGTTGCGCATGGCCTTGCAGACGTCAAATCCATTTCCGTCCGGCAGCCCCACGTCGAGCAGGATCATGTCCGGACACTGGTCGTGAATCCTGCGCCACGCCTCCGCCACATG
>Ga0302320_10015387_pt1 | contig 15725 bp, 9 predicted proteins | sample Bog_T0_3_FD_202130 | JGI IMG/M metagenome (GOLD analysis project Ga0302320, IMG submission 202130) | Peat permafrost microbial communities from Stordalen Mire near Abisko, Sweden - Bog_T0_3 | ecosystem: Environmental > Terrestrial > Soil > Wetlands > Peat | place: Sweden: Abisko, Stordalen Mire... | reverse complement strand
TCGGCCGCGTATGCGCCGAAATTGTCCACGGCTACAACCGCCATCCCGCGTGGGACGAGACAAGCTGCCACGCCTGCTACTGCGCCGAGGAATTATCGTCGCTCGAAGGCCTCATTCCCGGCATCAGCGACTCGGCCCGCGCCTATTCGGACGTTTCGGAAACCGGCGAAAATCATCCGTGCAAAGCCGGCCCGTGCGTGAGCTTTGCCGGCCTCGAAGAGTTCATGCACCTGCGCGCCAAACTCGACGGCTGCCTCACCGGCTGCCGCCTCGCCAAGGATCGCGCGGCGGAATCGCTGACGAAAGTGATGACGCGCGAAGCGCTGGATTATCCGGTTTAACTCACGCGAAGTCGTCAAGGCGCAAAGAAAATAGCCTTGGCGGCTTTGCGTTTTGCGTGAGCCAATGAACGAACAAGCACAACCTCAAATCGAACGCCCGCGCATGGACGCGGACATCGTCTGCGTCGGCTTCGGCCCAGCCACGGCGGGATTTCTAACCACGCTGTCCAAGCAACTCCTCAACGCCGACGGCACTCTCGCCGTCGAAAGCGACGTGATGCCCGGAATGCCGCCGCAGGTGCTGTGCTACGAACGCGCGGATGACATCGGCTTCGGCGTCTCTGGCGTCGTGACCAAAGCGCGGGCATTGCGTGCGAGTTTTCCGGAAATCAAAACTGCCGGCATTCCAATGGCTGCGCCGGTCGGCGAGGAAAAAGTTTTGTATCTCCTCGACCCGCACGGTGCGAGCCGCCGCTCCGCCGCGCTAAAAATGGCGGAAGCGCTGATTCGCACGACAAAATTCGCGCTGCCTTTCGAGCATCACGCGCTAAACCTGCCGTGGACGCCGTCGTTTTTGCATAAGCACGACGGCATGATTCTCTCGATGGGCCAGTTCATGCAATGGGTCGGCGCACAGGTGCAAAGCACCGGCACCGTCCAGATCTGGCCCGGCACGCCGGTGGCGGAAGTGCTGCTGGAGCAAGAGAACGTGTCGGCAGCGAATGCTGATAAAGTAGCGCAGGCGTCCCCGCCTGCGGGTTCACCCGGCGTCCCGCCGGGTGTTTCTGCTGGCAGCGAGACGCTGCCGCAATCCGCAGCCGGGACGGACTGCGCTACTTCGCCGAGCCGTTCTAAAGTTGTCGGCGTTCGCCTGCTCGATCAAGGCGTGGACAAGAAGGGAAATCCCTCCGACGGTTTCACGCCCGGCATGGACATCCACGCCGCGCTCACCGTCATCGGCGATGGCCCGGTCGGCGCGATTGGCCAGCAGCTCGACGCGCAATTTGGTTTGCCTGACGAAAAACACATCCGCGACTGGGCCGTGGGCATGAAGTTCGTTGTGGATTTGCCCGAAGACACGCCGCTCAAACCCGGCACGGTGCTGCACACGTTCGGCTATCCCGAGCCGGAGATTTTTGGATTTCTCTACGTGCATCCCGACCGCGTCGCGTCGCTCGGCATTTTTGTGCCGTCGTGGTTCGACAGCCCGGCGCGCACGGCATACCGCTATCTCCAGCATTGGATGCTGCATCCGTATCTCTGGCGCTACCTCAAGGGCGGCAAGCTGCGCTCGTGGGGTGCCAAGACGCTCGGCGAATCCGGCAAGCACGGCGAGCCGCACCTCACCGGCGACGGCTACGCGCGCATCGGCGAAGGCAGCGGCACCACGAATGTCCTCACCGGCTCCGGCGTGGACGAAGCCTGGGCCACCGGCACACAACTCGCCGAGGCCGTCCTCGAATTGCTCAAGGCCAAAAAGCCATTCACCAAGCAAAACCTCGATGAAACCTATGTCAAACGCCGCCGCGCGAGCTGGGTGGAAACCGAAGGCCGCGTCGCCGAAAAATCCCGCGACGGTTTTCAAAAAGGCGTGGCCACCGGCATGATCGGCATGGCGCTCGCCGGTTTGACGAACGGAAAATTCTCGCTCGGCAGCGCGCCCGTCCAGCCGTGGAAACGCATCCCGACCGTGGAAGATTATTTCGCCGGAAAAATTTCCCGCGCCGAAATCGCCAAGCTCCGCGACGAGTGCAAAACGAAAAACATTTCGCTCCACGGCGCGCTCATGGACAAGGCCGGCTGGCCGGCGATTCCGTTCGACGGACAATTGCTCGTGTCGCATCAGGACGCGCTGCTGATGGGTGGCAAAGTGCAGGCGCCGCACGGCTACGCGGACCATGTGGTTTTCCTGCATCCCGAACTCTGCGAGAAATGCGGCGCGCGGATTTGCATCGAGGCGTGCAGCGGCCAGGCGATTTATCCCGGCGAAACCGGCGTGCCGGCTTTCGACCGAGAAAAATGCGTCCACTGCGGCGCGTGCCTGTGGAACTGCTCGCAGGCGAACCCGGAAAATCCCGAGCGCATGAACATCGCCTTCCGCGCCGGCACGGGCGGCTTGCACTCGGCGGAGAATTGAAAAATATATGAGTGAACAAAACCAAGAACTGACGTTCACGTCCACTTTAGCATAGTTCAAAATAGTAAAACATTATGAAAACCCCAATTAAACTGTTGTTCGTCGCCTCAGTTACCGCGCTGGCGGTGGCGGGCTTGCCCGTCACCGCCAGCGCCCAAAATATTTTCGTGGCGAATTTCAGCAGCGGCAAAGTTGCAGAGTTTGACCCCAGCGGAAACCTGATCACCAACGCCTTTGTTTGGGGCTTGAATGGCCCTGCGGGTCTGGCCTTTGACAGCAATGGCAATCTTTACGTGGCAAATTACTTCGGCAACGTGGTTTCAAAATTCAATGCCAGTGGAATCTTGATCACCAATTCGTTCGCTTCGGGCTTGAATGGTCCTATCGGTCTGGCCTTTGATGGCGGCGGCAATCTTTATGTGGCGAACCTGGGCAGTTCCACGGTTTCAAAATTCAATTCCGGCGGAACCTTGATCACTAACGCCTTCGCTTCGGGTTTGAGCGGCCCTTATGGTCTGGCCTTTGATGGCAGCGGCGATCTTTTCGTGGCGAATTACTCTGGCAGCACGGTTTCGGAATTCAATTCCAACGGAACCTTGGTCACCAACGCCTTCGCCTCGGGCTTGAGTAACCCAGTCGGTCTGGCCTTTGACAGCAACGGCAATCTTTTCGTGGCGAATTTGGGCAGTTCCACGGTTTCAAAATTCAATTCCAGCGGGATCTTGATCACGAACGCTTTCGCTTCCGGCTTGAGTCAACCTTTTGGTCTGGCTTTTGATGGCAACGGCAATCTTTTCGTGGCGAATTACAATGGCAGCACGGTTTCGGAATTCGACTCCAGCGGCAACCTGCTCCATATGATCTCCGGCCCGAGCTTGAGCAGCCCGAGCTTTATCGCCATTTCACGCCCACCGCAAGCGCCGCCGTTGAACATCGCGCCCGCTGGTAATCAAACTGCTCTCTTTTGGCCAGCTTGGGCGACGAATTGCGTTTTGGAATCCACCACCAATTTATCCTCCAGCAACTGGACGGCAGTCACCAACGGCACGCCCATCATCGGCGTCACCGTGACCAACTCGTCACCTGCCCAGTTCTTCCGGCTGCGTCAGTTTTAAAAGCACATAAAAGGGTCAGTCAATAGTATCGTGCTTTTTCGCGGCCAACCTGAAATTTTATGAGCACAGCCTATCAAATTGTCGTTTGCGGCAGCATCGTGCCCGATCCGCTGCCGAAGCTTTTGAGTTAGCTCCTTCTTGGGCGGCATCTTCCGGTTCTCGCGGACGGTCACCATACCGCTCCTACGGAACTGGTGGTTTTTATTAAACTAATTACTACAAAGATGCCGTGACTTTGGCGTTTATGGCGGATTCTTTTCCAATTATGGCAACGTGCCGATTAGCCGCCGAGGTAAGAAGACTTCATTTGTTCAAAGCTGGATTTGAAGTTGAGTTTAAGTGGCATTCCGCATATTATTCTGTTGATCGCACTCTCCCGAGAGTTGGTCAAGGACTGACCCTTTACGCGGCTGCTGCGGCCGGAAGGGCTGCAATTCGTTTGACTGATTATTTATGAAAAAGAACGTTAAGAAAGTTGGAATTCTGACGGCTGGTGGCCTGGCCCCGTGCCTGAGCGCCTCGATTGGCTATTTGATTGAGACCTACACCCGCAAGGCACCGAAGGTGGAGATCATTTGCTACGTGAACGGCTACATGGGCCTCTTGCAAGGCAAGAGCCTGAAGGTTACCGCCGCAGCGCGAAAGAACTGGAAGGCGTTTGTCGAGCATGGCGGCAGTCCCATCGGCAACAGCCGGGTAAAGCTGACCAACGTGAAGGATTGCGTGAAACGCGGACTCGTCAAGGAAGGCCAGGACCCACAAAAGGTCGCGGCGGACCAATTGATCAAGGAAGGCGTGGATGTGTTGCACACCATCGGCGGCGACGACACCAACACCGCCGCCGCCGACCTTGCGAAATTTCTCAAGTCGAACAATTACAATCTCACGGTCGTCGGCATGCCCAAGACGATCGACAACGACGTGATCCCGATCCGCCAAAGCCTGGGCGCGTGGACGGCCGCCGAGGAAGGCGCGCATTATTTCGCCAACGTGGTGGCCGAGCACAATGCGAATCCGCGCATGCTCATCATCCACGAAGTGATGGGCCGCAACTGCGGCTGGCTCACTGCCGCCACCGCCGCTGAATACCGCAAGTTGATGGCGGAAATGAGCTTTGTGCCGGAGCTTGGCTTGAGCAGTGAACGCCGCGGCGTCCATGGTATTTTCATTCCTGAAATGGCGCTCAACATCAAGGCCGAGGCCGCCCGTCTGCGCAAAATCATGGACCAACACGATTGCGTGAACCTGTTCGTCTCCGAAGGCGCGTGCGTGTCGGACATCGTCGCGCAGATCGAAGCCCGCGGCGAAGAAGTGCCGCGCGACGCCTTCGGCCATGTGCGCTTGGACAAGGTCAATGTCGGCGCGTGGTTTGCCAAACAGTTCGCCGAGATGATCGGTGCGGAAAAAACGCTCGTCCAAAAGAGCGGCTATTACAGCCGAGCCGCCGCCGCAAATACTGCCGATCGCAAACTAATCAAACGTTGCGCCATCAAGGCCGTGTCATGCGCCTTCGCGGGCCAGGGCGGCGTGGTGGGCGAAGACGAGGAGCGCGGCGACATGCTGCGCGCGATCGAGTTTGAGCGCATCAAGGGCGGCAAGCCTTTCAATATCAAAACCAAGTGGTTCGTGCAGTTGCTCAAAGACATCGGCCAGCCCATGGGCAAAGTGGTCGAAGTGAAGCACTGATCATCCGTTGTCATTTCGACAGGAGGCGAAGCTGCCGCCAGACACTTTCCTCCTGTTTTTCTCAACTCACAACAGGTCGAAAAAATGGTGACCGCATTGGTAAATTCCCGGCAATTCGGCAGCCTGTTGTTTCATCGCAGGCTAATTCTCCGAACAGAATGCCACTTCCGGCATGCAGGGCTGGCGCACGCACTGGCATCGCCGGCTTGGATTGCATTACCCACCTTGCATCATCGCGTAGGTATAAATGTTCACCAGCATCTTCATGCAGACGATATCGGTGCCGGGCGGCGCGAGGCTGAGGTGCTCCGTGAGATGATCCCAGCCGCATTGCAATCCGCACACACTGATGATGCCCGCCATGCGCGCACCGATCATCACGCCATAAAGCCCATGTCGTGCCTTGCGCGCATCATAGACGTTCCCCATGAACGTATGCGGCGGTCGCCCGTTGGGAATCTGGAAGAAGCAGCGGAAAATTTCATGCGTCGCCGGCAGCGACACCACCTGCGCTTCGGGGAGCGTCGCGGAGTAAAACTCGATTTGCCGGCGGAGAAAATCATCGAAGTCCGTGTTGACGCTGGAATCGTGACAGGCGTCAATCAACATGAATCCGCCGCGCCGGATAAATTCGGCGAGGTTGCTCCGGCCAACTGGATCGGCGACCACGTCAACCGCCTGCGAGAACAGGAATGGATACTTGCACTGCTCGGCCAGGTCATCCGCATCGGCGACATACCAAGTCGGATCAATATTAAGCGTGGTTTCCTCGCGGAAAAACTTCATCAGCACCGGATCACCGCCCGCATGGCGCTTCCAGTGCGGACTGGGAGTTTTCAGCCGCGCCCAGCCCACGCGATCGCCGCGCAGCCTTTCAAAATCGGCGCTCCAGCCCGACATGCCGATCCCCAAAGTCGCGCCCAGCAGCAGCCAGAGAAATTTTTTTCGTGAGATTTCGTTCATGGAAAAATCAGACCATGCGGTCGCCCAGCATGGCGTAGAGATAAATATTGATGCCCATCTGCAGGGCGGCGACCTGTTTCTGGTGGCCGAACCAGGCGTCACCGTTGGCCCATCCACAGTGAATATCCGATGGCGATAGCAGCGCAACCATTCTTCCTTCATAGATCAATCCGTGCAGGCCGTGCGGAACGCCCTGCATGTGGATGGCGGCGTTGTCGAGGTGATACAGGCAATGAAACACAGGATGATCCGGCGGCAGTTTTTCCAGCCGGGCGCCGGGCAGGATCCGGCCAAAATCTGTTTCCGCCATGCGCCGGAAAAATTCATCGCCGCTGCCGTTGCTCCGATGCTTGCCGTTCACGCAATCCTCGGCGAACAAAAATCCGCCGCGTTTGAGATACTCACCCACGTTGGCGCATTGCGACCCGCCTAGGTCAGGGGCCAGTTCCGCATGCATAAACAGGAACGGAAACGGCGTCATCGTCTCCAGCCGGGAGATATCCGCCACGTTCCAGGTCTTTTCTACGTTGGCGTCGGACTGGTCGCGGATGGCATCAATCAGGTTGAGGTCGCCGTTCGGATGAACATTCCAGTCGTCCGTGTCACCGCCCCGGCAGGGAAACTGAAGCCGCGCCCACGGCGACAGCGGGCCACGATTCTGCCCGGCCACCATCACCGCCGGCAATCCCAGGAACGAAGCGCCGCCCGCCGCCAGCAGTTTCAAAAACTTTTTCCGGTTGATGTCATTCATAATTGCACCGGATTAAAGCAGGCGGAACATCCGCCGGACAATCAGTTCAATCGCATAAAGGCCTAGTAACAGCCCGGCCAGCCAGCGTGTGTCCCACAACGGTCGGGCGAGGTTAATTTTCTGCAAACCGCCGGCCACCGGCGGCGGCGTTTGAAACACCGGCGACTCACCAATCATCGCCCCGCCCGTGCTTTCCGCCAGCCGCCGCAATCCGTCCACGTCCGGCGGCAGATTCATCATCTCCAATGTCAGCCGGGCCTGCGCGTGGCCGGCCACGAGGACGCTGCTGCTGGCCAAACTGCCGTCCGGCGTGGAGGCTTGCGCCAGCCAGGAGCCTTCTTCGTCCGGGATAAAACTGGCCTGCCACGCCGGACCATTGGTGTCCGTCGAACGGATCGGTGTCAGCCGCTGCACCACTCCGTGCGGTGATTTCGCTTCGACTACAGGCGCGGTTTCGGAGGCGGCATCAATCTCAAGATGCACCGAGCGGTGCGTTTCCGGGGCTTCCGTTTGGGTGGTCAACTGGAGTCCGGCCCCGGCTGAATTTCCCGCCAGTGACAGCATGAACTGCTGCCAGAAAATTTCCACTGCCCGGCTGGTGCTGGGCAGCGATAGTTTCCAGCGCCACAGCAAATCCGTATTCATCGCCGCCGCAGAGCCGTCACCAAACCTCTGTCGCGCCACCAGCACCGGCAGCGGATCCGTGCCGTATGCCGGAGAAGCGGCAGCCACCGCGATGATGTCCGCGCCAGACTTCACCTTTTCCACCCGGGCGAAGGTGCAAAATTGCGGCGCTTCCGGCCCGGGCAAAAATAATCTTGCACCCTCTGTGTCGGGCCCAGGAACAAACGCGGTCAATGGCGGAATCGTTTGCCGCCGGATGGATTGGTCGGCGAAAACTGTTTCGGTGTCCGGTTCCGAACCGCCGATCGCACGCATCTGCTGCTGGAACTCGGCCGCCGCCGTCGAGTCCGGCGTCGCTCCTGACGGCGATTTGAAAACCACCGGCAGCATCTGTTCCAGCGCTGTGCCGGAGAACGCGCGCGTCGCCTCCGTGTCCGGCGAGATGAACAGCACGCTGCCGCCGCCGCTTACATAATCCGTCAGCGCCTGCTGTTGCCGGCCGGTAAGTTGGTCGGCAAATACGTGCGCCAGCACGACGATTTGAAAACGTTTCAACAAATTCACGTCATCCGGCAAATCCGGCAGCGTGTCCTGATCCGCCGCCTGGACGGACAGTTTGACGCCGAGCGCCGGATTCAAAATCGCCGTCAGGTGAAAACTGGGATCGCCCTCCAGCGCGTTACGCAAAAACCGGAATCCCCATTGCAGTGCGCCCTGATAATAAAGCACGTTCACCGTGGTCTCGTTTGCCACCTGCACCGTGCGGGCGGCGCTTTGCGCTATCGCGCCGGAACCCAGCCGGAATTCCAGCGGCAGAATTCCCGCCTCGCCGGAATTGATCGGCACCGTCCACGGCAGCGTGTTCAAGCCGGGGCGGACCGGCAGTTGTGCGGCGGCCAGTTTCTGATCACCACGCCATAGTTCCACCGGCAGTTGCGCCTCCTTGGGCGACGCCACTTCAAAAACCGCGCTCACGGAAAACTGCGTTTGGCGCAGCACTTTTGCCGGAACCTTCATTTCGCGGAGACGGGCGACTCCGCTGGCGTGCGCCGGCGTCAGGCGGTTCATCCCGGCGACGAAATAAAGCGGCACATTGCGGCGCAATGCTTCATTTGCCAGATCGTCATTGGCTTTCCCGGTGGTGTCCAGCCCGTCCGTCAGGCAGACAATCGCACTGGGATTGGCATCCAGCGTCTGCCGGAGCGCCGCATACAAATGCGTCTCCGGGCCGGGTTCGGCGGCCGCCATCGCGTCATCCAAATTCGCCGCCGGTGCCAGATCCGTCGCGAATCGGTAATATTTTATTTCGGAAAATGCCGACGCCGCCTCGCCGCCGTGCTGCTGCCAGACCCGCACGGCATCTGCCAGCCGCGTCATTCGGCGATAGTCCGGCTGGCTCATGCTGGCGGAACGATCCACCACCACGGCCAGGGTTTTCTTGCCGGCTTCGACCGGTCTGGCCTTTTCCACACGCACCGGATTGGCGAGGCACAACAGCAGCAGTAAAACGATGGTGAGGCGAAGAGTGGTAAGTGTGTTTCGCACCGGCGGCGACAGTTGCCGCAACGTGCGGCGGTAAAGCCACACCACCAGCATCAGCCCCACGACGGCAGCGACTGCGACAATAGCCCACGCGCTGCCCGGAGACAAACCGCGCAGCCAGCCACCAAACTGCCATTCAAAAATCGGGGTCATGGATGGTCAGACGGCGCGGCGGCGTGATAATCCCGCGACAGTTGCTCAAAATAATCCGCCACCGCCGGGCGGTAACCCGCTGGTGCCTGCGCCATTTCTTCCTCGGTCAACTGATACGGTCGCCGGTTGTCGGCGATTTCTGCGCGCAGCAATTTGATGACATCTTCCAGCGGCGGATCAATTTTTTCCAGAAACACTGTCACGTTGCCTCCGTCTGCGTCCGGGACGGGCGACTCGCGGATCTGCTGGCGTAATTCTCCGAGCTGAAGCGACTGCGGCAGCGCCGACACAGCTTCGAGCGCGCCTTCCCGAACGTCGCTGACAATTTCACTCGGGAAACTTCCCGACCCGCCACCGCTGATGTTACCTGGCGAACTTCCTGTTGATTTCGCCGATGTATTTTGGGCAACGAGCCGTTGAATGTTCGCGTGGGCGCGTTCCAACCGGTCGGTCAGCCGCGCCAGTTCCGCCGGCGACAACGGGCCGGCGTGACGCATCATTCCAGCGCGGTCGGCCAGGTCCTGAAGTTTGTTCGCCGCGTTCCGTGCCACGTCCGGATCGCGCGGCTGTTCGCGGAGCTGCTGCAACGCCTTTTGCACATCGGCGGCGGCCAGCGCCTTGGCCAGCTCATTCAACTGCGCCGCGGCCTGGGCCGATCCCGTCTCCTGCTGCTGCCGCGCCGCCTCGGTCAAATTGCGCATGGTATTTTGAACTTGGTTCATCACGTTGGTCGCCTGCAGCCGGGCCGCCGCGTCGGAAATTTGGGCTGGCGAGATGCGCGCCCCGCCGGCGGCATCGCTCAACGCGCGCAACGTATCGGCGAGTTCATTCTTCGCCACCTGTTCGGCGGCGCGTTTCATTGCGTCGGCGGCAAGGCGCAGTTCACGTGCTGACGTCGCCGCCGGTTCGCGCGCCGCGACCACGTCATCCATGTCCAGACTCAACACTGACAGTTGCGCCTGCTTGCGACCTTCCGCCAGATGCTGCGTGACCTCGGCGGGAAAATTGGTCGCGTCGAGCAGCGTGCCGACGCGCTGGTTGATCTGGTGTTCACGCTCGGCGGACGTGCCGGTGATTTTTTCCGGATCAGGTTTGCTGTCGGCGGCGGAAATTTCGGCGCCGGCATTGGTCGTTACGAGGTCGTCGGCCAGTCGCGCCTGCTCTTTCGCCAAAATCTCCAATTCGCCGGCCGGTGTCATGTCACGCCGCTTGAGTTCCAACTCCTTTTTGTCAAACGGATCAGGAACTTTCTGAACAAGCGACGGTCCTTGGCGGACCGATTTGCCGAGATATTGTTCCACCTGCGTGATCAACGCCAGCGCCTTGCCTTGCGGGGCCAGCGCCGGTTCGTTTTTTGTCGCCGAAATTTTTTGCGCGGCATCGGCCATTTCCGGTTTCGCCTGGCGGATCAGGCCGAGAATTTCCTCCGGCGCGCCGTCGCTGGCCAGCAGCGTGATCACTTCGCCGGTTTTTTCTGCGATGGTTTTCTGGTCGCCGCCGACGCGCTGGTTTTCACCCTTCCAATCGTCGTTGTCGCGGGAAAGCTCCGAGTGAGCGAGGACAAAATTTTCCTTCATCGCGCGCAACTGCGCCGACTTGACGGCCGTGATGTAGTTGAAACATTTGCCGGGATTCTGCGTCGGCGGGCATTCATGCACGTCCTCGCGCAGCGGCTTGATCTCCACAAACTGCACCGCCGACACCGTCTCGGACGCCTTCTGGATGCCGTTACGCTGGGCGTGCAGGCTGTAGGACACGATGTCGTAGGGCTTCACGCCGAGCTGATCCATGTAGATCGAGGTCTGGATCGTGTGCATGCCAGCCGTCCTGAGTTCCGCCAGTTCAATCGGCTTGTGTGACTTGGATTCTCCGTTCACGGAAATTTCCAGCACCGTGTCGTGAAAACCGCTGGCCGAATCCGCCACGGCTTCGAGCGGCACCTCTTCGACGGCGGCGGCCTTGATTTCCTCCTCCGGCGAATTCCATTCAATGCGCGAGGCGGGCGTGGTCTCCGCCGCCGGTTTTGGTTTTGCTTCCGCCTCATTTTTGGTGGCAAGGTTATGGTGGCTGCCGTTAACGATTTCATTCCACGGACGCACCCAACTGGCGAACACTAGCAGGTGCGCCAGCGCGAGCAACGAGACCAAACCACCGAGCCATACCAGAGAAACTCCGCGCGGACGAAGGTGCGCCTGCTCGACAAAGCCCGCCGTCTCCTCGCGTTGCGCACGGGCGAGGGCGTCGGGCGAGGACGAAAGCGCGGCGGCGGTTTCGAGACGGTTCTTGGTTTCCCAGCGAGCATCCATCGCCTGTGCGGCTTGCAAAACGCTCTTGCGCCGAAAAATATAAATCGTCAGTGCGGCCACCAGCGTGCCGGCCAGACCGCCAAGCCACCATTCCGGCAGGTGCCCCCATTTTTCCACGCGCGCCAGCGACGGATGCCGGTGCCAGCCGAACGCCAGCGTGCCGGCGAGGCCGGCAGCGACGACGATCAAAGGCCACGCGTATTGGTTCCAACGACGCTGCTGACGCAGCAATTGTTCCACGGTGTTTTGGTTCGCGTTCATATTAGGTTGCGGTTCGGTTGGCGAGCGCCAGTTCGGCGAGGATGACCAGGCCGCACCCGGCCAGTATCCACCACCATAGGCGCTGCTGGTTTTCGGCGGCCTCGCTGCTCAAGAGCGGAGCCGCCGCACTGCGTTCGGAGCTTTTGGGTAAATTCTTGGATTCCAGCGAGGCAAACTGCTCCGGTTTCGGCCACGGTGACAGGTCGGATTCCTCGCTGGGCGTGTTGACCGCAAAAACCTGCCGCAAGCCGCCGCCGGTAAATTCATAAAGCCCCGGCGCGTCGGAACGGATGCTGCTGCCGACGATGCGTTCGGTTTCCGTTGCCGGGCCGTCCAGCGCCCGCCAGGTTCCCGTCGCCACCGGCAGGGGAATTGTATCGCCCACACGCCAGTCATCATGCGAGTCAGTGAACGAACCGAGCCACCGCGCGGCCTGGTGCACAAACGGAACGAACGACGGCTGCGTCGGCCAGTCCGTCGCCGCGCGACTCAGCGGGAAGCCGGCGAGTAACAGGCGATGTCCACTGTCGCTCCATTCAGCCAGCGCTATTTTCCCGTCAGGCCAGTCCGCCACCGGAGCGATCTGGCCGCCGGTCAGATCAAAGCCGTGATGAAATTCCACGCTCAAGAGCGGCAGCAAACTTTGCCCGGCGAAGGCCGCGAGCCCCGGATGCTCCGGATCCCAGTCCTGCAAATGCCACGCGGCCTCGGAAGTTTTCCGCACCGTCGCAGCAATGCCGTGTTTTTCCAGCCAGCCGAGCTGCGCGGCGGAACCGTCCGCAAAAATCCACAGCGCGCCGCCACCGTCAAAAAAACGGTCGAGCGATTCGAGTTGCGGCGGATTAAATGCGGCGTCGCCGCGCAGGATGACCACCGAATTTGCCGGCCAATTTTTTCCCGGCAGCGGCCCGGCTTTCAGCGCGGCAGCACCGAGTTTTTCGGTCGCGTGCAGCGCATGCGCAAGAAAATCCGTGCCGGGCACGGCGTCGAGCAGCACGGCATCCGCCGCCGGTTTGGGCGGAATAGTCCAGGCGACATCGTCCGCCGGCAAATCATCCGCGTCCATCGCCACGCGAAAGCCATCGGCATTTTCCGGCGGCGAAAACGGCAGGACGATTTGATTGTCGCCGGTGTGGAGTGAGACGGTTTGTTCCGCGAGAATTTTTTTGCCCGCGCTCACGGTGATTCGCCGCTGATCCTGCAACGGCGTGAACAGCCGCACATTGGCGACCAGGCCGGGCTTGTCCAAAGACCATTGCAGCGAAGTGATCGCCGCCTGCCGGCCGGGTTCGGGCATGGAATCGGCAAAACGGATTTTCACGCCGGCGGGCAGCGTCTGCTCAAAGTCCACGCCGCGCCAGCCTGTGCGTTGCTCATCGGCCATCCAGACAAGCGTCTTGGTTGCGCCGGGCTGCAAAGACAGTGTCTCGCCCGCCATTTGTAACGCGCCAGCGTAACGGGTTTTTTCATAACCGGGCCGCGCATCTTTCAATATTGAACGCACTCGGTTCAAATCATCTGTCAGCGGCACGAGCCAGACCGGCGCGGGATTCATCACCAGCACGGCGGCCTGATCACCGGGATTCAGTTCATCCAGTTGCTTAAGCGCCCAAGCTTGCAGATTTTCCCAGCGGCCCGTTGCCTGCATACTCATGGAATTGTCCACGGCCACAACCATCAACTGCCGGTGCGAGGCCGCGGCGGCTTGCCAGAATGGCCGCGCAAATGCGCCGACGATCAGCGCGATGGCGAGGCAGCGCAGCAGCAGCGTGAGCCAGCGGAGCAATTGATGCCGCCGCGTGTCGCGCAGCGCGGTTTCGCCGAGAAATCGCAGCGACGGAAAGCGCACGACGACGTTCTGCCGCCGGCGCAGAAAATGCAGAACCACCGGGAGCGCGATCAAACTTGCGCCCGCCAGAAAGCCTGGAAACAGCCAGTTCATGGAATCATTTCAATCGTTGTGAGCGGGCGGCCAGATAGCGCGTCAGCGCGGCCACCGGCGATTCATCCGTGCGCATCCGCACGAGGTCGCCGCCTGCGCCGCGAAACATTTCGTCGAGCGCCGTGCAAAATTGCCGGAACCGTTTCAAATAGCCGTCGCGCGCTGCCGGCGAATCCAATTTAAGCCGGCGTCCGGTTTCCGCGTCCACAAACGTCCCGGCGTGATCGAAGTCGAAATCCAATTCGAGCGGGTCTAGCACCTGTAGGCCGATAACTTCGTGGTGGTCGTAGCGCAGCCGTTGCAGCGCAGCCTGCAACCGATCCGGTTCCTCATAAAAATCACTGGCGACAAAAATCACCGAGCGCGCGGGCACGACCTCGGCCAGCGATTCCAACACTCGCGACAGTGCCGTCGAACCGGACGGCAGCACCGCCTCCAGCCGCCCGATGAACGATTTCCAGTGCGGCAAGGATGAACGCGCGCGGAGAAAATCCTTCAGTTCCATCGTGGCCAGGCCGAGGCCGAAGGCGTCGCCTTGCCGTTGCGCGAGCGCGGCGATGCCGGCGACCGTCAGCCGCGCAAATTGAATCTTGTTCATCGCCTGTGGCCGCGACGTGAAATCCATGGAGGCGCTGGCATCCAGCACGAGAAAAATGCGGAGTTGGGTTTCCTCCTCGTATTGCCGGACGTGCAGGCGCTCCGTGCGGCCGAACAACCGCCAGTCCACACGGCGCGGGTCATCACCAAACTGGTAATTGCGGTATTCGGCAAACTCGACCGAAGAACCTTTTTGCTGGCTCCGATGCCGGCCATTGATAAAACCGTCCACGAGGTAGTGCGCCTGGAGTTCGAGCGACGGCAATTCCGCCAGCAGCTTCATATCGAGTGGCGGCAGCCTTTTGGAAACCGGCGGCGGCGTGGGCGGTGGCGGGCGGAGTCTGGCCTGCGGCGTGCGACCGACGAGCGGTGGAACGGGCAGGATGGGCGGCGGAGCGCGCATGATTTTTCAAACCTATTTCACGGTTTCCAAAAGCCGGTCAATGATCGCGTCCACCGTTTGGCTGTCAGCCTCGGCGCGGTAATTGGTGATCAGCCGGTGGCGCAACACGAGTTTCGCGGCGCAGCGGATGTCTTCCTTCGCCACGTTGAAGCGGCCGTCGAGCACGGCAAAAACTTTTCCGGCAAGCGCGAGATATTGCGACGCGCGGGGGCCGGCGCCCCATTGCACATAACGGCGGATGAAGTCAGGCGACTCCGAATTCGCCGGCCGCGTCGCCTGCACCAGCGAGACTGCGTAATCGGCCACGGATTGCGCAACAGGCACGCGGCGGATGATGCGCTGGAAGGCGAGCATTTCCGCGCCGGTCCAGATTTTTGCCAGCGGCGCGGATTCGTCGCCGGTGGTTTCGAGCAGGATGCGGACTTCCTCGTCGTGCGATGGATAATCCACGCGCAGATTGAACATGAAGCGATCCAGTTGCGCCTCGGGCAACGGATAGGTGCCTTCCTGTTCAATCGGGTTTTGCGTGGCCATCACAAAAAACGGCGACGGCAAGTCATAGCTGCGCCCGGCCACGGTGACACGCCGTTCCTGCATGGCTTCGAGTAGCGCGGCCTGCGTTTTCGGCGGCGTGCGGTTGATTTCATCGGCGAGCAGCAGGCTGGCAAAAATCGGTCCGCGCACGAAACGGAACTGCCGCCGGCCGCCGTCGGCTTCCTCGATAATTTCCGTGCCGGTGATGTCGCCGGGCATGAGGTCGGGCGTGAACTGGATACGTTGGAAGGGCAGATCCAGGATTTCCGCGAGGCTGCGGACAAGCAGCGTCTTGGCGAGTCCCGGCACACCGATCATCAGCACATGGCCTTGCACGGCGAGCGCAACAAACAGGTCGCGGACGACTTCTTCCTGGCCGATGATGCGTTTGCCGAGTTCTGCGGCAAGCTGCTGGTAGCGCGCCGGAGCT
>Ga0302320_10015386_pt1 | contig 15726 bp, 12 predicted proteins | sample Bog_T0_3_FD_202130 | JGI IMG/M metagenome (GOLD analysis project Ga0302320, IMG submission 202130) | Peat permafrost microbial communities from Stordalen Mire near Abisko, Sweden - Bog_T0_3 | ecosystem: Environmental > Terrestrial > Soil > Wetlands > Peat | place: Sweden: Abisko, Stordalen Mire... | reverse complement strand
ATCTCAAACACCTGCGCCTGCCGATTGTCGGGGACAAACTCTATGGCGGCCCAGCGTTGCTGCTATCGTCTCTCAAGCCCGACTACCGGCTAAAACCGGGCCACACCGAACGCCCGTTGATCTCCGACGTCGCGCTCCATTCCGAACGACTGCGCATCGCCCATCCCGTCACCGGCGCGGAAATAAAAATCTTCGCTCGGTGGCCGAAAGACTTGACCGTCGCCATCAAATATCTGCGCCGATTGGCCGCAGCCTGATCTCCGCAGAAATCGCCCCCTCCAACGGCGCTCCGCAAGACTCGCCTGCGCACGACGACGCTTCGCGCGGTTCAGACGGTGAATCTCAGTCCGCAGCGGCCCGCAACTCCTGCTCCGTTTTCAACCGTAATTGGCCGCAGGCGGCGTCGATGTCGTGGCCCTTTTCCCGGCGCAGGGTGGCGGGTATCTTCTCGCGTTGCAGCCCTGCGAGGAATTGTTCCTGCGCCTCGTCGCTCGGGCGTTGCCAGGCCAGTCCCTCGACCGTGTTGTAGGGGATCAGGTTCACCTTGGCTGACAGGCTGCGGGCCAGCGCGGCCAGTGGTTTGGTTTGATCGAGGTCGTCGTTCACGCCGGCGATGAGGATGTACTCCAGCGTGATCATGCCGTTTTTCTTTTGCTGGTAAAACTGCGCGGCGGCGGAAAGTTCGGCCAGCGGATGCTTCTTGTTGACCGGCATGATGCGGGAGCGAACTTCATCGGTCGCGCCGTGCAACGAAAGGGCCAGGCGAAATTGCTGCGGTTCCTGCGCCAGCCGGCGAATCTGCGGAGCGAGGCCGCTGGTGGAGACGGTGATTCGCCTCGCGCCAATGCCGCCGCCCCACGGCGCGTTCAGAATGCGCAGCGCCTTCAACAGATTGTCGTAATTGGCCAGTGGCTCGCCCATGCCCATAATGACCAGATTATTGATCAGTCGGCCGCCCGCGTTTGACGATGGGGCAGGGGAGCCCGCCGGCGTCGAAGCCGCATTCCATCGCTCCACCGCGAGCACTTGCTCAACGATTTCGTTCGGCTGCAAATTTCGTTTCCAGCCTTCCAGGCCGCTCGCGCAAAAACGGCAGCCGTAGGCGCAGCCCACCTGGGTGGACACACACAAGGTATGGCGGTCGCTCGCTTCTCCATACAGCGCCGGGTTTGCGGGAATCAAAACCGTCTCGATCAGGGCGCCGTCGCCAAGACGCCATAAAAACTTCTGCGTGGTATCACGCGCTCCCTGCAACCGCACCAGTTCGAGCGAGTAAAAGGAATAGGTTTGCTGGAGTCGCTGGCGGAGCGCCTTTGGGAGGTTGGTCATGGCGTCCCAATTGACCACCCGATGAGTGTAAAGCCACTCCAGCAATTGGGTCACGCGGTAGGCGGGTTCTTTCCACGCCGCGAATTGAGCCTGCAAATCTTCCAACGTTTGTGATCGGATGTCAGCCAGTTTGCCCGCCACGGAAGGCGACTTGGCCGCTTCAAGAATGCTCACTGGGAAGGAGCCCGCAACATTTTGGACTTCCTCCCATCCTTGAATTTTCCATCCACCCACAGTTCTTTTCCCGGCGTGACCGATTTGATCGCCACGTTGAAATCCCGGAGGCTCGTGATTGGCTTGTTGTTGATGGTGGTGATAATGTCGCCCGGCACGATCCCGCGGTCGTCGGCCTGGCTGCCTTGCACCACCTCGGTGACGATAACGCCCGACGTCACCTCCACCCCGTAGCGGTCCGCAATATCCCTCGTCAAAGCCTTGGCGATAAATCCGTAGTCCTGCTCGGTGGATTGGGCCAGCGGCGCGGGCGCGCGTCCGCTGGAAACAGATACCAAGGAATCATCCACAGTGGGCTCGGCTTCCGTGGCCACTCTGATCTGCATCGGCTTTTTGCTTTCGCCGCGTTCGATGCTGAGCATCACGCTCTGGCCGGGTTTGGTCAGTGAAACTTCGATGCGCAAGTCGCGTCCCGACCTCACCGGCAATCCATCCACCGCGACAATTTTGTCTTTGACCTTCAATCCGGCTTTTTCCGCCGGGCTGTTCGAAAGGACTTCGGTGATTTCGACACCCGTCAGCGTGAACATCTCCAAACTGTCCGCCAATTGCTGGCCCATCTTGATCCCGATGAGGGAACGGGTGACCTTCCCGTCGGAGATCAGGCGATCCATAATGATCCTGGCCTCCTTCATTGGGATGGCCAAACCGATGCCCCGGTTTTGGGTGAAGCCGGTGATGGGATCAGTGTAGCCTTCCATCATCGAATTCACCCCGATCACTTCTCCGGCGAGATTCACCAGCGGACCACCGCTGTTGCCCGGATTAATCACCGCGTCGGTCTGAATATACTCCTGGTCGTCGGGCATGTCGGCGTAGGAATCAGTGGGAAGTTGCCGGCCCAATGCGCTCACGTGGCCAACCGTGACGCTATACTTCAGTTCCAACGGATGCCCAATGGCCATCACGAACTCCCCAACCCGCAGTTTGTTCGAATCGCCCAATTTGGCGACGTTCAATTTGGTCGTGCCCGGATTGATTTTAATCACGGCGATGTCCGTCTGGGGGTCGGTCCCCTTGAGCGTCGCGAGAAACATCGTGCCGTCGCGGAGATACACTTTGATCTTCTCGGCGTTATCGACGATGTGATTGTTGGTGAGAATGTAGCCATCCTTCGACACGATGATGCCCGAGCCCTCGCCCATGGCCTGCCGGCGCATGCCGCCGCGGCGTCCGCGGCTCGGTTTTTCGGTGATTTCGATCACCACCACGGACGGCGACACATTATCCGCCACCGCCGCAAAGGCGTCGTTAAGCTGGCGGGCCAGATCAAGCCCCGGCATCGGCTTTTGCTCGGGTGTGGCAGCGGGCGTATCAGCCGCGGCTGGCTGCGCCGGCAATAGAAAACTGCTGAGAAAGGCGGCGACCAGTGAGGAGAAAATCGCGGCTTTGGATCGGTTCATATTACTTGGCCTCCGCCCGGCGGACTTTTTATTCTCGAAAACGCCGTCAAAAGAGCGCGTCTCCATTGACTTGCCTTTCGCGCGCAGTTAGCGTTTTCTTTCCAGACGAACGGATATGCCATGTATGATATTATCGAAAAACTCCTCGTTTTGCAAGACCGCGACCGCAAAATTCTGCGGGTCCGTGAGCAATTAACGCGGATTGGCCCCGAAAGAGACGCCTTTCGCGCGCAAGCCAGCGAGGCCTCCTCCGTCCTCGAGGCCGCCAAGCAGCGCAGCAAGCAAATCGAAAGCGACCGCAAGCAGCGGGAACTGGATGTTGAAGGCAAAAAGGAGAAGATCGGCAAGTATTCACTGCAACAATTTCAAACCAAAAAGAACGACGAATATCGCGCCCTGGCCAATGAAATCGAGACCTGCCGCACCGAAATCACCGCTTTGGAAGACGCGCAATTGAACTTGATGGAACAGGCCGAGGTCGTCCAACGCGAGATCGCCGCCGCCACCCGGCAGTCCGACGAAATCAAGAAGCTGGCCGATGGAAAGCTCCAGGATTTGAACGCGCTGGAAAAATCTCTGACCGCCGAGTTGGCCGAATTGGAAGCTGACCGGGAACAAATCAAGGGAGCGGTGGACCCCGGCACCTTGAACCGCTACGAGCGTTTGCTCAAGTTAAAAGGCGGCAACGTGGTGGTTGGCATCCAGCACGGTGTCTGCGGCGGTTGCCACATGCGCTTCCCGACTCAGTTGCTGGTGACGTGTCAGGCCGCCAAGGAACTCGTGACCTGCCCAAATTGCGGCCGGATTCTCTATTACTCCCCCGACATGGATCTCGCGGTGGTTGATTAGGGCGTGCCTTCACGGCGCCGCCCGTAAATTCTCATACCGCACATTCCATTTTCCATTGCTTGGAAACCCCGGCGCGGAATGGCTCGGCGCCCCATCCCAACCCGCCGCCATCATCGCCACCGCGTAAAGCAGCCCGCCATTGCCCGGCAGATAGATGGTCAACCCGGGCCGCTGATAATTGTGCCCGTTGATGGCGTAGTGGTTCTTGGGCGTGTCAAGAAAAAGAGCATCCACCGCCCGTTCCGGTTCGCCCAGCCGGGCCGCGCACATCGCCAGCATCGGATAATCCCAGCCCCACGTGTCCGGCCAGTTCCAATTGGCCCAAATCCAATCCAAAGTGCGCCGCATCGTTTCGCGGTCAATGCCCGGCCCCGGCAGCAGACCCAATGAGGCGGTCACCGCCGGATGATCCTTGACCCACTTCTTGTCGGTGTAAGTCCCTGTGGCCGTTTCGGTGAAGAGATATTTATCCTGCTCGGTCGCTGGGTCCGCCAGCTTCTTCAAAACATCGTCCCAGCGCGGCTCAGGCGGCATTCCGAGCCGCTGCCGCCAGAGTTGCGCGGTTTGAAGACCCCAGCGCCAGTAAGTCAACTCGAAAGTCGGATTGAGCGTGTTATTCTTCGGGAAAATCTCCTGCGCGCTTTGCAAGACTGGCCCGAGCACGAACCGGTTCTTCTTGTCATCCCAGACCGGATACGAAGCCATGAACTGCGCGGTTTGCATGACCATGTCCTTGAACTGATCCAGTGTCGCCTGGTCCGGTTTGGCCCGATAACACAGTTCCGCGTAAAAGATCGGATGCGGCTGTTGCCAAATCAAAAATGGGCCGACGGGCGAAGGTGAATCGTTCCCGGACGGATCGGTCATCTTCGGCCAGCGCGCCCCTTCGTAACCTTGCCGCCGGGCCGTCGCCTCCGCCTTGGGCATGATGGTTTGGTAATAGCCCAGACTTTTTACCAGCAGCGGCAGCCGATTCCAAAGCGCGAAATGGGCTTCATGCCACCAATGCATTTCCAGATGGAATTTCCCTTCCCAACTATTGTAAGTCAGCCCGGTTTCCTGCGGTGGATAGACTCCCGAGCATTGAATCGCCGTCAGGTATTGGGAAAGAACGATCCGCCGTTCGAGTTCGTTCCAGCGCGGATCTTTGCAGCCAGAAAGGTCAATGGCCCCGCCCGTGGTCCAAAACTGTTTCCAGTGGGTAATGGCCGATGCCAGCGTGTAGGTGAAATCCGGCAGCCGTTCGGTAATCGGCTTGGGCGCGAAAGCGCAAACAAACTCCAGTTCCTCGGAATCCTTTGCGCCGGTCAGGATAAAGCGATGCGGTGCCGTTTCCGCCAGATGCGCCCCCGCCGACCACCGCGCTGACACATTGTAACTCGTCTGGTCCAACGTCCGGGCGAATTCCGCGGTTTCCGGCGTGGTCAATTTCAATACCGTTTGATGCGCTTCCGGCTTGCTCCAGTCCGCCGTCAGCGTGGAACCGGTGCCATAAGGGAACTGAATTTCAATGCGCGCGCGCCCATTCTTGAGCAACGGTGAAATAACCCGCACCGCCAGGATGTCCCGTTCCGGATGGCAGACCGTGAACACTTCCACCGGCTGGCCGTCGAACAGGTAACGGCTCCTCAGCACGCCGGTCCAGAGATCCAGCGTTTGCTCGACGTCCTTTACGTCGTTGGTGGTGACGGCGCTGCCGTCGCCCTTGGTGAAAACGAAGCCGATGCGGCCCAGGTGCAACCGGTGCGGATTCTCCCGCAACCACTTCGTCTCCGGCGTCTGGCGGTTCCCCGGAACGTCATCGTACCCCACCATCCTTCCAAAAACGGAGAATTCGCTGTAATGAAATCTGTCCATGCTCCACCCGTCCGGATTGGGAAACGAGTGCCAACCCCACTGCGATAGCGTCCCGAGCGGAATGGTATTGGAAAAAGCTTCCGCAAACGTTTGCAATCCCGTGGCGTCCGCCGTGAATGCAAAATCTCCGTTCCCCACCGTAAATGGATTATCCGAATCAAACCGGTGCAATACAGGGTTATGTCGCGAAACCAGCGCCTGCCGGTCAATGGGTGCATTAGTATCCGCTGAGAAGGAAGAACTGGCGCCCCCGCAAAAGCACAGCGCGCCGACCAAAGGGAGGAGATGGCAGAGTTTCATGGGCACCACCAGTTTGCGGCGAATTCCGCCTGAATTACAAGCAGTCTAATACCCTTCGCGGACTGGCGGCAACAGCGCGCGGTTCCTCGCGCTAGCGTGCATTGGGAATTCAATTTTGAACCGGGGAATCTCGGTATTGACCTGAAAAAGCTGGTGACTAGCCGAGCGTGAATGAGACGCAAGCCGCTTCAAGGTTCAAAGCCAACCGTTGGCGCGATTGATCGTGGCGATGATCTGCCTCCTGCGCTCGGTGCTGACCGCTCCACGACGATTGAGCAGATTCACTTTTTGGATGGTGTAGAGCAGGTCGCACTTGCACAGCGTCGGCCAATCGAGGCCGTCGTTGGCGTCGAGAATGACCTCATTGGGTTCCGGCTGCCGCGTGGCTTTTCGCGAGGCGCATACCAATACTGTCACATCCGGTTTGTTGGCAACCCTGTCGGGATGGGAAACGATGACCGCTGGATGCGGCTCCGGCCAGCCGGGAGGCTGCCAACTGAAAATGTCCCAGGCTTTCATTCCGCGTCCGGGGGCGGCGAGGGCAGGCTGGCGAGATGATGTTCCAGCGCGTCAAATTCGTGGTTCGGTTGCTGGTAACAACGCCGGGACTCCGCTTTCGACAATGGCTTTAAGTTTTTTGGCGGTTCGGGGGCCAGTTGCTCGCGCAGTTTGGGCAACCCCAACTTCATGCTCTGCCGCATGATGTCCGCCATGGAGAGGCCCAAATCCTGGGACGCCCTCCGCAACTCCCCGAGCAACTCGGGCGGCACGGCCAACGGATACGTATCGGTCTTCATGGATGAATCCTACATCATCCTGTCACCCCGTCAACCGGGCGCCAGCATTGTCGCAATGCCGTCAAGTCCGGAGCCGGATTTCATTGCCACCACGCCGGCCGCCGGTTAATTGAAAGGAAATGAAAGCTGTAATTCTCGCCGCCGGCAAAGGCACCCGCATGGGCAGTCTGACGACGGAATTGCCCAAACCGATGATCCCGGTCCAGGGCACGCCCGTGCTCGAACACATTCTGACCCGCCTCATCTCCGCCGGCATCCGGGAGTTCTTCATCGTCATCGGCTTTCGCGGTGAGGTCATCGAGGAGTATTTCGGCAACGGCCAAAAGTGGAATGCCGCCATTTCCTTCGGCCGCCAGGCGGTGCAGGACGGCACCGGCAAAGCCCCGGAAGTGGCCCGCGAATTTGTCGGCCAGGACGATTTCATATTGACTTACGGCGACATCCTGGTCCCCGCGCAATCCTATCAGGACATGCTGGCGCGCTACGGGTCCGGCGATTTCTCCGGTGTCATAACCTGCACCGGCAGCGAGAACGTCACCAAAGGGGGCCTGCTTTTCTTCGACAACCAGTTCTGCCTGGAAAAGCTCGTGGAAAAACCGGGTCCGGCCCAAATTGAAGCCTTGCGCCACGAGGGCCGCCTTCGTCCCGGCGACATCGCCTGGTACAATGCCGGCATCTATATATTCAAACCGTCCCTGTTCGAATTCACCGCCAAACTGGAAAAATCCCCGCGCGGCGAATACGAACTGACCGACGCCCTCACCGCCATGGTGGCGGACGGCCAACGCCTGGCGGGCGTGGAGATTCAAGGCCGATGGGTCGATGTGCGCGATCCGGAGGTTCTCGCGACGTTGGAGCGCGGCGAACGTCTGGCCTCCCGGCAATGAACCCGGCTTCCTGCGCGCCCGGAAGAGCGCCCGGCGCCGCCGCCGCGCTCTTTTCGGCGCAAAAGAAAACGATTCTCCTTTCGTAGCCCGTCGCCGCTGCCTCCCATTGGGAATAATGATTACGATTATATTGCCTTGTCGCGCCGCTTCGCGTAATCAACAGGCATGACACTCTCATCGCTTGGAAATTGCGCGGTTGGTTTTCTCGGTCTGGTTTCGGTAAGCGGAATGGCGGCGACCGCCACTCCTCTGGCGCCGGCTCGATCATGTCTCGTTTATATCGGCACCTACACCAATGCCAACAGCAAGGGCATCTATGCCTGGCGGATGGACCTCGCTAGCGGTTCCCTGACGAGTCTCGGACTTGTCGGTGAGACTCCGAACCCTTCCTTCCTCGACGTCTCGCCGGATCACCGCTTTTTGTACGCCGCCAATGAAGTCGGTTCTTTTGAGGGCAAAAAGGTCGGGTCGGTCAGCGCATTTTCAATTGATGCCATTTCCGGCAAGCTGACGCTGCTAAACCAGCAAAGCTCCGGCGGTGCCGGCCCATGCCACGTCGCGGTGGATCATACCGGCAAGAACGTCCTGGTGGCCAACTACGATTCCGGCAACATCGAATGCCTCCCCGTCCAGCCCGATGGCCGGTTGGGTGCGCCCACCGCCTTCGTTCAGCACAGCGGCAAAGGTCCCAACGCCGCCCGTCAGGCAGGGCCGCACGCCCATTGCATGACCGAGGACCCCGCCAACCAGTTCGTTTTCGCCTGCGATCTGGGATTGGACAAACTGATGACTTATCGCTTTGACGCCAGCAAAGGCACTTTGACTGCGGCAACCCCGGCCTTTTCCGCAACCGAGCCAGGCGCCGGCCCGCGCCACCTGATCTTCAGCTCCGACGGCCACGAGGCCTACGTCATCAACGAGCTAACTTCCACCATCACCCGCTATGGCTTTGACCCGGCTTCCGGCGCCCTGACCAGTCGGCAAACCGTTCCGCTCTTGCCCGCGCAATTCACCGGCATGAACACCGCCGCCGAAATCGTCCTCCATCCCAACGGCAAGTTCCTCTACGGTTCCAATCGCGGCGACGACAGCATCGCGGAATTTGCGGTGGACGCCGCCGCCGGCGGTAATCTGACCTTTGTTGATCGCTTTCCCACTCAGGGCAAAACCCCGCGCAGTTTTGCGATCGACCCGAGTGGCAGATTTCTTTTGGCCGCCCACCAGAATTCAAACAGCGTAGTCGTCTTCAACGTGGACCCGGTCACCGGCAAACTTACGCCCGCCGGCAAAGTGCTCAATTGCGGCTCCCCCGTCTGCGTGAAATTTGTAACCACGCCCTGACCCTCCATCAACCCCGTAGCGGCGTTCGGCAGAACGCCGCCATATTCCGGATTTGAGGGACCGATTCGAGACTCTTATTTTGGCGTCGCAACGGAATTTGTATCCGTCGTCGCGGCCGCCGCCGGCCCCCGAAACGCCCGCTCCACCATATCATCCGGATCCGTCGAAACCGGCTGATCCCGCCACAACCACCGCATCATCTCCGGCAAAATCGTTCCCCCCATGCTCTGTCCGTGATTGTTCATGCCCCACGCGTAATTGACATCATACCCCTTCGCCGTCAGCGCCTTCATCAACCGCACATTCTGATAAAACCAGTCGCCGTTCGGATTCCCCGGCCGCCGGTTGTCGTTGCGCCCGTCCTGCAGGAACATGCGAATTGGCTTCTTCTCGCTCGCCGCCACCAGCTCCGGATAAATATATTCGCCCTTGAGGCTGGTGAAACTGCCCACAATTGTAATCACTTTGTGGAATTCATTTGGCCGGAACCACGCCACCGCAAACGCCGCGCACCCCCCTGAACTCGCCCCGCAAATGCCGTGCAAATCCGGATCGGGCGATATGTTGTAGTCCTTCTTCAGCGCGGGCATCAACTCGTCGCAAATGACGCGGGCGTAGATGTCAGTCGGCGGATTGTATTCTTCCGGGCGGCGCGTGCCGCGGTCGCCCCAGTCGCCCGTGACCGGGTCCGGCGGCTCCTGCTCCGACGGCAGATGCGCGGGATTGATAAAGACGCCGAGCATCACCGGGATTTCCCGCCGCCAGATGAGGTTGTCCATCACATTCTGCGCCTGGATGCTGCCCGGCTCCTTCTTAAACGCCTGGCCGTCGTTGAAGATCATGACAGGCGTAGGCTTGGCCGGGTCATACTGCGCCGGGACATACACCCAGTAAGTGTGAAAATTGCCGGGAAAAACTTGCGTGGGAAGCGTAGTCGGCCCGACGAAATGCCCCTTCGGCACGCCATCCATCGCCTTGGAATCCGGTCCCAACTTGTAAAACGCGTCGTTGTTATTAGGAGCCCCCCGCCCGCCGCCGCGCCGCCCTCCGCGAACCGCGTTGGTAGCCGTGGAATTGGTGGACGCGGCGGCATCCTGCGCCCGAACCGGGAACGCAGTCACGCCCGCGAATGCAATCAATCCAAAACAAATCAAAACACTTTTCATAGATAAAGCGAATGCCAAAGAGTGAACGCCGCATAATCAAGCATGGTGCAATCCCTTGGCAAGCGTTTTTGGCACCCCATATCCTCCCCCTTTCGGGAGGGACGAGCTCCTGCGAGCCCCCGATTCGCATCCGTCGGCGTCCCGCCGACGGAACGTTGGCAGTACAACTATTTCACCAGTTCGATGGCAACTCGTGCGTTTCGATTGAGGGCGATCACATCCCACAATTAATTTCACCCAATTATTTTTCATGCGCCCGCCCGCAATTTCTGCCATCCTCACCCCTCTGAAAACTTCGGGCACAACCAACATCCCCGAGCAGCGATACTCGACCGGCGAACTGGTGCGACGCCTCACGGCGCTCGCCTGGCGTTTCCGGTCCGACTGTCTCTGGTCGGCCGGACTCGGCGTCGCGCTGTTGCTCCTCGGCATCGCCGGCCTGCAACTGCTCGGTGTGGTCATTGACGTCATTCGCTACGCCCTGGACCCGACCTTGCCTCCGCCGAAATATCCCTTCGGCTGGAATCCTCCAACCGGCTGGACCGCCTTGCAAATCGTCGTGGCACTGGCTTCCGCCATCGTGGCCCAGGCCATCCTGCGGGCGGCGTTGACCTATTCCTACAACATGATCACCGCCCGCCTGACCCAGGGCGAAATCGTCCCGGAATTGCGCTCCCAACTTTACGCCAAATTGCAGCGCCTCAGTTTCAGCTTTTTCGACCGCCACGGCTCCAATTCCATCTTCAACCGCGTCACCGGCGACGTGCAAAACACCCGGCTCTTCGTGGACGGCGTGCTCCTGCAAGGCTTGAACATGCTGCTCACCCTGGCGGCCTACGCCTTTTTCATGTGGCGAATTCATCCCGCGCTGACCGTGGCCTGCCTGTCCGTGTCAATCCCGCTATGGGGGCTGGCCCATTATTATTCCTCGCGCCTGCGCCCCGGCTACCTGCGAAACCGCGAGTTGACCGACAACATGGTCCTCCTCTTCAGCGAAAGCGTGCGCGGCATGCAAACCGTCAAAGGTTTTGCCGCCGAACCCTACCAGGTCCGCCGTTTCGAAGCCGCCAACGACGAAGTCTCCTCCCAACAACGCCGGATTTTTTGGGACCTCTCCATCTTCACTCCCAGCACACAAATGCTCTCGCAAATGAGCCTGGTAATTCTCTTTGCCTACGGCGGCTGGCTCTACGTGCGCGGACGCATACCCTTGGGCGGCGGCTTGGTGGTTTTCGCCGGCTTGCTCCAGCAATTCACCGGGCAGGTCGCCAATATCTCCACCATCGCCAACTCCGTGCAACAAAGCCTTGCCGCCGCCCGCCGCGTCTTCGAAGTCATGGACACCCCGGTCGAAGTCCGCAACGCCCCTTCCGCCATCGTCCCCGCGCGCCTGACCGGTCGGATGGTCTTCGACCGAGTCACCTTCGGCTACGCTCCGGAATCGCCAGTCTTGACAGACGTTTCCTTCGAGACCAAACCCGGCCAGGTCGTGGGAATCTTCGGCCTGACCGGCGCCGGCAAGAGCACGCTGCTCGGCTTGGTCCCCAGATTCTACGACCCGCAATCCGGCCGCGTCCTGGCCGACGGACGCGACTTGCGCGAACTCGACCTCGACGCCTACCGCCGCCAAATCGGCCTCGTTTATCAGGAGAGCTTTCTCTTCTCGAACACCGTCGCCGCCAACATCGCCTTCGGCCATCCCGCCGCCACCATGGCAGCCATCGAACGCGCCGCCCGCATCGCCTCCGCCCACGACTTCATTCAAGCGCTGCCCCACGGCTACGAAACGGTGCTGGGCGAATCCGGGGTGGACCTGTCCGGCGGCCAGCGCCAGCGCCTGGCCCTGGCCCGCGCCTTGTTGCTCGAACCCCCGGTCCTGATCCTCGACGACCCCACCGCCTCCGTGGATGCCCGCACCGAAAACGAAATCGTCTCCGCCCTGCGCGAAGCCATGCAAGGCCGGACCACGCTCGTAGTCTCCGGCCGCCTGAGCCTGCTCCGTCGCGCCGACGTAATTCTGGTGTTGGAAAACGGCCGCCTCACCCAAACCGGCCCCCACGAAGACCTCGTCCGCCGCCCCGGTCCCTACCGCGAAACCGCGCTCCTGCAGATCATGGATTTGTAGCCTCATTAACACTATTCGCGCGGCAAGCCGGGCGAGATGAAGAATTTTGTCCACACTCTCATCCAAAGCATTGGGGAAAATAACACAAGCAAGCACGAGCAGCCTTGACCAGGCACGAAAAACCCGGGATTTTGGGCGGGGTGATCGTGGTATTCGCCGCGCCGCCAGTTGGAGAGGTTCTGCCCGCCAGCGAAACGGGAGTGGAGTTCGTTGGGAACATCCCGGTTCAGCCGGGCAATTTTACCGATGCGCGCCATAATGAGTTGCCTTTCCGTTCCATGATTGGTTATAGGTTAGAAGTGCAATGGAACATACCTTCTACACTAATGTGGCATAGTGAATATGGATTGTCCAGTAAAATGACGTGAAAAGGCACCCCTCGCGGGTGTGATCAAGAGCGGGAAGGGCGCCAGCGAGATGGCGGGCCAGGCATTTTCTGTGGAGCGCGTCTGTGTTCGGAGGAGCGGAGCGACGAAGAACCAGCCACGGCGCGCACGATGCAATCGGCGCGCTTTGCAGTTCCACGTGCCGCGACGGGTCTTCGACACCGTCGCGCTCCGCCCGAGGGCCGGTTTTCCTCACCGACTTTTAATCGCACACCGCCCGCTGCCAGGGCGCATCCTGATACCACCAACACCACCGAATTCACTTTGGTGTAGTTATCATGGAAAAACCAGCCGGATGGAGGGGACGGACGGGGCGTGGCCGGCGGGCCGGTTGGTGGTTGGTTCCGCGTTGCGCAGCCAGTTCATGTGGAAACTGGCGCTGGAGACTTGTTGGGCGCTGCCGTCGCCGAGCAGGATGTTGCCGGCACCGGCGGTGTTGCCATCCGAATGCATTTTTAATGACCAGCAGGTGGGGCCCACAATAGGAACGGCGACGTCGTTGCCCATGCCGTTGCTGGGGGAGTAGCCGTAGTCGTTGGCGGGAACCGATCCCGGGCCGAGGTTGCGATCACCGCCGAAGATTGACTGGGGGTAAACGTCGTTCGCGCTCACGCCCACGAAATAGGAGACGCTCAAGTTGCTAAAATGATTGGTGAAATCCGAGGCGGCCTGCCTCTCATCGGATGGGCAGATGACCAATTTCGGCGATTCTCCGAATTCCCTGTGCATGATCGCGTAATTGGTAAAGCAGATCGGCCCCAGATTGGTGCGGGCCAGGAGATCCTTCCATCCGCCTTTCGACTGAATCTGTTGCGGCGGGACCAAATCACCGTTGTCATTGGCCCAGAGACGGTATGCGGTGCCGATTTCCTTTTGGTTGTTTATGCAAGAAATTCGAGTGGCTTTAGCCTTGGCGCGGGCCAATCCGGGCAACAGCAGCGTAGCGAGTGTCAGCAGGACGAGCAGAACCACCACGACGACCAGCAACTCGATCCTCGTGAACGCGGATGGAAAGCGCATTGCTCTCGATGTCATAAAGCCTCCGCAGTCAAACTACGATAAGTGTCAACCGAAAGCAAGCGGATCTCCAAGGCGTTGCGGAAGTTCGGAGACAAAGACGAGCGCGGCAGCGTATTGGAGTGCGGAACGCAGTTCCGCTTTCGCCCGAAAAGCGGCGCTGCCTCGCCGCACTCCACGACGCTTCGCGAGGTCCGATGGCAGGGCGGTGCTGCGTCGCCGCCCCAATTTCGGGAGAGAGGGCTTTTCCCTGTTCCCCAAATTCAGGGCGGCGACGCAGCACCGGCCTACCAAATTCCGACTGATGACAACTCAAAAAACACACGTCGGCAACGGGGCGTGCTGGGAGGCGGACGCGAGTTCGACGTGGGTGACGCCCATTTGCCGCAGGCGGTCGCCGACGACGCGCAGCGCAATCTCCGGACGATTGCAGTCGCGGCTGAGATGGCCGAGGTAGAGGCGGGTCAATGCGCTTGACACAACCTGCTCGGCGAGGTCGGCCGCGCCGTCGTTGGAAAGATGGCCGTGGCGGCTGAGGATGCGCTGCTTGAGGCTCCAGGGACGGTGCGGGTCGTCCTGCAACATCTTCACGTCGTGGTTGGCTTCGAGGAGGAGAATATTGGCGGTGCGGATGCGCTCGGCCACCAGTTTCGTCGCGTGGCCAAGGTCGGTGACGATGCCAACATTCCCGGAAGGCGTCCGCAGCAGGAATCCGACGGGATCGGAGGCGTCGTGCGGGACGGGAAAGGTCTCGACGGTGACGTCGCCGATTTCGAAGGAAGCGCCGGTGTCAAAAATGCGGGCGTTGATTTGGATTTGCAATTGGTCTTCGATGGCTTCCTTGGTGGAGCGGTTGCAATAAACCGGGATTTCCAGCTTCGTCGCCAGCCCGACGAGTCCGGAGACGTGGTCGGAGTGTTCGTGGGTGATGAGAATGCCGTGGAGTGTCTCGGGCGCGCGGGCGATGCTGGCCAGACGGGTGCGAATCTGGCGTCCGCTGAAGCCGGCATCAATGAGCAGTCGGGTATGGGCGGTTTCGAGGTGGGCGCAGTTGCCGGCGGAACCGCTGCCCAAAATGGTGAAATGGACGGACACGTTCCGAGGATAGTGCCAAGGACGCGGGTGGGAAGACAAGAGGGATTGGAAAACGAAGTTTGGGGCTCGCCCCTCCCGAAGCGGGAGTGAAATTGATTTTGATTTGGCCTTTATACTATGGCAAAACTGGACGATGGTATAGGTGTCGCCGTCGCGGCGGCCGAAATTGGCTCGATGCAGGCCGAATGGAACCGGAGAAAGCCGGAGTTCGGGCTTGAGCTTAAATCAATTTCCGCTAAAATTGCAGAGATGTCACAAGGGCTACATTTATCGCAACGCATGTCGTTGTCGCAGGTGCTGGCGCCGCAGTTGCAGCAGTCACTGGCGCTGTTGCAGGCGCCCACGCTCGAATTAAAAGCGTTGGTCGAGCAGGAAGTGCAACAGAATCCGTGCCTCGAAGAAGTCCCCGCCGCCGAAATGGAGCAGACGGACCGGAACCGCGAGGAAGGCAACCCCGCCAACGACCCGGCGGACCTGGCCGAACCGCCGCCCGACGTCATGTTCGATCCCGCCACGGAGAAGCCCAGCAGCGCGCCGGTGGATGATTTTCAGGCGGAATTTGAGAAGCTGACGCGGCAGGATCAGGAGTGGCGCGACCATTTTTCGCAGACCAACCTGCCGATGCGCCAGGGGCCCGAAGCCGAGGAGCGCCGGCAGTTTATGTTTGATTCACTGGTGGCCAGCACTTCGCTGCAGGAAACACTGCTGGAGCAAATGCGCTTCTCCGACATGACCGAAGAGCAGCAGCGGATCGGCGAGATGATCATCGGGAACATTGATGATCGCGGTTATTTGAAAGAGAGCGTGGATGCGCTCTCTTTTTCGTCCGGCGAATCGGCGGAGAAAATCGGGGCGGTGCTCAAGACCATCCAGACTTTTGATCCGCCGGGAGTGGCGGCGCGGGACCCGCGCGAATGCCTGATGCTGCAACTCGAACGCG
>Ga0302320_10015385_pt1 | contig 15726 bp, 15 predicted proteins | sample Bog_T0_3_FD_202130 | JGI IMG/M metagenome (GOLD analysis project Ga0302320, IMG submission 202130) | Peat permafrost microbial communities from Stordalen Mire near Abisko, Sweden - Bog_T0_3 | ecosystem: Environmental > Terrestrial > Soil > Wetlands > Peat | place: Sweden: Abisko, Stordalen Mire... | reverse complement strand
CGGTGCCGCTCTTTCTGGCTGGCACCGCGCTCCATCTGTTCGCGGCGACCGCGCTGGGCATCTTCATGGCCACGCTCGCGCGCTCGATGCCGCAGTTCGGAATGCTCGCCGTGCTGATCCTGCTGCCGCTGCAAATGCTCTCCGGTACCTTCAGCCCGCGCGAGAGCATGCCGGAGTTTGTGCAACTCGTGATGTTGGCGGCACCAACCACGCACTTCGTTGCGCTCGGCCAGGCCATCCTCTTCCGCGGCGCAGGTCTCGCTGTGGTCTGGCCGCAATTCCTCACGCTGATGGTGATTGGCGCGCTGCTCTTCGCCCTCTCGTTGACCCGCTTTCGCAAAACCATCAGTGAGATGGCCTGAGCCGATCCAGATGCACTCCCTCCAATGAAGACCAATGAGAAAAATCCGACCGACCGACCTCTGGAGTACAAGCCTGATCCAAAGTCCTCGTCTGACGGAGGCTGGCATTCGTGGCCCGGCCTCTGGCAACGCAAATCCGCTGTCGTCGCTGTGCTTTCCATCGCGGCGATCCTCTTGCATCTGGTGCTTCGGTTCGGCTTCCATGCCTCTCAACAAGCCTACCAGATTCCATTGCTGGCCACGCTGGTGTTTGGCGGCCTGCCGCTACTCTATGAGTTGGTGCGGAAAGTCCTGAAACGAGAATTTGGTTCGGATTTGCTAGGCGGTATTTCCATAATTACTTCCGTGTTGCTGGGTCAATATCTGGCTGGCTCCGTCATCGTGCTGATGCTGGCGGGCGGTGAAGCGTTGGAGAGTTTCGCGTTGCGCAGTGCCTCGTCGGTGCTGAACGCCCTGGCCAAAAGACTGCCTTCGGTCGCCCACCGGAAACACGGGTCTGAAATCGAGGATGTGGAATTACAGGAAATCATGGCGGGCGATACACTGGTGATTTACCCGCACGATATTTGTCCGGTGGACGGGGTGATGATCGAAGGGCACGGCGTGATGGATGAATCGTATCTTACCGGTGAACCATTCCAGATCACCAAAACCTCCGGCTCAACGGTCATCTCCGGCGCAATCAACGGTGAATCGGCGCTGACCATTTGCGCGACCAAGATTGCCGCCGATTCGCGTTACGCCAAGATTATGGAGGTCATGCGCGAGTCCGAAGCCAGGCGCCCGCGCTTGAGGCGGTTGGGGGATCAGTTGGGCGCCATTTACACACCAGTGGCCCTCGCGGTCGCCCTGATCGCGTGGGCCATGAGCGGAGAAGCCATTCGTTTTCTCGCAGTGCTGGTCATTGCCACGCCTTGCCCGCTGTTGATTGCGATTCCGGTCGCCATCATCGGTTCGATTTCCCTTTGCGCCCGCCGGGCGATCATCGTGAAGAGCCCCGTCGCGCTGGAGCAAATCACCGAGTGTCGCACGGCGATTTTCGACAAGACGGGGACATTGACCTATGGCGAACCGAAGTTGACGGAACAACTGGTCGTCCCGCAATTTGCCCAAAAAGACGTGCTGACCCTCGTCGCGGGTCTGGAACGCTATTCCAAACATCCGCTCGCTCGCGCCATTCTCGCGGCGGCTAAAGCCGGCGAAATTGCCCTTCCACCGGCCTCCGAGGTAAGTGAGCAGCCGGGCGAAGGTTTGCGAGGTACAATTTTGGGCCATCAATTGCAGATTACCAACCGCAACCAGCTCATCGCGCAAAAATCACCGGTGCCGACCAGATTCCGCCACTCGCCGGCGGGCTTGAATGTGTCGTGGCAATTGACCGGTGCTATGCGGCGGTATTGCGCTTTCGTGATGCGCCACGGGCGGAGAGCCATTCTTTCATCAGTCACTTGGGGCCGGAACATCACTTTGCGCATGTGCTGATCGTATCCGGTGATCGTGAGTCGGAAGTGCGCTATCTCGCGGAGCAGGTCGGCATCAAAGAAATTTACGCGCAGCAAAGTCCGGAACAAAAACTCGCCCTGGTCCGCGCGGAAACCATGAACGCTAAAACGCTCTACGTCGGCGATGGCATCAATGATGCCCCGGCCATGATGGCTGCCACGGTTGGCATTGCCATCGGGCAGAACAGCGACGTGACTGCCGAAGCGGCGGGCGTCGTCATCATGGATAGCTCGCTCAAGAAAGTGGATGAATTCATGCACATCAGCCGCCGGATGCGGATCATCGCCTTGCAGAGTGCGGTGGGTGGCATGACCTTGAGCGTCATCGGCATGATCGTGGCCGCGACGGGTCATCTGAGTCCAGTGAGCGGAGCGATCACGCAGGAAGTCATTGACGTGCTGGCCGTGCTGAACGCGTTGCGTGCCGCCTTTCCGCCCAAAGTGATTTCCGACTTATGACAACGAGCCCTTTTTGAGCAAACGCTGGTGGGGTGGCAGGTAAGTCCTTTGCGATGGGGGCGGTTGCCGGAGTCTACCCTGTAATTCATGGTCGGGTTATACCCCATGTCAAACCCGCAGACCGGAGCGTAATTTGATTGGGTGTGCTCAAAACAGGTTCCAAGCCAAGACTATGAAGTGTTGAACCGTTTGAAACGATAACAAGATTATGAACATAAAAAAAGCAGTGACAGATTATCCCATCCAACCTGCGCTGGCCGATCGGTGGAGTCCTTATGGCTTCACGGATCGTGCGGTGGCGGAGGCGGACCTCTGTTGCATGTTCGAGGCGGCGCGCTGGGCGGCGTCTTCCTACAACGAACAGCCTTGGAATTATATTGTGGCGACGAAGGATAATTCCAAGGAGTTCGACCAACTTCTTTCCTGCCTCGTGGAGGCAAACCAGGCATGGGCCAAAGCCGCACCGGTGCTGGTATTGGGTGTGGTCAGCCTGCGCTTTGCCAAAAACGCCAAAGACAATCGGGCGGCCGTTCATGACTTGGGTCTGGCGTCTGGGAATCTGGTGATGGAAGCCACGACACGTGGTCTCTCGGTGCATCAGATGATCGGCATCCTGCCGGACAAGGCGCGGGAAGTCTACGAGATCCCAGAACACTTCGAGGCGTGGACCGCCATGGCCATCGGCTATAACGCCGCACCAGCCACCATGCCCGCCGCGCTGAAAGAGCGCGACATGGCGCCCCGGCAGCGCAGACACCTGAGGGATTTTGTGTTCGCCGGCCACTGGAAGGTGGCTGCACCGCTCGTCATCAAACGTGAGCCAAAACTTCCTGGGGTGAGGAGCCACTGACTTCAGCCGTGCTGGACAAGGCGCAATTGTTGATGCCTTGCGCGCCGCCTTTCCGCCCAAAGTGATTTCTGATTTATGAGCAAGAGCCAGTCATTGCCGGAAGTCAGCACGGGCGACAAGGTCGCCACGGCTCAACTTCAAGCCGCTGCGGCAGGGGGTGAGTGCCTGGTGAAAATCGGCGGCGACTGGCGGCTGAATGATCCGGTGCCGTCATGGGCTGGTGTGCTCGGCAAGCGAACTGCGGCAAATGTTCGCATCGTGCCGGACGACTTGGGCAACTGGGACACTTCACTGGTGTTATTTCTGGTGCATAGCCGGGCTTGGTGCGTGGAATCAAAATCAGATTTTCACGCGGAAGCGCTGCCCGAAAATTTGCAGACCCTGTTGGGACAAGTTCCCGTGAACGGCGCGGCCAAACCTGCAACCAAAGCCGCCGTCAAGTCGGGATGGGAACTGGCATCGCTCATCGCGACTAAGTGGGCGCTGCATGTCAAACAAATCGTTTCCTTCCTCGGCGAATGCACACTTGGCTTTATTGGGGAGGCGAAAAATCCACGCCGGTTCCGTTGGCTGGATTGCTTGGTGGAGATGCAGCAGTGTTGGGCGTCCTCACTGCCCATGGTGAGCCTGGTTAGTTTTCTGGTGGGGGTGATTCTGGCCTTTCAATCAGCGGTTCAGTTGCAGCAATTCGGTGCCGCGATTTACGTGGCGGATTTGGTTGGCCTGTCCGTGGTCCGCGAACTTGGGCCAATGATGGCAGCCTTCATCGTGGCGGGTGGCACGGGGGCGCGATTCGCCGCCCAACTCGGCAACATGAAAGTGGACGAGGAAATAGATGCCTTGGAGACGGTGGGAATTTCGTCGGTGAATTTTCTGGCGCTGCCTCGGATCCTTGCCGTGACGCTGATGATGCCCATCCTGGCGTTGTATGCCAATGTCCTCGGCATTCTCGGGGGCATGTTTGTCTCGGCAACGATGCTGAATATACCGGTTTCAGCCTACTGGATCGAAACCCAGAATCGTGTGGGTGTCCCAGATGTTACCAACGGGCTGCTCAAGTGCCTCTTCTTTGGCCTGGCCGTGGGTCTGGCTGGATGTTTGCGCGGGATGAAGTGCGAGCGGAGCGCTGCTGGCGTCGGCACCGCGACGTCGTCGGCCGTGGTCACTGGCATCCTGCTGATCGTCCTGGCCGATGCCGTATTCGCGGTGATTTTCAATGTGCTGGGCATTTAGCCAAATGAAAAACGACCCCACAGCACCCGTGATTGAAGTGAAGAGCCTGACCTGCGGCTACGGCGAAACCGTGGTGTTGCAGAATTTGTCTTTTGCGGTTCACGCGCGTGAAGTGCTTTTTGTCATCGGCGGAAGCGGCTGTGGCAAGAGCACTTTGCTGCGCTGCTTGATCGGATTACTGAAACCCTTTCACGGAGACATTGCCTATTTCGGCAAGAGTTTCACGGCGGCGGATACCGGGCAACGGCGGGACATTTTGAAAACTTTCGGCGTGCTCTACCAAAATAACGCTTTGTGGAGTTCCATGACGCTCGCGGAAAATATTTCCCTGCCGCTGGAGGAACACACGTCGCTCTCCCGCGCAGATCGGGCGGAAATTGTTGCCCTGAAACTCACGGAGGTGGGTTTGGCTGGATCGGAAGACCTTTATCCGTCGGAGTTGAGCGGTGGCATGCAGAAACGCGCAGCCCTGGCCCGAGCGCTGGCGTTGGACCCTGCGATTGTGTTTTTCGATGAGCCTTCGGAGGGCTTGGATCCCATCATTTCGCGGGAAATGGATCAACTGATCCTGCAAGTGCGCGAAAATTTCGGGACGACCATGATTATCGTGTCCCACCAACTCTCCAGCATTTTCCGTTTGGCCGACCGCGTAATTATGCTCAACCCCGAAACCAAAGGAATTATTGCCGAAGGCGTTCCCGCCGAACTGGCTGCCACGAACACAGACCCGCGCGTCCGGGACTTTCTATGCCAGGGCAAAGATTTGCCCAAACGGCCGAACGAGAATTCCACCGAAGGAAGCAACCTCATTACAAAATGAAAACCAAACTCAGTCCAACCCTGGCCGGCACATTTGTGATCGGTGCCTTGGTGCTCACGGTCGCCGCGCTGCTGACACTGCGGTCATTCAATGTCTTCTCGCGGCCGGGACATTTCGTGGCCTACTTCAATGAGTCCGTACAGGGACTGGACGCGGGCAGCGCGGTGAAGCTGCGTGGGGTTCCGTTGGGCCGGGTGAAGAGCATCCGGGTTCACTATGACGAGAATACCCGGCAATCACAGGTCGTGGTCGTCGCCGAACTGAACCAGAATATGGTCGCCGATGATGCGGGGCACATGATCAAGCTCACGGATCCCGCCACTCTGCAGCGGCTGATTGATCAAGGGTTGCGCGCCCAGATTGATCTGGTCGGCATCACCGGCCTGCAATTCGTGGAACTGGATTTTTTCGATCCGCAACAGTTCCCCGCAACGCACGCTTTGAGCGATGCCGAATATCCGGTGGTGCCGACGTTGCGCTCCGGCATGTCCGAACTGGTCGAGAATCTTTCGAAGATTGCAGGCAATTTGAACAAAGTTGATTTTGCCGGGCTGTCCCAGGCGCTTAAATCATTGCTGGCCACCGTGAATCAGCAAGCCGGTGGCCTGGACCTCAAGAAAATGGTGGCTACGGTGACGGCTGCGGCCTCATCCATTGATGCGTTGGCAGGTTCAGCCGATGCCAAGGTGGCGTTTGCGAACCTAAACAAAACCGCGACCGAGCTACAGGGATTGGTCCTCAAACTCAACACCCAAGTGGAGCCGGTCAGTGCTGAACTCGTGCGGTCACTTCATTCCTTCCATGACGCGGCGCAGAGCGTCCAAAATCTGCTCGGTCCCCAAAGCGGTGTAGGCGACGAAGCCAGCAAGACCCTTCGACAGTTGACGCAGACGGCCGAATCACTGCAAGCACTGGCCGATTTTCTGGAACGTAACCCGAATGCGCTGATCACCGGGAAAAAACTGCCCGACAAGAAACCATAATATGCAACTTACGCCACCAACCCATTCCCAAACATTTGCCATTCCACGTCGCGCGTTCACGCTTCTGCTGGGCATTATCACCACTTGCGCTTTGAGCGGTTGTGCCTTCCTGCAGCCGCACGCCGATCCGACAAAATTCTATGTGCTGACGATGCCGGGTACGTCGGCGCAACCCGCCACTGCCGGCGGGTTCGCACGTTGGAAGATTGGGCTGAGGCCAATTGAGATCCCCGCGTATTTGCATGGCAAATTAATGGTTGTTCGGACGGGCACCAATGAAATCCATTTTGCCGAGTTTGACCGTTGGGCTGAACCGCTTGACGAGGGTATTAGCCGCATGATGAAAGAAAGTCTTGGCTCCGCCCGCAATGTGGAAAGCGTTGCCTTGAATTCACATGGCGAGGATCCACTGGATTATGAAGTGAGGCTTCGAGTGCTGGCTTGCGAGGGCGTGCGCGGAGAAAATGGGAGTGGTTACATTCGATTTTCCATGACGTGGGAAACGCAGTCGGTTGGAACCAATTCGACATTAATTAAATCCGGAACTTTTGTTGCGAATCCGGGGGTTTGGGACGGAAAGGATTACGGAAAGCTGGCGTTGGGACTCAGCGACGTCATCGCCAGAGCGGGCAAAATGCTCGCGGCGGACTTGCCGATGCAAACTTTGTCTCCTGACAAATCAAGCAGGGAGGCAACCAAACCATGAACATCATCATGGGTAAAACACCCCATGTCACCCTCCCGCGCCGCCGCCTATCATTGCGTTCATGAGCTATCAAAGTGTCAATCCCGCCAACGGCAAAGTCTTGAAGAAATTCAAGGAAATCACCAATAAGCAATTGGAGACGTCGCTTAAAACTGCCGCCGCCTGTTTTGACACCTGGCGGTTCAAGTCGTTCACCGAGCGTGCGGTTATCGTTTCCAAAGCCGCGGCGATTCTGCGGGCGCGCGTGGATGATTTCGCCAAGCCGGTGACGCTGGAAATGGGCAAGCTCCTCGCCGAGTCACGCGGGGAAGTGGAGTTGAGCGCGGACATCCTCGACTACTATGCCAAGAACGCCGAGAGCTTCCTCGCGCCACAGACTCTCAAGCCGAACTCGGGCGAGGCCGTGATTGAAAACACACCGTTCGGCGTGCTCTTCGGCGTCCAGCCTTGGAATTTTCCCTATTACCAACTTGCGCGTTTTGCCGCGCCGAATTTGATGGCGGGCAATGTCGTCATGGTCAAACACGCCGGCTGTGTGCCGCAATGCGCCCTCGCCTTTGAGAAACTTTGGCTGGAAGCGGGTGCGCCGGCCGGTGCCTACACCAACCTGTTCATTTCTTATGAGCAGGTGAACCGCGTGATTGACGATTCCCGGATCGAAGGGGTGGCGTTGACCGGCAGTGTGGATGCTGGGAAAAGCGTCGCCGCGCGCGCCGGACAAAATCTTAAAAAAACCACGATGGAACTGGGCGGCAGCGATGCTTTCATCGTGTTGGAGGATGCCGACTTGGAGAAGACGGTTACGTGGGCGGTCTGGGCGAAGATGAACAACATGGGCCAATGTTGCGTCGCGGGGAAGCGTTTCATCGTCGTCGAATCATTGGCCGACAAGTTTCTCGAAAAATTCAAGACCGCGCTCGCATCCTTCAAGCCGGGCGACCCGATGGATTGGGGGACGACCCTCGGCCCGCTGTCCACCGAAGCGGCTCTGGTGCAACTGCTCGGTCAAATCAAACGGGCTGTCGCCAAAGGTGCCAAGCTCGTGATGGGCGGCAAACGGATTGATTGCCCTGGATCATTCATGGAGACGACAATTTTGACGAACATCAAGCCGGGCAATCCCGCCTATTACGAAGAATTTTTTGGACCGGTCGCACTGTTCTTCCGCGTCAAGGACGAGGATGAGGCCGTGGCGCTCGCGAATGACTCCGAGTTCGGCCTAGGTGGATCCGTGTTCACGGCGGATATCGCGCGCGGCAAACGGGTGGCGAGTCGCATTGATACCGGCATGGTCTTCATCAATCACCCGACTTGGACGGCGTGCGATTTGCCGTTCGGCGGCATCAAGAATTCCGGCTATGGACGCGAGCTTTCAAGTTTGGGCATCCAGGAGTTTGTGAACAAAAAACTGGTGCGTGTGAGTTCCATTGACGCGCCCGCGTGAGCTCAATTCCCCATCCCGGTTCGCCGAACCGCCTGCTGGGCCGATTTAACCTCTAAACACACTCCCCGCGAAATTATGGAACTCAATCTTGCCAATGCTGACCGGCCGCAAATTTACAGCTTGCTGTGCGGCCTGATCGCGCCCCGGCCCATTGCGTGGATTACGAGCATGAATACGGCCAGGCAACTCGATGCCGCGCCGTTCAGCGCTTTCAATTATGTGGGCATGGACCCGCCAATCGTGGCCATCGGCATCGCCAACAAACCCGGGCCGGACACGATTGCAAAACAGACTGCTCAAAATATTCGCAGCACTGGCGAGTTTGTCGTCAATGTCGTGAATGAGGCGGTCGCGGAATTTATGAATTTCACGGCGATTGATTTTCCGCCGGAGATCAAGGCGTTGGAAATTGCCGCCTCGAAAACGGAGCCGTCGCTGATTGTGAAGGTTCCCCGTATCGCTGCCGCGCCCGCGAGCTTGGAGTGCCGAGAAGTCATGACCCTGGAAATCGGTCGAAACCGGATTATTTTGGGTCAAGTCGTGGCGATTCATGTAAAGGATGAGTTCATTGACCAGACCGGCCACTACATCCGCGCCGAGGAACTTCATGCCATTGGGCGGATGAATGGTTTGGGCGCATACGTGAAAACGAGAGATGCGTTTCTCCAGATTCCGAGAGTGACCTATGAGGATTGGCAGCAGAAGCCCAAACAGCAATAGCAGATCCAGAAGGTGCGAGTTCACCATTCAAGTAAAATGTGAGTTCAATCAACCAACAAACGAAATCCAACCAAAATGAAAACCAACATGAAACATGCCCTAATCGTCCCTGTCATCACCGCCCTTGCGCTTGCCTCGCTGATGTCCGCCAAGGCGGCCGTTGAAACCTATAACATTGACCCGGTGCATACCTGGGTCGGATTCTCCATCGCCCATTTTTTCACCAAAGTGCCCGGTTATTTCAGCAAGGTGAAAGGAACCATCGTGGTGGATCGCGACCATCTCGAAAACAGCACGGTCGAAGCCGTCATTGAAGTGGCCAGCATTACCACGAATACGAAGATGCGTGACGATGATTTGCGCTCCACCAATTTCTTCGCCGCTGCCCAATTTCCGTCCATGACCTTCAAGAGCGAGTCATGGAAAAGCACTGGCGATAATACCTACGCCGTCACGGGCATGCTCACGATGAAGAACGTCGCGAAGGAAGTCGTGCTCAAGGTCACGTCCCTGGGCTTCGGTCCGGGTATGAAGGGGGCCGCAATTTCCGGCTGGGAAGCCACACTCACGCTGGACCGGCGTGATTTCGACATCGCCGCCGACCAAGGCTTGATCGGCAACAACGTGGATGTCCTCATCAATGTTGAAGCTGATCTGACAGCACCATGAAACTTGGGGGCGCCTGATCGAACAACCGGTGCAAAGATGAATCTTCAAACCGCATTGCTCGATGGCCGACAGATGGGTGAAGCCGATCGCATGACGGTGGCCGCCGGCACTCCGACCATTGAGCTGATGGAGCATGCGGGCTGGGCGGTGAAGAGCCAGATAGAACAGCGTTGGTCTCGATGTTCAGTGGTCGTGCTGTGCGGACCGGGCAACAATGGTGGCGATGGTTTTGTCGTGGCGCGGTTGCTGGCCGCGGCCGGGTGGCTGGTCCGCGTCGCATTACTCGGTCCGCGCGATCATCTGGCCGGCGCAGCGCGCCATCACTCGGAATTGTGGCGCGGGGATGTCGAACCGCTGACGCCCGCTGCGCTCGACCGTGTGGATTTGGTGGTGGATGCCATCTTCGGTGCAGGACTCAGCCGCCCGCTCGAAGGGGCGGTGGCGGAAACATTGGCTGCCGCCGCCAGCAAGAGACTGCCGATTGTCGCCATCGATGTTCCGAGCGGATTGATGGGGGATACGGGCGAAGCCTTGGGCGCGGTGGCTGCGGCACTGACCGTCACCTTCTTTCGCAAGAAACCGGGCCATTTGCTTTTGCCCGGCCAATTGCTGTGTGGCGAGGTTGTCGTCGCTGACATCGGGACGCCGGCTTCCGTGCTGGAACAAATTGTCCCGGACACTTTCGAGAACGATCCTGAACTTTGGCTGGCGGACCTGCCGCGACCACATGCTGCGGGAAACAAATATACTCGCGGCCATGCATTGATTTCTGGAGGTTATCCGATCACTGGTGCCGCCCGGATGGCGGCCCGCGCGGCCGCCCGCGCCGGTGCTGGACTGACAACGATTGCGGTGCCGGAGATCGCTTTTCCCATCTATGCCCCCGCACTCACCAGCATCATGGTCAGCCCCATCGTGGCACCGGAAGATTTTGACCAATTGCTCGCTGATCATCGCTTCTCGGCCTTGCTAATTGGACCTGGTGCGGGAGTAAACGAGCAGACTCGCACGCGGGCGCTCGCCATGCTGGCAACTGGCCGGCCTACGGTGCTGGACGCAGATGCGCTCACGGTGTTCCAGAACGACCCCCCTTCGCTTGACCGGGCGATCAAGGGGCCTTGCGTTCTGACGCCTCATGATGGCGAGTTTCGCCGCCTGTTCGACCCGAGCGGCAACAAATTAACCCGCACGCGCATCGCCGCCCGTCGCAGCGGAGCCATTATTATCCTCAAAGGCAGCGACACAGTGATCACGGCTCCGGATAGCCGCTCGGTTATCAACAGCAACGCGCCACCCACCTTGGCCACCGCAGGCTCGGGCGACGTGTTGAGCGGAATCTTGCTTGGGCTCCTGGCGCAAGGCATGGAGCCGTTCCTCGCCGCATCCGCTGCAGTATGGCTGCATGGTGCTGCGGCCAGCGAATTCGGCCCCGGCCTGATTGCCGAAGATCTGCCGGATTTGCTGCCAAACGTTTTTCGTGGTCTTTATGGAAAAAGCTAAGACAACCATCGCCGGACAGAGGCGCGTTCGCATGAAACCGACCGCGATTCACCAGCGATACTGGAGGACATCATGCGCGCGATGATCCTGAATAAAATCGGGGCTGCGCTGGAATGGACGGAACTCGCCGATCCGGAACCTGGGCCGGATGAGATTCGGGTAAAGGTTTCTGCCTGCGGCGTCTGCCGGACAGACCTGCATGTCGTGGACGGCGAACTGCCAGATCCGAAAGTGCCGATCATCCCGGGCCATGAAATTGTCGGCCGGATTGATTCCATCGGGGCACGGGTCAAGGGATTTGATATTGGGGAGCGAGTCGGAATTCCGTGGCTTGGCCACACTTGCGGTGTCTGTCCCTATTGCATCGGCGGACAGGAAAATCTTTGCGACCACCCCCTCTTCACCGGATACACCCGAAATGGCGGCTTTGCGACGGCGACGGTTGCCGATGCGCGCTTTGCGTTTCCCCTCGGCGAGACCGGCGACGACGTGGCACTGGCCCCGTTGCTCTGCGCCGGCTTGATCGGGTGGCGTTCGCTGGTCATCGCTGGGCAAGGCAAGAAGCTTGGCCTCTACGGGTTTGGCGCTGCCGCCCATATCCTGGCGCAGGTGGCGAAGTGGCAGGGGCGATCGGTGTATGGTTTCACGCGACCGGGAGACCTTGCCACTCAGGGTTTCGCCCGGCAACTCGGCGCAATTTGGGCGGGCGGGTCAGATGAAATGCCGCCGGAACCGTTGGATGCTGCAATAATTTTTGCCACCGTCGGGGATCTCGTGCCTTTGGCATTGAAGGCGGTTCGCAAGGGCGGCCGCGTCGTGTGTGCGGGCATCCACATGAGCGACATTCCACGCTTCCCCTACCGGCTGCTTTGGGGGGAGCGACAACTGGTGTCGGTGGCGAATTTGACGCGGCAGGACGGGATTGATTTTTTGCGTCTGGTGCCAGAAATTGGCATTGTCACCAAGACCACAGCGTATCCTCTCAACCAAGCCAACCAGGCGCTCGCCGATCTTCGCGCCAGTCGGTTCGAAGGAGCGGCAGTGCTTGTGCCTTGAGCGTGGCAATCATTGGCACTTTGTCTCCTGTTCGGGTTTCACCCCATAGCCCCCGCAAGGTTTTCAGGTGATGCTCTTGGACATGGACCATAAAACATGGCTTGTCGAAGCGGAGTTCGCGGCCTGCCTGGTGGCGGTGGCGATTGTCGCCTTCACTTTAATGGTGGGTCATACGATGTGGAGAAGCATGGCTCGCAGCTGAATAAATGAACTTTCCCGCCAAATTGGCGGACAACAAGAACAAAACAACAAACTCACATGAACACACTCGAAATCAAAGGCGACTGGAACATCACCAAGGGCAAGCTGAAACAGAAATGGGCCAAGCTCACGGATAATGATCTTCGTTACACCGAAGGCCAGCAGGAAGAACTGGTTGGCCGAATTCAAAAGGTCACCGGCGAAACGCGGGAAGTGGTCGCCGACGCGATCAAGGAGTGCAACTGCGCTTGCGGCTGCAAATAAGCGGACAACTTCAACCAGCAAAGGCACGAACACCTAAAGCTCATGATATGAAAGATCCAGTCTATAAAATCATCGAACTCACCGGCACGTCCAGCACTTCCATCGAGGACGCGGTGAATAACGCCATTAAACGCGCGCACAAAACCATCAAGAACCTGCGGTGGTTCCAAGTAATGGAAACGCGCGGCAATATCAAAGAGGAAAAGATCCATCACTGGCAGGTGGCCATCAAAGTCGGATTTGAAGTGAATGATTGAACCGTCGGAAACGCGCTAGCCCGGATATTTCATAGTTGCTTTGGCGGACGCGGGCAAAACCGGCGTACCGCAGGTTTCCAAACCTGCGGTATCGCCGATTTCCAAATCGGCAGACCGTCCAAAATGCGAGGCGCTCGCGGGTTTGGAAACCCGCGATACAGCAGACTTGGAAGTCTGCGGTATGGGGTTGGCTATGAAATATCTGGGCTAAGGGCGCGCGTCCAGACGGTCGCGGATGGTTTGCGCCAGTTTTTGCGCCGGGAACGGTTTGGTGAGAAAGCTGACATCTTCCGCCAAGGGAAAATTCTTGCCGACAACTTCCGCGCTGTAGCCGCTCATGTAGATCACTTTCAGTTTTGGATTTTCTTGGAGGAGACGTTGCGCCAGGGCCGTTCCAGACATGCCGTCCGGCATCACCAGATCGGTCAGCAGCAAACTGATTTCATCCCGGCTTTGCTGCCAGACTTCCAATGCTTTGACACCGGTGGGCGCTTCAAGAATGCGATAGCCAAGCTGCGACAGGGCTTTGCGCACGGCAACGCGCAAGGCCGGGTCGTCTTCTGCCAGCAAAATAGTTTCGTGGCCGCCGCGCAGGTCCGCCAGCGCCGGCGGCGCGGATTTTAGCAGGACGTTCGCGGCCAGTCGCGGCAGATAGATGCGGAAGGTCGTCCCTTGACCGATTTCGCTATAGACGTTGATCCAGCCTTGATGTTGCTGGACGATGCCGAAGACGGTCGCCAGCCCCAGGCCGGTGCCTTTGCCGACGGGTTTGGTGGTGAAGAACGGTTCAAAAATCTGCGGTAGAATTTCCGGTGCAATGCCGCTGCCGTTGTCGCTCACACTCAAGCACACAAACGAACCGGCCCGCGCCTGGATGGTTTGCGCCACGGCCAGTTCATCGAGTTCCACGCCGGACGTTTCGATGGCCAAACGACCGCCGCCGGGCATGGCGTCGCGGGCGTTCACGCAGAGATTCATCAACACTTGATCCAACATTCCCGCGTCGGCAAGGAGGAACAGCGGTTGCGCCGCCAGTTTGAGTTGCATCTCGATGGTTTCACCCAGCATCCGCTTCAGCATTTTGGCCGTGGTGGCGACGGTTTCATTCAAATCCAGATCGGCGGGCTGAAACACTTCGCGGCGGCTGAATAAAAGCAATTGACGGGTCAGGGCGACGCCGCGTTGAACACTGGCGACGATATCGCTCACGGACTCCAACTGGCAGGTGGAAAGTCCGCCTTCATATTTCAGCAAATCAGCCTGCATTTGGAAGGTCGACAGAATGTTGTTGAAATCATGCGCCACACCGCCGGCCAACTGGCCGATGGCTTCCATTTTTTGCGCCTGACGAAATTGTTCTTGGAGCTGCACTTCGTGCGTCACGTCGCGCTTGACGGCCACATAGTTGATGATCGTCCCGGCGGCATTCACCAGAGGCGAGATGTTGGCTTCCTCTTCGTAATGCTTGCCATCCTTGCGCCGGTTGATGAGATGACCACTCCAGGTTGCTCCGCACCGAAGGGTTTCCCACATCCGGGCGTAGAACTCCGCATCATGTTTGCCGCTCTTGAGCACGCGGGGATTCTGGCCGAGCGCCTCGGCGCGGGTGTAGCCGGAGGTTTTCTCAAACGCCGGGTTGGCATAGAGGATCGTGCCCTCGGTATCGGTGATCACGACGGACTCGGCGGCCTGCTCCACGGCCATGGCGAGCCGGGCGAGGGATGCCTCCACGCGCTTGCGCTCGGTGATGTCGCGAACCGATGCCAATAGGTAATCACGTTCCAACTTGACGTAACGGATGCTGGCCTCAATGGGAAAGGTCGAGCCATCTTTTCTTTTTTGCTGGCCTTCGAGATTGATGAAGCCAGCGTGGCGGATTTCTTCAACATGTTTGCCCCAGTTTGAAAAATCCACCGCCACATTTCCCAGATCCGCCACGCGCATGGAAAGCAACTCTTCGCGGGTGTAGCCCAACCGCTGGCAAGTGGTTTCATTGACGTCAAGCAAGCGCCCCGTTTCCGGATCAACCACCTCAACGCCGTCGCTGGAATGGTCTATCAATTCCCGGAACAGGCGCAATGCTTCCTCCCCCCGCTTGCGCTCGGTGATGTTCTGGTGCGCCACGACCACCCGCACCGGGCCGTCACCGGAAAAGCGTGTGACCCGGCAAGAGAACCAGCGTTCCGCCGTGGGCGAATGGCAGGGATATTCATGAAACCATGTCTTCGTCTCGTTAGCCATGACTTCGCGGATTCCCTTCGCAGCCTGGGATGCGAAGGGGTCGCCCTTGGCGGCTTCATCGCAAACCGTCAGATAATTTGCCCCCTCGCAGACCGCCTTCCAGTCGTTCGCGTTCGCCAGCGCGAACTCGCGCCACGCTTGGTTGGTGGCAAGTATGTTCCCCTTTCCATCCAGCACCGCCACATGTGCGCCCAGCGCGTCCAACGTGGCGTGGTTGAACCGCTCGCTCTCGTGCAGCGCCGCTTGCGCCTCCTTGCGCGCGGTGATGTCCAAATACGTTCCGAGCACGCCGATGATCTCGCCCTTGCCATCGCGCAGTGGCAGCTTGCTCGAAAGCAGCGTGATGGTTTTCCCGGCGGGAGTCGTCTGGGATTCTTCAATGAGCAACTTCGGTCGCCCGCTCTCAATTACTTGGCGGTCATCGCGGCGATACGCTTCCGCCTGCTTCCGCCATACCAT
>Ga0302320_10015383_pt1 | contig 15728 bp, 19 predicted proteins | sample Bog_T0_3_FD_202130 | JGI IMG/M metagenome (GOLD analysis project Ga0302320, IMG submission 202130) | Peat permafrost microbial communities from Stordalen Mire near Abisko, Sweden - Bog_T0_3 | ecosystem: Environmental > Terrestrial > Soil > Wetlands > Peat | place: Sweden: Abisko, Stordalen Mire... | reverse complement strand
AATAAGTCGACGATTGCCCCATACACATAAATCGTGCTATCCTTACACATCAGGAGGCGCGGCTCATGCGGACCAATATCGACATTGACGACAAGTTGATGAAGCAGGTGATGACAGCCACAGGCACTTCTACCAAGAAGGCTGCCGTGGAGGCCAGCATGCGCCTGGCTGTTCGAGACAATGAGCGGCAGGGTCTCAAGGACTTGTTTGGAAAAGTGGTATGGCGTGGACACGATGACGATTGGTTTGCCTCCGATGAAGAGATACTCCGGTTGCGCCGGCTGGCCAGGAGCCGGGGCACGCCGTCAAAGCGCCCACTGAAAAACGGTGTGACCGGCAGCGCCCAAGACGGGCAGCGATGAATCATGGTCATCGTCGATACTTCCGTCCTAGTTGACTTCCTTGGCGGCTTCTCCACACCTCAAACGGATTGGCTCGGGCAACAGGGCAGCTATCGGAACGTTGCAATCACGAGCCTGGTGCTGACCGAGGTCCTTCAGGGTGTCCGCGAGGACAACCGGCTTGACGCAGTTTTCAGGGTCTTGAGCCGGTTTGCAATCTTCGAAACCGGAAGCCGCGAACTGGCCGTCCAGTCAGCCCTCAACTATCGCACTCTGCGCGGGCTCGGCGTGACCATCCGCAGCACGATCGATTGCCTGATTGCAACCTTCTGCATAGAAGAAGGGCACACGCTGTTGCACCGGGACAGCGACTTCGACCATTTTGAGGAGTACCTCGGATTGCTCGTTGTCTTTTCCAAGAACCGTATCAGAGATTGAATGATCGACAACGATATCCCCATGCTGATCGACTCGCACGCTCACCTGGACAACGATCGCTATGCGGAGGATCGCGCGGCGATGCTGGCACGCGCGTTTGAAGCTGGCGTGGGCACGGTGCTGGCGATCGGCATTGGCGAGCAGGCGGCGGGCATGCATCGGGCTCTCGATGTTTGCCGAGAGTTTAATGGGCGGGCGGGGATGCCAAAACTCTACTCCAGCGTCGGCATTTACCCGCACAACACGCACGAGGCGGATCAGGCGATTCTGGACCAACTGGACAGCCTTCTGGGTGAGCCGGAAGTGATTGCCTGCGGGGAGATCGGGCTGGACTACTACCACGAGGGCGCGCCGCACCCGGTGCAACGCGTGGGGCTGATCCAACAACTGGAGATTGCGGCGGCACGCAAGAAACCGATCCTGATCCATTGCCGGCCTACGCGGGACGGAGCCAACGGCGTGATGGATGCCTGGGACGATCTTTTTGAAGTCCTGGATGCGCACTGGCGACCGACGGGCCTGGGTGGCGTGATGCATTGCTTCGGGGCGGGATGGGAGCAGGCGCGGCGGTCGATGGAGCTGGGGTTTCTGATCTCGTTTGCGGGAAACCTGACCTATCCCAAGGCACAGCCGCTGCGCGACGTAGCCGCTAGACTGCCTCTGGACTCGGTTCTGGTGGAGACGGATGCGCCTTGGCTCGCGCCGGTTCCGGACAGGGGCAAGCGCAATGAGCCAGCCTTTGTTGTGCGGACCGCACAGACCCTGGCAGGGCTGAAGGGCGTCACCGGGGAAGAAATTGCTCAGGCAACCACGAAAAACTTCAACCGGCTGTTTGGTCTCGGCGCCGACGTGGGAAACTGATAGAGGCACTGCGTGCACCAGGCATTGCATGCAGCAGCCGTTCAAAGCGTGAGGGTAGAGAGAAAATGGCTCAGGAAAATTCGTTTGACATCGCAAGCAAGGTGGATATTCAAGAGGTCCGCAACGCCATCGACCAGGCGCTGAAAGAGATCCGGCAGCGCTTCGACCTGAAGGACTCTCACTCGAACATCACGCTGGAAGGTATGGACGCGATTCAACTGTCGTCGGCTGGCGAGTACAAGCTCGAAGCAGTGAAGGAGATTCTGGGCCAGAAGCTGGTGAAGCGCGGCGTCTCGCTGAAGAACCTGACCTACGAAAAGCTGGAGCAGGGCGCGGGCCAGAGCGTGCGGCAGAAGATTAAACTGCAACAGGGCATTCCGATCGAAAAGGCCAAGGAGATTGTGCGCCTGGTGAAGGACTCGAAGAAGAAGGCGCAGGCTTCGATTCAAGGGGATACGGTTAGAATTTCGAGTAAAGATCGCGATGAACTGCAACAAATTATTGCGCTGCTGAGGGGCAAGGACCTGGGCGTGGAGTTGCAATTTACCAACTACCGCACCAACTGAGGACCTGCGTTGGGCGGCCCTTCTTGTGCCGACAAGCCAGAAACAGCGTCCGCACTGTACGATAAAGCACAGGAACCGGAGACCTTTGAGCACACTGGCGATAGCGACGGCGAGAGAAGTGTTCGATCTACTGCGAGACGATCTCGTGGCCATCGAGCAGGAGTTGGGCCGTGACTCAGCCTCCGGCGTCAGCACGATCACGGAGATTGCCGAGTATCTGCGCGGGGGCGGCGGGAAGCGGATCCGGCCTTCGCTGCTGCTGCTCTCGGCACATGCGCTTGGCTACTCGGGCCTGGGCGCGGTGCGTCTCGGCGCAGTGGTCGAGATGGTGCACACGGCAACGCTGGTGCACGACGACATTATTGACGGCGCGGACACGCGGCGCGGACGGCCCTCCGCCAACACCACCTGGGGCAACGAGAAGTGCGTGCTGGCCGGCGACTGGCTGTACATGCAGGCCTTCAAAGTCGCGCTCGACGAGAAGAATCTGCGCGTTCTGGACCTGCTGATTGGCCTGACGCAGCAGATGGTCGAGGGCGAACTCTTGCAGATTCAGCGGCTGGGCAAAGCTGTCTCCGAGGCCGAGTACTACGATTTGATTTTTCGCAAAACCGCCTGCCTGTTTGCCGTCTCGATGCGGCTCGGCGCGGTGCTTGCGGGGGCGACGGAGGCTGAGGAGACGAGCCTGGCCACCTATGGGCGGTCTGTTGGTCTCGCGTTCCAGATCGTCGATGACGTGCTCGACCTGACGGCTACCGAAGAAGTTCTCGGCAAGCCGGTGGCCAGCGATCTGCGCGAGGGCAAGGCTACGCTGGCGGTGATTCACTCGTTCGATCACGGGCGGGCGACGGATCGGCAAACCATTCAGCGCGTGCTGGACGACCGCAGCTTTGAGAACGTGAGCCGGCAGCAGATCCAGGAGATTCTGGCGAAGAACGGCTCGGTGGAATACGCGATGGGCGTGGCCGACCGCTATGCGGAGCAGAGCCGGCAGGCTTTGGCCCATTTGCCCGACTCCGACTTCAAGCGCGCCCTGCTTTGGGTGCCCGATTTCGTTGTAGCGCGAGACAAATAATGGCTCCTCAGAAGACGATTATTACGAGGAGGCCTTCGAAGCAGCATGTGTGGGCGAAGGTCGATCGCTATTTCGGCGATCTACTGGCCCCGGCTGCGAGCGGCGACAAGCTGGAGGCGGCAATTGCGGCAAATCGCAAGGCGGGGCTGCCGGCGATCGATGTATCGCGACTTCAGGGCAAGTTTCTTGAGATGCTGGTGCGCATGACGGGCGCGCGGCGCGTTCTGGAGATTGGAACGCTGGGCGGGTATAGCACCATCTGGATGGCGCAGGTGCTGCCGGAAGGCGGGCAGATTGTGACACTGGAGTTCAGCCGGCTTCATGCCAAAGTTGCACGCAGGAATTTGAAGAATGCCGGGGTTCTGGATCGCGTCGATCTGCGCGTGGGGCGCGCTGTTGAGAGCCTTTCCGTTCTTGCAGCGGAGGGCGCGGGGCCGTTCGATTTGATCTTTATCGACGCGGACAAGCCGAGCAATCCGGAGTACCTGCAATGGGCGCTGAAGCTGTCGCGTGTAGGAACGGTGATTGTGACCGACAACGTGGTGCGTGAAGGCCGGGTTGCGGATGCGAAGAGCAAGGACCCCGATGTGCAGGGAGTGCGGCGAATGACGGAGCTGATGGCTGCCGAGCCGCGGCTGCGCGCGACAGTCTTGCAGACGGTGGGCGCGAAGGGATATGACGGGTTTGCGCTGGCTGTCGTGGTGGGCTGATGGGCTGATTTTTCCGTGACTATGTCGCCTTATAAGTAGACGAATTCCGGATTTGTAATTTTGGGAAAATGAACGGTTTTCTGACTTTCGAAATTGGCCGTCCTACAGGACGGCCAATTTTGCGAAATGGTCGACCTGTGGGACGGCCAAATCGACGAATGGTCCTAAAAAACGACGCAGTGGACCATTTTTGAAGGGGTTCAAACGCCTTCTCAAGGGGCAAATTGGGGCCGGAGGGGGTGTTGTGGGGACTGAATTACCATTTCCAATGCCATTTTGCCATGTCCAATGCCATTTCATTCGCTGAATTTTCGCTCCGTGACGGGTGAGCCGAATGGCGTTCGGGATCGCTCGACGGAGTCTGCATGGCTAGACGGGTTCCAGAATTCACGGGCGGTTCCGGCCCCGTGCGGCGTGTGGGGACCGGTCCTGCTAGGCCGCGGGCTTCTTCCTGCCAATTGGGGTCCGCAGTCTCCCCGGTCCCTCCGCCGCGGCGGACGAGGGACCTGGGGCACCCTCATCGTGGTCTGGAAAGGGCGCCGAGTCCAGGGCCACCCGCCGTTTGCCGGGAGCGATCCGTCAGATGTCCGAAACGACGGCTTCGCTGACCATCGGTGACGCCAAAATGATGGGCTAGATCACGCAGTCGTTCTGAGCAGTTGAAGAAGTGCTTGATACTTGCCCGCATCTTTGGGACAGATCTGGCTGATATGAGAAACCCGCGCCGCGAGACGCCTAATGTACGCTGGCTTCTCGCCGTCCGACACTAGCCCGAGTTCAAGCTTATGAAATCCCGCACGGAGATCGGACAGCTTCTTCTTGGGAGCCCTCGGGCCGTCCTTGCCGGCGCGGATACCTGCAACAATCTTCGGCTTATAGCGTCCCATGACCTCACGCTTCTTATTAGGAAAAGAAAACCCGTCCCGCGCTAGGCGTCTGCGTGTCGGCTCCATCATGAGTCTAGCGTTTGGGCCAGAGAATTGAATGTCGTCTACATAGGCCCCCGGTGTCACACCAAGCTCTCGGCTTTGACTTAGGATCGGACCGAATACAGAAGAGAGATAAATGTTGGCAAGGGCTGAGCTGGTAGGCGCTCCTTGTGGAAGATGGCCGTTGAATGTTGTGAGCTGCGTCAGCAGTTCAGCAACCTCCTCGCTGCACTTGAGTTCGCGATGCCACACGCGATAAACGAGATCCTCGGTTACGTTTACGAAATAGCTTTTAATGTCCATCTTCACCATAACTTCTGCCCCCTGGTGGGCGGCCATGTTGGTGATGATGGTGCGGCCCTTCACCGACCCGTGAAGGAAATCGGGAACGTTTGCCCCCCCGAGCAGTGTTGCCACAATCTTTCTTTGGATGCCTTTGAACTCATCGCATGGATTGTCGATGGGCCGCTTCTTATCAGAAACAACACGCTGGAACGGCTTCGCCTTTTTCTCTCGGGCGAATGGGGAATAGTACTGATGCGGGTTCTTGGCTAACCGCCGTAGCGTGACGCGATTCTCACCGAGCCGAAATTCGAGATCTCTTAGGCTTAGCAAGTTTATGGGTGCGAATTGTGTTGTCATTTCTTCCACGGCGATCTTCCTATTTTGAATGGAGCAAAAGCTCTGCTAGCGCGACTCCCAAGCTGTGGATCTGTTCCTTCCCGATTGCGGCATTATCCGATTCCTCGACCGCCAACAACGTGAATAGGTGCGTTGGAATGTCCATCGCGGCGGCTATTTTTTCCAATGTTTCGGTTGTCGCATTCCTGTCTCCCGACTCGATCAGGGAAATATAGCTACGGTTTAACGAGGCCCGTTTTGCGAGTTCTTGCTGTGAGATGTTGGCTATAGAGCGAGCCATCCGAACAGCTTTTGAATAATTCACATTGTCCTTCTTTTAAGGGTAAGAGACGCCCCCCTAGAACTCCGTTACTTCATCGAGCCATTCGATTCAACGAGCGCTTCGGCGAGCTCCCGGACTATCTCGAAAATTTCTTCGCGCGTAATCCGATCATCTCTTTTCGCTCTATTGAGCTTCTTACGGACCCGATTGAGTGTTTTACGTTGTTCGCTACCCAATTTGTTGAGCGCAAGGATAGACAGGACTTCATCTTCGCATGCACCGAGGTTTTTGCTTTTCATCGATGTTCTCCCGTTCGGTTTGTAACCGGGCGGTGGCAGTCACTTCCAAACAAGAGACCAAATTGGGAGTATTTCGGGGGGTGTCCTTTGAGTGCGAGCGTCGGCGGGATAGAGATTCGCAGAGCTCCAGGGATCATCACAGCAGAGCTGGGACTTTGACTGACAGGTTTGAACCTGCCTGGCGCCGTTGTTCCGGCACCTTTACTGCATCCGCAGGCGAACTGCACCTGGGATCTGGAAGACTTACCACTTCGGAAGATGTCAAAGAACCTCGAGTCAATAGACGTTTCGTCTAGCTGTACTCACGGTAAACGATCGCGACGCGTCTGTCAACAAAATGTTACTAAGAGAAACATCTTAGCGGTTGTCCCGGCGTCACATGCAATGAGCCTGTAGCCGAGCACTTCGCTTGGAAGTGTAACGGGTTCTTGCGCATAACTGGCGCCCGGCCCAATTACTATCGAAATGTCGGCATGTCGGAAGCGTTTGGCTGGGGTCGATTCAAGGATGGGGCACGGCGCATTTTTTGATGAGCGGCCGGGATTTCTCAGGTGGTTACTCGGTAGACATGAGGGCGCGGAGGGCGGCGGCGTAGTGGTCGGGGAGGGGCTTGCGCTTTAGCTTGTCGTCGCAGACTACGTGGACTGTTTCGCCTTCGGCCAAGAGGGTGGGGGCTTCGCCGCTGGGGGATTTGCGGAGGATCTTGTAGGCGAACTTGATGACTGCGCCGCGTAACAGAGCCGGGCGGGTCTCGATCAGGATCTCGTCGTCGTAGCGGGCGGGGGCGCGATAACGGCAACTGGCCTCGACTACCGGGAGGATGCACTCGTGCTCGCGCTCTAGCTGGCTGTAGGCGAGGCCGAGAGAGCGGAGCAGCTCGACGCGGCCGATCTCAAACCAGACCAGGTAGTTGGCATAGTAGACAATGCCCATCTGGTCGGTTTCGGCGTAGCGGACTCGGACCTGGGTAGTTACGGGCATGGGGCGGTGTCTCCTTAGCGAGTTAGCTAGTTAGCGAGTCAGCTAGTTAGCGGATTTGGTGGGTGACGGTGGCTTCATCCTTCCGCGGAGCCTGCACCGCCGATGGATGTCGGACAAGTACAACAATTGCGACAATTTAGGTCGTGTTTTCCACGTGGAACGCTAAGTTATCCACATATTACCGGGTTTTGCCGAGTTTTGTCGGGTGAAAAAGCTCTTGACAGAGATCAGAGATCAGGGGTCAGAGAACAATGCTCAGTTTTCAGAGGGTTGAGGTCAGGGATCAGAGATCGTTCCCGCTTGGACTGGCTGATCCCTGACCCCTGATCCCTGACCCCTGATCTCTGACCCCTGCTTTTTACGGCTTTAGGTGCGCGAAGAATGGGAGCTTGGTTACGTCGTTGAAGATGATAAAGGCGAAAAACACCATCAGGAGGACGAAGGCTGCCTGGTAGATTCGCTCCTTGACCATGATGCCGATGTCGTGGCGGAGGACGCTCTCGATCAGGAGGAGCAGGATCAGACCGCCATCGAGGATGGGGAACGGGAGCAGGTTGAGGATGCCGAGGTTGAGGCTGATGGCCGAGGCGAGACCGAATTTGGGGGACCAACCGTTCATCTCCGCCGCCTGACCGGCCATGCGGGCGATGCCGACGGGGCCGGAGAGCTGCGACACGGCAACTTTGCGCGTGAGGATGCGGCCGAGGACTTCAACGATGAGGGTGGAGTTGTCGACGCAGAAGTCTTTGGACTCGACGACCGCATCGGCGAAGGGTAACGGCTCCTGGCGCGTGGGGATGTCGTCAGGAAATGCCCGGCTGAAACCGAGGCGCCAGTCAGTATCCTGGAGCACGGGACGGACAGTCATGGGGGGAATGAGTGCGCCGTTGCGGCGGACGCTGAGCGTGACTGGCTTGCCCTGGCCGGTTTGCAGATAGGCAACCATTGGTTCGAGGGTGTGGAAGGCGTGGCCGTCGACAGCGACGATTTCATCTCCGCTCTGGAGTCCTGCCTGGGCGGCCGGGGTGTTTGGGGAGACTTCATCGACCGCGATGGGGGTTTGGAGGTATTGAATGAAGATGCCGGCCTGGCTGAGGTTGAATCTCTTGCCGCTGGTTTTGGAGGGCAGGTGCAGGGCCAATGAGAGGGTGTTGCCGGCGCGCTGAACGGTGATAGGGACGGTTTGATCGAGGCTTCTTTTTGCGGCGGTCTCGATCTGGACCATGGAGGGATTGGCTACGTCGCCAAAGCGGAGGACGGTGTCGCCGGGTTGCAGGCCGGCGGTGGCCGCTGGCGAGCCGTCGGTGACCCACTCGAGGACGGTGGAATTGACGGCGGGGACTTCATTGATGAACTGGAAGTAGACCAGCATCAGGACGAAGGCGAGGATGAAGTTGGAGATGGGGCCGGCGACTCCGATGAGCATGCGCTGCCAGCGGGGGTGCGAGGTGAATGCGCCGGGGTCATCGGCAAGCTGGGTGGCGGGGTCGGAATCGTGGGCTGCGAGCCGTTCGGCCATCTGGGCGACTACCGGCGTGCCGGGTGTCGAGCCCGAGATGGTGTCGGGGGTTTCGCCGGTCATTTTGACGAAGCCGCCGAGAGGGAGCAGGCAGACCTTGTAGTCGGTATCGCCAATTTTGACGCCGAAGAGGCGTGGGCCGAAGCCAACGGAAAAGGCTTCGACGCGGACGCCACAGAGCTTGGCGACGGCAAAGTGTCCAAACTCATGGACGATGACCATCAGACCGACGAGGACGATGAACGCGACGATAGAGACCAGGACTTCATGCATAGAGGTACGGTTTTTCCTTCAGCGAAGAGTGCAGCGCAGGGCCAGCTTGGTATTAGCCTATGCCAACAAGGCACGGGCTGTTTGACGCGCCTCGCGGTCCGCGGCGAGCACCTCCGCGATGGTGGCGGGATGCGCCTCCGGCGTGGATGCGAGCACCTTTTCAATTGTACGCGGGATTCCTGTAAAGGGGATTTTGCGGTCGAGGAATGCCTCGACCGCGACCTCGTCGGCGGCGTTGAGGGCAATGCAATGCGCGCCGCCTTTTTCCGCGGCTTCATAGGCCAGGCGCAGGCAGGGAAAGCGCTCGAAATCGGGCTCCTCGAAATCGAGATGGCGGAGGGCGGCGAGATCGAAGGTGAGCGTGGAGGCAGGGCGCTCGGGATAAGCGAGCGCGTAGAGAATGGGCAGGCGCATATCGGTGACGGAGATCTGCGCGAGGATGGAGCCGTCGATGAATTCGACGAGGGAGTGGACGGTGGACTGGGGATGGACGGTGACGCGGACCTGGGAGGGAGCGACGTCGAAGAGGCGGCAGGCCTCAATGATTTCGAGGCCCTTGTTGAGCATGGTGGCGGAGTCGATGGTGATGCGGCGTCCCATGACCCAGGTGGGATGCTTGAGGGCTTGTTCGGGGGTGATGGCTGCGAATTGGTCGAGCGGTAACTGGCGGAATGGACCACCGGATGCGGTGAGCCAGATGGTTTTCACTTCAGAGTGTGCGCCGACCCGAAGGCATTGGTGGACGGCGTTGTGCTCGCTGTCGATGGGCAGGATGGGGACGTTGTGCAGGCGGGCGGCGACGGTGAGGATTTCGCCGGCGGCTACCATGCATTCCTTGTTGGCCAGGCCGATGGGTTTGCCGGCCAGGATGGCGGCGTGAGTGGCTTCAAGGCCGGATACGCCGACGATGGCGGAGACAACGAAATCGACAGTGGGAAGCGTGGCGCAGGCGACTGTGCCGGCAGTTCCGTGGACGACTTCGACGCCGGTGACGCCGGCATCTTTAAGGCGCGCGGCAAGTTGGGAGGCGAGTTCCTCAGTGGCCAGCGAGACCATTTGCGGACGCCAGCGGAGGGTCTGCGCGAAGGCTTCTTCAAGGTTGCGGCCTGCGGCGAGCGAGGCCACCTGATAGCGGTCTGGGAACTGCTCGACGATGGAAAGGGAGCTTTGGCCGATGGAGCCGGTGGAACCGAGAATGGCGAGTCGTTTCAAAAAAACAGCCTCTAGCTTGTAGCTTGTAGCTTCTAGCTATTCTAAAACCGCTGATGAATAATCGTAGCGTACCAGAGCGCGGGAGCGGCGAGCAGGAGTGCGTCGATGCGGTCGAGGATGCCGCCATGGCCGGGCAGCAGGTTGCCGGAATCCTTGACGCCGGCGGAGCGCTTGAGGGCTGACTCGGCAAGATCGCCGATCTGCGCAGCGACATTCACGATGACGGCCAGGATGAGCCAGTACCAATATTCTTCGGGATAGGAGAGCTTGACTGAGTTCCAGGACTGCATCCAGGCGGCGAGGCCGAGCAGGCCGCCGGCGGCGAGCAGGCTGCCAGCCACTGAACCGAGTGCGCCGATCCAGGTCTTGTTGGGGCTGAGGCTTGGGGCGAGCTTGCGGCGTCCCCAGGCGCGGCCGATGTAGAGGGCGGCGATGTCACCGGCCCAGACCACGCAGAAGAGAAAGGCGAGCAGCGACGGGCCGTTGCTGAGCTCGCGAAGAGCGGGAAGAGTGAGGAGCGTAAAGCCGATGTAGAGCAGGCAGAAGACGGATGCGGAGACATCGGCCAGGACCTGCTCGACGGGGTGGAAAAAAGTGCAGTAGATGAGCAGGGCGAGCGAGAGGATGCCGAAGATGGCCGCAGTCCAGTCGGGCCATTGGAAGTTGCCGGCAAACAGCAAGCCGATCGCGACCAGAACCGCAATGCGGGGGGGCTTTGCCCCGATGCGCCGGGAAAGTCCCAGACACTCCCAGGCGGCCAGTGCAGCGACAAGAGCGACGGCGACGGAAAACACCCACTGCCAGCGGGGGCCGAGAAACACGACGTACAAGACCAGCGGCACCAAGACTACGGCTGTGAGAACTCGTTTCATCCAGGGTTGAGAATACACTGCCGGGGCGGGGGCACGGCCGACTTAAGCGCGAGTCAACGTAGACTGCCCGGTTGCGAATCAATGGTTAAAGGGCCGCAAGAAAATTGAGGAACCTCAGCTTGCGGCGAGCTTGATGCGGTCTGGTTCTTCATCGACTTCGCCGGAGTCTTCGCCGAGTCCGCCGTAGCGGCGCTCGCGGCGCTGGAAGTCGGCGATGGCTTCGAGGAGATGGATGCCGCGGAAGTCGGGCCAGAGACGGTCGGTGACGAAAATCTCGGTGTAGGCAACCTGCCAGAGCAGATAGTTCGACAGGCGCATCTCGCCGGAGGTGCGAATCAGCAGGTCGGGGTCGGGCATGTGCGCCGTGTAGAGATGGCGGTGAATGTCTTCTTCGGTGATGCGGTCGGGGCTGATGTGGCCTTGCTTGATTTCGGCGGCGAGACCGCGGAAGGCATCGACCAGCTCGGAACGGCCGCCGTAGTTCAAGGCCAGGGTGAGAGTGGTTCCGGTGTTGCGGGCAGTGGCTTCTTCGGCCCAGTGCATCTTGTCTTGCACTTCGGAGGGCAGTTCGCGGGTGCGGCCGATGTACTTCATGCGGACGTTGTTGTCCATCATGCGCTGGAGGTTGGTCTCGAGATAGGTTCTGAGAAGGCGCATGAGGAAATTGACCTCGGCGCGGGGTCGGCGGAGGTTGTTTTCCAAAGAAAAGGCGTAGAGGGTGAGCCAGGGCAGGCCGATGCGGGAGGCGGTCTCGGTGACCAACTGAACGCTCTTTGCCCCTTGCTGATGGCCGAGGAAACGCTTCAGCGAACGGTGGCCGGCCCAGCGGCCATTGCCGTCCATAATGATGGCCACGTGCTCAGGGAGCCGCTCGGGCTTGAGCGTCGCATAAACAGCGCGCTCCTCCGGAGTGAGCTCATACGTGCGCAACGTGTCAGGTGGGAACAAAGAATCGGCCTCGCCTTTGTTTTCGATTATACGGAGATAGCCTGCCAGCGTCGCAAGCTGCTTTCATCATCCGCTTCGGCGGGGTGGGAAGACAATGCGGCGCACGAGATTTTTCAGGTTGAAGGCGAACCTGGATCCCCGAACCTGGATCCCTGACCGCGCGATTTCGTGTCTCGAGGGTTGAGCTGTCCCAAGTCTCATCCGCCGCGGCGGACGAGACCTGGGACACCCATTTTCGTGCTGAATCAGGCAGTACGGCGGCGGCCGGTAGCGGCGTCGCGCACGGCTCCGTAAATCAGCGTGCGCTGCGTGGGCGGCAACTGCGGCAGGAGGGCGGCAATCTCGGCCAGGAAAGGATCGGCAAGGATTGCGGCTACCTCCTCGTCGCGTCGGCTGCGGGAATCGCGGACAAGCTGGCAGAGATCGACCTGGAGAGCGGCGGCCAGGCGCTCGAGCGAGCCGAGCGTCGGGATCGCCTTGCCATTCTCGATTTTGGAGATGTAGGTTCGAGGCACCTGCATGCGTCCTGCCAGTTGGCGCTGACTGAGGTGGCGGGCCTTGCGGATGTCGCGGACCTGCTGGGCTACCTGCGCACCGGCCTCCTGCGAGGATGGCGCCGGCTGGCTCGACACAAGCTGAGGGGCCAGATGCACGGGCTCCTCGATGTCGAGGGGCTTATGGCAGCGTCTGCAAAGGGAGTTGCTGGTTCGGTACTGCATAAGCCGGCACGATTCACACCGCACGACTTCGCGCGTATCCACAATCACTGGACTGGTGGCCATTGGCTGTGTGCGGAGTGCCAGAGCAGGAACCCCGGGGTGCGTTTTAGCACCGCGATATGGTGTACTGTCATCCAAATGAACCATAATTGTCAAGTAGGAAATTAGGGTCAAACCTAGGTCAAACCTAAGGCACACCCATCATACCCCGTAAATCCTGAAGAAATCCGAACCATAATGATCAACATTGGAGAAAAAATATGTTTTCTGGCAGTGACAAACCTTATGGACGCGAGCAGGCCTGGCAACTGCTGACCGAGTGGACACAGAGCGAAAGCCTGCGGAAACACGCGCTGAGCGTGGAGACCTGCGTGGTGGCGTGCGGCGAAGCGGAGGCGGACCGGCTGGGGCTGGCGGGCGAGGAGCGGGCGGCGCTTGTGGAGCTTTACTCGACCACTGCCCTGCTGCATGACTTCGACTACGAGCGGCATCCGACAGCGGAGGAGCACCCGTTTGTGGGGGTGCGGGAGCTGGAACGGTTGGGTTGGCCGGTGGAGATGCGGACGGCGATCCTGGGTCATGCGCAGTATTCCGGCGTGCCGCGAGAGACGCACCTGGCGAAATCGCTGTTTGCCTGCGACGAGCTTGCGGGGTTTCTAACGGCGTGCGCGCTAGTGAAGCCGAGCAAGGCGATTGCCGACGTGGAAGTGGCCAGCGTGCGGAAGAAGATGAAGGACAAGGCGTTTGCGCGCGGGGTAAACCGGACGGATGTGATCCAGGGTGCGGAAGAATTGGGCGTGGAGCTGGATGCGCATATTGGGTTTTGTTTGGAGGCGATGAAGAGGAGGGCTTCGGATCTGGGGCTTTAAGAAAGCAGTTCTCAGCGGCCAGTTGTCAGTTGTCAGTTTCAAGTTTTCGGGACGCGGACAGAGATCGCTTTCCAGTTCCACACGAGGCAAGAGTCTGAGCGGGACCAGTGATAAAATTGTTATCGATGGTACGCGATCAGACGGTCGCATGGCGGAGGTTCCCGATGCTGCAACCCGACGAAAAAGAGAAGCTGGAACGGGGGTTTGCCGAAGGCGAAGCCAGCCTGCGGCTGGAAGGGCTGACGCCAACGCCTTTTGGCCAGTCTTTGAAAGCGCGAGTCCTCGCCGGAGAGATTTCGATTGAGCAAGCCGGCGCTGAATTGCGGGCCCACTACGTGCCCGCCGTCTCGCGGATTGCATGAGCCCTTTCCCCAACGATCCGTACTGCTACCCTGGCACGGACGTTTTGATCAACCTTGGCGACTATCGGACTCAGACAGAATTGAACAAGTTCGAGGCGGATGCGGTTTTCCTGGCTATCGCCGCCCTGCAAAGCTGCCCAATCCAAGGCCCATTCGACACACGCCGCTTGCAGGAAACGCATCGCCGCATCTTTGGGAACGTTTACCCATGGGCCGGAGAGCTCCGCAAAGGTATCGGGATGATGGCCAAGACCCGCCCATCGGGCTTTGTCGTAGCTTACGGGCCTTCTGAAAATGTGCCGGGGGCGCTCGCAAGCACCTTCGCTGCGCTGAAGGCGGAGAATTGCCTTCAGGCCGTGGAAGCAGGCGCGCTGCCCGGGCGGCTCGCTTATTACTACAGCGAACTGGATGCCATCCACGCCTTCCGAGAGGGAAATTCCCGAACTCTTCGGGCGTTTACTTCCGATCTCGCCCAATCATTGGGCTACCGGCTGGACTGGGCTCCGTTGGCTCAGACACCGGAACAGCGCGAGGCGCTTTACGGTGCGCGCGATCTCGCGGTGATGCGGGGCGAAACTTCTGCCCTGGCGAGTATTTTCAACAATGCTTTGCGGGAGGCTTGAAGGCCTCATCTGCGATTGGCGGTGGGATGGTTTTCGATTTCCTGCGCTGGGTAACCGGACCCATGGTTACTAAGGGCGGAGCGGCATGGTGCCGAAAGCGGGAGACGGCGTGGACAGAAGTGGGAGTTCCTTCGGAAATGAATCGTGCCATCATGAGGGGACTTTGGTAGTACAGATTGGATAAATCACCATGGCCGGAACCTACGTACCACTGCCGCAGCTCGAAGGCCGCTCTTCAAAAGCTCGCGCTCGCATGGGCGCCACGACATACACGCTCCGCCAACTGGAAGTTGGGGCGATCAACGCCCGGCTTCGCACGCGCCGCGGACAAGAAACGCATCGGCATTTTCTGGCGAACCTGATCCGGCTTTGGCCGGTCGCCGTGGGGATGGCGATGGCCTGCTTTGCGCCCCAGTTGCGCGACCTGGTTGCGCCGATTCAGCCCTGGGGCATGTGGATCGTGTTTCCGTTTGCCGCTCTGGCCAGCCGGTTCCCGATTCAGACGGACGCACAGTGGGCACACTATTTGCCGCTGGTGATGCTGTACGCGCAGTTCCCGATTGAAGGGCTTCTGGCGCGCATCTTCCTGCGGAACCGGGTTACGCCGACCGGTGTGGTGCGGCAAATGTTTGTCGTCCACATTCTGGGCCTGGCCCAACTGTGGATGGCGAGCGGGGCACTTTGGCAGTTGGCGACCCGCTAAAGGCTTGATGGGTGGGGAGGCGGGCAGGCAACCCGCTTCCCTGCTCTCGCTTACGGGCTCCGGCCAGGCCGGAAGCTTTTTCTTGCGCGGGCTGACGCTCCATGCGATGATGAGTGCGCTCACCCTGAGCGAATCACTCCTAACAAAATGGCTGACATACCTGGCTCAATGCCCGACCCCAAGGACCGGACCCGGCGCGCTACTCAGCGCACGGCGACTGGCCCGATTCTCCCCGAAAAGCATGAACAAAGAAATATGCGCACCCCGGCTCCAACGGGGTTGGCGATCTGGTGGCCCGTGCTTGTGGGAGTCGCGCTGGGGTTCTTTGCGCCGCAAATCCGCGATTTGGTTGAACCGTATGATCCGTGGGGCATGCGGGCGGTGTTTCCGTTTGTTCAGTTTTTCGGACTGCGGGAGATTGGCATGAGCGAGGAACTGACGCGGACCTTGCCGCAACTAATGCTCTATCTGCAGTTTCCGCTGGAGGGGCTGCTGACCAAATTCACTCTGGGGCGCGGGGTGAA
>Ga0302320_10015382_pt1 | contig 15729 bp, 14 predicted proteins | sample Bog_T0_3_FD_202130 | JGI IMG/M metagenome (GOLD analysis project Ga0302320, IMG submission 202130) | Peat permafrost microbial communities from Stordalen Mire near Abisko, Sweden - Bog_T0_3 | ecosystem: Environmental > Terrestrial > Soil > Wetlands > Peat | place: Sweden: Abisko, Stordalen Mire... | reverse complement strand
AAATCAAAGCGCAGCGCAAAGCCGCCGGTCGGCAGGCGATACATCAGGTCGGTCCGCGTCCAGTCGGTGATCGCCATAAAGTTGTAGCAGATGCTTTTCACGCCAGCCCGTGCGACGGCCCTGATCGAGTCCTTGTAATCCGCGATGCGCTGCCGAAAATCGCCGGAGCGCGTTTTGATGTCCTCCGCGACCGCGATGCTCTCGACAACCGACCAGACCAGGCCGGCGTCTTCGATTTGTCCTTTTCGCTTCATAACCTCATCCTCGGGCCAGGGCTGCCCCTGGTTGAGGTGGTGAAGCGCCGAGACAACGCCCGTCGCGCCAGCCTGCCGTACGTGTTCGAGCCGGACCGTGTCATCCGGGCCGAACCAGCGCCATGTTTCCTGCATGTCGATCTCCTGCCTGTTATTGAATTGCCCTGCTCGACAGCGTTGCCCGCACGCCGGTTGCCAGCAGCGACCGCAGCAGGCGGACGACCTCGGTGTGGAAAGCGGGATGCTCCGCGAGGGCGGGATCGAACACTTCGCGGATCGCGAACAAAGCGTCGGCGAGCGGCTCGGCAACCTCGCCCGACCGCGTAGCAAGGACGGCGAGCCGGCCACCGAGCGGATCGCTGATCGGGTACGATCGGCCGAGTTCGTCCCGCCCCAGCATGAAGCGCATCCAGGCGGCAACCACGAGGGCGATGCACGCCGGCATCTGACCTTGCTGCAACCGGGCCAACGCGGGTCGCAACAGCCGCTGCGGCAATTTCTGCGAACCGTCCATCGCAATCTGCTCCAGGCGATGGCGCATCGCGGGGTTCCGGAACCGCTCCTCCAGCTGCGAGGTGTAGGCCGCGAGCTTCATGCCCGGCACAGCGGGGATCGTCGGCAGCAGGTCGCGGGTCCAAAGATCGCGCAGGAAGCCCGCCAGGGCCGGGTCAGCCATCGCCTCGGCCACGGTCGCAAGTCCTGCCACCCCGCCGAGATAGGCCAGGGACGAGTGGGCGCCGTTCAGTGCCCGCAGCTTCATCAGCTCGAACGGGCGAACATCCGTTACCATCTGGGCGCCGGCTTCTTCCCAGATCGGGCGCCCGGCGACAAAGCGATCCTCGATGACCCATTGGCTGAACGGTTCTGCGATGACCGGCCAGGCATCACGGTAGCCGAGGGCCGCGACAGCCGCGCGATCAGACTCCGTCGTGGCGGGCACGATGCGATCCACCATGGTGCAAGGAAACGCAGTCTCGTTCGCGATGTAGTCGCTGAGCGTCGCATCGCAGAGAGCGGCATAGCGGCTGACGATGCGGGCAACGGTCTCGCCGTTGCTTGGCAGGTTGTCGCAGACGAGAATCGTACAGGGTCCTGCGCCCGCTTCACGCCGCTGCCGCAGCGCCTCGACAAGCAGGCCGGGAACGGTGGACGGCGGGCCTTCCTTCTTGAGATCGGCGACAATCCCCGGATGCGCCTCATCGAGGGTGCCGGTGGCGGCGTCCTGGCAGTAAGCCTTCTCGGTGACCGTCAGGCTGATGATGCGCGCACGCGGATCGACGAGCTTGGCCATAGCAGCGTCGGGGTTCTCAGGCACGGTCAGGACTTCCAGGACGGACCCGATCACGCGGGCCAGGTCGCCCTCCGGCCCGCGTTGCAGAACGGTGTAGAGTCCGTCCTGGGGACCGAGTGCGTTGCGTACATCGGGCGAACGCAGGCTCAGTCCAACGATGCCCCAACTGCGTTCGCCAGCCGCGAGGCGGTCGTCGGTGTAGACGGCCTGGTGCGCGCGATGAAACGCACCGAGCCCAAGGTGGACGATTCCGTGCGAGACGCCTCCGCGGTCGTAGGCCGGCCGGCGGACCCGTCGCGGGAGCGTCGCGACAAGACCATCGCACAGGCGCGGGAGATCCGGCGTCACTGACGTCTCAACGCAGTGCATGCGCCGCGTTGGGAACGGCCGTCGCGATCGGCTTGACGAACACCAGAACGCAAAGAACGCCCAGCAGCGCGATCCCGCCGGCGAGCACGAAGGCGCTGGTGAAAGCGCCGGTATATTGCACGATGAATCCGGTCACCGCGGGTCCGATGATCCCGGCGCAGTTGGCCATCATGTGAATGAAGCCGCCGACGCCACCGATGTTCTCGCCGCGCACCGTGTCTTGCAGGATCGCCCAGTAGGTGCTGCCGGTCAGATACAGGAAGAACACCGCGCCGCTCATCAGCGCCAGCGCGCTGTAGACCGTCGTGACCAGGCCCGCGAGTGCCACGCAGCCCGCCGCGACTGTCAGGCAGACGGTGAGCACCAGTTTGCGGGCAAACAGCGGGCGGCCGGTGCGCCGGAACACCATATCGGACACCGCGCCGCCGGCCGCGAGCCCGAAGAAACCGAGTACCCAGGGCAGCACGGTGGCGATGCTCATGCTCTTGATGCTGAGATGCTGCGCCATCGTCAGATAGCTCGGGAACCAGGTCAGGAAGAAGAACAGGATGTAGTTGTAGCCGAAAAACGCGAATCCCGTGGCCAGGACAACGGGCTGGCGAAGATAGAAGCCAAGCGGCTGCGACGGCAGACCGGCGGTCGGATCGGCGTGGTCGCCCTCGATTTCGCGCAGCTCCTGGGCCGTTATGGTCGGATGCTCGCGCGGCTTCTCCGTCGCGAGCTTGATCCAGAAGGCGAGCCAGACGAGACCCAGCGCGCCGATCGCCACGAAGGATATTCTCCAACTGAACGCGACAGCGAGCAGGCCGACGATCGGTCCGGCGATCGCGCCGCCGAGCGGTGTCCCACAATTGGCAATCCCCACGGCGCTGGCCGCCTCGCGATGCGGAAACCAGTTGTTGACGATCTTGTTCATGGTGGCGGAAAGCGGCCCCTCGCCGACGCCGAAGAAGACCCGGATGACCAGCAGCGAGACGAAGCCGGTCGCGGCGCCGGTCAGCGCGCAGAACGTCGACCAGACGCCCATGGCCAGCGCAAACACGCGCTTGCCGCCGAGCTTGTCGGAGGCCCACCCGCCGATAAAGTTAAAGAGGGCATAGCCGACGAAGAAGATGGAGAAGACGATGCCCAGATCGGCTGGCGTGAGATCGAGATCCCTGGAAACGAGCGGCGCCGCCACCGAGAGCGCCGATCGGTCAAGATAGTTGATAATGCCTGCGAAGAACAGCAGGGAGACAATCTGCCAGCGCTTCTTTTTCAACATGGACGTTCCCAACGGTTCTTGTTGTGCAGCGTTCAGACTTCCAGAATTGCCTTGATCACCCCCGATTCCGGCCGCATCCATGACGGGAGCAGCGAAGGCGTTTCCTCAATTGGCCCGCGATGCGTGTTCAACGCCCGCGTCGGCACGTTTCCGGCGATCATCTGCCGCACGACCTCGGCAAAGTCCTCCGGCTGCGCATTGCGGCTCGCCAGCAGCGTCGTCTCGCGCTTATGGAACTCCGGATCGGAAAAGCTGATCGCGTCGCGAACAACGCTGACCAGGACGTAGCGGCCACCATGGCCTACAAAGCCGAAACCTCGCTGCATCGCAGCGGCGTTGCCGGTCGCGTCGATGACGACGTCGAAGAAATCCCGGCCGGTGATGTCACTCAGACGACGCTCCGCGTCTTCGGCCGCTACCACCGCCTCGTCCGCGTCCAGCTTTTCCGTGGTGAAACCGAGCCGGTCAGGGCGGCTATCCATGACCGTAACATGGGACCCTCGGGCCTTGGCGAAGATGATGGCGCCCATCCCGATCGGTCCCGCCCCGACGACGAGGACGGCGTCGCTGGCATCGATGCGGCCACGCCTGACACCATGTGCCCCGATCGCCAGGAACTCGATCATCGCCGCGTCGTCGAGCGAGATATCGCCGGTCGGTACCACATTCGCCTCGGGCACCGCGACAAACTCGGCCATGCCGCCATCCCTGTGCACCCCCAGCACAGCGATGTTCCTGCAGCAATTCGTCAGCCCTTTCCGGCATGCGGAGCAGTGTCCGCAGGAAAGATAGGGAACGATGTAAACAGGCTGACCTTCGGACAATCTGCTGCCGGCGGGAGCCATTGCGACAGTCCCCGACAATTCGTGGCCCATGATGCGGGGATAATCGAGAAACGGATGCTTCCCCTCGAAAATATGGAAGTCCGTGCCGCAGATTCCAACGCGACGTATGCGAACGAGTACCTCGCCGGCGCCTGGCGACGGCTGCGGGCGGCTCACCAGCGCGAGGCGGCCCGGTGCTTCGCAAGCAATCGCTCTCATTGGAACGACTTCCCCCCATTTTGGTCGCCGCTTGCTTGCCAGCCGACGGCGTCGCACGTCATCAGTCCATAGATTGGGTCCTGTCGCGGATCACCTTTGCCTTCGGCTCCTTCGGCCTAGAATGTAATCTGCACCTTCGAATGCTTGTCCCGCTGCTTTGCAAGATCGAAGGCGGCCGAAGCCTCCGCCGCCGGAACCGAGGCTGTCAAAAGAGGCGCCACGTCGATCAGACCGCGGTCGAGACACGCGACGCTGTGGGCGAACTCACGGTCGAACCGCATTGCGCCGCGGAAGTCGATCTCCTTCGCCATGACCAGATTGCCGGCAACGGGAAAGCGTCCCGGCGGCAGGGTGCCAACCTGGACGACCGTCGCGCCGGGACGAACCGACTCAAGGCAGGTCGCGAGACCCGCCGGGCTGCCGGAGACCTCGAAGGCCACGTCGAAGCCGCCGGTCCGTTGCACCTCGCTGTCCAGCGATTCGGCGGATGTCGCGATATTCACGGCCAGATCAGCGCCGATCCGGCCAGCCAACGCAAGCGGCTCATCGAGAATGTCGGTGATGCAAACTGTCTCCGCGCCGGCCCGCCTGGCAGCGAGCAGAACGAGCAGTCCGATTGGTCCGGCGCCGGTCAACAGCACCGAGCGTCCCAACAGCGGCCCGGCGCGCTCCACCGCGTGCAGCGCAACAGCGAGTGGCTCGGCAAATGCTGCAATGGCGAAGGGAAGCGCGGAAGATACTGGATAGCATTGCGACTCGTCGACCAGAACGTAGTCCGCAAACCCTCCCTGCATATGCGGGAAGCGGCTGGCGCTGCCCATGAAATACACATTCCGACATAGATTGCCGCGGCCTTCGCGGCAGGCCAAGCATCGACCGCAATTGCGCCCAGGGTGGATCGCCACGCGCTGGCCGACGCCCAGACGGGTCACGTCCGCGCCGATTTCCGCCACTTCTCCCGAAAACTCGTGGCCGGGAATGAACGGCTCGCGAATGACGAAATCACCGTTCCGCCCTTCGAAATAATAGTGAAGGTCAGAGCCGCAAATGCCGCCTGCGCGCACCCGCACCAGGACGCCCTGCGGTGTGACCGCCGGCTGCGCTTGCTCCTCAAGCCGAATATCGCGGGCATCATGGATGACACAAGCGCGCATTGCATTATCTCCTTGCGCCACTGCTACGCGTCGCCGGGACCTGCCGATCGAAGGTAGAGAGCGCCTGAATGCGCGAATTGCCCAGGGGCTGCTGGCCCCGAAGCATCTTGCTCGCATTAAGTTCAATTTGGCGCGCGCCGGTGGACGAACCGCTGAGAGCCCAGCCGTTGCGATACCGCCGCTGCTCGAAATGGCGACCGACTCGCGGCAATCGCATCGCTGGCGGGGCGGCAAACCATTGCGCTATGAGCGAATCGCGGCAGCAGTCTAATCTTCGTGCTCAATCGGAAACGGGGAAACGAGCCAAGATGCCCAACCAGGAGCAGCGCCAGCGAGAGATCGCCTATTTCCTTTGGCAGGATGCGGGCCGACCCGACGGGATGGACCTGGAGTTCTGGTTTGCTGCACAGCAGCGCACGCCTGCCGCACCCATTGGTCGAGGCGATCCGGAGGGGATTGATGTCGCCCGGGATGCCGTCTCGCGCCGCGCGCCTGCCGTGCCGGAGACCGCCTCGCCTGCCGCCAAGAAGAAGAAACGTGCGAAACGATAAATCGCGCCGGCGGCGCGACGGACCGTTCTCCGCCCGCGCCGGCAACTTTCGGCAGGCTTCCTAAAACCCCATCGCCGCCGCGTATAGACGATGAAAGTGATGCACGGCAGCCTCGGTCGTCTGGCCGCCTTCTGGGTCATGGACATAACGACCGGCGGTGTAACCGCGGGATGCGAGCCCGCGCTGAACGGATTCACAGATTGCAATGTCCTCCGGAACAAGTACCGTCTGGCCATACGCGATCTTGGCTTCGTCGGGCGCAGCACCGGGGAGCGCGAAGTTCTGGAAGCGGCGGATGGTCGCGCCGGCGGTGATAGGCGCTGTCGTGGTGACGGAAAGCGACGGGGCGCCGGGCAGGAATCCGAAGGTGGTGGTGGGCCAGAGGAACCAAAACACGGTTGTGTGGTTGGCCTCGGCGGCAACCGGGTACGCCTTGCTGTCGGGCCGCGCGAGCTGGCCCGTCTGCTTCGACCATAGGCCGGCGGTTGCGATGCGGTAGCGCGCCATGTCGATCAGGTCGACGAAGGCCGGGTGGGCGGGGGCGCAGTGGTAGCACTCGAGGAAGTTGTCGAGCACCACCTTCCAGTTGGCCTGAATGGGGTAAGGCGGGCTCGGCCGGGCGGCCTCGAGGCGGGCAAAATCCGGCGTTTCAGCCATGATGTCCGCCGCGAGATCGCCGGCGATGTCGGCCAGGCGCGGCGCTGCCGGGTCAAGGTTGAAAAAGATGAACTTCTCCGCAAACACCTCGACGCGCACGGGCTTCAGGCTGAATCTCTCCGGTGAGAAGCCCGGCTGGCGCTCGGTGCCGCGCGCGGTCCGCAAGCGGCCGTCGTCGTTGTAGGACCAGGCATGATAGGGGCAGGTGATGACGCGGACGTTGCCGTTTCCTTCAAGCAGTTCATGGGCGCGGTGCTGGCAGACATTGTAGAAGCCGCGCAAAGCGCCATCGCGGCCGCGCATGACGACGATGGATTGGTCGAGCAGGCGCGCGGTGAGGTAGTCGCCTGGGTTCACGAGCTGGCGCGAAGCGCCTGCGTAGTGCCAGCTGCTGAAGAACAGCTTCTCGCGCTCGGCGGAGAGGCTTGCCTCCGACGTATAGACCGAGCCTGGGAGGGTGTCGGAACACGCCGGATCGGTGTGAACGACCGGGGACGGGAGAGCGGTGGCGTTCATGGGTCTTCCCGATGGACTAACGCGGCTGCTCCCAGTGACGCAGGCGGCCCTGGCGCCGCAGGCCGACGTAGTGGGCATAAAACCTGGCTGTGCGCTGGTTCCCCGTCAATGCCGGCCTTCGGCGGGCGCTTAGCGCTCGCGGCCGATTGACCATGACCACTCGCGGCGAGATCGTGATACCGGCCGCCACCAGAAAGACGCAGGTATGGATCGGGACATGCGAGCGAATCAGGAACCGACCGCGAATGGGACCATCAAGATCCCCGGCAATCGAACAACCGGCTCCGCCCGGTGGCCAGCCAGGTCAGTGCAGAGGCCGCGGCACATGCTTCTGTGCGCCGCGGCTACCGTTTTGGCCGGCTGCGCCAGTGACGTCGTGATGCAGAATCCACGCACCGGAGCGACCGACGTCTGCCGAGAGAGCTTGCACGGTCTCAATCCCTGGTCGCAGACCATGGCTTGCGTCGCCGGTCACGAGGCCCAAGGCTGGGTAAGAGTCGTTCGAGAGTGAACCGGCCCCTGAACGTTATTCCACGGAGTAGGCGGCGTACTTCTTCAGCAGCCGCTTCGGCTTCTTCAGCGCGTCACGGCGGAACGGTTCGCCCAGTTCCTGAGTCACCATCACCTCCAGCACGGTCGGCCGGTTCGACGCCACCGCATGACGCAGCGCGTCGCCGAGCGCACCCGGCTGATCCACGGTAACACCCTCCGCCCCCATGGCCCGCGCGATGCCGGCAAAGCTGGGGTTCTTCAGGTTCGATCCGATGAACCGGTTGCCGTAATAGTCAATCTGGTTCTTCTTCTCCGCGCCCCATTGCCCATTGTTGAAGACCACGGCCACGACAGCGATCTCTTCGCGAACAACGGTCAGAACCTCGTTCAGGCTCATGCCCCAGGCGCCGTCGCCGACATAGGCAATGGCGGGGCGATCGGGGCGCGCCACCTTCGCGCCGATCGCGGTCGGAAACGCGTAGCCGCAATTGCCGAAACTCATCGCCGCCAGGAAGCTCGGCGCGCGTTCGAAGCGCAGATAGCTGTTGGAGACCGACGAGATATTGCCGATATCCGTGCTGACCATGGCGTCCGCCGGCAGCGCCTTTTCCAGTTCGCGCAACGCGCGGCGCGGACTGATTGGGGAACCGTCGGCAGCGGACAAGCCGTCAAGCTCCGCCGCCCATTCCGCCTTGCGGTGGGCCACTTCCGCCAAACGTGCATCGCGCGTCGCTGTGGCGGCCAAGGGCTGGTTGCGCAGTCGCTCGACCAGCGCCTCGGCGGCCAGGCGCGCGTCGGCGTGCAGTCCGACCGCCACCGGCTTGACCAGCCCGATGGCGCGCTGGTCGGTGTCCACCTGGATCACCTTGGCCCCGGCCGGCCAGTAATCGATGCCGTATTGCGGCAGCGTGCCGAACGGCCCGAGCCGGCTGCCCAGCGCCAGCACGACGTCGGCCTGCGCCAACACCTTCATCGCCGCCTTTGAGCCCTGGTAGCCGAGCGGCCCCAGGTTCAACTTATGGCTGGCGGGAAACGCGTCGTTGTGCAGGTAGCTGGTGGCGACCGGCGCGCCCAGCAACTCGGCCAGTTCGCGCAGCGCCGCACCGGCGCCCGCCACGACCACGCCGCCGCCGGCGATGATCACCGGGAAGCGGGCGGCCGCCAGCAGCGTTGCGGCTTCGGCCAGGCTCCGCGGGCCGCCGGCCGAGCCCTCCAGCCGGCGCGGGGTTGGAATGGTCCCGTCGAACTCCCCGTAGAAATAGTCCCGGGGAATGTTGATCTGCACCGGCCCGCGCTCGGCCAGCGCAATGTCGAACGCGCGGCCGGTCAGCTCCGCGATCCGGTCCGGACGGTTCACATGCGCCTGGTACTTCGTGATCCTTGAGAAGATCGGCAGCTGGTCGGTTTCCTGGAACCCGCCCAGCCCGACCCCAGCGGAACCGCATTCGGGGGTGATCGCCACCACCGGCGAGTGTGCCCAATACGCCGCGGCAATCGCGGTGACGAAGTTGGTGATACCTGGTCCGTTCTGGCCGATGCACACGCCGTGGCGGCCCGTCACGCGCGAATAGCCGTCGGCCATGTGCGCCGCGTTCTGCTCGTGTGCTACCGAGACGAAGCGGATGCCGGCTGGTTCGAACAGATCGAGCGCGTCCATATACGCCGAGCCGACCACGCCGAACACGTGGGTCACGCCCTGCGCGACCAGGGTCTCGACAAAGGCTTCGCTGGCACTGATGCGGGTCATGAAATCCTCTTTGGCTACCAGTAAATCAGGGCGGCGCGGAACAGCGCTTCCAGGTCTTTCAGCGTGACGGGACGCGGCGCGTTGTCGATCAGGCGCTTCTGCTGGAATGCGCCATCGGCCAGCGTGAAAACATCGTCCTCGCCGTAGCCGACGCCGGACAGGCCGTTGGGAATGCCGGTCTTGCGCATCAGCGCGATCAGCCAGCCGGCCAGAGCGTCGCCGATCGCGTCCGGATCGATCGGCACCGGCAGACCGAGGGCTTCCAGCACCGCCGCATGGCGCGCCGGCGTCGCCTGCGCGGTCAGGCGGAACGCGGCGGGGGCATTGACCACCACGGCGATGCCGTGCGGGATCAACGGCTCGTCGTCCGGCCAGCCCGGCGCGGAAAACGATTTCACCTTGCCCGCCACCGGATAGGACATCGCATGCGGCAGATGGTTGCCGGCATTACCGAAGCCGATCCCCGCGAGCAGCCCGGCGAACATCAGGTTGTCGCGGGCGACATGATCGTCCGGATCGGCGACGGCACGCTCCAGGAACTGTGCGGCGATGCGGATCGCCCGCAGGCAGGACTGATCGCTGAACGGATTGGCCCCTTGGCTGAGCGGGCGCAGCCCCGGGCCGGCCGGCGCCGGACGTTGGGTGAACGGCCGCGCGGTGAAGCTCTCGATGGCGTGGCTGAGCACGTCGAACGCGTTCGCCGCGACCACCAGCGGCGGCAGGTGCTGCAGGGTGCTCGGGTCGAGCACGCCCAGCGTCGGCCGGATGCGCTTCGACACGATGCCCGACTTCAGCCGCAGATCGAGCAGGTCGCAGACCGCGATGCCGGTGGTCTCGCTGGCGGTGCCGAAGGTGGTGGGACAGGCGATATGCGGCTTCAGCGGTCCCGGCACCGGCTTGGCGCGGCCGATCGGCGCATTGACGTACGCCAGGAACTCAGCGGGCCAGGTCGAAAACAGGTTCGCCGCTTTCGTCGTGTCGATGACCGATCCGCCGCCGAGCGAGACGAAGCCATCGACCGCCGCCTCACTGGCGAAGCGGGCCGCCGCGAGGAACGAGCGGTCGGTGGGTTCCACCGCCACGTCGCAATAGACGGCGATGTCCAGGCCGGCATCGGCCAGGCTTTGATACAGGCGGGCATAGGGTTCAAGCGCGCGCACGCGCCGGTCGGTGAACAGACCGACCCGCCGCAGGCCGAGCGCCCGCGCCTCTGCCCCGACTTCGGCCAGCACGCCACGGCCGAACTTGATGGCGCTCGATTCGATCGCGAAGACGCCATCGCCCGTGGTGGAACGGGCGAAATAGGGATCGAGCACGTAGGATGTCGCGTCATCCAGTCGTGGACTCGGCAAGGCGCCAGCACCGTCGGCCATCGGTCTCAGATCTCGAACTCGGATAGTGGAAAGCGGAATACGCGGGAGCCGACGGACGATGTCAATGAGAGCGTGGGCGCAAAACAACACGCCCGGGGATCGTAGGAAATCCCGGCCAGCCGGGAAGCCGCTTGTTCAGGCGAACGCCCGCTCCCGCTCCGCCGCCGCGTGGCCATCGAGGATCAGCGACAGCACCTGTTCGCGCAGCGACACGAACCCGGGGTCGGACTTCACCGCACGGCTACCGCGTTCACCGGATTCGTGCGGGAAGGGGCTGCTGAAGCGCTCCACGATCCGCCCCGGTCGCGGCGACATCACCACGATGTCGGTGCCGAGGAACACCGCTTCCTCGACCCCATGGGTGATGAACAGCACGGTCATGCCGCTCTGCCGCCATACCGCCTGCAACTCTTCCTGCATGCGCTCGCGGGTCAGTGCGTCCAGGGCGCCGAACGGCTCGTCCATCAGCAGGATGCTGGGGTCGTTGGCCAGCGCCCGCGCGAGCGCCAGCCGTTGCTGCATGCCGCCCGACAGCTCGTACGGGTAGCGGTCGCGGAACTCCCACAAGCCGACGGTGCGCAGCCAGTATTCCGCCTTCTCGGTGCGCTCCGCCCGCGCCACACCGCGCATTTTCGGCCCGAAGGCGGCGTTGCCAGCGACCGTCATCCAGGGAAACAGCGCCGCCTGCTGGAACATCACCCCCCGATCCGGTCCGGGTCCCCGCACGTCGTCGCCCGCCACGGTGACACGGCCCGCCGAGAGCGGCTGGAACCCGGCCAGGACCTGCAGCATCGTCGTCTTGCCGCAGCCGGACGGGCCGACCACGCAGACGAAGGCGCTGCGATCGAAGGTCAGGTCTACCAGGTTGAGCGCCCGGACGGCGGCCTCCCCCTGGCCGAACACCACCGACGCGTCGCTGAACGCGACGTAGGGGGCACCGGTCATGCGAGTGCCTGTTGCAAAAACTCGGTGCGGATCGCCTTCTGGAAGGCCGCCAGCGGCGCCGCGCCGCGGATGCTCTTTTGCTCCGCCAGGAACTCCGCGGTGTGGTGCAGCACGTTGGCGAAGTTTCCGGAATTGCCCTGGGTCCCCAACCACTCCGGGCTGAGCTGGTCGCGCAACGAGACGAAGTTGTATTCCTTCAGGTCCGCGGCCGCGACCTCGGGTGTCACGCCCGCGGCGGTGGCGACCACCTGGGCCGCCTCGGCCGGCTGGCTGCGATAGAGCGCCAGCGCCTGCCCGTAGACTCGCAGCAGCGCCGTCACCGCCTGCGGCTGCTGCTCGGCGAACCCGGTGCGAGCCAGGATCGTGTCGGCGACCACGTAGCCGGCGGCGTCCAGTTTCTCCCAGGTGGGGAACACCGTTCCGCCGTTGGCCAGCAGCTTCGACTTCGCCGGCGCCCAGACATAGGCGCCGTCGATGTCGCCGCGCGTCCAGGCGGCCACGATCGCGTCGGGCCGCAGGTCCACCACCGTCACGTCCCGCTGCGTCAGCCCGTTGGTCTTCAACAGGCCGAGCAGGCGGAAATGTGAGGTCGAGCCGAACGGGGTCGCGATCTTGCGGCCCTTCAGGTCGGCGGGCGTATGGATGTTGGACGACGTGCGGACCGTCAGCTCCTCGGCCGGCCCGATATCGTCCACCAGGCCGACCAGGATCACCGGCAGGCCCTGGCTGATCCCGGCGGCGGCCGGCACCGAGCCGCTGCCGAAGCCGATATCCGCGCCGCCGGCGGTGATGGCCGCATTGATCTCCGCGCCGCTGCCGTATTCGGTCCAGTTCACCGTCTGGCCGGTGGCCTTTTCCAGCAGGCCCTGCGCCTTGACGATGTTGGTCGGCTTGGTCTCGGTGAAGAAGCCGATGTTGATCGGCGGAGCGGCACGCGCGACGTGCGGACGAGCCAGCGCGGCGGCGCCAAGCCCGATCGTCGCACCGAGCAGGAAGCGGCGGCCCAAGCGGGGAAAATCGCTGCCGGAAAAGTCCTTGGGCATGGCGTGTCTGTCTCCGTGTGCGAGCGGCTGGCTCAGCGGCCGGTCCAGTGAACGATGCGGCGCTCGACGAACACCAGCAGGAGGTCGAGTGCGAGGCCCATGAAGCCGATGATGAGGATCCCGACGAACACCTCGTCGGACCGCAGGAACCGGCCGGCATCGACGATCATCCGGCCAAGGCCGGTTTCCCGGCGAACGCAAGCGAAGCGTATTGACACGTGTTGTTGGCGTGGTTAGACGCTGCACAACTTTCATGTCGCGTGCTTTGCGCACACCGTTGGGGCAATCGTGTTGCGTGCCGTTCCGCGGCGACCGCCTGAACGGGCGGTTCGATCCCCGGAGCTGGCAACCGGCACGACACCACGACGAGCGCGGAGCCTTCGTTCCGTCCCGCCTTCTTCCATTCTCAGTCTCGGAGCCCAGCATGACCGCAGTGGACCCTCGCCTGGCCGAAAACCCCCGCCTGGCCGACTATCCGATCGACCCCCTGTTTCTGCAGCGCTGGTCGCCCCGCGCGTTCAGCGACGAAACGATCCGGGAGACGGAGCTGCTGGCGCTGTTCGAGGCCGCACGCTGGGCGCCGTCCGGCGGCAATGCCCAGCCCTGGCGCTTCCTGTACGCGCGCCGCGGCACCGCCCATTGGGACAAGTTCGTCGGCCTGCTGGTCCCGTTCAATCAGACCTGGGCGAGCCGGGCGGCCGCGCTGATCGTGCTGGTCTCCGATCCGCGCTGGGTTCGGCCGGGCACCGACGAGGCGACCACGCTGCGCAGCCAGTCACTCGACGCCGGCGCCGCCTGGGCGAGCCTGGCGCTGCAAGCCACGCGCGACGGCTGGCGGGCGCACGGCATGGGCGGCATCGACATCGAGCGCGCCGCCGTCGAACTGAACGTCCCTGCCGACTATCGCGTCGAGCTTGCCATCGCGATCGGCCGGCCCGGCGATCGATCCAGCCTGCCGGACACGCTGCAGGCGCGCGAGTTTCCCAGCGGACGCAAGCGGGTGGCGGAGTTTGCCTTCGAAGGCGGCTTTCCCGCTGCTGGTTCATTTCCGCTGTCATCAGGAGACGTTTGATGAGATATCCATCCTGCGTGAAGACGCTGATCGCCGTTTGCTCGATCGTCTTGGCTTTCGGGACAGCGTCTGCCGCGCAGGATGCGACACCGATCGACGTCCGACTTGTCGTGGTGACCGCCTTCGAGATCGGCGAAGATACCGGCGACAAACCCGGCGAGTTCCAGGCCTGGGCCGAGGAGTTACCGGAAATCCTGCCCTTCCCCGCCGGCTTCCGCCATCTGCGTTATGACCCCAAGCGCAAGATCTTGGCCATTTCGACCGGTACCGGCACCAACCGTGCGGCAACGTCCACGCTGGCGCTGGGCCTCGATCCGCGCTTCGATCTTACCCATGCCTACTGGCTGGTCGCGGCAATCGCCGGGGTGAATCCCGACGAGGCGTCGATCGGTTCCGCTGCCTGGATCGGTGACGTGGTGGACTCCGATCGCGCCCGCATCATCGACCCGCGCGAAATTCCAGCCGGCTGGCAGACCGGTTACATCCCGGGCGGACGTAGCGCGCCGTATCAGCTGCCGCTGCCGGCGGATACCAGCACGGTGCTGTTCCCGTTGAACAAGGCGCTGCGTGACTGGGCTTTTGCGCTGACCCAGACCGCGGTCCTGCCGGACTCCGATGCGTTGCGCCACGCTCGCGCGCCCTATGTGGGCTATCCGAACGCGCAGAAGCCCCCGTTTGTCCTGACCGGCGAGGAGGTGTCCGGCCAGGGCTATTGGCAAGGCAAGTTGCTGAACGAGCACTACGAGCGCTGGACCGACTACTGGACCAGTGGCAAGGGCCGGTTCGTGATGACGGCCATGGAAGATAGCGGCGTGATCAATGCAATCCAGCGGCTGGAACAGGTCGGCCGTGCCGACCCGCATCGCGTCCTGGTGCTGCGGACCGGCAGCGACTATTCGATGCAATACCCCGGCGAGGATGCTGTTACCAGCCTGTTGACCCCCGACCCGGCTGGCTTGCAGGCCGCGCTTGCAGCCGCGCATATCGTTGGCAGCCGCGTGGTCAACGAGATCTCGGGCCACTGGGAGCTCTATCGCGACACGATCCCGGGCGGCGTGCAGGACTGAAGCAAGCGCGGCGATGTGCGACCGCCGCCCGACGGCGCACTTCCCTCATCCAACGATCACACCGGAAAGCCATACCATGACCGAACTCCGTCCGCTCGGGCGCACCGATCTTCGCGTCTCGGCCATCACCCTTGGCACGATGACCTGGGGCCAGCAGAACACCGAGACGGAAGGCCACCAGCAGCTGGACTACGCCCTCGACCGGGGCATCAACTTCATCGACACGGCAGAGAACTATTCCATCCCGCCACGCGCTGAGACGCAAGGCTCTACCGAGCGGATCATCGGCACCTGGTTCAAGGCGCGGCGAACCCGTGACAAGGTGGTTCTGGCGACAAAGGTTTCAGGGCCGAGCCTCACCACATATCTTCGGCGCGATGGCCGACCGCCGAGGCTCGATCGCCGCAATATCCGCGAGGCCATTGAAGGCTCGCTGCAGCGGCTGCAAACGGACTACGTCGATCTCTACCAACTGCATTGGCCCGAGCGACAGGTCCCCCTGTTCGGTGGCGGCGGCCACGGGCCCACGCGGGACACGGAGCGCGACGAAGTTTCCATCGAGGAAACGCTCGCCGTCCTTGATGAATTGGTCGAGGAGGGCAAAATCCGTCACGTCGGTCTATCGAACGAGACGGCCTGGGGCCTGTCCCGTTTCCTGCATCTCTCGGAAGTTGGTCGGTGGCCGCGCGTCGTTTCGGTGCAGAACGCCTACAACCTGCTCAACCGTACCTATGAAGCGGGGTTGTCCGAATTCGCCGTACGCGAGCAGGTTGGGCTGCTGGCGTATTCGCCGCTGGCGCAAGGCTTTCTTTCCGGCAAATATCAGCGCGGAGCGAGACCGGCCGGCGCCCGCACTACGTTGTTCGAGCGCGCGAACCGCTACCAGAAGCC
>Ga0302320_10015380_pt1 | contig 15730 bp, 9 predicted proteins | sample Bog_T0_3_FD_202130 | JGI IMG/M metagenome (GOLD analysis project Ga0302320, IMG submission 202130) | Peat permafrost microbial communities from Stordalen Mire near Abisko, Sweden - Bog_T0_3 | ecosystem: Environmental > Terrestrial > Soil > Wetlands > Peat | place: Sweden: Abisko, Stordalen Mire... | reverse complement strand
CATATCTCTCAATATCGACGGCCAATCAGTCGCGCTGACTCCCGCTTACATGACGATTTATAACATTGGCGCAAACAATTCATTTGTCGGCTGGTATGCGGATTTGTCGTCGCTCGCTCCCGATGTCACCCACCAATTTCAATTGACCCTACCGACCACACTAGAGGCTGGCCAGTTTCAAGGGATGTTTCTGGACAATGTCGAAGCACAATTCACCAATCACGTTCAACTGGCGGGTATGGTCTCAGACAACTTCGGCACCGCGCACAATTACCTCAACAATGGTGTAGCAGGCACGATCTGGGAAGGCATCTACACCAAAGCTGGCGATATTCCCAACACCGGCCTGGGCACGGACGGACCCGGCAAAACCCTCGTGGCAGATGCAAGCATCACCAGCAATGGGGTGTTAACGGTTCAGTCCACGAAAACGGACTGGGAGCAGGCCAACGACGACGGTTTCTTTCTGTTCAAAAATGTCAGCGGAAATTTTCGGGCGCAGATGCACGTTTCGCGGCTCGACCCCGTGAATTTCAATTTTGCCGGCCTGATGGCGCGGGTGGCTAACCTCTCCGCCGCCACTCCAGGCGAGAATTATGTCTGTTGGGCCAATTTTAATCAGTTAGGCTACGGCAACTACCTTCGCAGTGTCAGCAGGAGCGTCTCGGCCAACTCGCCGATCAGCGGTGGTGCCACCACGAACACCTGGCTCATGCTGGAACGCACCAATGACACCTTCAACTGTTATCAGCGCGGCAGTTCCAACGCTCCGTGGGTAATGGTCACCAACATTATTCGGCCGGACTTGCACGGATTGCCAGTGCAAATTGGATTGATGCAGGCCTGTTTCAGCACGAATTCGCCCGTGGCGCAGTTCAACTATTTTTCGATGCAGACGTCCAGTATTCTGGCGGACAACACCCCCACCCCAGCCGGATCATTGATCTGCGTGAGCGGGGCTGCGGACAGCGCCACCCTCACCTGGTCGCCAGGCGCGGGCAGCGCTGGTAGTCTCGTCGTGGTGCGCGCCAATGGGCCTGTCACAGCCCAGCCAACTCCCGGTGCCAGCTACACCGCCAGTTCTGCCTTTGGCAGCGGCACGGATCTTGGCGGCGGCAATTTTGTGGTATATACGGGCACCGGCAACGCGGTAACAGTAACCGGCTTGTCGGCGGGCGCTTCCTACAGCGCGGCGGTTTACGCATATAATTCATGGGCGGAAGGCATTAGCTATGCCTTGAACGGAGCGGCTACTGCCAGTTTCACAAAACAAGTTTTGCAGTCCATTGCCTTGCAGTTGGATTCTGCCATCGCGACCGGGGGCAGCCGTCAGGCCATTGTTCTCGCAACTTACAACGGCAATGTCAGCGAGGCAGTAACTGCCTCGGCCACATTTCAGTCGAGTGCTCCGACGGTTGTGGCGGTAAGAACGAATGGACTGGTCACCGCCTTATCCCCGAGAATCGCAAATATCACTGCCAGCTTTGATGGCTTAACTTCGGTTAGGACGGTGGTGGTTGAACCGTTTGTGCTCGAACATCGTTACAGCTTCGAATCCGACGCGAGCGATTCTATCGGCGGAGCCAACGGTACGCTGATGGGAAACGCCGTCGTCACGGGTGGCCGGTTGGTGCTGGATGGGACGCCTGGCAGTTTTGTCGTTCTTCCTGAGGCATTGTTCACCAATTTCAATTCCATCACGTTTGAGGCATGGGTCACCGACAACGGCAGCGGCGCGTGGGCTCGCATCTATGATTTTGGCAACAGCGTGGACGGCGAAGGCCAGCAAGGCGGCTCCACTACCGGTATGTTCCTCTCCCTGCCCAGCGGATTCGGAAATTTGCGCGGCTCGTATACCTTGACCGGTGGTGGCAGCGGCGAACAAGTTCTGGAATGGCCTAATGCCGGAAGACCCCCCGTCGGTCGGAAGGCGCACATTGTCTGGGCGACTGATGCGAAGACGCAAACCGGCTCGCTCTACGCCAATGGAAACTTGGTGGGGCAGAACAACAGCATGACGCTGACGCCCGCCGCTTTTGGATCTACATTGAACGACTGGATTGGCAAATCGCAGTTCACCGCCGACCCCTATTTCAATGGCGCAATTGATGAATTCCGGATCTACGAAGGCGTGTTAAGTTTACAACAGGTTCAGACAAATTACGCAGCCGGTCCCAATGTGACACCGATCTTACCACCTTGGCTGCAGGTTACCGCTGCCGGCGGCAGCGCCTTCCTTTCCTGGTCGATTTCCGCCGCCGGCTTCACCTTGCAAACCACAACCAGCCTCGGCGTGGGCACGACCTGGTCGAATCTCGTCGTGATTCCGTCTTTTACTAATGGCCTCAATCAGCTAAACCTGCCGCTCACCGCCACCTCGGCGGACTTTTACCGCCTGTCACGGTGAACTCCTGGCTTCGGTTGTCTCCAACCACCATGCTGCAAACAATCTCCCCACTGGCAAAAACCAGCATCAAACTTGACGCTTTTGCATTTCAAGAACGTGTCAGTTTTAGACAATTCAGAGGTGGACAGCAATAAATGACACTGTTAAACTCACGCATCCCATTAAACGAGAAGATCGGAAGAAGATGGCCTCGGAATTTTAGACGCACCAAATGCGGGCCGGGGTGCAAGGCGAGCAGAATGTGTGATTGGGCGATGTCCAAAGGACACCATGCTCGTGCCTGACAAGGGACGGAGGGTGGTCTGATGGCGCCGCGCGCTGGTCTGGCACAATACTGAATCATGATCAATGCCCAGAATGAAAAAACTGCATTGCCTAATTTACGCCCTGTTTCTAGCGGATACTGTTCTCGGCCAGTCGGCCGTGCTCCGCCCCCCAGCCGTGCCGCTAATTACGCACGATCCTTATTTTAGCATCTGGTCGCCGGCCGACCAATTAACCGATACCACGACGGTGCATTGGACCGGCACAAGTCAACCGCTGCGCAGCCTGATCCGCGTCGATGGTCAGGTGTTCCGTCTGATGGGAACCGATCCCGCAGGCGTGCCGGCTCTACCCCAAAGTAATCTGCAGGTGTTGCCAACTCGAACCATCTATATTTTTACTAATGCGCAGGTGGCGGTGACTTTGACCTTTCTGACTCCGGCCCTGCCTTCAAACTTGGACTTATTGGCTCGACCTTTGACTTATCTAAACTGGGACGTCCAGTCTGCCGACGGCCAGCCTCACGCCGTGCAGCTTTATTTCGACGCCGGCGCGGAGATTGCCGTGAACACGACGGATGAACTGGTCGGGTGGTTCCGTCCTGCGGTTGCCGGTCTGACTGTCCTTCAACTCGGCACAACCAACCAGATGATTCTGGGGAAGAGTGGCGATAATTTGCGGATTGACTGGGGGTATCTTTACGTGGCCGCCGACCAGTCCCAGCAACCGCAGAGCGCTATTGTCGGCGGCTTGAGCGCACGAAACCAGTTTCTTGCCGATGGCTCGCTCCCCACCAGCGACGACAAGCAGCAACCGCGGGCCGCCTCGAATAACACCCCGGTTCTAGCCATGTGCTTCGATCTGGGCACTGTCGCCTCAGCCCCGGTTTCCCGGCAAGTCATGATCGCCTATGATGACCTGCTGTCGATCAGGTATTTCGGAGCTTCACTGCAGCCCTACTGGCGGCGCAATGGTGCAACGGCGGCCGCTTTGCTGACCGCCGGAGATCAGGATTATGCGTCAGTCGTCGGCCTCTGTGCCAACTTCGATGCCCAGATCATCGCCGACCTGACACACGTTGGCGGTGTCAGTTACGCCGAACTTTGCACTTTGTCTTACCGGCAAGCCCTGGCGGGCAATAAAATATGCTCCGACGTCAATGGCCAGCCGTTGATGTTCCCAAAGGAGAACTTCAGCAACGGCTGCATCGGCACGGTGGATGTGCTGTTTCCTCAAGCGCCGTTCTTCCTCCTCTTCAGCCCTGCGCTTACCAAGGCGATGTTGACCCCCATCCTTGACTACGCCCAATCGTATCGCTGGCAGTTTCTCTTCTCACCTCATGATCTCGGCACTTATCCTTGGGCTACAGGCCAGGTTTATGGCGGTGGCGAACAAAGTGCGGTAAACCAGATGCCGGATGAAGAAACTGGCAACATGCTCATTATGGTAGCCGCCTTGGCTCACACAGAGGGCAATGCGAGCTTCGCCGCCAAATATTGGCCGCTGCTGCGACAGTGGGCTGATTATCTCGTACTCAACGGACTTGATCCTGGCGACCAGCTATGTTCCGCCGATATGTTTGGTCCCTTAGCGCACTCCACCGACCTGGCCCAAAAGGCAATCATCGGCATCGGCGCCTATGGCCAGTTGTGCCAGGTGGCCGGACGGACGAATGAGGCGCAGCAATATCTGGCCATTGCGACCAACTATGCCTCGCAATGGCGGAAGCTCGCGGCGGACACTAACCACACCCGTCTGGCTTATGACCAGCCTGGCACCTGGAGCATGAAACATAACCTGATTTGGGACCGCGTGCTCGGGCTTGCACTGTTTCCCAATTCCGTCGGCGAGCAGGAAATCGCCTGGTATCTGTCCGTGCAAAACACCTATGGCCTTCCGGTTGATGACCGCACCACTACCAGCCTGATTGATTGGGACACCTGGAGCATATCGCTGGCGCGAAGCGTAAACGACTTTCAAACCTTGCTGGCCCCGATCTTCAACTACGCCAACGTAACGGCAAACCGGGTTCCGCTTTCCGACTGGTTTGGAACCTTGAATGCTGCTCAGCAAGGCTTTCAGGCACGCCCGGTGGTCGGTGGTTTGTTTGTCAAGCTGACCGCAGATTTTCCGACGTGGACCAACTGGGCCAGCCAGGGAACCGCCGTGACCGGATCATGGGCACCATTACCAGTTTGGGGCGCTTATGACGAGACCGTCCCCTCGGATTTGAATCAGGCCGTTCAGTGGCTATACACAACCAACCAGCCCAACGATGGTTGGAACCTGGCCGGTTTTGACGATTCAGCGTGGTCGCAGGGTCCGGGGGGCTTCGGCACCGTCGGTACGCCTGGCGCGGTGGTGCGCACCATTTGGAATACTTCGGACATTTGGCTTCGGCGCAACTTTGTTCTTGGCCCCGCGCCCCTGGCCAATCCGCGCTTGTTGGCTCACCACGATGAGGACGCTCAAGTTTATCTCAACGGCGTGCTGGCGGCAACTCTGCCTGCCTATATCACGCAATACGAACAGTTCAATCTTACTTCCGAATCCATCGCCGGGCTCCAAGCCGGCACAAACCTGCTGGCGATTCACTGTCACCAAACCGTCGGCGGACAATTTATTGACGCCGGCATCGTGGATAGCCCTGCCCCATTGACGGCGACCGCACCATCACTGGTCGATCTAGTTGCATATTGGCCATTAAGTGTGGACACGAGCGATGCCAGCGGCGCGCACAACGGCCAACTGGTTGGCAATCTCAACCGGACCATCGGACCCAACCTGACCCAAGGCGCTTACCATCTCGACGGCGCCAGCTATATCAAGACCGGCACAAACTACGGATCCCTGTTCGACACCGGAACCCCTTTCTCGGCAGCGGCGTGGATTCGTGGTGGCACAAACAGCAATGACTCCACCATCATGGGCAAAATGATCCAAGGCGGCGCTTATACCGGCTGGGAACTGCATGTCGGCACTCCCGCCGGCGGCTCTGGACCGGGTTTGCTCAATGTCTGGCTCATCAACAATTACACCGTGAGCTACATTCAAGTCAATTCACCCGTGAATGTGCTCGACACCACCTGGCACCACGTCGCCTTCACTTACAATGGTTCAGGTAAGGCAGCGGGCGTCAGGATATATGTGGATGGGCAGGACGCGACCGGTGTGGCCACGGCCGACTCCCTGTCAGGCATGCTTCGCAACTCGGTGGAACTTGACCTTGGCACGCGCCAGAACGGTGCGAATCACAACTTCACCGGCGCCCTATGCGAGGCTTCGGTTTGGAATAAAGTTCTGACGTCGCAAAACGTTGCCTCGGTTTTTCAAAACGGAGTGCCGCTGTCCGCCCCTCTTCGCCTCAGCGGCCCGTCCCTGGCGCCCCCGTCCACGTTTGGTTTTAGTTGGAACGCCTCAATTGGCACGGCCTACAGAATCGCGTCTTCGACCAACCTGACGGATTGGAATATCATACAAAATTACTACCCAATTGGCGGTGCTTTGGCGACTAACGTGATTTACAACGAGACTATTTTCCCCCACGGTGCGCGTTACTATCGATTGCAATCCCAGCCATAATCTCCATTGTTCTTCCAGCGCAAGAAAGTTTTCTGAGTGCCCGGTTCGCAAGTTAGGAGGAAGAAATTATCTGATGCCATTTGGATTCGGCTTGCCGTCCGGCCTCTGGCAACATCTGGGACAGGGCGAACGGACGCGTTTTGCAGTGCGGCTCAACTGGCTTGTGCTTCCGGGGACCACACCGTCATGTATTTCCGCTAGGAGCACCAATTCAAAGAGGCAGAAGTAAATCAATCTGCGCGCACATCCGTCACGGGTGCTTGACAGGCGGCGGTATGGAGGCATCCATTTTCAGCTCCCGAAAACTCCTCCACCGATGAAAAGTCAAAAGGTTTGCGTCGTGATATGACCGCGCCCCGCCAAGTCCATCGTCAAAAGCCGTGCGGCAAACGGCGATGATGTCGTCGCCGTCAAATTGCCAGTCCGGGTATTGAAAGCCGTGCTTGGCGGTGTCAGTATGGGAGAGCAAAACCGCCCGTTGCGTCCAGTTCGTCAGGGCGGAAGAGCTCGTCAGGGCGAGGGTGTTGCGAATATTGGCCGGACGACCGGCAGCTTCGCCTTTTGGCGTTACCACATTTGCCAGCGTCCAATACAATCCGCTCTTCGCGTAGCTGCTGGTCACATCGTAAAGAAAAAGTTGGTCCTTGGGGGCCACACCGAACATGTCGCCGCCGTTCCACTGGCGCGCGCTCGGCAGGAAATTGCTGAACGTCCAGTTTTGGGTGTTAAGCAAATCGGCTGCAAGCGGCGCGGACATCACACCGGCGCAATAATTGCTGCCCCAGCCGGTTGGCGGCATGCGCCGCTCCATGCCGCGCCACAGTCGTCCGGCGTGTTCTATCACCGGCGTTGGCGCGCAGTGGTATTGGCCGTCGTTGCGCAACAAACCTGTGGTGGCGTCGACCGGCGCCGTCCACGTTTCACCGCCGTCACGCGAGCGGCGGATCACGACGTTACCATGATTTTTATCCGTGCCGAGAAGATACTTTTTGGCCCGAAAAAATCGTGCGAAACCACATAATCGCCATTGGTCCAGATAGCAATACTCGGCGAACCCACAAACAACCCCGTGCCGGCGGGCAGATGATCAATCACCACGCCTGGGACCTGGGAAAAATCTGCGGCGGCGAGACCCATCCCCGCCGCCAGCATGAGCCCCATACCCATACAAGCCAGCTCAACGGTTCGAGTCAATAAACCAATTGCCGATATATTCTTCAACACGTCCATTTGAGTGAAGTGTCACCTTCCCAATCAACCACGCGCATTCGGCGGGCTTTGCCAACACCTGTTTCGGCCTGCCTGGCAACCCGCGCTTTCGTTGTGACACCCAGTTTCATGCCCCCGGCGTTGCGATAATGATTTCACCCTGCGTCTGCTCGCGCGGCGCCCACCGATTTTAGGCCGACGAACCTCGCCCGCGCACCGAGGTCGCGCTGGATGCGCAGCACCTCGTTCCATTTGGCCATCCGCTCGCTGCGCGCAAACGAGCCGACTTTGAGTTGGCCAGCATTTGTCGCCACGGCAAGATGTGAAATGAAAGCATCTTCCGTTTCACCGGAACGCGCCGAGACAATCGGCTGCCAGCCGGCTGACTGCGTCAGGCGAATTGCCTCGATCGTTTCCGTCACCGTGCCGATTTGATTCAGCTTTATCAGCACTGCATTGGAAACCTGTTTTTCAATGCCAGTGCGGATGCGCTGCGCGTTGGTCGTGAACAAGTCATCTCCGACCAGTTGAATTTTCGCGCCCAAATCATCCGTGATTTGCCGCCAACCGTTCCAATCTGTGTCTGCCATCGGGTCTTCAATCGAGACAATCGGGAATCGCTTGCACCAGTCGGCCATTAACTCTCCAAACTCGCGCGAGGTGAATTCACGCTTTTCCAAATTGAAACGATAGCGGCCCGTTTTCTCGTCGTAGAGATCGGTCGCGGCGATGTCCAAAGCGATGGCCGCGTTCTGACCCGGCGTGTAACCGGCATTATGAATCGCCTCCACCAGGAGTGCGAGCGCCTCCTCGTTGGTGGCAAATTCCGGCCAGAAACCGCCTTCGTCCGCCACCCCAAAATATTTGTTTCGTTTCCTGAAAATGTCACCCGCCGCATGATAGACGTTGTGCGTGATTTCCATCACGTCTTCGAAATTTTTCGAGCCCACGGCAATCAGCAAATAATCCTGCACGTCCGTCCGCCAGTTCGCGTGCGCGCCGCCACCAATTATTTGAATTTCTGGGAGTGGCAACAACGTGCCATTTCCTGCGCCGAGATAAGCGTGCAACGGTTCTTTTCGCGCCGCTGCCCCCGCATTCGCCACCGCCATGGATACCGGTAAAATCGCATTCGCGCCGAGCCGGCTCTTGTTTGGCGTGCCGTCCAATTCGATGAGCTTGTTATCCAATGTCGCCTGTTCGAAAACATTTTCACCGAGCAGCGCTGCCGCTATTTCACTTTGAATGTTCGCGATGGCTTTGAAAACAGATTTGCCGCGAAAGTGTTGCTTCTCGCCATCGCGCAATTCCAGCGCCTCGAACTGACCGGTGGAAGCGCCGGACGGCGCGATACCCCTGCCGTGGACACCATTTTCGAGCCGCACCTCGGCTTCCACGGTGGGAACGCCGCGCGAATCGTAAATTTGCCAGGCCATGACGGAAGTGATTTTCATGTCGGGGATAGAGTGAGAGTGGAATCGAAAACGCGCGCAAACCAAATTTCGCTTAACCGGGCAAGGTTGTGCGGTGGCGACGGCAGATGGGCATGCACGAACGTGCGGATGAACTGCTGCTTAGGCACAGTGAGATATTCCGCCGGAGATTTGCCGTCCACCCGCGCGAGTAACAGCATCAAAATCAACGGCACGAGCCGTAGTTCAACCTGGCGGACGTTGCCGTTTGACCGCGCCTCGGCGTATGCGTGCCAGAAGGCGGCAATCAACTTTTCAAGGCCAAAGGCTTTTGGCGCATGATGCAGCGACTTGAGAAAAAAATGATTCAACAAAAAGGCAACGTCAAACGCCGGGTCGCCATACCACGCCACCTCGCAATCCAGCAGCACCATGCGGCTGCCACTCACCAAAATATTCTTGGGACTGAAATCGCCATGCACCAGCGTTTCGCGGGCGGCTTTGAGCCGGGCGGCTTCGTGGTCAAAAAACTCCTGCAACCCGGGATGCCGCGCGCCGGTCGTCAGCAGATATGGCGCAATTCGAAGTTGGCAGAAATCCATGGTCGTATCAAAATTTCGTGCCACCTCGGCTTCGCCTGCCGTTTTGCGGTGAATCACTCCGAGAATTTTTCCCGCCTGCGCGGCGTGCTCCGTTTCGCAAACACCGGAGAGCAGCAATTGTTTCCAGTTGGCAAAACCGTCGCCAAGATATTCCATGCAGAAATAGCCGGCGTGCGGATTTGCGGAACGGATTTGCGGAACGGCACCAGGCAGAAAACTCGAGACGCACTGCAAGTAAGCCTGCTCCGTGGCGTTGCGGCCGACATTCGCAAACCAGTCGTCCTTCACGCGCAGCCTCGCAAGGGCGCGCTTGACGACGAAGCGTTCGCGGCCGTCCTCCACCAGGTAGATGTCACTGGAAACGCCGCCAGAGAGCGGCTTGAGCGTCGCCTGCGCTTCACGCACACAGCCGTCCCGCCGCAGGGTGGCCAAAAATGTTTCAGCTTCGGTCATCACAGCGGGCGGGCAATGGTCTGCGAGCGCAAATAATCGTGGAAAGTCTCCGGGCTGTTTACACCACCGCTTGTGCCACTCAAGTTCACGCCGCCGTACGGCAGGCCGTAGGCGAAGACATTGTGGGCGTTGATCCAACTGTTGCCCGCAACCAAGCGCTCGGCGACGCGGTTCGCGCGCTTCAGGTCGGTGCTCCACACGCTGTTCGCCAGGCCGTAGGCCAATTGGTTCACTTGACCGATAACAGCTTCCTCGTCCTTGAATCGCAGCAGGTAGGCGCACGGACCGAAAATCTCTTCGCGGCAGCAAACGTTGTCATCCGCACCCTCAAGCAATGCGGGTCGAACATAGAAACCATGCGCCTCATCCGGCGGCGAAACTTTTCCTCCGGCGAGGATCACTCGCGCGCCGCCGGCCTGGCCGCGTTCGAGATAACCCAGCACCCGCTGCCGCTGAAGCTCGCTGACCAGTGGACCCATCTGCGTCTCGCGATCCATGCCCGGTCCAATGTTAGTTTGTTTGAGAACTTCGATCGCCTTGCTGACGAACCGATCGTAAATTTTCTCATGGATCATCCAGCGCGTCGCCGTGCAGCATACCTGGCCGGTATTGAGTGTGATCGCCCCGGCCAGTTGCGTCGCCGCCTCTTCCACGTCCACATCGTCGAACACCACCGCCGCGCCCTTGCCGCCCAGCTCCAACTTGCAAGGCACGAGATTGCACCCGCAAACTTCGCCGATTTTCCTGCCTACTTCCGGCGAGCCGGTGAAGGACATGCGCTTCAGGCGCGGATGCGACGACAACGCCGCGCCTGCGCTCGCGCCGTCGCCATTCACGACGTTCAGCACGCCCGGAGGCAAGCCGGCTTCGGCGGCGATCTTCGCCACAAACAGCGAACTCAGCGGCGTCACTTCGGACGGTTTCACGACGACGGTATTCCCGGCGGCGAGCGCGGGTGAAATGCCCCACAACATCAGCGTGAACGGAAAGTTCCACGGAAAAATGAAGCCACAGACTCCGTAAGGCACACGCCAAGTGCGCGCCTCGATGTTCTTGATGGCGAGCGGCACACTGTATTGCGCCATCGTCGAAAGGTCGGCGTAATAGCGCAGGCATTGGATACCGAAGGGCACGTCAAATCCCTCGGCGGCGGCGATGGCCTTGCCCACGTCGAGCGATTCGAGTTGGGCGAGTTCGGCGGAATGTTTCTCCAGCGCATCGGCAAACCGATGCAACACCACCGCGCGCTCGTTCGGCCTCAGGGCCGCCCAACCGGGAAACGCCTTTGCGGCGGCCGCCACGGCAAGTTCAATTTCCACCGCGCCGCCGAGCGCGACTTCGGCCAGCACCGAGCCGTCGGATGGATTCAGAACCTTGCCGGCGACGGTCAGAAGCGGCTGGCCGCCGATGTAATGCGGCAGCGGCTGGGATAGAAAGTCCCGGACATTTTGGTGGAGTTCAGTTTTCATGGTGTGATTTCAACGGTTGCGGGCATAGCCGGTTTCGATGTTGGCGGATATCAAATCTTCGGCGAGCGAACGGCGCGGTGAAATTTTCTCGCGCTTCAATTCAGCGTGATACGCCTTGACGGCTTCCGCCGGCTTGATTTCGCCATCCACAATCCGCCGCATGAAAGCGATGAAGGCGAGCGGGTCTTCCGCGTCCTTGATCTTGCGGCCGAACAACGCGACACGCGCGCCGTATCTCTGCGCGTCGGCGAGCAGTTGAAACGCATCAAGCGTCGTGCCGCTGCTGCCACCCATGACACCGACAATGGTTGAGGGATCATAGGCGACCAGTTCTTCGAGTGCCTGCGGCCCGAAATACGGCACCTTCAAAAACAGCGGACGGTCGTCGAGTGATACGCTCGCCAGCATCCGGCAGATGTGATCATTTACAAAAGACGGAATTTCTCCCGCTCGGATGCCGGCGTCCACGTTTGGCGCGAACACTTCCAGAAAATATTGAAACCCCTTGCGCCGCGCTTCGGCGCGAAATGCCCTGAAGGCCAGCAATGCCTCGCGGTCAATCTCCGGCTGGTTGTTGAACGTAACGGAATAAAGCCCGAGATTCACGACTGGCCGGCGGCTCGGTTTTGCCGCCACGCTGCCGAACTGCGCCTCTTCAATATAACAAGTGGCAAAGGACAAAGACGGATGCTCGCGATATTTTCCGCCGCGCGGGCACCAGACATCGCTAGAGTCGTTGGCGCGGATGGCCGGGGTCACGTCGGACTTTTCAAAGAGCTTTTCGCGATGTGCTAGCAGGCTCATGGTCGAAACCGACCCGAGCATGATGTCCACTATGCCCTGCTTCACAATCGACCGGATTTGATCCAGAAATTCAGGCATGGTGCGGAAGCGCCCGGAAGTTTCGTCACCGATCCGCCCGGGACTCGGCACGCCCCAGCACATGTCGGCATCTTTGGCGTCCGCAAGGATGAACTCGCGGCTGTTTGGGTTGGTGCGAATCTTTTTAAGTTTTTGTTCGAGGCGGGATTTCATTGATGTTTGAGGATTGCAAATGGTTTCTTAAATCTGATGTCAACATGGACAAGTCCGCGCGGCGAAGGGATTCGCGGGTCGGGAAATTGGAGCGCCCGCCGAGCTTGAGCGCGACCTGGGCGGCGACCCACGCGGCAAACTCCATTCGCTGCGACAGCGGCAGACCGTCGAGCAGAGCCGACGCGTAGGCCGCGTGATAGGCGTCGCCGCAGCCGGTCGTGTCCAAGACATTCACCTTGAACGCCGGTTGATGCCAAAAACCTTCCGGTGTGAGCGCCCAGCTACCATGGACGCCATCAGTGGCGAGTAACTGGCCGCGCGTCCAGGCGCTCAACTTTTTAAGCGCGGCTGCGGTCTCTGCTTCGCCACTTAAACGCTTCGCCGTGTTGAGCGGCAGGATTATGTCGGTGCCGAGTTCAATCAGTTGACGCAAGACAGCCGGATCGCCTGCTTCAACATCCAGCACCGAGCAGCACGCTGTTCCCTGCGCGGTTTGCAGCATCGTCAGCGCCGCTTCGGTTTCGTAGCCGTCCACAAGAATCAGTTTGGCAAGCTTGACTTCAGAAGTCGGAATGTCTGAGCGCTTCAGCGAACGGTAGCCATTGAGGGTGTAAAAAACCGTTCGTTCGCCGGTGGCCGGATCAATCTCGACGAGCGCCACGCCGGGCGAGGCCGAGGGGTCGGGGATGAAATAATCTTTGAGCACTCCGTGGCGGGTGAGTTCGGTGCGCGCAATGTCGCTCAAGGTGTCATGGCCCATCCGGGCAATGAACGCCGTGCGCCAACCGAGCGACGCCAGCAGGCTCGCGGCGTTGCCGGCGGGTGCGCCGCCCTGGATCAGCAGATCACGGACTTCATGCTTCTCACCATGCTGAATTTTTTCAGGCAGGCGGACGAGAATGTCCACGATGTTCAACCCGGTGACGAGCACTTCGGCTGGTGTCGCAGAACTCATGGCTGACTCAATCCAAAGGCTACATTCGCATTCACGACCGCAATTTCCTGAACGCCGAGCCAGTGGTGCAACATTTGCAAATCCTGTTTCCAATGCCCAAAGCCGAGACTCCAGTGATGATCCAAGCCGCGACTCATAATGGTGTTCATGATTTGACCCGCAGTGAACGACGCATTCGGCTTTAACTCGCAATAGTTGCCACGAAATGCAAGCGGCGCGTCCAGCAATTCGCCCTCGAACATGAATGCGTGCGCCGCGTCGGGAGATTGGTAGCGCAGCACTGTGGCCGGTCCGAGTTCGAGCAAAAATTCAAGCATCATACCGACGGCGGTCTCGGTATGGGCATTTTCCAGAATGGAATGCCGCCGAGCTTCAAACTTGGTGCCGCGTTTGAGCCACCGCGTCGGGCACGCACCGCAATGCCAGATGCCGATGCGGTTCCGTGCGAGATCAAGCTGCGAGAGATCCATCATTGTCGAGACTGAACCGCCTTCGCTCAAAAAGTGCATGGCGAGCGAGGAGAGCAGGCCGTTCATTTCACCTTCCTCGGCGGTGCAGAGGCCAAAGTCATTCAGCATGGAAACGCTGCCGTCGGTGGTGCAGCCGTATTGATCAATCAACTCCGGCCAACTCTTCACGATGCAGCCGACATAACTTTTTTGTGCCGCCATATCCAATGCGGCCAGGCCGATGCGCAACGTTTGAAAAATCTGTTGGTCGGGCACGTCGTTGCGGGCGCACGACGGCGAGTCCACAATGGCATCCCGCAAACGGCGCAGATCGGCGTCCTTGAATTTGCGTGCGTGGTCAAAAGCCGCCTGCAAATCAATACGGTCGAAACGCAAGCCGAAGCGTCGCACAACCGCAAGTTCATCCACCTCGCCATCGTAAAACGCCGTGACCCGAGAGCCGCCGACGTGCAACACACGGGCATGTAGAAACCTAGCTCGGGCGCGCACCGTGCGGGCGAAGCGGGCGATGACCGGCTGCGCCTCCGGGCCGACGTGGGCATTGAGCCAGGCGTATTTCACGCCGAGGCGCTGGAACATGTTCAGCAAAAAATTCTGGCAGCAGAGGCTGTTACTTTCAAGGCGGCCACTTTCCGTCGCCGGCTCAGGCGTGGACCAACTCAACAGCGGAATGGGATGGTCGTTGAGCCAGCGGCCCAACTGCGAGCCAATTTCGCCCGCCGTGTAGGCGGCGTGAAAGAGCACGAGTCCATCCACGCCCTGGGCAAGTTGGCGATTGAGAAGTGAAATCAGTTCGTCGGGATCTTCCACCGGCGTCGGAGCGGAAACAACGTTGTAATGCCGCGTGTCCAAGTGCTTTCGTATTTCGAGCACCGCTGCATCAAAGGCGCGACAGGCGCGCTCCCACGGAAAATGGATTTTCACACCAACTCCGAAGACGACGATGCGGGTCGGTTTTGGCACGGGCAAGGCGGGCATCAGCTCGGCCAATAATTTGGTGGTCACGCCGGCCAACGGCAGGCTGTGGTTGGAATCGGTAGCGAGACGCGGGCGGGCAGTCCTCGTCGCGCCGTTCGTTCTGGAAATTTTTTCAGGGGGTTTGTTCATAGTGCTTTTGGTTCTGCCTCATCCTAAACTGGCGAGCAGGCAACATCGACAATTTGCATACAGGAAATCTCAACGGTTGAATTATTTCAATTGGTGTTGAGCCGCTTCAATAAACGCCAAAATATTTTCGAGTGAAGTGTCTCCCTCCACCGAATGCGACGGTGAAAAGATATATCCCCCCGCTCTCCCCAATGTGAGTAACCGCCTTGATTCGGAGACCACCTCTCCTTTCGTGCCAAAAGGAAGGGTCTTTTGCATTGAAAGTCCGCCGTGGAATGCGAGGCGGCCGCGAAACCGCGGAAGGATCTCATACACGTCCATAACCTCCGGTTGGAATGGATTAAAGCAATTCACTCCAATGGACACCAAGTCATCAAACAACTCATCCACATCTCCGCAACTATGGATCATCACGAACTTTCCCGACTGATGCACGCGATCATACATCCGCTTCAGCCGGGGGAAGACGAACTGTTTCCACAGGTTGTATCCCATGACCAACCCATGCTGTTGGCCCCAATCGTCCCCAAAATAAACGGCATCAATTTCGTAAGTGAGCGCCTGGTCTATCTGTGCCAGATTGTACTCACAGATCGCATCCAGTAATGCATGCACGAACTCAGGTTCGGCGATGAAATCCATGAGCAGGTTCTCCATGCCCCGCAACGTCCACGCCCTTTCGTAAAGCGAAAATCCTATCTGGAATACCCGGAACATATCCGGCTTGGCCTTGATCTCACTTTCAATGTTCGCATAAAAGCGCGG
>Ga0302320_10015379_pt1 | contig 15731 bp, 13 predicted proteins | sample Bog_T0_3_FD_202130 | JGI IMG/M metagenome (GOLD analysis project Ga0302320, IMG submission 202130) | Peat permafrost microbial communities from Stordalen Mire near Abisko, Sweden - Bog_T0_3 | ecosystem: Environmental > Terrestrial > Soil > Wetlands > Peat | place: Sweden: Abisko, Stordalen Mire... | reverse complement strand
TGTCTTTCCGGCCTTGACGCGGGTGGCGGCAAGGTCGTCTTCCGCGGGAGTGTTGCGGCGGGCGCGTTTGGGTTTGGGGGTCTTAGGCGGTTGGGGCCCTTCCCCGGTCTCAGAAGCGAGACCGGGGGCACCCGCACCCGTTTCTGTGGTCGGATCGGGAACCTTGCCGATCAAGTCCTTTTCCGAGTCTTCAGCAAGATCGATGGCGGAGAGCTTGCCGTTGCTGGAGGCGTAGTAGCGCGTGAGGAACTGGCCGGTGTAAGAGCCGGGGGTTGCGGCGATTTTTGCCGGACGGCCCTGGCCCACGATGCGTCCGCCGTCTTCTCCGCCCTCGGGGCCGAGGTCGATGATCCAGTCGGCGTTGCGAATCACATCGAGATTGTGCTCGATGATGATGACGGAGTTGCCGAGGTCGGCGAGGCGGTGCAGCACTTCAAGCAGCTTGCGCACGTCGTCGAAGTGGAGACCGGTGGTGGGCTCGTCGAGCAGGTAAAGCGTGCGGCCGGTCTGGCGCTTGCTCAACTCTCGGGCCAGCTTCATGCGCTGCGCCTCGCCGCCGGAGAGCGTGGTGGCGCTCTGGCCCAAATGGACGTAGCCCAGGCCGACATCCACCAGGGTTTGCAGCTTCTGGCGCACGGTGGGCACGTCTTCGAGGACGGAGAGCGCGTCTTCGATGGTGAGGTCGAGCACGTCGGCGATGGAGTGCCCCTTGAACTTCACGGCCAGCGTCTCCTGGTTGTAGCGGCGGCCGTTGCACACCTCGCACTGGACGTAGACATCGGGCATGAAGTTCATTTCGATGCGGCGCTGTCCGTCGCCCTGGCAGGTTTCGCAGCGCCCGCCGGCGACGTTGAAGCTGAAGCGGCCGGGCTTGTAGCCGCGCTCGCGCGCCTCGGGCAGCATGGCGAAGAGATCGCGGATGGGCGAGAAGACCTGCGTGTAGGTTGCGGGATTGGAGCGGGGCGTGCGGCCGATGGGAGACTGGTCGATGCGCACCACCTTGTCGAGCTGATCCGCGCCGGTAACGGAGTCGTGCGCGCCGGGCTCCTCGCGCGAGCCGTAGATGGACTGAGCGAGCGAGCGATAGAGGATGTCGTTGATGAGCGTGCTCTTGCCGCTGCCGCTGACGCCGGTAACCACCGTCATCACGCCGAGCGGAATGCGGATGTTCACGTCCTGCAAGTTGTGCTCGCGCGCGCCGGTGACGGTGAGCCATTTGCCGGTGAGGGGGCGCGGATGCTCGCGCTGCAGCATGGTGACCGCGCCGGAGAGATAGCGGCCGGTGAGCGACTCCGGGCAGGCCATGATCTCCGCGGGTGTGCCCTCCGCGACGACCTGGCCGCCAAGACGCCCTGCGCCGGGACCGAGATCGAGAACATAGTCGGCGTGGCGAATGGTGTCTTCGTCGTGCTCGACGACCAGAACTGTGTTGCCGAGATCGCGCAGCCGCTCCAGAGCCTGAATGAGGCGCATGTTGTCGCGCTGATGCAGGCCGATGGAGGGTTCGTCGAGAACATAGAGAACGCCGCGCAGGCGCGAGCCGATCTGGGTGGCGAGACGGATGCGCTGGCCCTCGCCGCCGGAGATCGTGGCGGCGTTGCGATCGAGGGCGAGGTAGTTGAGGCCGACGGCGCAGAGGAATTCGAGCCGCTCGACAATTTCGCGGCGGATGCGCTCGGCGATCAGGGCTTCGCGGGCGGTGAAGGTGAGATTGATGGCCGCGGAGAGCGCTCGGTTGAGCGGCAGCGCGGTGAAGTCGGCGATGGAGAGGCCGCCGATTTTCACGGCCAGGGACTCGGGGCGGAGGCGCTTGCCGCGGCAGACGGGGCAGGGCGTGGCGGACATGAAGTTCATCATGTACTCGCGGTAGCCGTCGCTGCGGGCCTCTTCGATGGTGTCGCGCAGGAAAGCCAGAATGCCGTGGAAGCCGGTGCGCGGCGCTTCGCCCTTGGGTGGTCCGTATACCAGGATGTGCTGCTGCTTGGGCGGCAGGTCTTCAAAGGGGAGCTTGAGGTCGATCTTGTAGCGATCGGCGGCCAGGTGGACAAGCTTGAGCAGGTATTGCGAGGCGGAGCCGGGGCCCAGGCCTCCGTCGAGCAGGGGCTTGGACCAGTCGGTGATGACCTTGGCGGGGTCGAGGTCGTAGAGCGAGCCCAGGCCATGGCACTCAGGGCATGCGCCGAAGGTGGAATTGAAGGAGAAACTGCGCGGCTCCAGCTTGGGCACGTCGAGGCCGCAGTCGGGGCAGGCCATGGAGGAAGAGAACAACTGCTCTTCCGCGCCGGCAATGGCGATCAGGGCCAGGCCGTTAGCCAGTTGCAGGGCCTTGGTGACGGCCAGCTCCAGGCGCTTTTCGACGGAGGGCTTGCCGGGGGGAGTGGTGGCTGGCCGAGTTCCTTCCCCGGTCCCCAAGTGCGAGGGACCGGGGGCACCCGCGGGGGCGCCCGGAGTTGTGGCAGTCTTGAGCAGGATGCGGTCGACGACGGCTTCGATGGTGTGATTCTTGCGGCGGTCCAGCAGGAGCGGCTCGGAGAGGTCGCGCATCTCGCCGTCGACGCGGGCGCGGAAGCCCTGCTGGTCGAGCTGATCGAGCAGGTCTTTGAACTCGCCCTTGCGCCCGCGGACGATGGGGGCCATGACGGTGACGCGCTCGCCGCGCCCGAGTTCGAGGATGCGCGCGACGATCTGCTCGGCGGTCTGGCGGGCGATGGGTCGGCCGCAGTTGGGGCAGTGGGGCGTGCCGATGGAGGCATAGAGCAGGCGCAGGTAGTCGTAAATCTCGGTAATGGTGCCGACGGTGGAGCGCGGGCTGCGGCTGGTGGTCTTCTGCTCGATGGAGATGGCAGGGGAGAGGCCTTCGATGGAGTCGACGTCGGGGCGCTCGATCTGGTCGAGGAACTGGCGGGCGTAGGCGGAGAGGGTTTCGACGTAACGGCGCTGGCCCTCGGCATAGATGGTGTCGAAGGCGAGCGAGCTCTTGCCGGAGCCGGACAGGCCGGTGACCACCGTGAGCGTGTTGCGGGGAATGCGCACGCTGATGTCGCGCAGATTATGCTGGCGCGCCCCGCGCACCGAGATGTGAGTGATGGCCATGAAGGGTTTAAGCGATCAAATTCAGCGGGTTGCGGAAGTCAGGGATACGAGCGCTCCGGAGAGCGGAAAGACAGAACTATAACCATGATACATAGGCAAGCGTGTAGGGCAGAACCGGGACGAGCGCGCAGGGCCTGTTCATCGCTATTGAATCCGCAAAGTCAGTTGCGGGCGCACACTCCATAGGCATCCTGAAGGCGGTGGCGCCGGGCAGCGATCGACGGCAGAAGGCCAATCGAGGATGCCTCAGGGAACCTCTGCGCAAGTCCCAGCCTTGAAAGCTTCGGCATTTGCAGGCTGCGGAAGAGGCCGATTGGAACCACTGTTATGAAAGGGCGCGACCTTACAGACTGCGGAAAAACTCAATCAGCCACGGATTCTTCAGGGCACTGTATCAGGGCACGGCTTCAGTCGTGCCGATAACGCCAATCAAATCAATGTCGGGCTTCAGCCCCTGCATATTAGAAGGGGCCCGCCTTTAGCCCAAGCATAGGATCGACAGAACCATCCGGGCCTCCGCCCCGTAGGGGCTTTGCCCAAAACGAGATCCAAATTGCTTTCTTGCCAAAAACTCCAGGTTCCGCCCAAGAAGTTGGGCCTCTATCCAGGAATGCCTGCGGTCTTATGCTCCAGTCGCTGGGTTGAGTGGCGAGCGTATGTTAATGAAATAGTAACTGACGAGTAGCCGGTTATTCACTCGCTACCGAGCGAATGAACATTCGCGCGGGGCGCTATCCTTTGCGACTCCGTTTCAGTAGGACCTGGGTGGAAAGCGCGTCCACCCAAGCGGAAACGGCCTCCCAACCCTCTGAGCCGAGGGCATTCAAGTCATCGACTACCAATTCAAGCTTTCCTGACATTTGAATCCGAACGATCTTGTACTCCCACGTCATCGCGCCTCTCCTCCAGGTTTCTAGGCTGATTTGGCAACGAGGGTAGCACAGCGTTCCGTTTTGCGATGTGAGAAGAGGCAAAGAATTGATAACTTCCGGTTTGCCGGTTACTCAGTAGCCTTGGGATCGTCAAGCTCAAAGAAGCCGACGCTGAACCCGGCCCATTGAAGTGCAGAGGTGATGTTGTAGAGGACTCTTTCACGGGTTTTGTCATCGAGAGTTACGTCTTGAGGGTCGTTCCATCTGAGAGCCCTCGTGAGAAAGATGTCCATTTGGCCCGATGCGCCTTCTCCGGTCAAAACAAGATGCCGACCTTCCTCAAAATAGTCGTAACGATCAATCCGCCACGAAGAACCGGAGAAGGCCAATGACCAGCCGTCGTCACTCACAATCTTGTTTTTGAACCATGGTCTGCGGAGAAGTGAAAGCGGTGGCACACTAGGCTGAAGAACAGCCGATCTGCCTTTGCCCGGATCATAGGGTTCGCCATGGTTCGCAATGGTCATGGAATTAGAAACAGTATACGCGGCGCGGGTTTCAAGGCCATCGTGAGTGTATTGTCGGCAACTCGGAAGTTATCATCGCGTCAACCCCACCAACACGTCGGGATTCGCGCATCGCTGGTGGAATTCGCCTCTTGCCCAAAGGCTTTTCATTTTGCCCAAATAATCGGAGTTCTCAGGCAAAGCCGCGCAGGGTATGCCGGCTCCATGACGCCCACTCGTGCACAGGTTCCTCAGAGCCTGCTGTGCGTGCCGTCGCAGAAGACAGGGCTGGCGGAGTGCTTGCAGCCGCAAAAATACACGCTCTTCGATTCAGTGGCCTCGAATTTGACGGGCGTAAGGTCGGTGGTCTTGTGGCTGCCATCGCAAAACGGCTGATTGGCGCTGAGGCCGCAGGAACACCAGAAGTAGCTTTTGCCGGCTTCGACGGCGACTGGGTACGGGCCCTTTTGGGCGATCTTCGGTTCGGACATGGCAGCGCTCCTTTGCGGCGCTGGATGGATTATCGCCGATGCGGGTGCGGCACGCATGTGTGCGCATGGAGGGACGGCCGGGCAAAGCTCGGGGGTAGAATGGGGAAACCGGAAAAACTCAGGGCCAAACGTGCCTCCCGAATTGGGCATTGGAGTGGTTCCTCGGGATCAAAATGGCTCAGGTATCCCAATGGTTAACAAGATTTAGCCCAGCAATGTGAGAGACTTCTGCAAGAATCGGCGCAGGCATCTCCGCGGGAAGAAAAAGGCTGAAGCCGCGCGGAAGCCGAAAGACGCCAGAGCACGAGATCCCAGGATGAGCGAGGCAGAGCGGTAACCATGACGGATCTGTTGAATTTTGTGATGTTGATTGCGGCATCGGTCGGCTCAATGGCCTTCGGGGTCCTGGCGGCCTACGGGGTACTCCGGGCGGGGTTCGCGCTCATGCGCCCGCAGCCGGACGGCGTGGTGGTGAAAGCGCGGGCTCGCGTGGCGCGGGTATAGCGTAGCGGCGGGTTCAGCCGGCATTCCTGTTCTCAAACCAATCCATACAATGTGCAGAAGGTTTTTCCTGGCCGCCGCGCGCTCGGCGCCGGTTATCGATAGTCAAGATTGATAAATAGCTCTCCCGTGCGATCCAATCCGATTATTCTGGCCAACGATTGCTTCCCATCGTTCCTGCGGTCCGGGATTACTGCGGCTGGTTTTGCTGGTTTTGCCGCCGCTGCATCTCCTGCTGGCGCTGCTGCATTTCCTGCATGATCTGCTGCGGGCTGCGCGGTGGCGCGCCGGGGGGGAATGCGGGCGTAACGGGCTGTTCCGGCTCCTGCGCCACGGGCTGTTCTTCCTCTTCGTCGTCGGTCTGCTGGACGGTTCTTCCCGGCTGCGGTTGGCTGCCGCCGCCGTTCTGGCGAACGCTGAAGACGACGGTGCGCGGGAGGCCATGGCCCTGATCGCCGACCATGAGGATGTCGTAGCCGGAGCCTTGCAGAAGCTGGGAGAGCACGTCGCGCGCCTTCCCTGGGCCATACGCGCCGAAGACGCGCTGGTCGGCGGTAAGGCCCTCGACCTTTGCGCCGGTGGCCGTTGAGAAGTCCTTGAGAATCTGCTGCAGGCTGGAGTTTGCGGCGTCGATGGTGAGGCCGTGGCTGTCCCAGGTGACAGTGGCCGGGCTGGGCTGCGCAAAGGCCGGCCAGTTGGGTTTTTCAGGCTCCGGCGGCGTTACGGGCGCCGTGGGATCAAGCACAGGGGCCGGTACGGCGGCGTGGTGGGCAGGGCTGGGGCGCTTGTGGGCGTGCGCAGGTTTCTGCTGCGCGGCGGATGGATCTGCTGGAGCCTGGCCAGGAAGCGGAGCGGAGAGCGCGAACAAGCCGAGAACGGCGGCCGTGACGGCGAGCCTGCGCAGGCCGTGCCGGTCAGCAAGCGTTGCGGGTTGCGGTTGCGGCGAAATCACTCTACCCATGGCAGGAAGCTCCCGTGCCGGCAGCGGCGTCCGGCGTTTCTTGGCGGGCCGGGTCGCACGAAATCGCTGCCGCTCCACTGTACTAGACTATCAGTGGCTCGCGGACGCTCGAAAATGAGGTTCGCGCAGCGGAGAGGATGTCGGAACCGATGCATCTCTGCTCAAAGGGTTGGAGCGCCGTTTTGGGGCTGTTTGTGCTGGCGGCGTTGCCGTTGCCGGGCCGCGCCACCAGTTGCACCACGCAGGCGGAGTTGCAGCCGCAGGACCGCAATGCGCTGGCGGCGATCGGGGGCAACCTGGCGCAGGCGGTTTTAAGGCAGGATTACAACGCACTGCAAGCCGCGCTGCTGCCGGCAGAGGCGAGCGAGTGGGACGGGATTCGTGAGGCGGTGGAACTGGGCGCCCCGGTGGTGAAGGGCGGCCAGGTGCAACTGCGCAACATCTACCTGCTGGACGCGACGACGCTGGCCGCGGCGGCGGACACGCAGTTTTTCTGCTCCAACGCAACCGGCTCGCTGACCGTGACCATGAACATGCGTTCGCTGCCGCCGGGCAAGTACGGCGTGGTGCTGGCGGATGCGGCGGGGGCTCCGCTGGGCGGGCAGTTGGGGCTGGTGCTGGCCTGGGACCCGACCGGTGCGACGCCGGCGTGGAAGCTGGCCGGGCTGACGGTGCGGCAGGGAACCTTCGACGGGCACGACGGCGTGTGGTACTGGTCGCGGGCGCGCGAGCTGATGAAGGCCGAACAGCCGTGGTCCTCGTGGTTCGCGTATGAGGCGGCCCGCTACCTGCTGGTGCCGGTGGATTTTCTTTCCTCGCCGAACCTGGAAAAGCTGGGGCAGGAGCAGGCGCAGATCAAAGGGTCGCCGCAGGATGCGTTTCCGTATTCGTTGCAGGATGGCGACCGGACCTGGAAGATCGATGCGGTCCACCTGGATGCGAGCCTGCACGAGCCGGATCTGGCCGTGATCTACGAGGCGACAGGCGTGAGCGATCCGGCAGCGGTGCGGACCGAGGCCACGGCGGTGCTGGCCGCTCTGCTGAAGGCGCAACCGGGGCTGCGGCGCGACTTCCACGGCATGTGGGCCGTCGCGGTGAAGGACGGGAAGCGGAACCCGGTGCTGGAGCTGCCGATGGGGCAGATACCGTAAGAGCAGTGATTAGTGATTAGTGAACAGGGAACAGCAAAGACAAGAAGGGAAGAGGAATTGTCAGCAACAATCGATTTGCGTTCGGATACGGTGACGCGGCCTTCGGCCGAGATGCGCGCGGCCATGGCGGCGGCCGAGGTGGGCGACGATGTCTACGGCGAGGACCCCACCGTCAATCACCTGGAGCGGCGTGCGGCAGAGGTCTTTGGGCGCGAGGCGGCGCTGTTTGTGCCCACGGGGACCATGGGCAACCAGATCGCCATCCGGCTGCACACGCGACCGGGGCAGGAGGTGATCGCCGAGTCGCGGGCGCACATTCTGGACTGGGAGATGGCCACCACGGCTGTGTTCTCCGGCTGCCTGGTGCGGGCGGTTCCGGCTGAGCGCGGCATCCTGACCTGGAAGCACATCGAGCCGGCGATCTATGCGCGGGGAGCGTTTCGCGCGGCCACGGGGCTGATCGAGATTGAGAATACGGCCAACCTGGCCGGTGGGAGCTGCACGCCGGTTTCCGTGCTGGAAGAGATCTGGGCTGGCGCCAAGGAGAAAAAGCTCCCCACGCATCTGGATGGGGCGCGGATCTTCAACGCCGCCACGGCGCTGGGCGTGGAGGTGAAGGCGCTGACGCGCGGCTTCGATACGGTGATGTTCTGCCTCTCGAAGGGGCTGGGCGCGCCGGTGGGGTCCATGCTGACGGGGTCGGCGGAGCTGATGGACCAGGCGCGGCTCTATCGCAAGGCTCTTGGCGGCGGCATGCGGCAGGCGGGCATACTGGCGGCCGCGGGGCTGATGGCGCTGGAGCAGGGTCCGAAGCGGCTGCACCAGGACCACGCCAATGCGCGTCTGCTGGCTGAGACGCTGGCGCATTTGGATGGCGTCGAGATCGACCTGGACGCCGTCGAGACGAACATCGTGATCTTCAGGCTTGCGGGCGGGCGGAGCGCCGCGGAGCTGTCCGCGCGGCTGAAGGCGCGGGGGATTCTGATGTCGGCCGTGGGGCCCAGCGCGCTGCGGCTGGTCACGCATCTGGATGTGAGCCGGGGCGACTGCATCACGGCCGCCGAGGCGCTGACCGAGGAGATTGAGGCGGCCTGAGGCTTGCTCACCCACAGCGTGGGAGACAGATGCGAGAGACAAGAACGCGTCAAGGATGGGCAGCCAGTGCGGTGCGGCTGGAGTTGCGCCCGGCACATCCACCGAATAGACTCATGCGGAGCGAATTGCGGATTCTTGATTGAAGCAAAGGAAGGCCCATGCGCGTCGGGTTGTTTACACGGGAGTATCCTCCGCTGGTGTACGGCGGGGCGGGAGTGCACGTCGATTATTTGAGCCGCGAACTGGCCAGGGAGATTGAGGTTGAGGTGCACTGCTGGGGTCCGCAGCAGGCCGACCACGGCAGCTTGCAGGTGCGCGGCGCAGAGCCATGGGCGGAGATCACCAACGGGACCGAGGGCAAGTTCAAGGGCGCTCTGGAGGCCTTCAGCCTGAACCTGACGCAGGTGAAGGCGCTGGAAGGCATCGACATTGTGCATACGCATACATGGTATGTGTCGATGGCCGGCTACCTGGCCAAGAAGCTTTACGGCGTGCCTTTTGTGCTGACCACCCACTCGCTGGAGCCGCTGCGGGCGTGGAAGGCCGAGCAACTGGGCTCGGGCTACGCCATGAGCTCGTGGATGGAGCGCACGGCGATTCTGGACGCGGATGCGATCATCGCGGTCTCGCAGGGAACCAAGGCGGACATTCAGGCGGCGTATCCGGATGTGGACCCGGCGCGGATTCATGTGATCTACAACGGCATCGATCTGGCCGAGTACCAGAAGACCGCGGAGACCAAGGCGCTAACGGACCACGGCGTGGACCCGGCCGTGCCGTACGTGCTGTTTGTGGGGCGCATCACGCGGCAGAAGGGCGTGACCCATTTGGTGGATGCGATCGGGTATCTGCCGCCGGAGACGCAGGTGGTGCTTTGCGCGGGCGCGCCGGACACACCGGAGATTGCCGCTGAGCTGCGCGAGAAGGTGGAAGCGGCGCGCAGGCGTCATCCGCGCATTGTGTGGATCGAGAAGATGGTCACGAAGCAGGAGGCGATTCAGCTTTACAGCAACTGCCGTGTCTTCTGCTGCCCGTCTGTGTATGAGCCTTTCGGCATCATCAACCTGGAGGCCATGGCCTGCCGCGCTCCGGTGGTGGCCAGTGCCACGGGCGGCATCAAGGAAGTGGTGGTGGACGGCGAGACCGGCTACCTGGTGCCCTTCGAGCAGGACCCGGTGACCAGTTTTCCGCGCCATCCGGAGACCTTTGCACGCGACCTGGCGGCGCGAATCAACGAGATGCTGGGCGACCCGGAACGCTGTCGCAGGTTTGGCGATGCGGGCCGGCGGCGGGTGGAAGAGGTCTTCAGTTGGACCTCGATTGCGCACCAGACGATTCATCTTTACGAGGAATTAATTGCGCGGCGGAAACGCGGTTTGCAAGATTGAAGATTGGCCGGGGAGATCTGGAAGGGCGTTTTGGACGGACTCTGCATTCCCTCGGGGGCTGAAGCCCACATTGGTTCTGAAGCATTCCATGTACGGGCTGAAGCCCGTACCCTTCAAGGCTGAAACCGGTATTCTTGAGGGCGATAACTTGTGCGGAGTTTACTTGGATTTTTGACCGATTTGAGCCGGCAGGCGAGGAAATGGAACGACTATGACGTTGCCCCAAGACGATGGACGCAAGCGCGTCGTGATTGAAGGAGTCTCTCCGGCGGTCGATGGCGGCCGGTTTCCGGTGAAGCGGACGGTGGGCGATCAGGTCCATGTGGAAGCGGACATCTTTACCGACGGCCACGACGCGATTGCCGCGTCCTTGCTGGCGCGCCGCGAGGGCGCGGATCACTGGGTCGAGATTCCCATGAAGGCGATCGTGAACGGCAACGATCGCTGGGCGGCTTCGTTCCGCGTGAGCGAAGTTGGCCGTTACGTTTTCAAGGTACAGGGGTGGGTGGACCACTTCGAGACCTGGCACCGGGATCTGCTCAAGCGCATCAAGGCGGAGAGCGACGCGGTTGTCGACTACCTGATTGGCGCGGACCTGGTGGCCGGGGCGGCGGAGCGCGCGGTGGGCGCCGATGCGGAGTGGCTGCGGGAGCGCTCGGAGCTGCTGCGCTACGCAACGGAGACGGCCAAGCATCGCACGCTGGCCATCGACCCCAAGTTGCACGAGCTTGCCTTGCGCTACCCGGACAAGCGGTTCGCCACGGAGTCGGAGCGCGCCTTCGGCGTGGTGGTCGATCCGGCGATTGCGCGGTTCAGCGCGTGGTACGAGTTTTTCCCCCGCTCGACGGCGCAGCAGACCGGCCAGCACGGCACTTTTGCCGATTGCGAGATGCTGCTGCCCTACATTGCGGGGATGGGCTTCAACGTGGTGTATCTGCCGCCCATCCATCCCATCGGCGTGAACTTCCGCAAGGGGCGCAACAACAACCCGGAGGGCCAGCCGGGCGACTGCGGCAGCCCCTGGGCCATCGGCTCAGCCGAGGGCGGCCACAAGGCGGTTCATCCGGAGCTGGGTTCGCTCGAGGAGTTCCGCTACTTTGTGGCCAAGGCCCGGCAACTCGATCTCACCGTTGCGCTGGACATTGCGTTCCAGGTTGCGCCGGACCACCCGTATGTAAAAGAGCATGAGAACTGGTTCCGCAAGCGGCCGGATGGGACGATTCAGTATGCGGAGAACCCGCCGAAGAAGTATCAGGACATCTATCCCTTCGACTTCGAGAGCGAAGACTGGCGGGGGATGTGGGAGGAACTGAAGAGCGTCTTCGAGTATTGGATCGAGCAGGGCGTGACGATCTTCCGCGTCGACAACCCCCACACCAAGGCGTTTTCGTTCTGGGAGTGGGTGATTCCGGAGATCAAGCGCGAGCATCCGGAGGTGCTGTTCCTGGCCGAGGCGTTTACGCGGCCCAAGATCATGTACCGGCTGGCCAAGCTGGGGTTCAGCCAGTCGTATACTTACTTTCCCTGGCGCAACGCCAAGAACGAAACAGCGGCTTACCTGACGGAGTTGACGCAGACGCCGGTGCGCGAGTTTTTCCGCCCCAACCAGTGGCCCAACACGCCGGACATTCTGACCGAGTTCCTGCAGATTGGCGGGCGCGCGGTCTTTGGCATCCGTTTTTTGCTGGCGGCGACGCTGGGGTCGAACTACGGCATCTATGGGCCGGCCTTCGAACTAATGGAGCATGAGCCAGTGCGCCGGGGCAGCGAGGAGTATCTCGACTCGGAGAAGTACGAGATACGGCACTGGGACCTGGAGCGCCCGGAGAGCCTGCGGCCTTTCATCGCGCGAGTCAACGCCATCCGCAAGGAGAACGCGGCGCTGCAAAGAGACTGGGGGCTCAAGTTCCACTCCGTTGAGAACGATCAACTGATCTGCTATACGAAGGAGTCGGAAGACCGGTCGAACCTGATTCTGACAGTGGTGAATCTCGATCCGCACCATACGCAGGCGGGGTTTGTGACGCTGCCGCTGGAGGAGCTGGAGATTCCGTGGGACCGCGGCTACGAGGCCGAAGACCTGCTGACCGGCGAGCGCTACCTGTGGAACGGTCCGCGCAACTATGTGGAGCTGAATCCGGGCAAGATGCCGGGGCACATTCTCAGGATTCAGCGGCGCATGAAGGTGGAGACGGACTTCGATTATTTCCTGTGATCGTAGGAGTGCTCAGAGCGGCTTGCGATAGACGAGGAAGCCGGAGTTCTCCGCGACCTTGTCGTAGAGCGCCCTGGCGGTTGTGTTGGTCTCGTGCGTGAGCCAGTAGACGCGGCTGCAGCCGGCCTGCTTTGCGCGCTGGTAAACCTCAGAGATAAGTGCGCGGCCCACGCCTTGGCCGCGCGCCGACGTGAGCGTGAAGAGATCCTGCAAATAGCAGGTGGGCGCAATCGAGATGGTGCTGCGGTGATAGAGGAAGTGCACCAGGCCGACGAGCTGGCCGGCCTGTTCGGCGACCAGCGCGTGCATGGGCTCGTAGGCATCGAAGAAGCGCGACCAGGTCATTTGTGTGATCGCATCGGGGAGTGCGGTTGCGCCTTCGCGACCGTAGAAGGCGTTGTAGCCGTCCCACAGCGTCTTCCATTGCGGGAAGTCGCCGGGGTGAATTTCGCGGACTACGATTTCGGTGGGCAAGCTCATTCTTCCCTTTGCTTCTGAGCGGTGCGGGCGGGGACGCCCGCACTCCAGCCGGTCAGGAGACCGGCGCTACGTTCCAGGAAACTGGCGCTCCATATCGGGCACTCCACCATCAAGCAGACCCGATATTAACTGATTTCGATCACGTCGGTCGCGGCGGCAGCGGCGGCCTCGGCGCGGACCATCAGCTTTTCCGCGACGGCGTAGAACTCGGCGGCCTGCGGGCTCTTGGGGCCGGCCAGCGCAACGGGCAAGCCGCGGTCGCCGCCTTCGCGGATGGCCGGCACCAGCTCAATGGAGCCGAGGAAGGGCACGTTGAACTGCTGCGCGGTGCGCTCCGCTCCGCCCTTGGAGAAGATGTCGATCTCCTGGTGGCAGTGGGGGCAGGTGAAATGGCTCATGTTCTCGACGATGCCGAGCACCTCGACGTTGACCTGGCCGAACATCTCCAGAGCCTTGCGGGCATCCTGAAGGGCGACGTCGGAGGGCGTGGAGACGACGACCGCGCCGGTGAGCGGGACGGTCTGTACCAGCGAGATGACCACGTCGCCGGTACCGGGAGGCAGATCGACGATGAGGTAGTCGAGCTCGCCCCACTCCACCTGCTGCAGAAACTGGCGGATGATCTGGTGCAGCATGGGTCCGCGCATCACCAGCGGCTTGTCGCCGGGGGAGATGTAGCCGATGGAGATGGTCTTGATGCCGTGGGTCAGGTTGGGGATAATCTGGTTGCCGGGGCCGACCTCGGGCTGCTTGGTGGAGCCCATCATGAGGGGGACGTTGGGGCCGTAGATGTCGGCGTCGATGAGGCCGACGCGCTGGCCCAGCCGCGAGAGGGCAATGGCCAGGTTGACGGCGACGGTGGTTTTGCCTACTCCGCCTTTGCCGGAACCGACAGCTACGATTTTGGAGACGCCGGGCAAGGCGACGGGGGCGGGCATATTGGGGGCGTGGGCCATGATTGAGAGAGCTCCTTGATGCAGACGTTAGTGGTCAGTGGTTAGTGGCTAGGGGGTGTTGCTGCCGGGGGGTTGCTGTGTGTCGGAATCGAGTTTGGCCTGCTTGCGGTGGCCGGCTTCGGCCTGGCGATGCTCGCGGCGGCGGAAGGCGCCTTCGTAGCGGCGGAGTTCGTCGGGGCTCTGGGGCACGGCCTCCGGCACGCGCACGCGATGGCCGTCGTTGTCGATGGCGACGAAGACCAGATAAGCGCTGGCGACGTGGTTCACGCAGCCGGTGCGGGTGTTCTCGGCCCAGGCCTTGACGCCCACCTCCATCGAGGTGGAGAAGGCGCGGTTGACGCTGGAGCGGAGCGTGACCAGGTCGCCGAGGTGGACCGGGCGGATGAAGTCGATGTGATCCATGGCGGCGGTGACTACGTTGGTGCGGGCGTGCCGGTAGGCGGCCATGGCCGCGGTGAGGTCGATGAAGTGCATCAGGCGGCCGCCGAGCAGGTTGCCCAGGGTATTGGTGTCGTTGGGCAGGATGATCTCGGTCATCTCCGACTGAGTGCTGGCCACGGTGCGGGTTGCCGGCCTGGTGTCGACGCAATCTCCACTGGAACTCATAGGTTTCCTTGCTCCTGTGCCTGGCTGTTGCACCTGTTGAACCGCCGGGAAAAACGCCAAGTAGAATGGAACAGGCGGCGGTGGCCCTGGGCAGGTTTTTTTGAGCGCAAGACAGCCATCTCCAGTTTCGGCAATCGCAGCGAAATGTGCAAATCGAGCAAGGTTCCCGTCGGGAACCGGAAAGCCACAAAAAGAGCAACATGGATAAGCTGGCAGGACTGAGAGAGATTCTGGCGCTGGACGCAAAGAACAGCTTTGCGCGCTACGGCGTGGCCATGGAACTGGCCAAGCGGGGCGAGACGGCAGCGGCGCTGGAGGAGTTCGACACGTTGCTGAAGAACGATCCCGACTATACAGCGGGCTTTTTTATGGCGGCGCAGACACTGGCAACGGCGGGCCGCACGGCCGAGGCGGTGGAGCGGTTGAAGGCCGGAATAGGATGCGCGGCGCGCAGCGGCAACCGCCATGCCCAGAGTGAGATGCAGGCCATGCTAGACGAGCTGGACAGGTAACTGGAGAGCTTGAGCACAGTAAGTTCGAGTCACGAATTCAACAGGCGGAGTTGCTCGGCCGGCAAGGAAAAGTAAAACTTTTGCAACTGAATTGCATCTATACTGGCAGTATGGCGAAATATTCGATTGTCGTTCCCTTTCATAACGAGGAAGAGAATGTCACCGCCTTGTATGCGCGCCTGAAGCAGGTGATGGAGCAGGTGGGCGACAGTTTTGAGCTTGTGCTGGTGGACGACGGCTCCAACGACCGCTCCTACAAGCTGCTGGAAGAGATTGCCGCGGTGGACAGCCGCGTGCTGGTGGTGAAGCTGCGCCGTAACTTTGGGCAGACGTCTGCGCTGGCGGCCGGGTTCGACCACGCCTCGGGGGATTTCATTTTCGCGATGGACGGCGATCTGCAGCACGATCCAAACGAAATTCCCAGCTTTATTGAAAAGCTCGAAGAGGGCTACGACGTTGTGTCGGGATGGCGCAAAGAGCGCATCGACAATTTCGTCATGCGACGGATTCCGTCGCGCTGCGCGAACTGGCTGATGGCGAAGTTGTCGGGTGTTGATATTCACGACTTTGGGACGACGTTCAAGGCGTACCGCCGCGAGGTGATCACGAATATCCCGCTGTATGGAGAGATGCACAGGTTTATTCCAGCGCTGGCGAGCTGGTATGGCGCTTCGATCTGCGAGATTCCGATACGGAATGTGAATCGCGAGCGCGGCAAGAGCCACTATGGGATCAGCCGCACGTTCCGCGTGTTTTTCGATCTGCTGACGATTCGGTTTTTGCTGAAGTACATGAGCAGGCCGCTGCACTTTTTCGGCACGTTTGGTGCACTGGGCATTTTGGCGGGAAGCTTCATTTCCGCGGTTCTTCTGGGGATGAAGATTCTGAACCCGCACCAGAATGT
>Ga0302320_10015378_pt1 | contig 15731 bp, 12 predicted proteins | sample Bog_T0_3_FD_202130 | JGI IMG/M metagenome (GOLD analysis project Ga0302320, IMG submission 202130) | Peat permafrost microbial communities from Stordalen Mire near Abisko, Sweden - Bog_T0_3 | ecosystem: Environmental > Terrestrial > Soil > Wetlands > Peat | place: Sweden: Abisko, Stordalen Mire... | reverse complement strand
TGTTTCCCATGCCGCGCTGCGGGCCTCCTCGTGTGAAGAGGATGGTTTTTCCGTCGGGCGACCAGCTGTGAAAGTAGCCGGTTGTCTGAGTAAGGATGCGAGGCTCGCCACCGGTTGCAGGGATGATGGAAACGCGGCGCTCCGTATGGCCGGGGCTGGCACAGGTGATGGCGAGCCACTTTCCGTCGGGCGAGAAGCCGTGACTGCCGGAACAGCTGGTGGCGGAGCCCGTGTCAATGAGCTGCGGCGTGCCGCCGCCGGTTGCTGGTGCCGAGTACATATGACCGTCCTGATTGAAGACGATGGTCTTGCCGTCGCGGGACCAGTTGGGCGCTTGGGCATGGGCGGCCTGCGAATTGATGACGGTGGCCTCACGCTCGGCGACCTTGATCACCTGGACGGTGCTGTAGAGGACTTTTTGCGCCGGCGCGTCAGGAGGCGCAAGCGGCTTGATTTCGAGATTGGCGAAGGTGGCCTTTTCAGGAACTTTGGCGTTGTGCGCGGAGACGCCGATGCCCACATAAAAGGGCGCGCCAAGAGGAAGGCTGATGGATGCGCCCGCCTGATGAAGCGGCTCGCCATGCGTGGAGAGAAACAAGGTGAAGACATTGCCGCGTTTTTCGAGCCTTACGCGCCGGGGTTGGGCAGTGTTGAGTTCAATATCCTGCGTGTCGGCGCCTTTTGCGCGGCGATATTGCAAGGCGACCATACCATCGCCATGCTGCGCGACATCGACATAAGCGCTGTCGGCATCGAGCGACTGACGAATCATGAGCACGGCTTTGCGGAAGTGATGATGGTTGCCGGTTTTTACGGGAAAGTCGATGTCGGCGGAGAGAGAAAGATCGCTGGAGAGCTTCTTCCACGCGTAATGAAAGCCATCGTTGGCGGCCCAGAGATCCCATCCGGCGGCGTTGATGGTGTAGACGCCGGTGTGGCTGTTGTATGCGACGGTGCCGGGCGGCGTGACCGTGCCGATGTCCGTATGGCCTTCAAAGATGCCGAGGTGCCCGGTGGACTGCGCGGGAGCAGAATTGGGGCTTAGTGAGAGAGCGGAGATGGTTGCCGCAAACAGGAAGCGGCGGAGACGCGGGACGAGAAAGAATGACATGGGTGTTGGCTCCCAGATATCGGTTATGGCAGAAGGCCCGCAAACTTGGCGCGTGTGACTTGCCCGTTCGCTTGGCCAGCAAACTATAGGTTCGGACGGGAACGTTGGTCAACTGGTCCGCCTTCGCTAAAGCTACGGCGGGACAAGCAACACTTTTTGGGAAGCTGGGTTGAAGAAGGAAAGCGCCGTGCAAGAACGAAGGTGGCGCAATTCCGATTGATGAGGCTTGCTATGAAAAAGTGGACTGCAGGTGCCGTGCTTCTATTGCCGCTGGCTTTGGCGGGTTGCGGACAGAGGGCTGTTGTGTATGCGGGGCCGCCCCCACCGATGGCTGTGGATGAGGTTGCCCAGCGCGGTTATCACGATGGATTTGAAGCGGCGCGGCGTGACGTGGCTGACGAGCGCAGGCCGGACTTCAGGGCGCATCCGAAGTTCCGCAATCCTCCCGTGCCTCCGCCTGCGATTGCGGATTATCGCCAGGCGTTCCGGTCGGGCTACGAAGGATTTTTGCACCAGGGGCCACCGCCTCCGCAGGGATATTGAGGCGTGAGTTGTTTGTGAAATAGGGGCGGAGCTTTGGATGCTCCGCCTGTCGGTTGAGAGAGAGTCCGGGGCTGAAGCCCTACCGAATTGGAGGTCCTCATTCGTGAGGCTGAAGCCTCACGCTCCCTCCGGAAAAACACGATTCGTGATTGGGCGGTACGCGAGCCCACCCTAGGCGCAAGGACAAAGACGCGCCGAGGATGGAGCACCCGGATTCTTCCGGAGAAGCGCGATGTGGAGTGCATGCGAGCCGACCCTTCCGCATGGAGCCGCGGAAGGATGGGGCACGTGGCATCCTGGTGGAATTCAATCCCAGGTGCCCAAATGCGAGGCACCTGGGGCACCCTCGGTCTTTACGTGGGTTGTCGATTTAAGGCCCGTTTTTGTGATCAGGACAGTTGGGCGGTCGCGGCGGGGCGCAGAGTGAAGATGGAGATTTCCGGAGGGCAGTCAAAGCGGAAAGGCAGGCCGATGGTGCCGAGGCCGCGATTGACGTAAAGCTGCAGGCGGCCGAAGTTGAAAAATCCTTCGACATACTTTTTGCCCAAGGGTGGAAGGACGCATGCTCCATAGAAGGGCAGGCGAACCTGGCCGCCGTGGCTGTGGCCGCTGAGCATGAAGTCGACGGCCTGGCCGGCCGGCATGGCAAGCAGGTTATCAGCGTAGTCGGGGCCGTGGCAGAGCAGGATGACCGGCTCGTTGGGCTGGTTGCGGATGAATTCAGGAATCGCGAGATCGGGCTGGGGGTGCGCAGTGAGTGGATCGTCGACGCCGGCGAGCCAGAATCGGCTGCTTCCGCGCTCGATCGCCACAGAGGTGTTGCGAAGCACAGTGATGCCGGCGGTGCGAAGCGCTGTAGAAACCAGATGAGCACCGACGCCGTGATCGTGGTTGCCGAGCACGGCGTAGAGCGATTTACATTCCAGGCCAGCCAGGATTTCGGCGCAATCGTTGATGGTGGAACGATCAAAGCGGAGCGTAGCAGGCCTAAGCGCCAAGAGGGCCGTGACAAAGTCACCCGTCATGAAGACGGCATCGGGCTTTTCGCGGTTGACGAGCTTGACGGCGTGACGAAGAAAGGCTGGCTCGGTGAAGTCTTCCATGTGGATGTCACTGATTTGCGCGATGCGCATGCCGTCAAAGGCGGAGGCCAGCCCGCGCAACCCGACATCGTGGCGGGTAATCTCGATCCAGTGGCGCTCGATTTCTCCGGCATAGAGAGCCAGGCCGGCGGCGCCGAGAAGGCTCCCCTGGAGAAATCTGCGCCTGGTCAGGCGCCGAGGGGGCGAAGCTGTGAGAACGACCGCCATACCCTATGGTACCTATTTCTGCATAAGGGCGCGCAAAGGGAGGGCTAAGCCGAGCCGGCTGAGCGCATTCTGTCCAGCCGAGGAGGAAAACATTAAGGTTCGGGGTCCGGATTGTCCCCGTAGGTAGGAAAGGGCTCGGGCTCTGTGGAAGTTGGCAGGGTGGCAAAGACCACCAGATCTGCCTGAACCTGCGCCCACGCGGAGGGGTTCTTCTTTGTGGTGATGGGGGCATTGGGGTCTGAGTAGTAGGCGAGGACGTCCTCCTTGATGCCGGGAGGAATGGGGTCTTTGGGGGTTTGCGTGAGGCGGTGCAGGAGGTCAGCGTAGGTGGAATCGGTGAGCGGATAGCCGCCGGGCTTGACGACGGCGCCGGTGTCGAGATCGCGATTGGGCAGCGGATGCGAAGAAGGCCTGGTGCGCTCGGTTTGTGCTTGGGACGTGTTGCCAGGGGGCGTGAAATTGACCAGGCGCCGGCGAAAAAGCGTTTCAGACAACACGACGCTATGCAGGTAATCGACTTCGGTGGCTTGAGTTGGTCCTTTGATGTCGACCAGCTTGAGGGGGCCGAATTTCGGCACGATGAAGAGGAAGCAGGCGAGCGACCAGGTGCCGATGCCTGCGCGGCGGCGATAGGCCTGCCAGTTGTTATCGATGGCCAGCTCGGCGGTTTCCTTGTCCATCTCAATGCGCTCGGGGGACTGAGGCTCGATGGGCTCGTGTTTGCGATGAAGCACGGTAACCGCGTAGGCGATGCGCGGAATAAAGCTACGAACGGCGAAGCGATAATCGCGTACGTTGAGGCGTATTCCCTGGCGGCTGAAGTCCTCTGTGACGCCGTAGGTCTGGAAGTATGCGAGGCCTAGCTGGTGTGTCGGGACCATCAGCCCGATGTGGCTGAGATAGTGGGCCGGGGCGACGCGGTGATGGGCGATTTCGTTGATGTCGAAGGCAAACTCGGTTTGCACGTGAGGGTGGCGTCCCTCAGCGTAGTTGACGACATCGCCGTATTTGGCCCTGAGCTTTGGGAATTCGATGGCCACGGCGCGGTTGGTGGCCTGCGCGTGACCGATGGTGTCGCCGACGTAGTGCGAAAGCGCGCCGATGGCGAAGGCCAGCTCGTCGGCATTGGTGGCATTGCGGAAAAGATTCAGGACGAAGTCGCCGGTGCGGACATAGTGCGTGAGGTCGGAGAAGTTCTGATCGCCGAAAGGGTAATAACCGATGTCCTGAATGACGCATCCGCCGTAAGCGTAGGCGCGAGCCTCGTCAAGCTGAGCGGGGGTGAGGCCGGGATAACGGCTGAGCAGGAGGGGGACGATGGAGTCCTGCCAGGCGAGGTCAACGAGCTGTTCGTGGGTCAACAGGGAGTAAGCACGGGCCTGGGGGCGCGGGAACAGCGCAAGAAGCAGGAAGAGCGCGAGGATCGTCCTCAGCCGAACAAAGGGCATTGTAATTTTGATGCTAGTTGAGGCAGGGTGGGTTGACGCGATGGAAATGAACGGGCGCGATGGTACCCGTAACTGGTTGCAGACCGCTATTTTTTGGGAGAATCCTCAACTTTTGAGAAGTAGTCGGCCACCTGGGCCCAGTTGTCGACGCGGTCATAGGCCGTGATGTTGAGGTTGTGGGGCGCAGTGTAGAGCAGACCTTTGCCCTCAAAGATCTGCAGGTTGCGGGGCTGGTCGTCGATAAGGAAGTCGGCACGGAGGATGGACTTGTTGCCGCAGAAGACGTAGTGCGTGGGCGGAAGGAAGGGGAAATGGCGCTGCAGCCACCGGTACTTGGGGCCGAGGGAGTTGGGGACGACCATGGCCTGAGTGGCGATGAAGATCTCGAAGCGCGTGGAGAGATCTTTGAGAACCTGCTGCGAGTCGGGCATGAGAGCGAGGTCTTCAAAGAAGTCTTCGGCGTCAAGGAAGGCGCGGAGCTGGAGCTGGCGATCGGCGGGCGTCACCTCCCAGAGCCCCTTGCCGACGAGGTCCTGAGGCGTGACGTCTTCTTCGAAGTGCTGGTTGTAGCGGCGCAGATGTTCGCCGAGCGTGTCGGCCATTACTTCGTCCATGTCGACGCAGATGCGCAGCACGAGAGCTCCTGAAAAAACAGGGGTCAGGGAACAGGGATCAGGAACCGCTGCCGATCCGCTGTATCCGCACTTCAAAGGTTAGCAGTCTGAGTCAGCCTATTGCACTTTTCCCGCGGAGTTCTCGATCGCGATATTGGAGGCAACAGCGGAATCGCTTGTGGCGGGCTGATGTGAGGAGAAGCCGATGCCAACATAGAAGGGGCCGTCGAAGTGCAGCGTGATGGGCGGGCCGAACTGGTGCATGGGTTCTCCCTGCACGCTGACGAAGAGCGAGATGGAGTCGCCGTGCTTTTCGATGCCGATGCGGCTGGCATGAATCAACGTGAGAGACCCTCCGGTGAGGCGCGCTCCGAAGCGATATTCCATATCCGTTACCATCGCGCCCTTGTCGTCGCGGGAAGCGAGTTGAAGCATCCCGGCGCCGTGCGTGCCGACCATCGCCATCTTTGAGTCGTCCTCCAGATTCTGGCGGATCATAACGACGGCCATCCGATCTCCGAAGCCGTTGGGGTCAGGGAAGGTGAGATCGGCTGCAGCGGAGACGTCGCCGGAGAATTTCTTCCAAAGAAAGCGAAATTCATCGCGGGTGTACCAGATGTTGTAGCCGGCAGAGGTGATGGTGTACCGGCCGGAAGCAGCATCGTGGGAGGCGCTGCCGGGAACTAGAGGTCCGCCAATGTCGGATTGTCCGTCGAATACGCCGAAAGGAGTGTTGAAGTTCACAGTGGGGCGGTGAAAGCCTGCGGGCGGCGGGACCTGGACGTGGGTAGGGGAGCTGGGCAGCGCCCAATCGGGGACGACTGGCGGAGTGGCAGGGGCCTGCGCGAATGCCGGAGCTGTGCAGAGTGCGAGGATCGCGGAGAAAAACAGGGGGGCGAACTTAGGGGCAGCGGGACGGGCAGGGAATTCCATAGCAGAGAACTTTAACAGGGATCGCGGCTCGTTTTTGTGACGGAGCGTTCAGGCGCCAGCGGGATGGGATTTGCGGGGAGCGCGACCGGCGCCGGGGATGGGTTCGGGCTGCGGAGCTTTCGGCGCGGGAGCCATGGCGGGGTCCCAGTAGAGAATGCGGCCGCAACTGTCGCAGGTGAGCAACTGCCCTTCGCGGAGCTGATTCCACATCTGGGGGCGAACTCCCATGCGGCATCCCATGCACTGCTGATTCTCAACACGGGCCAGGCCTGAGCCTCGCGAGGAGTTGATGCGATCGAAGCGGGTGAGCCATTCGGGCTCGATGAGGGGGCGCAGTGCGTCTCGCTGGTGGTTGAGTGCTTCAAGCTCGGCTGCGAATTCCTTCTGACGAGCGGCAACGCGCGCCTGAGTCTTTTCAAGGGCGCCGGCGAGAGTTTCCACCTGGGCTCGTGCCAAGGCGAGTACACCTTCCAGTCCTTCTGTGCGTTCGAGGCTGGCGAACTCTTCATTCTCGAGGCGATCAGCCTCCGAGGTGGAGAATTGAATCTCGTGTTCGATGGCGGTAGCCTGCTCGGGAGTCTTGACCACGTCAAGCTGGCTGCGAAAGTGCGCGGTCTTTTGGCGCTGCACAGCAATTTCGCGATCGAGGCGCGTGCGCAGAGATTCTTCACGGCTGAGAGCTTGAGAGGTCTCGGTCGCGTGCTTTTCGGCGGCGGCAAGAGCGCCGTGCGCCTGGGCAAGCTCTGTGGGCAAACTGCGTGCTTCCAGAGTGACGCGGGCACGGTCCAACTCAATGGCTTGCAGTTTCACGAGATTTTGAATGAGCTCTTGCATGGATGAAAAGAAGGATACGGCATCCGGGGGCTGTTCAAGAAATCCAGCATCCAATGGAATTGATTGAATGCTGCGAGAATGAGGGGCAGGTTTCGTGCGGCAGGAGGGGAAACTGGCGGGGTTCTGGCAACGTCATCGGGTTCTGAAGTGGGTCATCGGCGCTGTGGTGACGGGGACGGTGTTGTGTGTGAGCGTGGTGGTGTTTCTGGCGTACCGGGCCGAGCCCATGCTGCGCGAGTACATTGTGGAGGGACTGCAACAGCACTTTCATGCCCGAGTGGAATTGGACAGTTTCCATTTGTCGCTGCGCGGTGGGCTGTGGGTGGAAGGCAAGGGGCTGCGCATTTGGCCGCCAGCCAGGATGGCGCAATTGGAAGCGCCGGGGTTCCCGGACTTCGACAAGCCGTTGATCCAGGTGGCGGAGTTCCGATTCCATGCGCCTCTGCACTACAAGCGCGGCGAAGTGGTGCACATCTCGCTGGTGCGGCTGAGTGGACTGGAAATTGATGTCCCCCCGCGCGCCCACAAGCCCCTCAGCAACAAGCCTGAGGAAGCCGCGACCAATGACAATCCAGTACCGACCGAAGGCCATGTCAATTACGGGCTGCTGCACTTCAATATTGCAAGCGTGCAATGCGAGGATGCGCACCTGACACTTGAGACGGATAAGCCCGGCAAGCTTCCGCTGGTGTTTGCGATTGCGCACCTGAAGCTGACCGATCTGAGCAGCGGCGGAGCGATGTCATTTCAGGCGGAGCTGACGAATCCCCGGCCGCAGGGACTGATTCACACGAAGGGAAACTTTGGACCCTGGATGGTGGATGATCCCGGAGAGACCCCGGTCGATGGGGAGTACCAGTTTGACCATGCAAACCTCGGCGACTTCAAGGGGATCGCCGGCACTCTGAGCTCGACAGGAAAGTACCGTGGAACGCTCCGCGACATTGTGGCGGATGGGGAAACCAGGACGCCGGACTTCCGGCTGACGCATTTTGGAACCGCGCTGCCGCTGGAGACGAAATTCCATGCGCGGATTGACGGCACCAACGGCGATACATGGCTCGAGCCGGTCGAGGCTACGCTGGGAGGTTCGCACTTCTGGGTGCGTGGGCAGATAGTTCGCGCGACTGTTCCGGATGGAAAGAACGGACTCAAGGCAAATGGGCACGACATCACGCTGACGGTGAACGTGGACCAGGGAAAGATGGAAGATTTCTTGCGCCTTGCGAGCAAGAGTGGAACGCCGCTGCTGCATGGAACGCTGACGACAAAGGCCCAGGTGGAGATTCCGCCGGGGCCGGTTCCGGTGGACGAGCGCATTCGGATCAGGGGCCAGTTTGAACTAGAGGATGCGGAATTTACGAGTGAGACCATTCGGGAGAAGATTCAGCAGCTGAGTGCGCGCGGACAGGGACATCCGAAAGAAGCGAAGGATGCGAGCCAACCGGCAGTGCTGTCGACGATGATGGGCAGTTATGAAATGAAAAATGCACAGGTCACGCTGCCGTCGCTGGTATACACGGTTCCGGGGGCGGTGATTGAGGTGAATGGGACGTATACGGTGGACGGCGGCGGGCTGGACTTCAAGGGGAAAGCGAAGATGGATGCGACGATCTCGGCGATGGTGGGCGGGTGGAAGGGATTCCTGCTGAAGCCGGTGGACCGATATTTCCAGAAGGACGGCGCAGGGACTGAGGTTCCCATATCGATTTATGGAACACGCGAAAACCCGCAATTTTCAGTGGACGTGAAGGGGTTTAAACATAGTTCGCCGCAGCGGTCCGGCGACAATGACACGGGCCCCGTGGGAAAAAATTCTCAGTAGAGAAATGCTTGTGTAAGTCGCCCCGTGCGCGGGGGCGAGTCCGGCGTGATAGTTTGGCTTGCGTTGAGCTTTTTGAGAAAAGGGACGGCTGAGAATGCAAGAAGCGAGAGCAATGCGCAAGACGGTATGTAAAGGGATTAGGATTTGCAGTCTTACTTTCTTGACGCTGATATTTGCGACGGCTTTGCCGACAGCAGGAGGACAGACCCCTACCGTGAAACCGACTTCCGTGAACAAGCAGACGGCAAGCGAAGCAAAGACCGACAGCAAGGAACTGGACTGGTGGAAGAACGCGGTGATTTATGAGGTGTATCCGCGCAGCTTTCAGGACACAAACGGCGACGGAATCGGCGATCTGAATGGAATTACTCAGCGCCTGGATTACTTGCAAGAGCTAGGCGTGGACGCGATCTGGCTGACGCCGGTGTTTCCCTCGCCGCATGTGGACTTCGGTTACGACATATCGGACTACAAGGATATCGATCCTCAATACGGAACGCTGGCGGATTTTGACCGGCTGGTGGCGGAGGCAGGCAAGCGGCATATTCGCGTGCTGATGGACATGGTGATGAACCACACCTCTGAACAGCACCGCTGGTTCCTGGAGTCGCGCTCGTCCAAAAACAATCCGTTCCGCGACTGGTATATGTGGCACGAGGGCAAGGGGCAAACAGCAACCGACAAGGGCATGCCGCCGAATAACTGGCAGTCGCTTTTCGGGCACTCCGCGTGGGAGTGGGACGAGAAAACACGGCAGTACTACTACCACAAGTTCTATATCCAGCAGCCGGACTTGAACTGGAATAACCCCAAGGTGCACGAGGCGTTCAAAGACATTGCGGCCTTCTGGCTGAAGCGCGGTGTAGGCGGATTCCGGTTTGACGCGATTACGACGCTCTTTGAAGACCCGAGCCTGGCCGACGAAGGGGAAGTGAAAGACGCGGACGGCAAAGTGGTCATCAATGCCTATGGCGATCCGCAACTGGACGGTTCCAAGACGGACAACCAGCCGGGATTGCATCCCGTGATGCAGGAGATGCGCGCATCGACCGACAAGTTCAGCCTGCCGGCGTTTCCCGGAACGCGCGTGCTGATCGGTGAGACCTATCTGCATTCGATTGAAGACCTGAACGCGATGTATGGAACGCCAGACACGCCGGAGTTTCACCTGCCGATGGATACGCAGGTGGCACTTATCAACAAGCTGGATGCGCCGACGTTTCGCACCAGGCTGCAGGATGCCGAAACAAACCTGGGCAACCATGTTCCGCTGCTGCTTTTCGACAACCACGACAATCCTCGGTTGGACGCACGCTATGGCGATGGAGTGCACGACGAAGACATTCAGCGGGTGCTGTCGACGATTTTGTTTGCGACGCGCGGCGCTGCGCTGTTTTATTACGGCGACGAAATCGGGATGAAGACCACACCGCCGACGCGCAAGGAAGATGTGAAAGACCCGATCGGCATTACAGGATGGCCAAAGGAAAAGGGCCGCGACGGGGAACGCACGCCGATGCAGTGGGACGCGAGCGAGAAGGGCGGATTTACCACGGGCGAGCCCTGGCTGCCTTTGCCGCCAAGCGTGAAGCAAATCAATGTGGCCGCGCAGAAGAACGATCCGAATTCGCTGCTCTCGTGGTACCGGGGCCTGATCCGGTTGAAGAAGACGGTTCCGGCCCTGGTGAACGGGGAGAACCTTATGCTGGATACCGAGAACGTGAAGGTGTTGAGCTGGATTCGGCAGGAGCCAGGCGCAGCCCAGGTGCTGGTGAGCGTGAATTTTACGGCTGAACCGCAGACGGTGAATCTTGCCAATGGCGGAGCCGGGGTAGAACCGCGGAAGCTGAAGACGCTGCTGAAGAGTCCGGGCGGTGCAGATGCGGCGACGACCGGGGCGATTGTCCTGGGACCCTACGGCGTGTACATGGGCGAGGTTCACTAGCGGGCAGCGGAGGCGCCAGAGAGCCTGGCTCAACTCATGTATCCCTTTCCCCGTCTATATACAAAGCGGCACTAGGGCCTCGCTGATGGAGAGGTAGACATCTATTGCAGCATTTGAGGCCGGGCTGAACGGGGAACCTACAAAGCAGCTTAGAGAAGGCAGGGGTTGGTTTTGTATTCGAAACCAAGCCGTTCTGGCACTGTTCCTGTTTGCGTTGCTCGGGCTCAGCATCTTCGCACGCGCCCAGAACGCCACGCCGGGAGCACCGCCAGCCAACATTCTGGGCGTGGTTACCAGCCCCGATGGGGACGTGTACGAGGGGGCTGCGGTCACGCTCACGCTGAGTGGGACGAGCTCAGCTGCACCTCGAACGGCGATCACCGACAGCCTGGGCGCCTTCAGCTTTTTCGACGTGCCGGCGGGGGCGTTTCAACTCACCGTGGCCTCGCGCGGGTTTGCTACTCAGACGGCTTCTGGCGTGCTGCATCCGGGAGAGAGCTACGATGCCGGATCTATCGTGTTGCCCATGGCCGCTTCGACGACAGACGTGCGAGTGACGGCGACGCAGGCCGATATTGAAGTGGAACAGGTGCACGAAGAGGAGCACCAGCGCGTGCTTGGCTTGATTCCGAACTTCTACGTTACCTACGTGCCGAATGCGCCCCCGCTTACGACAAAACAGAAGTACATGTTGGCGTTGCGATCATCGGTGGACCCGTTTACGTGGCTTTCGACAGGCGCCGTCGCAGGTTATGAGCAGATGGAGAACTCTTTCCCGGGATACGGCCAGGGCGCGCAGGGCTACGGGAAGCGTTTTGGGGCGGCTTATGCCGATGGGTTTATCGGCAACATGCTGGGGGGCGCCGTGTTGCCGGCTCTATTCAAACAGGATCCGCGGTACTTCTACAAGGGGACGGGCAGCACTCGGTCGCGGGTCTGGTATGCCATTGAAAACGCGGTGGTTTGCAGGGGCGACAATGGACACACGCAGTTCGATTATTCGGGGATTCTGGGGAGCCTGGCGGCGGGCGGCATTTCCAATTTGTATTACCCGGCCGGAAGCCGGAATGGCATAGGCCTGACCCTTGAGGGGACGGCGCTTGGAGCTTTGGGAAGCGCCGCGGGAAACCTGTTTCAGGAATTTGTGGCGAAGCGATTTACACCGAAGGTGACTGACTACTCGGTGTCGAAGCCGTAAGGAGCCGATCGACTCGACATCGGGGAGCCGAGGCAAGGGTCACCGTTTTGAGGACAGGTGTAGCTTTCACGTAGGGCCGGGATCAGATAGCCGGCAACAACGCGGTTTTTGGAACGGCTGCACCCTAACGAACGGAGGGAAAAGAAGGAGCTAACCTGCTTTTTATGAGATGGTTAGAATCTTTAGTGCAGTACCCGACCACCCCGAACGTTTAGCGCGAAGTGCGAGAAAAAACCTTTCAGATTTTCGGGGCCTAGGAGGCCTTCTGCAGCAGTTCCTGCTCGGCGCGGAGCCAATCCTGCTCGGCATATCCGTCCAGATAGCCGCGTTGTTCCCAGTAGGCCCGGGCCAGCTTCTCGATTTCTTCGCGCGGGGGCATGGACGAAGAGGGAGCTGCCTTTGCGGCAACTTTCTCCTTCTTTACGACAGTCTTGCGTGGCTTTGCGGGGGTTTTTGCTTTCTTGACTGTATCTGCCATAGAAAATAGTCCTCCGTAGGGGGTGTGCCACCAGCCTGGTGGGATTGTCTCTTAAGGATACGAGAATTCGCATGGGTTTTCGATTAAGATTTGCGAACGTCGTACCTCTATGCGCAATTCACGTTGCGGACGGTGGCAATCCCCAATGATTGCTTTGATTTGCGGGAGGGGCGGAAGGTTGCATCCTTGCCGAAAACCCTCCGGGCGTGTTTGACTGGTTGCCGAAAGGTGAAGGACGACTATGGGATACATCCTTGCGCTGGACCAGGGGACGACGAGTTCCCGCGCGATTTTGTTTGACGAGGCGGGGACCATCGCCGCCACGGCACAGCACGAATTTGAGCAGTTCTACCCGCAGGCGGGGTGGGTGGAGCACGATCCGACGGAGATTTGGACGAGCCAGCTTTCGTGCGCGGTGGAGGTTCTGGGCAAGATCGGGGCGCGGCCACGGGATGTGGCGGCGATCGGCATTACCAACCAGCGAGAGACGGTGGTGGTGTGGGACCGGGCGACCGGCAAGCCGATTCACCCAGCGATTGTGTGGCAAGACCGGCGGACCGCCTCGCGGTGTGGTGCTTTGGAAGAGAGTGGCGTTGGGGAAAGTGTCTCGTCAAAGACGGGGCTGGTGCTGGACCCGTATTTCTCGGCGACCAAGGTGGCCTGGATTCTGGACCATGTGGACGGGGCACGGGCACGCGCAGAGAAGGGCGAGCTGGCGTTCGGCACCATCGACAGCTGGCTGATATGGAACCTGACGAGCGGCAAGCGGCACGTGACCGATGTGACGAATGCGTCGCGGACACTGCTTTACAACATCGTGAAGGGCGAGTGGGACGAAGAACTGCTGAAGATCTTCGGGATTCCGGCGAACATGCTGCCCGAAGTGGCGTGGTCGAGCGATAAGGTGGGGGAAGTTACCACGACGCTCGGGCTGGGCGGCGCTCCGATTGCGGGCATCGCGGGCGACCAGCAGGCGGCGCTGTTTGGGCAGCTCTGCTGGAGCGCGGGCGAAAGCAAGAATACGTATGGGACAGGGTGTTTCCTGCTGCAGAACGTGGGGACGGAGTTTGTACGGTCGCGGCACCGGCTGATCACCACGCTGGCGGCGAGCGCCAAAAAGCAGCGGGAATATGCGCTCGAGGGCAGCATCTTTATCGGCGGGGCCGTGGTGCAGTGGCTGCGCGACAATTTGAAGCTGATTGGCTCGTCTGGAGATGTAGAAGCGCTGGCAAAAAGCGTTCCGGATGCGGGCGGCGTGGTGTTTGTGCCGGCGTTTGTGGGGCTGGGCGCGCCGCACTGGGATGCACATGCGGCCGGCATGATGATCGGGCTTCGTCGGGATACCAAGCCGGGCCACATTGCGCGCGCGGCTTTGGAGGCAATCGCCTACCAGGTGGCGGACGTGCTGGAGGCGGTGCACAGCGAGACGGGAACGCCGCTGGCGGCGCTGCGCGTGGATGGCGGTGCAAGCGTGAACGATCTGCTGATGCAGTTCCAGGCGGACGTGCTGGGCGTGCCGGTGGTGCGTCCTCAGGTGACGGAGACAACGGCGCTTGGTGCGGCTTACCTGGCGGGGTTGGCGATGGGTTTCTGGGCGGGTCCGCAGGAACTGCGCGCCAAGCGGACGGGCGACAGGCGCTTTGAGCCGAAGATGGATGCGGGAGAACGAAAAGAGCGGCGCGGCCAGTGGCAACGCGCGGTGGAGCGGGCGAAGGCCTGGAGCTCGTAGCAGACAGAAGAAGGCTACACTCGGTTAGGAGCGGACCCTTATGAGCGAGCTGAGAATCGCGTCGTTGCTTCCGGCTGCGACCGAGATGGTGTATGCGCTTGGGCTCGGCGACCAGCTGGTCGGGGTTTCGCATGAGTGCGATTTTCCAGCCGAGGCAAAAGCGAAGCCGGTGGTAGTTCGTCCCGCGCTGCCGGTCGAAAGCATGAGCCTGAGCGAGATTGATGTTGCCGTTGCGGAGCGCATTGGCAGCGGCGGGAGCCTCTATCAGGTGGACGAAGCGCTCTTGTGTGCCTTGAAGCCGAACCTGATCCTTACGCAGAATTTGTGCAAGGTTTGCGCGACATCCGGCAATGATCTTGCTGCGGTGCTGAAGTTGATGGAGCCGGCACCGGAGATTTTGTGGATGAGTCCGCACTCGCTTGCGGAAATTTTTGAGAATGTGCGCGAGCTGGGCAGGATTACGGGGAAGTCGAGCGAAGCGGAGATTTTTATACGGGGTCGCCGGGAGAGATTGCAAAAGATTTCTGAACGGACTGTGGGATTTGTAAACCGCGCGCGCGTGTTCTGCATGGAGTGGGCCGATCCGGTTTACTGTGCAGGACATTGGGTGAAAGAGATGGTTGAGATTGCGGGCGGCATAGATGAGCTGGCGCGCAAGGAAACCGACTCGGTTCGGATTCCGTGGGCGGATGTGCTGGCGTGGGCGCCGGAGATCATTGTCTTTTCGCCGTGCGGGTTCACCTTGGAGAAGGCGCTTGAACAGGTCGGGTATCTTGAGAGCCAGCAAGGCTGGGCAGGCCTGCCTGCGGTTCGCAATGGGCGAGTTTTTGCTGTGGATGCGAATTCGTATTTCGCGCGGCCGGGACCACGTGTGGTGGACGGGACGGAGTTGCTGGCGCACCTGATTCATCCGGAATTGTTTGAGTGGAATGGCCCCGCCGATGCTTTTCAGAGAGTCTGTGCATCGAATGACAGAGCAACGAAGGAATGCGGTTCGAGTTCGAGTGCGGGCGTGCGCACAAAGAGCTGCCCGGAGTGTGGCGCGGCGTTCGAATGCAAGATGGGCGGATGCTGGTGCACTGAATTGCCGGCGCTGCCTCGCGGGAGCGTTCCCGCTTCCGATTGTTTGTGCCGGGCGTGTTTGACGAAGGCGATCGAGACGCAAGTGGCTTTGGGCCTGGTTCGTCTTTAGGCTCGAACCGGTTGATATAGAAATAGAAAACGACGTTGTTTTGAATGAGCGGAGGTCGAGATGGCGCCATCAGCTTGTAGTCACTTAGCGGAGCACCTGAAGAAGGTGAAACCGAACACAAAAGGGTGCGAGGAGTGCCTGAAGACAGGCCAGAAGTGGCTGCATTTGCGCATGTGCCTGGAGTGTGGGCATGTGGGCTGCTGCGATTCGTCGCCGGGACGCCACGCGCGTGCGCACTTTAATGAGACAGGACATCCGATCATCCAGTCTGCCGAGAAGGGCGAAGACTGGAAGTGGTGCTACCTGGATGAGGCGTATCTGTAGAAAGAGCGGAGCTGGATTTATGCCGGCTCCACTTCGATCTTCTTTCCCTCTGCATCGAGCTTCTTGATTTTGAAGCGGCGGATCTGGCCTTCGGCTAATGGTTCGGGGGCGGATTTTGCGGCTGCCGTGTTGCCCTTCCAGCGGTCCTTGAGCATGGAGGAGAGCGCTGAGAGGTCGGGCGCTTCGGTGGCTGCTGGAGCGGCGGCTTCGGTAACTGTGGCGGCCGCAGTGCCCGTTGCGCGGATGC
>Ga0302320_10015372_pt1 | contig 15736 bp, 8 predicted proteins | sample Bog_T0_3_FD_202130 | JGI IMG/M metagenome (GOLD analysis project Ga0302320, IMG submission 202130) | Peat permafrost microbial communities from Stordalen Mire near Abisko, Sweden - Bog_T0_3 | ecosystem: Environmental > Terrestrial > Soil > Wetlands > Peat | place: Sweden: Abisko, Stordalen Mire... | reverse complement strand
ACGCGACAGCGCGGATGGGGCTGCACCAGGATCGCGACGAGCGGGATTTCTCGGTCCCGCTGCTTTCACTGTCGCTCGGCGACGCCGCGCTGTTCCGCCTCGGCGGCGCGGAGCGGCGCGCGCCGACCCGCTCGTTCCGCTTGCAGTCGGGCGACGCGCTGATTCTGGCTGGACCGGCGCGGCTCGCCTTCCACGGGATCGACCGCGTCTATCCCGACACGTCGACCCTTCTGCCCAAAGGCGGGCGCATCAACCTGACGCTGCGGCGGGTGAGCTGATCACATCGGCGCCTTGCCGAGCGGCATGCCGTTGACCTTCATCATGCCATCCGGGCTGAGTTCGCCGACCCAGCTCAGAGCGCCGTCGCTGTCGGTCTTGGCGAGGCCCTTGGCCATCGCGAAGGCGGGGATGACCTGCTGCTCGGCCTGCGGTCCCAGGCCCTTCATCGCGGTCACGGTCTTGTCGAAGTCGCGCATATGGACGGTGAACCTGCCGGTCGGCCTGCCGCCCGGCCTGTATTGAACCTGTCCCTCGAAGGTGACGTCGAGTTGCGGCGCCACGACATGCGAGCGGGGAATATCGATGACGAGCGGGCCGGGGCCGAACAGTTTGCCGTACACCCGGCTCTTGTCCTCCTGGGACAGCGTGACGCCCTGTTCCGTCGACTTCATATCGGCGACCGCCTCGGCGGCGGCGGCGTTGATGTCGATTCCGCTCAATTTGAAGGCGATGTCGAAGGAGGTCGGGACGAGATCGCGGAATATCGCCGGGGCGAGGGTCTCGGGCAGCGAGAGCCCATTGGCGACGAAGCGCTCCTCGACATGGCTGGCCGGCCCGGCGGCGGTCGCGCCGATCTCGAACCGGGCGTCGTCCATCGCGATTCGGCCCTGCGGCGCGTTGATGGTCAGCGTCTTGACCTGCAGGTTCTCGCTCAGCGACGGCTGCGTCGCAGCGAGCGCCGTCAACAAAGTCTTGAAATTGGGGTCGTTGGCCGGCGAGGGATGGGCGACGGCATAGGCCCAGGCGTCGAGCATCGGCTTGGTTTTGAGGCCGTCGATGTCGATGGCGGCGCTTCCGGACTGCGCGCCGCCGGTGACGGCGACCGCCTTGGCCTCAGTGATGCTGCGCGGCTGAGCGAGCTTGGGATCGACGAGCAGGTTGAAGCCGATTGCGCCGAACGTCTCGCGTGTGGACTGCTTGACCGCGCCGTCGGCGCCAGCCTGTCCAGAGATCGTCGCGACGACGGAGCCGAAATCGAAACTCTCCTCGATGCCGGGAGCGTGCGCCAGCACCGACAGCTTGTCGGCGTGAACGTCGCCGCTGCGCATCCAGCCGAGCGCGGGGTCGAGTACAAGCGAACTCTTGAACCCCGACGGAGTGATCGCCGAATCGACGACGCCCTTGGGGGTGGTTTGGTGACCGACGATCGGCGGAAAGTCCGACTGTTCGATCCGCCACGAGCCGTCATCCTGCGCATGGACTTTGAAGGTGATCGTCGCGGCGTCGTAGCTCACGCCCAGCGATTTCAGCGGCGCCATGAGGGCGCCGATGTCGATGGCCACGAGATAGGCGTCTCCGGCCGGCTTCACCACCAGCGCAGGTTCGCTTGCCGCCGCCGCGCCGGCGTAAGTCTTGAAGAAGCCGACGACCAGCTTGGCGCCGTCGGGGGTCGCAGCGAGATCGGCGGCGCGCGACGCGCCCGGGGCCAACGCCACTCCGGCGAGTAAAGCGGCGGTCAATGTCCGCCGGAGATGGAAAACCTTCATGCGCGAGTCCCCGGCTGCCGCGGGCGCGCCCGCGCCCCTCCCCTTACGTCCTCGCGCAACATGCTGAGGAAACCGTTACGCGGCTGGCGCGGGAAGCGCAGCGGCGATCTTGCGGCCCGGAAGCTGCGCGCGGGCGACGTCGGCTTTCACCGCCGCCTGCACCTTCTCGAAGGCCCGCACCTCGATCTGGCGCACCCGTTCGCGCGACACGCCGAACTCCGTCGAAAGCTCCTCGAGCGTCACCGGCTCGTCGGCGAGGCGGCGGGCTTCGAAGATCCGTCGCTCACGCGGGTTGAGCACGCGCAGCGCCGTCTGCAGCGCGCTTAGACGGACGTTCGTCTCCTCGCGGTCGGCCAGCAACGTTTCCTGGTCCACGGCGTCGTCGACCAGCCAATCCTGCCACTCGCCTTCGCCGTCCTCACGCAGGGGCGCGTTCAGCGAAGCGTCGCCGCCGAGGCGGCGGTTCATGTCGATGACGTCCTGCTTGCTGACGCCGAGCTTGGTGGCGATCGTCGTCGCCTGATCGTCGCGCAGATCGCCCTCGTCGAACGCGGAGATCCGGCTCTTGGCCTTGCGCAGATTGAAGAACAGCTTCTTCTGGCTCGCCGTGGTGCCCATCTTCACCAGCGACCAGGAGCGAAGGATGTATTCCTGGATCGAAGCGCGAATCCACCACATCGCATAGGTGGCGAGCTTGAAGCCCTTGTCGGGCTCGAAGCGGCGCACCGCCTGCATGAGGCCGACATTGCCCTCGGAAATCACTTCGCCGATCGGCAGGCCATAACCGCGGTAGCCCATCGCGATCTTGGCGACGAGACGCAGATGCGAGGTCACCAACTTGTGGGCGGCTTCGCGGTCGCCGTGCTCGCGCCAGCGCTTGGCGAGCATATATTCTTCCTGCGGCTCCAACATCGGGAACCGCTTGATCTCGGCGAGGTAGCGTGTAAGGCCGGATTCTCCGGCAATGATGGGTAGAGCGGCGGCCATGAGGTCCTCCAGGCGACGGCGCCGTTGGCTCGGCTCCGCCGGCGGCGAGTGAATCCGCGCCGCGACGCCCCTATTTAAGTTGGCCAACCTTGGCCGAAAGAGGGCGGGCGCATGAATTTCCGCCTGCGCGAAGATGAAGGTTTGTTCATCTTGGCCGGCAGGAAGCGGCGGGAAAGCTCCCCGCGCGCTTCATAGCCATATACGACGGACGAAGGCCTGCGGTTCAGACGGGCGGATTTAGGCGTCGAGTGAACAGCTCAGAAGCACGGAGATCCCCTCGCCCCGCTTGCGGGGAGAGGGTTAGGGTGAGGGGCCGGCGCCGCCATCGCGCCCTCTCCAAAGTGGGAAATGCGCCAAGCGACCAGCCGTGGCGCCCTTCCCCAGCCCCTCACCCCGGCCCTCTCCCCGCAAGCGGGGCGAGGGGGACCGAGAGCGCCCTGCTCATCCCGTATCGGTGAATCCGAATCCGCGCTGCGGTTCAACCGCCGCTATTTCACCGCCGCCAGCTTGTCGTCGCTCCAGCCGCCGCCGAGCGCGACGACGAGGTTGACGGCGGCGTCGAGGCGCTTGGCGCGGGTGGCGAGCAGCGACTGCTTGTCGGTGAGCGCGGTCGCCTCGGCGGTGACGACCGTCGTGTAATTCTGCGTGCCCGCGGCATATTCGTTGAGCGCGATCTTCACAGCCTGATCGGCGGCGCTCACGGCCTTGGTTTGAATCTTGATTTCTTCGCCGTAGACCCGCAGCGCGACGAGCGCGTCTTCGACCTGCTGGAACGCGGCGAGCGTGGTCTGCCGGTAGGCGGCGACCGCGGAGTCGAAAGCCGCCCGCGCCGCTTCGACCTGGGCGTCGGTCAGGCCGCCATTGAACAGCGGCTGGGCGAGCGAGGCGCCGATCGACCAGGCCGGATTCGCCCCCGCAATCTGCGCAATGAAGGGATCGCCGACATAGCCGTAGGCGCCCGAGAGCGTGAACGAGGGGAAATAGCCCGCGATCGCGACGCCGATCGCCGCGTTCTGCTCGGCCATCACGCGCTCGGCGGCGGCAATGTCGGGGCGCCGCTCGAGCAGATCGGACGGAAGGCCGGCGGGAATCGTCGGAACAACGTCGGCGAGTCGGCCGCGTCCGATCGACAGTTCGGCCGGCGGCCGCCCGGTCAGCACCGCGATGGCGTGCTCGCTCTGCTGGCGCGACACTTCCGTGTCTTTCTCCTGAGCCTGCGCCGCCAAGAGCTGCGCCTGCGCGGTGATGACGTCGGATTTGGCGGCGACGCCGGCGTCATATTGATTCTGGGCAATCTGCAGCGAGCGCTGATATTGTGCGGCGGCGTCGGCATAAAGGTCGCGCGCCGAATCCGCCTCCCGCAACGTCACATAGGCCAACGCCAGCGCCGATTGGGCGGACAGCGTGGCGTTGGCGAGGTCGGCCTCGCTGGCCTGCGCGGCCGCGCCCTGCTGCTCGATGCTGCGCTGAACCTTGCCCCACACATCGAGCGTCCAACTCCCGGACACCTCGGCGTTCAGCAGATTCGACGTTCCCCCGGCGCCGTGCGAGCGTGTGAGCGACGGATCGAAATTGACCGTCGGGAACAGCCCCGCCCGCGCTTCGGAGACCAGCGCCAGCGCCTGCCGGTAGTTGGCTACATCGGCTTTGAGCGTCTGATTGGATATGGCGACCGCGGGTTCCAAGCGATCGAGCGTGGAATCGCGAAAGGCGCGCCACCACTCGCCCTTCGCCGCGTCGTCGCGCGGCCGGCTCGGTTTCCAGCCCTTGATCTCCTTATAGGACGCGGAAACCACCGCTTCGGGGCGCAGATAATCCGGCCCCACTTCCAGACATCCCGCCAGAGACGCCGAAACCAAGCCTACGAGGGCGCAAGCCCTCAGGCTGGGGATTGTCTCAGATAGACGCGTCGCCACGCTCGCCCCGCCCACTTGCCGAACCGATCAAGGTAAAGAAAGATTACCGGCGTCGTATAGAGCGTCAGGGCCTGGGAAAACAACAGCCCTCCCACGATTGTTATCCCCAACGGATGACGCAATTCCGACCCTTCGCCGGTCCCGAAGGCCAGCGGCATGGCGCCCATCATCGCCGCGAACGTCGTCATCATGATCGGGCGGAAACGCAGCAGGCAGGCCTGGGTGATCGCTTCGCTTGTGTCGAGCCCGTCCTCGCGCTCGGCCTGCAAGGCGAAATCGATCATCATGATCGCGTTCTTTTTCACGATGCCGATGAGCAGAATGATGCCGATGAAGGCGATGAGCGTGAATTCCGCGTTGAACATTTTCAGCGCGATGAGCGCGCCGACGCTCGCCGAGGGCAGCGTGGAGAGAATCGTGATCGGATGGATGTAGCTCTCGTAGAGCACGCCGAGCACGATATAGACCGCGACCAAGGCCGCGCCGAGCAGCAGCAATTGTCCCGATTGCGCCTGCTGCGCGGTTGCCGCGGTGCCGGCGAAAGAGCCGCGCATCGTCGAGGGCATGCCGATACTATGCGCCGCCGCATCGATTTCGGCCTGCGCTTCGCTCAACGCGTGTCCCGCTCCCATATTGAACGAAATCGTCGCGGCGGCGAACTGGCCCTGATGATTGACCGACAGCGGCGTATGGCCGGACGAGAATTTCGCGAAGGCGGAGAACGGGACCATCGTTTCCTTGGACGTCGACACCGCCGAGCCCGCCGAGGCGCTGGAATGGCCGCTGGCGGCGAGCGAATTGGTCGCCAGATTGCGCGCCGAGTCCGCCGCGATATTTGCGGCGCTCGAACTGCCGGCCGCGGAGGCGCTGAAGTTGGCGACGCTGAAATTGGTCGACTGCGAGCCGTTGGGGTTGGCGCCCGAGGTCGAGACGAACAGGTCCGACAGGGTTTTGGGGTCCTGCCAATAGCGCGGCGCCAGCTCCATCACGACGTGGTATTGATTGAGCGCGCTGTAGATCGTCGACACCTGCCGCTGCCCGAAGGCGTCGTAGAGCGTGTTGTCGATCGCGCTCAAGGTCAATCCGAGTCGCTTGGCGGTGTTGCGGTCGATCTCGACATTGGCCTGCAACCCGCCCTGCTGCTGGTCGGAATTGACGTCCTTGAGGATGTCGGAGGCCATCAGCGCGTCGGCGAGCCGCGGCGCCCAGGAATAGAGCTCGTTGGCGTCGTCGGAGAGCAGCGTATATTGATAGGCCGCGTTGCTCTGCCGACCGCCGGTGCGCAAATCGGAGACCGCAACCATGAACAGCCGCGCGCCGGGCACGCGCGCGAGTTTTCCGCGCAACCGATTGACGACGCCGTCGGCCGTGGTATCGCGCTGGCCCGAGGGCTTCAGCGAGACGAACAACTGCCCCGAATTGACCTGCCGCCCACCGGTGAAACCCATCACATGTTCGACGGCGGGATCATCCTGGACGATCGTCTGCAGCCGCGCCAGCTTGTCCTTCATCGACTGGAACGACGCGCTCTGGTCGCCCTGGATGAAGCCCATGATGAGCCCGGTGTCCTGCACGGGAAACAGGTTGTAGGTCATCGTCCCGAACAGATAGACGTTCAGGACGAGGGTGGCGAAGAAGATGACGACGGTCACCAGCGGATGGTTGAGGGCCACGGCCAGCGTCCTGCGATAAAAGTCCAGCATCCCGTCGAACGCCGCTTCCGTCGCCTTGTACAGTCTCCCGTGCTCCGCTCGGGTCTCCGCGGGCAACACATAGGCGCACATCATCGGCGTCGTCGTCAGCGACACGACGAGTGAAATGAGCACCGCCATCGACAGCGTGAGCGTGAATTCGCGAAACAACCGCCCCACCAGCCCGCCCGCCAGCAGCAGCGGCATGAACACCGCGATCAGCGACAGGCTGATCGACAGCACCGTGAAACCCACTTCGCCAGCGCCGAGCAGCGCCGCCTGCAACCGCGACTTGCCCGCCTCGATGTGGCGGGTGACGTTTTCCAGCACCACGATGGCGTCGTCGACCACGAAGCCGGTGGAAATCGTCAGCGCCATCAACGACAGATTGTTGAGGCTGAAACCGAGCATATACATGGCGCCGAACGAACCGACGATCGAAACCGGGACGGCGACCGAGGGAATCAACGACGAGCGCACGCTGCGCAGGAACACGAAGACGACGAGGATCACCAGGGCGACGGCGATGGCGAGCGTGCGCACGGTGTCGTTGAGCGAGCCGCGGATGGTGATCGAGCGGTCGACGACCACGGTCAGATCGACGTCGCCGGGCAACGCCGCCACGAGCCGCGGCAGTTCCGCCTTCACGCCGTCGACCGACTGGATGATATTGGCGCCGGGTTCGCGAAACAGAATGAGTCCGATCGCCGGCTTACCGTCGGCGAGACCGGCGTTGCGCAAATCCTCGACCGAATCGACGACTTCGCCGAGATCGGAGAGTTTGATCGCCGCGCCGTTGCGATAGGCGACGACGAGGTCGCGATACTGTTCGGCCTTGCTCGCCTGATCGTTGGCGTAGAGCTGATAATGGAAATTGTCGTCGTCGATGGCGCCCTTGGGCGAATTGGCGTTGGCGGAGGCCAGCGCCGCGCGCACGTCTTCGAGCCCGACGCCATATTTGAACAACGCGCCCGGATTGAGTTCGACGCGCACGCCCGGCAGCGCGCTGCCGCCGATGTCGACATTGCCGATGCCGTCGAGTTGCGACAGCCGCTGTTGCAGAACGTTGGTGGCGACGTCGTAGAGTTGGCCAGCCGTGCGCGTCGTCGAACTCAGCGCCAGCACCATGATCGGCGAATCCGCCGGATTGAACTTGCGATAGGTCGGGTTGGCTTTGAGTGATGTCGGCAGATCCGCCCGCGCGGCGTTGATTCCCGCCTGGACGTCGCGCGCGGCGCCGTTGATGTCGCGATCGAGGCCGAATTGCAGGGTGACGCGCGTAGAGTTGAGCGAAGATTGCGACGTCATCTCGGTGACGTCGGCGATCTGCCCCAGATGTTTTTCCAACGGACCGGCAACGGAGGCGGCCATGTCGCTCGGACTGCCGCCGGGCATGGACGCGCTGACCGAGATCGTGGCGAAATCGATCTGCGGCAGCGGCGCGACCGGCAACTGGCGGAAGGCGATGAGGCCGGAGAGCGCGATGCCGATCGTCAGCAGCGTCGTGGCGACGGGACGGCGAATGAAGATTTCCGTGAAGCGGTTCCTCACGAGGCCTCCGTCGCCGCCGCCCCGCTCGCCGCCGAGAACCCGAGGCTGGCGCCGATGCGTTCGAAGAACAGATAGATGACGGGCGTCGTGAACAGCGTCAGCACCTGGCTGACCGCGAGGCCGCCGACGATGGCCAGACCCAGCGGATGGCGCAGCTCGGAGCCGACGCCCGAGCCCAGCATCAGCGGCAGCGCGCCGAACATCGCCGCCACCGTCGTCATCAAAATCGGCCGCAGGCGCAGCAGGCAGGCGTGATAGATGGCGTCGCGCGCGTTCATGCCCTCGACGCGCTGCGCCTCCAACGCGAAGTCGATCATCATGATCGCGTTCTTCTTGACGATGCCGATCAGCAGCACGATGCCGATGACGCCGATCACGTCGAGCCCGGCGCCCTCGATTTCGAGCAGCGCCAGCGCGCCGATGCCCGCCGACGGCAGCGTCGAGAGAATCGTCACCGGATGGATGAAGCTCTCGTAGAGCACCCCGAGCACGATATACATCGCCATCACCGCCGCCAGCAGCAGGAACAATTCGTTGCTGAGCGAGGACTGGAACGCCTGCGCGGCGCCCTGGAAGTTGACGGCGAAAGAATCGGGCAGTCCGATGTCCTTCATCGCCGCCTGGATCGCGTCGACCGCCGCCCCGAGCGAAGCGCCGGGCGCGAGGTTGAACGAGATCGTCGTCACCGGAAACTGCTTCAGATGCGAGATTTGCAGCGGCGACGATTTGATCGTGTATTTCGCCACCGCGCTCAGCGGGACTTGACCGGTCGTCGAGGCCGAGGTCGGCAGATAGATCGAGTCGAGCGACGTCATCGATTGTTTGAGCGTCGGATCGATGTCGAGGATGACGCGATACTGATTGGCCTGGGTGAAGATCGTCGAGATGATGCGCTGCCCATAGGCGTCGTAGAGCGCATTGTCGATCGAGGCCGGCGTCACGCCGAAACGCGCGGCGTTGGCGCGGTCGATGTCGATGACGACCGAGCGGCCGTTCGGCTGCAGATCGCTGGCGACGTCCACGATTTCGGGCGCGCTGGCGAGGCGCCGCAATACTTTTGGCGCCCACTCCTGCAACAGCGCGAGGTCCTGATTGTCGAGCGTGAACTGATATTGCGTCGCGCTGGCGGCGGTGTCGATCGAGAGATCCTGCACCGGCTGCATGAACAGTGCGATCCCAGCGACGTCGGAAGTCTCTTGCTGGATGCGGCGGATGATCTCGCTCGCGCTCAGCGCGCGCTGAGCGTGCGGCTTCAGATTGATGAGCATGCGCCCGGAGTTCTGAGTGATATTGGAGCCGTCGACGCCGATGAACGACGACAGCGAAACGACGTCGGGATCAGTCAGGATCGCTGCGGCGAGCGCGTTCTGCTCCTTCGCCATCTTCGGAAACGAGATCGACTCGGTCGCCTGCGTCACCGCCTGGATCAACCCGGTGTCCTGCACCGGGAAGAAGCCCTTGGGGATCGTCACATAGAGATAGCCCGTGAGCACGAAGGTGCCGAGCGCGACGAGCAGCGTCTCGAACTGGTGGTCGAGTACGACAGTCAACGCCCGCCCGTAGCCGCGCGAAAGCGCATGGAAGAAGCGTCCGCCGGAGGCGTGACCGCTCTTGGCGCCGGCCGCAGTGGACCGCAGCAATTTGGCGCACATCATCGGCACCAGGGTCAGCGAAACGATCGCGGAAATGACGATCGTCGCCGCCAGAGTGATCGCGAATTCATGGAACAATCGCCCAACCACGTCGCCCATGAACAGCAGCGGGATCAACACCGCCAGCAGCGAGATGGTGAGCGAGATGATGGTGAAGCCGATCTGCTCGGAGCCCTTCAACGCCGCCTGCAGCGGAGTGTCGCCTTCCTCGAGGTAGCGGGCGATATTCTCGATCACCACGATGGCGTCGTCGACGACGAATCCGGTGGCCACCGTCAGCGCCATCAGCGAGAGATTGTCGAGGCTGAAATCGAGTTCGTACATGATCGCCAGCGCGCCGACCAGCGACAGCGGCACCGACAGGCTCGGAATGATCGTCGCCGGGATGTTGCGCAGGAACAGGAAGATCACCAGCACGACCAGCCCGACCGCCAGCGTCAACTCGATTTCGACGTCTTGCACCGAAGCGCGAATCGTCGTCGTTCGGTCGGTGAGCGGCATGATCTCGATCGACTGCGGCAGCGAGGCGGTGAGTTGCGGCAACAGATTCTTGATTTCGTCGACGACCTGAATCACGTTGGCGCCGGGCTGACGCTGGATGTTGAGGATGAGCGCCGGAGTCGTGTTCATCCATGCCGTGAGCTGCGAGTTCTCCGGCGCGATTTCGACGGTGGCGACGTCGCTCAACAGCACCGGCGCGCCGTTGCGATAGGCGACGATCGAAGCGAGATAGTCGCGGGGGTTGCGGATCTGGTCGTTGGCGTTGACGGCGAAGGATTGCGCCGGGCCGTCGAAATTGCCTTTGGGCGTGTTGACGTTGAGGCTCGAAATCGTCGTGCGCAAATCGTCGAGATTGACGGCGTAGGCGGCGAGCGCGAGCGGATTGGCGTGGATGCGCACCGCCGGGCGTTGCCCGCCGGAAATGGTCACCAGGCCGACGCCCGGCAATTGCGACAGTTTGGGCGCGAGCCGGCCTTCGACGATGTCTTCGACGTCAGTGAGCTTTTGCGACTTCGAGCTGACTCCCAGCGTCAGAATCGGCGCGTCGGCCGGGTTGACCTTGGCGTAGATCGGCGGGGCAGGCAGATCGGACGGCAGCAGATTGCCCGCGGCGTTGATTGCCGCCTGCACCTGCTGTTCGGCGACGTCGAGGCCGATATCGAGACCGAAGCGCAGCGTGATGACGGAAGCGCCGGCCGAACTCTGCGACATCATCTGCGACAGACTCGGCATCTGCCCGAACTGGCGCTCCAGCGGCGCCGTCACCGACGACGTCATCACCTCCGGGCTGGCGCCGGGATAGAAGGTCTGCACCTGGATAGTCGGATAATCCACTTCCGGCAGCGCCGAGAGCGGCAGGAATCGATAGGCGACGACGCCGACCATCAGGATGGCGAACATCAGCAGCGTCGTCGCGACCGGACGCTCGATGAAGAGACGGGACGGATTCACTTCGCGGCGCTCGGCGACGGGCTCGGTGCGGAACTCGGCGCGGCGCTCGGCGACGGCGCGGGCGCGTTCGTCGCATCGCCCTGTTGACGTCGACGGTGTTGCCCGGATCCGCCGTCTTGTGCGGGGGCCCCGGCCGGCGCATTGGCGTTGGCGTCCGGCGCCGTCACTCGCACTTTGGCGCCGTCGCGCAGTCGGTCGACGCCGTCGATGACGACTTTTTCGCCGGCCGCCAAACCGGTTTCGACCACGGTGCGCGAGGCGTCGGTCGGCCCGGTCGTCACGTTGCGTGACGCGACGGTCTGGTCGTCTTTGACGACATAGACGAAGGCGCCGTTCGCGCCGAGTTGCACGGCGGCGTTGGGAACCAGAGTTACGCCCTTCTGCGTATCGACGAGCAGCCGGGCGTTGACGAATTGATTGGGGAACAGCGCGTTGTCGGGATTGGCGAAGGTCGCCCGCAGCTTGAAGGTTCCGGTCGTCGTGTCGATCTCGTTATCGTAGGTGGTCAACTCGCCGTCGGCGATCTTTCGCACATTGGCGCGGTCGTAGACGGCGACCGGAAGCTTGCCGCCGCCCTTCAGACGCCGAGCGATTCGCTGCAGATTGTCTTCCGGGGTGGAAAACACGACGCTGATCGGATCGAGTTGGGTGATGACGACGAGGCCGATCGAATCGCTGGGCTGCATGTAATTGCCGGGATCGACGAGGCGCAGGCCGACGCGCCCGTCGATCGGCGACACGATGCGTGTATATTCGATGTTGAGCTTGGCCGCGTCGATCTGCGCCTGATCGCTCTGCATCGCCGCGGCATATTGGGCGGCGAGGTATTTCTGGTCCTCGACCTGCTGGCGAGAGATCGAATCCTGCTTGCTCAGGGTGTCGTAGCGGGCGAAATCGGCCTGGGCCTGGTCGCGCAACGCGGTGTCCTTGGCCAGGCTCGCCTGATCCTGCGCGAGCGTGGCCTGATAGGGGCGCGGGTCGATCTGGGCGAGGAAGTCGCCAGATTTGACGAGTTGCCCCTCCTGGAAGCCGACCGACATCAGGCGCCCGGCGATCTGCGTCTTTACGGTGACGGTCGCGAACGGCGTCACCGCGCCCAGCGCATTGATGTTGATCGGCATGTCGCCGGTTTCGGCCGCCACCGCCCTGACCGATTGCGGCTGCGCGCCGCCCGCGCGGGCCGCATCCGCAGGGGCGGGCGCCGGCGCCGGGTACATCCAGCGATAGCCGAGCGCTGCGGCTGCCGCGAGCACGACGAGCCAGAATACGATGCGGCCGAGTCGGAAACGCCGCGGCGACGGCTTCGCCGACGAGGGCTCCACGCGCGTGAGCGTTTGGGGATCGACCGTTTCGTTCATAGCGGACACTCTTCAAGGGCGCCGGCTGCTTAGCCGCTGCGCGGTCTAAGAATCAAATCAAGCCGGCGAGATCATGTTCGGCAGACGCATGATTGCATTTTTTCGCAGCGCCGCCTATAAACCGCTTATCCCCATGAGTTTTGTCCTGAGGCTACGGCCTCAACCCTGGTGAGAGGGCGGCGACGCTCGCCCGATCAATCGTTTCACAGGAGCGCGACGATGAGCGACATTCCGTTGATGCCCAAGGCGACAGCCGTCTGGCTGGTCGAGAACACCTCGCTCACCTTCGACCAGATCGCCGAGTTCTGCAAATTGCACCCGCTCGAAGTCAAAGGCATCGCCGACGGCGAAGTGGCGACGGGAATCAAGGGTTACGACCCGATTTCCACGGGACAGCTCACCCGCGAGGAAATCGCCAAGGCGGAGGGCAATTCGTCGCACAAGCTGCGGCTGGCGCATTCCAAAGTGCGCGTGCCCGAGTTCAAGAAGCCGCGCGGCGCCCGCTACACCCCGCTGTCGCGTCGCCAGGACCGCCCGAACGCCGTTCTCTGGCTGCTGCGCAACCATGCCGAACTCAAGGACGCGCAGATCATGCGGCTGGTCGGCACCACCAAGCACACGCTGGAGGCGATTCGCGAGCGCAGCCATTGGAATTCGGCCAATCTGCAGCCGATGGATCCGGTGACGCTCGGCCTGTGCTCGCAGATCGACCTGGATTTCGAAGTCAACCGCGCCGCCAAGGACCGTCCCAAGGTCGACGACGACAAGATGCAGACCCTGGTCTCGGCCGAGATCACCACCGCGCGCCCGACGGCGCACAGCGCGGTCGACGTGTTCGGCGCCTCCGAGCCCAAACCGAAGCCGGCCGAGGAAAAGATCGACATCGAGGCTGTGTTCGGCAAATTCAAGGAATTGAAGGGCGCGGACTGAGCCGAAGCTTCACAACCCATAGCCGCGGGCCAAGCCCGCGGCGGCGATGGGGATCAAGGCGAACAGCCCGACCTCGACCCACAAGACGACGCGGACCCGCGCAATCTCGGCTCGGGACGCCGCAAATTGCGCGTCGAGCCGCGCCGAGCGGCGCCAGAGAATGAAGCGCAGAGTCGGGAGCACGGAAATCCCCGCGATCGCCGCGAACAGCGCCATCTTGATCCAGAACAGCGCGTTGACGCCGTAATATTGCGGTCCCTTGTCGCCGAGGAAAACGCGCGCCAGACCGACGGTCAGCACCAGGGCCGCGAGCGCGCCGTACGAGGCGTCGACCCGCGAAAGTCTGAGAACCGCGCGCGCGTCGACCTCGCCCGCCGTGAGCGCCAACTCGAAAGCGAGAATGGCCGCGAGGCTGAAAACCGCCAGATGATGCAGACTTGCGAGCGTCCAATCCAAAGCCATCACGTCCCCCCGCGAGCTTTCTAAGCCCTTTCGCGTCGCACGGCGACGCCTCCGGAGCGTCGGCCTCCAGGCCGACGACGTCGTCAGAGCGACCGCGCGCCCATCGTCGGCGGGGAGGCCGACGCTCCGGTTTCACTCCGCCGGAGCCGGCGCTCCCTCAGGGATCGCGACCTCGCTCGGCCGAGCCACCGCCGTCCCCAGCGACTTGCGGAACCATAGCGCGTAAATCGACGGCAGCAGGAACAGCGTCATCAGCGTCGCCAGCGACAGTCCCCCCATGATCGTGAACGCCATCGGCCCCCAGAACGCGCTTTCCGACAGCGGGACCATCGCCAGGATCGCCGCCAGCGCGGTCAGCCCGACGGGACGGGCGCGGCGCATGGTCGCGAATACGATCGCCTCGCGGCGGGAGAGGCCCCGCTCCTTCACGTCGGTTTCGATCTGATCGACGAGGATGACGGTGTTGCGCATGTCCATGCCGGCCAGCGCGATCAGCCCGAGCAGCGCGACGAAGCCGAACGGCCGATGCGCCAGATTGAGCGCTATGGAGGCGCCGACGATGCCGAGCGGCGCCGTGAAGAACACGATGGCGAGCCGCGAGAAATCCTGCATCTGCAACATCAGCAGCGTCAGCATGGTCATGATCATGATCGGGAACAGCACGAAGATCGCCGCATTGCCCTTCTGCGATTCCTCGATCGAACCGCCCGCCTCGATGCGATAGCCCGGCGGCAGCGAAGCGCTCAAAGTCGCGAGCTTGGCCGACAGCGCGTTGGAAACGTCGGGCGGCTGGGCGCCGTCGACGACGTCGGCCAGAGCGATGACGAAATAATTGCGATCCTTGCGCCACAGAATCGGCGCCTCGACGTCACGCACGATGCGCGCGACCTGCGAAAGCGGAATCACGCCGGCCGGGGTCTGCAAGGTGAGCTCGCCGACCCGGTCGAGCGCGGCGCGCTCCGACGCCACGGCGCGGGCGACGACGTCGATGCGCTCGTCGTCAGCGCGCAGCGACGTCACCGTCGCGCCGCCGATCAAGGTTTGCAGCGAGCGCGAAATATCCTGCGGCGTCAGCCCGAAGGCGCGGGCGCGGGCCTGATCGACCTCCAGACGGATCGTCGGCATGCGCTCGCCCCAATTGAGATGGGGGTCGATCACGCGCGGGTCGGAGCGCATGACGCCGCGCACCTGTCCCGCGATCTCCAGCGCCTTGTCGGCGTCGGGGCCGACGACGCGGAACTGCACGGGGAAGCCGACCGGCGGGCCGAAATTGAAGCGGTCGACGCGCACCCGCGCCTGCGACAGCGCGCCATTGGCGACCGCCGTTTCGATGCGCGCCTTGAGCCGCTCGCGCGCCTCGACGTCTTTGGCGACGATGACGATCTGGGCGAAGGATTCGTTGGGCTGCACCGGCATCAGGCCGAGCCAGAAGCGCGGCGAAGACTTGCCGATATAGGTGGTGTAGCTGCGGGCGTCGGCATCGGCCGCAATCAGCGCCTCCGCCTCGCGCGCGGCCTTGTCGGTCGCGCCGATCGAACTGCCCTCGGCGAGCCGCAACTCGAAGAACAGTTCGGGACGCTCGGCCAGCGGGAAGAACTGCTGCTGGACTTTGGAAAACTGGCTCAGGCCCAGCGCCAGGACGCCGGTGGCGACGACGATGACGACGACGGGCCGGCGCACGCAGAATTCCAGCGCGCGGCGGAAGGTCCGATAGAACGGCGTCGAATAGATCGCGCGCTCGTCATGGGCGCGGCCGCCGAATTTGGCGGTCGGCAGCAGATAATAGCCGAGAAAGGGCGTGAACAGCACCGCGACCAGCCAGGAAGCGACGAGCGCGATGCCGACCACCCAGAAGATGCCGTTGGTGTATTCGCCCGTCGTCGAATTCGCCAAGCCGATCGGCATGAACCCGACGGCAGTGACCAGCGTTCCCGTCAGCATCGGAAACGCGGTCGATGTCCATGCGAACGA
>Ga0302320_10015371_pt1 | contig 15737 bp, 13 predicted proteins | sample Bog_T0_3_FD_202130 | JGI IMG/M metagenome (GOLD analysis project Ga0302320, IMG submission 202130) | Peat permafrost microbial communities from Stordalen Mire near Abisko, Sweden - Bog_T0_3 | ecosystem: Environmental > Terrestrial > Soil > Wetlands > Peat | place: Sweden: Abisko, Stordalen Mire... | reverse complement strand
TGCTGCTCACGACAAAAGAGAACAGAATCCTGATTTCTGTTGACAATTATATCTTGTAGATATATCTTGTAGCTAAATGCAACGCAGTCAAACAGCCTTCGTCATTCTCGGTATCCTCGCCATACATGACGACCAGTCCGGATACGAGATCCGCAAGACCATCCAGCAGAGTGTCGGGTTCTTCTGGGGCGAAAGCTTTGGCCAGATCTACCCAAGCCTCAAGCGTCTTGCGGCCGACGACCTGATTGCCCCCAGCAAGTCGGCGTCCCAGGCTCGGTCCAGGCGCCAGGAGTACTCCATCACCCCCGCCGGTCGAAGCGTGTTGCAGGAATGGCTGGCTGTTCCCTACCGCGACGATCCGCCTCGCGATGAATTTCTGCTCAAGCTCTTTTTTGGCGTGGAAGCCGCTCCCGAGGTTTCCGTCGCACATATCCGCAAATTCCAGGAGAAAAACCGCAACATGCTCGCGACTTTGCTCCAACTGGAGCCCCTGGCCCGGGCGCACAGTTCGCACCAACGCGGGTTTCCGTTCTGGATGCTAACGCTCAGGTATGGTGAGGCCCACCTGCGCGCCAGCCTGGAATGGAGCGAAGCCGCACTGGCCATGCTTACCTTAGAGGAAACGCAGCAAAGTCCAAGTCCGCAGGCACCGGAACCGATCCCCGTTTCCGGCAACTCCTAAACGGCGTTGGAGGTCCCAGCCAGCGTGCAGGAACACACACGCATAGCAAGGAGCCAACAAGATGCCTACTGAAATTCGCTATAACCGCTGGACGCAGATTGTGGCCTGGATTGTTGCCGGGCTGTATATTGCAGGCTTTTTCATCCCCGGCCTCGGCGCATGGACAGGCCCCGTTCTGGGAGTCTGGTTTGTCCTTACACAACGGCCATTGCGCGGATTCCTGTGGATCGTGGTTATCAACTACCTTCCCGGCCTCCTGTTCCATTGGCGCAGCTTTCCGCTTACCGGCCCGATGCCGGCGGTCGAGTATCTTGGCTGGAGCCTGCTGATCGTCGCGCTTGGCGTTCTGCCGCTCACATTTCATCGCCTCACCAGCCCGCGCCTGCCGGGGTTGCTGTCCACACTTCCATTCCCCCTTGCGGCCGTCGTATTTCAAATGTTCATCGAGCCGCGACTGCACACCTCAACTGCAGCCGGGACTGGAATTCAAACATTCCTCACCTTGTGGCTTGCGGCCGTTCTTGTCTGGATGTGGAACCAGGAATTTCGGGCCGAGAGAATCCGAGGAGGAGTGAGCTGGTTCGCCGCAATCTTCTTCTTCGCCGAGGGCCTCTTAAACTTGTCCCGCATGAGCGCAACTCAGGCGCTGCAGAGACCCGTGATTGGCACAGTTTTTGCCTGGGCATGCGCCGCTGGAGCAGCAGCCCTAAGCATCTTTGCGCTTGTCCATCGGGACCAACGCCGCACATGGGTTGAGCGGGCAGGCTCCGTTTCCCTGCTGCAAAGCCCTTTTACAGGCGAGCCTTTGCATGTGGTCACCAATCAGGGCCGCGAATCGCTGGCCAGCACTTCCGGCGAGCAGTTCCCCGTTCAAAACGGAATTCCAGTCTTCATGAGGCCGGAAGACCTGACCGGCGACAACGGCAAGTACAACCACGTCTATGAAACCATCGGCGGTTTCTACGACGACACGCAGCGCTTCTTCAGCGCCTTTCGAGGAATCGCCCTGGACTCGTATTTTCGGAATTACATGGATCTGCTCGAAGTAAGGCCCGGCGATTCGGTGCTCGAGACCTCCGTCGGCACCGGTCTCAACTTCAAATATCTGCCACAGGGCGCAAAACTGTCAGGCCTGGATCTCTCGCTGGAAATGCTGACCAATTGCCAGAGAAATCTGAGCCGCTGGGGGATGGATGCCGACCTCTACCTGGGCAATGCCGAGAGGCTGCCCTTCGCCGACGCAAGCTTCGACGTTGTCTATACCGCGGGCGCTTTCAACTTCTTCACCGATCGGCCAAAAGCAATCCGCGAGATGATCCGTGTCGCCAAGCCGGGCGCCCGACTGATGATCGAAGATGAAACCGAAGAATATGTGAAGAGCACGTATGAAAACATTCCGTTTGTCAGCAGCTTTTACAAGGACCGCAATGAGGCTGTGACTGTGCCGATCGACCTGGTCCCGCTGGAGATGGAAGATATCCATCTGGAAATGCTCAAGGGCGGGAAATTCTACGCGATCACGTTCCGCAAGCCGACGACCAGGGAAAGATACAGCGAACTGGCCGAATTGGATGAAGTAAGCAACGTGGCGTATTAGCAGCCCGTGGTGCAAGCAACTGAATTCCAAGTGAGGTGAAATGCCGGTCTGATTGAGTGGGAGGGGCTGTACCGGGCGAGGATCGGGGCGTTGCTGTATGTTGCCTCGCCCACCGGTAGATCGCTGCAGGTAAGCCACTCAAAAAGGCGCAAAACAAGCCTTACGGCCCGGTTTTTCAGCTCTCGCGGCGTCCCCGCACCCAACATCTTCCGCAGTATGAGGATGATATTGAATGCGCCGACGTGGATCGGCATGCGCTTCAGAATGTTGTCGCGCCCGCGTAAGGTCGAGCGTCGCATTCCGCCCGTTTCGTAACAGTGGGCAAAGCTGCGTTCGATGAATTCTCCCCGCCTTCTGAGTAACTGTTTGCCATAGTCTCCGGTGACTCTGCCGTGGTCGGCCTCGACAGCCCGCTGCTCAGCTTGCTTGCCATGCCGGTTCCGCTTGCCGGCTTGCTTCCGTTCCGGAATGTAACTGGTAACTTCATTCTCTCCCACCCACTCGACGACCGCGCCGCTGTGATAGCCCTTGTCCGCCACCAGCTCTTCGATTCCGTCCACGTTGACCTTCGGCGCCTCTTCGGGATGTAACTCTTCCACTCCTTGTTCGAGGGGGCTAAACCGCGAGGCACACATTTCAATCCGTACTTGGCTTTAGACCTCTCTTGCGCTCTTCAAGTGGGCAATTATGTCCGAACTGCGATGTAGCTTTTGGTGAGACCTAACACGCGCTCTCGCATGATGCGGCAATCGGGGAATAGCTGCTTTACCTCCCGATAAGTTAAGAGGCGGACCTCGTCGACAATTTCATGGACGACATCGGGGGTAAGCAGACCACGCGGCGTCCACCGTACGATGTGGTGTTGCACCCGCTTGGGAAGGTACTGAATATAGGGGGCCAGCAAGTGAGCTTCAATCGGGAAGCTGCGTGCGGGGGTCTGAATCCAAATCCTCCTCGCCACGCGTCGCGCTTCACGAGCGAACTCCTGCTGCATTTCCCAGCTGCCGAGGTGCTCAATGACAGAATTTGAAAATGCTATATCGAAAACATTGTCGTCGAACGGCAGTTCTGTTGCGTCGCCTGTTATCGAAATAAAACGGTCACTGTCGATCTCATGATCGCTACGAATATTGAGCAGCGTGACGGAGAACTGCGCGCTGCTGCCAGACTCTCCGATCCAAGTTTGTGGCGTGCCACCTATGTCCAGTACACGAACTTCACCTGAGGGATTGAACAAGGTGAAGAACTGCTTCATTCGCCGTTGGCGGAAGCGAATAAACACGCGATCACAGAGACTCTTGAATGTAATATCCACCTTCTGTTGCTCCCGATTGCTGCGATTACAAAAGTCGTGTTTTTTCAAGCGGAGCTTGCGATAAGCTCATTCGGATTTATACAAAGCCTCGAGTCCAGGCGCGATAGTTGGATCTTTGCTCGCAACAACGACCAGCTGGGAAGTTGATGGGACGACACGGCCTCTATCGCGAGAGCAAGCCGACAGGGTTAGGGAGTTGATTTATCGAAGCGTCACGATGGCAACGACGGCCAAGGCAACTGCGAGAACATCTTCGAGCAAGGCAGCAGGCAGATCGCGCCCGAACAGTTTCGCGGTAAATGCTCTGGCCTTTGCGCCGGCAAGTGTTCCAACCACGCTGCCGACGATTCCGGACAGAGCACCGAAGAGGAGGTTTCCTTGCGAGAGTCCGATAGCCGTTCCCGTAAGCGCGCCCATGACCACGCGACCTCCGAATTGTGGAGGCACGAGGCGGCTGGGAGTTTTGGGCAACTTGTCGTTGATGATTTCCCCGACAGCCAGCAGGCTCGCGATGTAGGGTGTGAAGCGAAAACCAAGGAACGAGAGCCAGGTTCCCTCAAGTGGAAGCTGTTGGCGGTTGGCCGCCCAACTCGCTGCGGCAAGACCAACCATGGCGCGCAGACCGCACGCAACTCCCAACACGAAAGCAGAGATCAGGACGGACATACTCATTCTCCTTAGAATGGCGATTTTGCGATCGCCGGGTTGCGGGCAAAGCCCCGGTTAAATTGCCACCTACTAGCAGGTAACAGAAATGGCTAAATACTAGGCCGCGATTGGATTGAATATCTCAAGACGTTCAATTTTGAAATTCGAAGACCCTTTCACGGCGCCCTTTGCGATGTAGGTGAAGATTTCCGAGGAACCCAATGCTCGTGCGGAGGTCATAGCACCGTACACTAGCGCCACAAAACTCTGCGCCTCACCCTCCGCACTGCTTTGCAGATGGATGTTTCCCTAGCCTTCTTTCAGAGTGGCCCTAACTCAAGAGACAAAATGTGTCTGTTCTTTTGTTCCATCGTTGGCCAATTTGCAATTTCACTCTTCCCGCCGAAGACCGTGTCGCCACAGTACGAGCGTCAGCCCAATTCCAGCACGATCTTCCCAGGTCCCTTCCCTCCATTTCGTAAGGCTAGCTGCGCCATTGCCGCATCTTCGAGCGGATACGTCGCCGCAACGGGAACCGTTAGCTTTCCCGCTTCTACAAGCCCAACAAGCTGCAGCAGATCTGCCTGATCCATCCGCGCAAACACCGTAGTTACACCCGGAGCGCTATCTACAATCGAGCAGGCACGCGATCCAATCCGGCCCAACTGAGGAGTGAGCGCAAGGACCCCGCGTCCAACGCAGTCAAAGAAAGCATCGACACCGTCCGGGGCAATTGCGCGCGCTTCCTGAACCAGATGATCTCCGTAGTGGACAGGCTCCACAGCAATCGAACGCAAGTACCTGTGACTGGGGGCCGATCCCGAACCGATCACGCGTGCCCCTTGCTGTACCGCAATCTGCGCGGCCAAAGAGCCCACGCCGCCAGAGGCTCCGTGAATGAGAAGGGTTTCACTGCTCCTCAGCTTCAATGTGTGAACGATCGCCTGGTAGGCCGTGAGCCCCGCCAGCGGCAGCCCCGCTGCTTGCGCCCACGTTGCGTTACGTGGCCTGCGAACCAGGGTTGACGCCGGAACGGAAATCTTCTCGGCATACGTGCCATGGCGAAGAATCTCCTCACGCACAAATCCGATCACTTCGTCTCCCGCGGCGAACTCGCTCACGCCCGCACCAACCCGTTCGACTACGCCCGCGACATCCCAGCCTGGGATTACCGGAAACCATGCGTCCATGATCGAGTCTCCAAGACCCGCCTGCAGTGCACTGTCGGCGGGGTTTATAGCCGCCGCTTTCACCCCAATAAGCACTCCGTTCTGCCCCAGTTTCGGTTCTGGGACCTCTGCCAGTTCAAGGACTTCAGGTCCTCCATACCGCCGATAAACGATCGCCTTCACGGATACCTCCTTATTGCCCGGAGAATGCCAATGGAAGATCCATGACGATGCGCAACGTATCGATCTTCCACATGCCATCCACGCGGCGTAAGACCGGTCGATAGTAGCCCGATTCAATGGGCGCAACGGTGCCCTGAGCTCCGAACGTACCATCGGGCCATCCCGTTGCAGGCCGCTCTCTGCCGCGCACCTCGAAGACAATAAACTGAGCATCGATCGTCGCATTATCGCCATCCACTTCAATAATGTGGTCCTGCGTTGTATGGTGGCTCCAGCCAAGCGCCGGGTGCGGCCGCATCATTCGCGATACCGCGGTAGCGATCGCCTCCGGGCCCACCAATTCACCCACCGGTTCCAGTTTGCCCGAGTTGTTATATGAAATCTCAACGCGGCCCGTCTCCGTGAATAGCGCCGCTACTGTTGCCCTATCCCGCGCATCCGCTGCGCGCACATATTTCGCGAGCACCTGCTGTACTGCTCGTTCCTCACTCATTTCTGTTCTCCCCCCTGTCCGCATCGCTTTGGGCGCATCTAGTATTCGAACCATCCCTTGAGGGCAGCATTTCTTTCTGAGGTGTATCTCTTTCTCCCGAATGAGTCGAAGATCCAGCAAGATTCGAAAATGTTCTCTCAGAACCATACGAACGGAGGAAATGTGAATAACCACAAAGTTCTTTTGGAATTCTCACATTCGCCATCCTCTTTCATCTGATTCTAGTTTTGGATAAGGGAAGCATATAGACGAAAACCTTCAAAAGCTGGTCATTTCCGCTGTATATGTCAAAGGGTGGAGGCAAAGAGAGGGCCGCTGGGAAATTGAAGACAGTCAAAACCGAAGGGTGAAGGCCGTAGCCATTTCCTGCGAGGATGGTCACATTCTGTGAGCAAGCACCTCTCTTTAGGTTCTACTCTCCGATCAGGGCTAGACAAGTGAATGCACCTTCGGCGGTGGCCCAACGCTATTTCCCAATCCGCTAACAGAGTGTGCTGAGCGCAGGACAGATAGGTGCGAAGGTTGGAGTTGCACACGAAAAGGTCTGGCCTGGTGAGTCTGCCTCTGCTTTTATTAACGAGAAGTTCAAGGAACTTGCGCAATGACGTGAGAACCGCTCGCGGCAGTGCGCGAAATCCTACACAAGGCGGATTTTGAGATCGATCCTCGTATATGGTTGCATTTCACACAAGATGTTCAGCTACGCAAAATGAGTCGAAATGGAAAGAGCTGTCGAGCCGGGCGGCGAACCATCTAGAAAATTGAATGGCATAACAGAGCATCTTATGAAGCTGGTGACTTTCTATTGAAACTAGAAAAGCCGTGGACCGAAATTCGGTGGAAAATCCTGATCATTTTTTTAGTCTTCAGCTTCGGCTCGGTGATCGCTATCACCTGCTTCTCGATTGCTGTCCTGAATGTGTTGATAAGACGTGAGAGCTCGTACCTGATTGAGGAACGAATAAAGGTGATCGTCGAAAGCCGCAAGAACATGATGGATCCTGTTCTCGACAAAGTTCAGGGTTGCCAGTATGGATCCGATTCCGCCCTTTTCGCCGAGTTCACTGAAGATTTGAATGCCACATGGCCAGGCAGTCAGAGCATCGTTACAATTCTCTCCACGGGAGCCCTCCAAAACGTCGATCCCCTGTGGCTTGATACACCCTCTTTTGCCGGCGTTGTTGAAGATCGAGGTAGTCCTGAAATCCGCTTCATCCGTATTGTGAAACGCGAGGGTTGTTCTGTAAGAATTCTTGTCAGAATACCTCTTGGCGAATTGTTCTTGAATCAATTATCCAGCGCTGCCGGAATAGAGATTGTTAGCGGCAAACCAGTCATGCTGAGTTCATACCGACACGATGAGGGATTTGCTGGAGAGATCGAGGCCAATTTCATACCAGGTTCGTCCAGGCCGGTTCCTGTCGTTGTCGTGGCAAGAAATTGGGACTCAGGAGCATCGGAAAGCTGGGTAATCTGCCAGATTCGTCCCAGCTATTTGCGGACGATGGAGGACCTCAGTCGTATGGGGCTGCGCAAGGCATCGTGGGTCTCTCCGCTGATCACCATCGCCTTCACTCTAGGTCTGGCCTATGCCTGCGGCACGTATCTTTCTCTACGTTTGAGCAGACGCATTGTCACTGTCATTGACGCGTTGAGTCACGCCGCGCACCGGATCGGGATGGGTGATTTTGCGGTTCGGGTTCCCGTGAATGAAGAGGATCAACTGGGAACACTCGTTGCCTCGTTCAATGAGATGACATCTCATCTAGAGATTCTGCGCGAGCAGGAAGGATACCGTGTTGCTCTCGAGCGCGATATGACATTGGCCCGCGAAGTACAGCAGTACCTCTATCCCCGTTCTGCGCCCGCACTATCGGGTGCGACGGTGTGGGGCCTGACCAGACCCGCCCGTGTCGTAAGTGGCGATCTCTATGATTTCTTTTCCTTCAGCAACAACGAGGTTGGTCTGCTCTGTGCGGATGTCAGCGGGAAGGGAATGTCGGCGGCATTGATGATGGCGCATCTTCAAGCGGTCGCCCACGGTCGGATGCTTACCTTGGATCAACCAGGTGCGCGACCGTCCCCTTCCGCTTTTGTCGCGATGCTCAATCGCGATCTCTGCGGACGTTTTGGCGACAGCCGATACGCCACTATGTTCTACGGGGAATACGATGCCGCGAGTGGGCTGCTGCGTTATATCAGAGCCGGACACTGCCGTCCCATCTTCATTTCAGAAGTCGGCAACGTGACTTTGCTTCCAGATGGAGATTTGCCGATTGGGCTATTTAGCGAAACGACCTATCAGGAGCTTCAATTTAAGGTTTCGAGAGGTTGTGCAATCGTTGTGTACAGCGATGGGCTGACCGACGTGCTGAATCCTAAAGGGGAGGAATTTGGCGAAGAAAGACTGGTGGACTACTGCAGATCTCTGCCGAAGGGAGCAACGGCGCAAGAACTCTGCGCGTCCCTTTCCCAGTGTACTGCCGAGTGGTCAGCGGATGTGGAACAGTTCGACGATACAACCATCCTTGTACTGAGCGTCGACTGAACTGTTTAGGGATCGACTGGACTAATGGGAGGAGATTGCCAACAGGAACCGATTGGTCTTAGCGCACGAGTGTGTCACTTCGATCGCGCAACTGGGCGTTGTTGTTCCAAGCGTTCGATATATTTCTTCACGGAGCTGTCGGACCAATCGGCTCCTCCCAGGTGCACGCCGCGCAGCATCCCGTCCGGAGACACGAAATACGTCGCCGGCCATGCCGAGGGCGAGAGTGGGTTTGGCGGTAGATTCGATCCGATGTAGTAGATCGGAATTGTCAGGTGATTCTTCTCTACGAAAGCCTTGATCTTTTCCGGAGTGTCGTTCTGCGATACGATCACGAACGCCACATTGGGATTCGAACGGTATACCTCGTAAAGACGTTGGAGTGTTGGCATCTCTTCAACGCAACCAGGGCACCAAGTCCCCCAAAAATCGATCACCACGACCTTGCCCTTCAGTTCGCTAAGCCGGTGAACAGTGCCATCCAGACTTCGGTATTCGAAAGCGGGCGCTCTCTGTGAGAGCGGATCGATGACCGGTGGTTTTAGAGGAGCGGTTGCGTGTTCGGTAGCAAAGGGCTGCAAGAGAGTGAGTGCTCCTAAGAAAAAAGCTCGCATCGGTTCAACCTTTCCCGATCAAGTTCACAGGCAAGTCTCACGCGACCTGGGATGCTATATCTACTGCTTCGACAGCATTCGGAAGCCGGCGGGAGAAGTTCTCGCCTGAATGTACGTTACGGCGGTATTCGCTTGGAGTGATACCAATGACCTGCCGGAACATCCGCGACATATGAGTGTGACTCGAGAATCCGCAGGCAAACGCAATATCCACAAGATCGGAAGCCGCCTCCTCGATCATTCGTTCCGCCTGCTGCAGCCTAAGGCGAAGCAAGCATTGATAAGGAGTGACCCCGGTTGCCTCCCGAAACATCCGTAAGAAGTGGCTTCTGCTGTAGCCACTCTCTTTCGCCAACGAATGCAGGTCCAGATCCGCGCTCAGGTCAGCCATCATTCGATCTAGAACCCGTTGCAATCGTCGAGGCGGGAGTGCGGCGCTTGAAATACGAGCTTGCTTCGCTGTGTTGATAAACAGCAAGCGCCGAGTGAGCGCGTGTACCAAATGTTCAGAGTAGCGTGGGCCCAGGCGGCCGCCTGTTCTCGCCTCCTCATCAAGGAGACGAATCAATCCAGCTGTACCTTCGTCCCGAAAACCAATTACCTCGTGCAGCGCCGCCGGAACGGACACTTCCTCTTCGTCCGCTATTCTCGCCACGAGGTCGCGATCCAGAGCGCACACGATCATCTCAGTTTGGGTTGATGTGCATAAGAATGGAAGAACTCCCTGAGGATAAATATTCATTTCTCCAAGGGGTTTAATGTAAAGCGGAAAGGTACCCCTCTGGTTGAGGCACTCGCCATAGGTTGGTCCTCCACCGACTGCAAGTTCAACGATATTATGCCGCGTTGTTGTCCGCGGCTTCTCCCCCGGCGGGACAAGATGGTGTTCGACCACAATCCCCTTCCATTCAAGGTGGGCGCTCGAATAAACGCGAGACGGGCACTTGCGCCAAACCTCCGATATTTCAGTCTCTTTATTGATCTTCATACCCGTTACGTCGATCGTCCGATTGGATTTATCGCTGCCGAGTCTCACTTTGAGGTGGCCCGCAATTACTGAACAGACCGTGCGGTGGCCCACTCCGCCCGCAGGACTGCTCGACTTCAGCAAATGCGAAGAAACAGACAGTCCTGTGGCCTTCTCACATTCGCCTTCCTGTCTAATCCGAGCGTAATCCTGGATGAGAGGAAGCGTATAGACGATAACCATCGGGAGTTGGCCATTCCTGCTGCATAAGAGCGCCCTGATCTCTGGTCATGCTCGCAGTTGCAGGTATGGACCAGCCTCTCCGCTACCCGAACGGCCTGGACCGATGGGGCCGCGAGTCGTCGTCCGCCGCCATATTCCCGGAGTTACCCCGTGAAGTCGTTTGAAGGTGCGAATGAGTGCAGATTGATCCGCAAATCCACACCGTGCAGCGATGTCGATAAGAGACAGACGGGAATCTGTCATAAGATCCCTGGCTCTTTTTACGCGGAGTTCAATCAACCATCTGTAAGGCGGCATGCGAAAGGTTTGTTTGAAAGCCCGAGCAAAGTGGCTTACCGATAGGTCGCATACTTCTGCAACCTGCTGAAGGGCAATATTGCCGTCCAGATGAGCCTCCAATAACTCTGTTGCTCTTCGCATCTGCAGAGAAGAGAGTCCGCCCCGAAATTGCGGAGCCGATATTCTCACACCGCCATAAGCGCAGACGAAGTGACAGTTCATGGCCTGCAAGACGTGGTCCAGGAGTATCTTCGGAGCGTGACGGGGTTGCTCCAGCGTCGCGAGGAGGGCCTGCCCGAGGTGGTGAACGACAGGATCAAATGCTCCCTGCGGCCACAACAATTTCTCCACACGTGGCACTCGATGAGCATAGGCAATGTCATCCAGAGCAGCTTGAGTGACATACAGCACCAACGCATCGAAGGGATGTGGGAGCAGAACTGCCGGCTCTTCTTGTAAGTCGATTGCACTAACTCCGCCGATTGGGTAAGAACCACTCGACACCCTTTTGTTGCCGAAGAATTGCTCGATAAAAGGGATAGCTTTGAGTTGCAACGCAACAATGTAGTTACGCTCACCAACGACCGGACGCGCAATTTCCGGGAGACCTTCGCTGCTCTGAAACCTCCCAAACGAGAACGAGGCACGTTCGTGCAGCCTGACCTTCGCCGAAGGCGAATCCTTGAGATGCATAGCTTCGGCAAGTCGATTCCAGATGGTGGGGACTTCGGTGACGGTTTTCATTTATGCGAACCCTCCCCTTTTATTGAATGAAACATGGGAACAGAACCCTTATTGCGCAATCAGGGCGTGGTATACGACACCGATTACCAGTATGTTTCACAAGCGGATCGACCTTCGCGTATGGCCATCTAAGAGTGTTGCTCCTCTGTCTAGAGTTATCGTCCGCGAACTTATTCAGTGCTGCTCTCGCCGCATTTAACGCGCACGCCTGAGCGGAGAGGAATGCCGATACGCATGTAACCGGCGATGCGGAACCCCGTGGCAGCATACGGATTCACCCTCTTTGGATTTGGGCCGCGATCAGCGAGCCAACTTAGTTGCTGATGCCAGCTTAGGTCTGAGCGAGAATCCGCGAAACCCTAGATCGCAGGGAATCTGGACCCTACTATTCGCCAACCGCTAGCGGCGGCCTCATCGAGGCTAGTGGGATTGTCGCATTCACTCTAGTTCCGCAGGTTTTTTGGATTTCTGGGCGGAAGGCTTAAGAGCCGCCTACCAAAAATGCGCGCATCCAATGAGTAGGCGCCCGGACCAAGCATCGTCAGTGCAGCCGAATTGAGGATGGAAAGGAAAAGGGGGGTGTCGAATATGTCATGTCTAGATAGGGCGATGGAAGTTTCCAATATCCCGCAGATCACGGAAAAATAAGGCGTTAACAGTCCAAGAGTTAAGAGCAGGGGCGGCATGACCAGGATGAAGACGAAGCCGACCGTGGATAGCGGTGACCAATGTGCGCCTGCATAGATCCAGAAGGCCGAAGCAACCGAGAATCTTAAGAGCATCAACGCAATGCCTGGGGGGCCCGCCGGAAACATCGAGAAGAGTCTTTGCACATTGAGACGCTACTCCCATTTTTCCAAGTCGCCAATCGCGATCGGGGGTCCTCAGAAGCATACTTTAGTAGGGGGCCAATGTAGTCGGGCTCGAGTATCCTATGCTGAATGCGGTGAGCGGAAACGATGCTACGAAGGTCCTTTCCCGGGGCGAGGCCGCGCACATCTCCTTTGCGGCTCAAAGTTCGCGGCTTTAAGGCTGTGCTCGTCTCCGTGTGTATTTTTCGTTTTATACCAAGCCCGTTGTCTTTAAGAAGCCTTGGGATTTGCCTTTGGTGCTCGCTTTGCTGTCTTCCAGCCTCCGCCCTAAATTCCGATCTCCGAATCGACCAGTTCCACCAAAGGGTGTGGACCATCAAAGACGGTGCGCCTGACGACGTCCATGCGCTCGCGCAGACATTCGACGGCTTTCTGTGGCTTGGTACCTCGTCGGGGCTCTATCGCTTCGATGGTATCCGATTTGAGCATTATCAACCGCAGCCCGGAGTGGCGCTACCCTCTCACAGTATTTATTCTTTGATGGCCACGCCGGATGGGGGGCTATGGATCGCCTTTGAGCCAACGGGATTGGGTTTTTTGAAAGCTGGTTTTCTGACAGTATTCTCCCGGCCTCAAGAGTTGCCGGATTCTCCCATCCATAGCCTCGCCCAGGATTATGACGGAAGAATCTGGGCCGGCACCGAAACCGGACTGGTCCTGCGTGAGGGCACGCGATGGATCTCAATCGGACACGACTGGAACTTTACTCCCGACATGATAAGGGCTCTCTTCGTTGATCGTGACGGCACGCTCTGGGTAGCGACTTTGAACAGTATTGCCCTCCTCAGGCGAGGTTCGAAGGCATTCGAGCTCGCTGGAGCGGTGGGGACGGGTGTTACCTCACTGGCGGAAGCCAAAGATGGCCGAGTGTGGTTTGCGGACAACGGAGGCATTTCCGCACAACTGGTACGACCCGTCCCGGTGGCAGGACGCAACCCCGATTCCGAAGGTCCAAAGGTAGTTGCAGATGGTCTGCACGAGTTGCTTTTCGATCGCGAGGGCGACTTGTGGATCACGCGCTTGGACTCCGGAATTGTGCGAATCAGGAATCCCGAGAAATTGGGAAATCGGGTGCTTGGCCCTCATGACCACGAATTCGAGTCATTGAATGGAACAGGCGGCTTCCCCGGGGCGGTCGCCTATAAGCTCCTTGAAGATCGAGAGGGCAACATTTGGGTTGGATGTTCCAAAGGACTGGTTCAAATCCGCCGAAATCGAGTTGTTCCGGTGAGCCTGCCGCAACGCTATCAAAACATTGTGTTGCACGCGGGAGAAGATGGCGAAATCTGGGTTGGCACCACGAATACCAGACCGTTGCTGCACATTCGCGGTGAGAGCGTCCTTTTTGAAAAAGTAGGTGAACGGGCGTCCAGCGTCTTCCGCGACTCAAACGGCGACGTCTGGTGGGGCTCCGACACCGGAATCTGGCGCCAACGCGACATGAATTTTAAATACTTTCCCATACCCAGGGACGCTGGACCGCCTGCCTGGGTATACGAGATCATCTCGGATGGACACAGTGATGGACTGTGGGTCAGGCTCGGGGATTTTGGGACCGTTCACTTCAAGCAAGGCGTTTGGAACCTCAACGAGAGGCCCAATGGAGTTCCATTTGTGGGACCGAGCGCTAGTTTTCAGGACCCTTCTGGACGAGTTTGGCTGGGTTTCGCCGGGGGCCAATTATATGTGTTCGACCGAGACAGGGTTACCATTTACTCGCAGAGCGATGGGCTTGACGTGGGACGAATTAAGGTCATTCGCGGCCTTGGGCAGCACATTTGGGTGGGAGGTGAACTGGGGCTGATGCTTTTCAGCGAAGGGCACTTCCGGAGAGTGAACGTCGATGCCGGCGAGCCATTCGGCGCGGTCTCTGGAATTATTGAGACAGTCGATCGCGGATTGTGGCTGAACGAAATGAGGGGGATTGTACAAATTCCCCCGGAAGAGGTCCGCCAACTCATCGGCGATTCAAACCATCGCGTAAAGTACCGGCGATTCGATTACCTGGATGGGTTGCCGGGAATGCCAGAGATAGGCCACGCAAATTCGACGGCTGTGGAAGCTTGGGATGGGCGACTGTGGTTTGCCACGGACGACCAACTTGCGTGGATCGATCCTGCGCACATTACCTGGAACACCTTGCCACCGCCGGTTTCGATTTTATCCATCGGCAATGAACGAGGTCCGCAGCCGATTTCCGACGAAGTCAAGTTTGTCGCTGGCACACACGCCGTTGAAATCGACTATACAGCGTTAAGCCTTTCCATACCCGAACGAGTTGAGTTTCGTTACAAGCTGAAGGGAGTGGATAAAGACTGGCAGGATGCCGGAACGCGCAGGCAGGCTTTCTATACCAACCTAGGACCTGGCCGGTATCAGTTTCAAGTAATTGCGTGCAATAATGACGGAGTCTGGAACGAGACTGGCGCAGGGCTTAGCTTTGTTATCGCGTCTTTCATCTATCAAACACTATGGTTCCGGCTGCTATACGTAGTGGCCGGCGTAGGTGTGTTGTGGGTTTTCTCTTTCATTCGTATGCGACAAGTCATATTGCTGTCAAAGACCCGCCTTGAGGAGCGGGTCCAAGAACGAGAACGCATCGCGCGCGAGCTCCACGACACTCTCCTGCAAGGTTTTCAGGGACTGATCTTACGATTTCAAGCAATAACGAATCGAATTGCGAAGGAAGATCCAACTCACAACATGATGGAACAAGCCCTGGATCATGCGGACGAGGTCTTGCTTGAGGGGCGGGAACGAGTTCGCAATTTGCGGTCAGAAGGAGCGGCGGTCAAAAGCCTATCAGAGGCTTTGGCGTCGTTCGTCAATGAACTTAGCCAGGACCACGGCGCCGATATCAGCGTGAGCGTTGTCGGCACACCCCAGGTGCTCCATGCCATTGTCCGTGATGAGGTGTTTCGAATCGGACGGGAGGCTCTGGCGAACGCACTGAAGCACTCTAGTGCTTTGCGGATTGAAGCAGAAATTATCTACGACTGCGCCGGAATGCGCCTCAGGATTCGCGACAATGGCGATGGAATCGATGAGGCGACTTTGAATGGCGGACGCCCAGGGCACTGGGGGCTGTCTGGAATGCGAGAGCGCGCCAAGAAGATTGGAGCGCGGTTGAATCTCTGGAGCCGACTCGGTGCGGGAACAGAAGTCGAGCTGATTGTTCCCGCGAGTATTGCGTATTCAGCCAGTCTTGCTCGATCACGCTGGTTTTGGATCACGCGCGTTATTGGCGGCGGGAGGTAAAGACGATGACCGCAGAAAAGATCAGGGTGCTTACGGTGGACGATCATCCACTCTTGCGCAAGGGAATTGAAGCGATGATCCAGGAGGAACGAGACATCGTATTGGTGGGAGAAGCCACCGATGGG
>Ga0302320_10015366_pt1 | contig 15739 bp, 9 predicted proteins | sample Bog_T0_3_FD_202130 | JGI IMG/M metagenome (GOLD analysis project Ga0302320, IMG submission 202130) | Peat permafrost microbial communities from Stordalen Mire near Abisko, Sweden - Bog_T0_3 | ecosystem: Environmental > Terrestrial > Soil > Wetlands > Peat | place: Sweden: Abisko, Stordalen Mire... | reverse complement strand
CAAAATGGGAACGACGAATTTGTCCGTGCGTTGGCGGGGGACGTTTCGTGGGGGGACTACAGCATCAGTTTGAAGGCGCGGAAACTCGGCGGCAACGAAGGATTTCTCATTTTATTCCATATCAACAACGACGAGGATCGCACGTGGTGGAACATCGGCGGCTGGAGCAATACACGCGACGCCGTGGAATGTGGCAGCACCCTCGATTCCAAACCGGGCACGATTGACACGGGCCGCTGGTACGACGTCAAAATGGACGTCAAAGGCGGGCACGTGAAATGTTATCTGGACGGCGCCTTGATTCACGACATAGACATTGATGCGGCCAAGCAACTGGACAGCATCTATGCCAATGCGGCGCAGGACGAGAAGACGGGCGACATCATTTTGAAAGTGGTGAACGTCGCCACCCACGCGATGGAAACACAAATCGACCTGACGGGGGCGTCACGTTTAACGGGGGTGGGGACGGCGACGGTTTTAACCTCGGAAAACGGGACTGATGAAAACGATATTGGTCATCCGACCCGCGTTTCGCCGAAGAACGACGAGGTTAGCTTTACCGGCAACAGCCTGACCCGCACATTTCCCGCAAATTCGTTTACGGTTTTGCGTTTGAAAACGGGGAAAGAATAAGCGGAGGGCGATGGCGGGCAGGTTGCCCGCCATAACAGGCGGGTCGCCCGTTCCACCTTAAGCCATAACGGGCGCAATGATGATTTGGAACGGAAGAATTTAGAAACTGATAATTGATCAATGAAAGCATCTTATACGATTGGATTGGACTACGGCACGAACTCCGTGCGGGCTTTGCTAGTGGATGTTGCCGACGGCGCGGAAATTGCGGCGGCCGTCTGGGGCTACGAACACGGGACGCAGGGGGTGGTTTTGTCGCGCGACCCGAATCTGGCGCGGCAGCACCCGGCTGATTATATCAAGGGGGCGGAAATTACGATCAAGCTGGCATTGAGTTTGGCGGCGAAAAAGGTTCGCGGTTTTCGCGCGGACCAGGTCATCGGCATCGGCGTGGACACGACGGGCAGCACCCCTTTGCCGGTGGATGCGGACGGCCAACCGCTGGCCTTCCAAAAGAGATTTGCGAAGAATCCGGCGGCCCTGGCGTGGTTGTGGAAAGACCATACGGGCATTGCGGAGGCCGGTGAAATCACGGCGCTGGCCAAAAAGATTCGTCCACAATATCTGGCGAAGTGCGGGGGGATCTACTCGAGCGAATGGTTTTGGAGCAAAGTCTTGAAATGCCTGCGCTCAGCACCGGAAGTATTTGATGCAGCCAATGCCTGGGTGGAATTAGCCGACTATGTTCCGGCGGCGTTGACGGGCACGGAACATCCCTCGCAGTTTATCGCGGGCGTTTGCGCGGCGGGGCACAAAGCGATGTGGAATGCGGGTTGGGACGGTTACCCGGATAAAAAGTTTCTAGCGAAACTGGATCCCAAGCTGGCCGAATTGCGGGACCGCCTGACGACGCGCGTTTATTCCGTTGACCGGTCGGTGGGCGGCCTGACGCCGGCGTGGGCCGAAAAAACGGGTTTGACGGCGGGTATTCCCGTGGCGGTGGGCGCCTTCGACGCGCACCTGGGGGCGATCGGATCGGGAGTGGCGCCGGGGACGCTGGTCAAAATCATAGGCACCAGCACGTGTGACATTGCGATTGCGGCGAGCACGAAAAAGCTGGCGGACATTCCGGGTCTTTGCGGGATAGTCGACGGCAGTGTATTGCCGGGCTATTTCGGCTTGGAAGCCGGACAGTCCGCGGTGGGTGACATTTTCAACTGGTGGGTCGATTACATCAAGCCCGGGGGGAAAAAGCCCTGGTCGCACCGCGATCTGGACGCGGCGGCGGCGAAGTTGCAGCCGGGCGAATCGGGGGTGCTGGCGCTGGATTGGAACAACGGCAACCGGACGATTTTGGTGGATCAACAACTGACCGGGTTGCTGGTGGGGCAGACTCTTTACACGACGCCGGTGGAGATTTATCGCGCATTAGTGGAGGCGACGGCATTTGGAGCCTTGACGATCATCAACCGTTTTGAGGAATATGGAGTCAAGATTTCCCAAGTAGTCAACTGCGGCGGCATTGCCGAAAAAAGCGCCCTGACGATGCAAATTTATGCCGATGTCACCGGCCGGCCGATGAAAGTTTCACGGTCGGCGCAAACCTGCGCCCTGGGTTCGGCGATTGCGGCGGCCGTGGTGGCCGGCGCGCACAAGGATTTTGCGGCGGCGCAGGAGAAAATGACCGGGTTGAAAGATACGGTTTATCTTCCGAATCCGAAGGCGCATGCGGTCTACAAGGAATTGTATGCCGTGTACAAAGAATTGCATGACGCGTTTGGCACGCCGACCGGGCAGGGGAACCTGTATGGCGTGATGAAGAAACTGATTCAGATCCGCCGTCAAAGCCGGTTGTAGGAAGCCGCGGACGAACATCGCTTAGAATTTATGTGCCAATCCAAAATATGCTTGAGCCACTGAAGAAAGAGGTATGCGCCGCCAATCTTGAGTTGGTGAACGAGGGACTGGTGATCCAAACGTGGGGGAACGCCAGCGGGATTGATCGCGAGCGCGGTTTGGTGGTGATCAAGCCAAGCGGGGTCTCTTATTCCGACATGAAGCCGGAGCACATGGTGGTGGTGACGCTCGCCGAGGGGAAAGTGGTGGAAGGGGATTTGAAGCCGAGCTCGGACACGGCGACCCACCTGATCTTGTATCGTGCGTTTGCGGGGATCGGCGGTGTGGTCCACACGCATAGTTTGCATGCGACGGCTTGGGCGCAGGCCTGCCGGGAATTGCCGGCTTACGGCACCACCCAGGCGGATTACTGGTACGGCGACGTGCCGTGCACGCGCAAACTGACGGCGGCCGAAATCAAAAAGGACTATGAGGCCAATACCGGCAAGGTGATTGTGGAGACGTTCCGGAAGAAGGATCCGCTGCGGCATCCGGCGGTTTTGGTGGCGAGTCACGGTCCGTTTACCTGGGGCAAGGACGTTCACGATGCCGTGCACAACGCCAGTGTGCTGGAATTTGTCGCGCAACTGGCGGGTGAAACCTTAAGCATCAATCCCAGAACCAAGCCGATGCAATCCGTGCTATTGAACAAGCATTTCCTGAGAAAGCATGGTCCCGGTGCGTATTACGGCCAGAAATAATAGCGGATGAGGGCAGGCCCGGTGCGGCGAATCTCTAGGGGCGGTACGAACGTGAAACAAACATGGCGCAGAAAGCAGAATTAAAATCAGATCATTTCCGTAACCAATAACAAAACAACTATGAATGAAATAGCAACCAATACGGCAACAGCGGTGACCAATGCGGTGGCTGCCGCAGTCGCGCCGGTCCCGCAAGGATCAGTTTTCAATGGGATGGATTGGTGCGTGATTCTCTTCTTTGCGCTCGGCATGGTGGTGACGGTCTGGTTTTCGATGCGCAAGAAGAATGAATCGGGCAAGGATTACTTTCTCTCCGGGCGCGATGCGAACTGGCTGCAGATCGGCTCATCCATTTTTTCCTCCAACATTGGTTCGGAACATCTCGTGGGGCTGGCCGGCGCGGGGTTCGCGACGGGCATGGCAATGGCGCATTGGGAAATGCATGCTTACTGGATTTTGATATTGGGCTGGGCCTTTGTGCCGCTGTACGACCGGATGAAAGTATTCACGATGCCGGAGTTTTTGGAACTTCGTTTTAGCCGCGGTTCGCGGAATGTCCTGAGCCTGCTGACCATGGCGAGCCTGGTGCTGACGAAGATTGCGGCGACCATTTATGCCGGCGATGTGGTCATCCGTACGCTGTTGAATGTTCAGTCGGTGAATATTTTTGGTTTTCAACTCGACGTATTCTGGGTCATTGCCCTGGGGTTGGCTTTCACCACGGGCGTTTATACGATTTTTGGCGGCATGCGGGTGATTATGTACACGGCGGTTTTGCAGGCGCCGGTGCTGATCTTCGGTTCGCTCTGTATATTGTACACGGGACTGCACGTGCTGGGGCATGGCAGTTTGATTGACGGCTGGAACGCGACGACGGCGGTGGTGGGTTCGAACATCCACCTCATCCGCTCGGTTCATGATCCGGAGTGGGCGTGGACGGCGGTGCTGCCGGCCTCGGCGATCATTGGTTTTTGGTATTGGTGTACGGACCAGTATATCGTGCAGCGTGTGCTGGCGGGAAAGAACCAACAGGAATCCCGGCGCGGCACGATTCTGGCCGGTTTCTTCAAGTTGACGCCGGTATTCATTTTTCTGGTTCCGGGCATGATTGCCTTCGCGCTGACCAAAACGCCCGGGGTTGGTTTTGCGACCAGCGGTGACGCGGCTTACACGTCCCTGGTGGCGCAGATTCTGCCGCATGGTTTGCGGGGGCTGGTGGCTTGCGGAATGATTGTGGCGCTGATGGCGTCATTGGGTTCCAAGTTCAATGCGTCGGCCACGCTTTTCACGATGGATTTTTATCGGGAATGGAATCCGAATGCATCGGGCAAAACGGAGGTGTTTGTCGGCCGGGTGGCGACGGCGGTCATTGTTTTGCTGGGCATCTGCTGGGTGCTGGTGATGAAGAAGCTGAGCAACAATTTGTATGAGTATCTGCAAAGTGTTCAATCCTACCTTTCGCCGGCGATTGCGGTCTTGTTCGTCACGGGCGTCTTCTGGAAGCGCGCCACGGCGCCGGCGGCGTTGTGGTCGTTCTCGATCGGCGTGATCGGTGGCTTTGCGCGGCTGGCGGCGGACATTATCATGCGCAACGACGGACCGGCCGTCAAAACGGCCAAGGAACAGCTCTATCAGAAGCTGATTTCAGTCGATCAATTCAATGCGATTGTGAATCCGATTCATGAACAGCATTTACTGATATTCAATTTGTGGAACATCAATTGGCTTTATTATTGCCAGATATTGTTTGTGCTCACGGCCGTGTTGATGGTGGTGATCAGCTTGATGACCGCGGCGCCGGATCCGAAGACGGTCAAATACACCTGGTACGGCGCCTCGCCTGCCGAAAAGGCGGCAACCCGCGCGAGCTGGGGGACCATGGATGTGGTCCTTTCCCTGATCGTGCTGGCGTGTGTGGTGTTGTTCTATATCAAGTTCTTTTAATCGAGCATAGGGTGGGGGCGGCAGAGGATTTTCTCACCCCTTACCCTCTCCCCACGGAGGGGCGAGGGGACCCGTTGGTTAGCAGTGCTTTGCGGCTTTCAGGTTCAAGGGTTCGATGCGTGACTTTGCTTTTCAGGGAAATCTCTCCCCGTTGAGGGGCGAGGGAGCCGCGAGATATTCACAGAGGGGTACCGGGAGACGGTGGGGAGGTCCATGCGTATTTTTTCAGACGATGCCGAACCTGACGGCGCGCTCGTTTGTTTGCGGAAAACATTTTAGCGCGAATTGTGCCGGTCCCTTGGGGCTGGGAGTTTTGGCGATTGAAGAATATTCTTTCGCGGTGTCTTTAATCGTTTAAAGTCGCTGCGTTCCCCATCAAACAAATGCCAGGTTTCAACAGCTTCAATTGGCGTGTGATCCTTATCCTGGGGTTGTGCTGGTCAGCGGCGCTGACGAGCCGGGCGCAGGATGCAGCCAAGACTTGGGAGGCGGCGCTGCCGCAATCAGAGCGCGAGACGAATTCCACGGCGGGTCCGGGAATCTCGACGAACCAAACTTATTGGGCGATCGAAGACGCCAAAGAGCGGGAAAAACTGCCGTTATACCTGACGATTCCGGCGGCCAAACCGGAAGAATTGACCCCCGCGAATGGCTATCCGAAACGTAGGACTTTTCGCACGTGGCACCGGTCGCACGGGGACAATAGTGGCGCCGGCTATTCCGCTTTGGATCAAGTGAATCGCGGGAATGTGACCCATCTGGAAGTGGCTTGGATTTATCATTCAAAGGACGGCAGCAATGCCATTCAGTGTAATCCGATCATCGTGCGGGATGTGATGATCGTGCCGACTGCGGGCAAGTTCGTCGTGGGAGTGGATGCGGAAAATGGGAAAGAACTGTGGCGGTTCAAACCGGCGGGGCGGCCGGCGTATCGCGGTTTGATTTATTGGCCGGGGAGCATATTTGTCAGCGAACGGATTCTCTTCTGCGCCGGTCAATATCTCTACGCCTTAAATCCCGTGGACGGCAAGCCCATTGCTGATTTTGGCCAGAATGGGCGCACGCTGCTGCCGGGAAAGGCGGAAGACGAATTTGGCGCAGCCACGGCGGGTCCCGCCATATTTAAACGGACGGTCGTGGTGCCGGGGTTCGAAAAAGATGTGTGGGGATTCGATGCCGTTTCCGGCAAACAAAGCTGGACGTTCCATACGGTTCCGCATCCGGGTGAATATGGCTACGATACGTGGGACAAAACGGAAACCTACGGCGCCAATTGCTGGGCGGGCATGGCCATGGATGAGGTCCGGGGCATCGCCTATATTACGACGGCTTCGGCGAAGCAGAACTTCATCGGCGTGTGGCATCGTGGTGACAATTTATTTGCGAATTGTGTGATTGCCTTGGATGCGCGAACCGGCAAGCGATTGTGGCATTTCCAGGAGATACGCCATGACATTTGGGATTTGGATATTCCCTCGCCACCCACGCTGACCACGATTGTTCGTGACGGAAAACGGGTGGACGTGGTGGCGGCGCCGACAAAGATTGGGGAAACGGTTCTGTTGGATCGCGTGACCGGAAAGCCGATTTTTCCGTTTCGGATGCGCCGGGCGCCGACGAGCGATTTGCCGGGCGAAGTGACCGATCCTTACCAGCCGGACCCGGTGTTGCCGGAGCGGTTTTCCAAGCAGGAATTCACCGCCGCGGATCTGACGGATCGCACGGAGGAAGCGGCGGAATTTGCTACGAACCAATTCAAGAGTGCCACGACCGGATTTTTCCGTCCGGCGAGTGCCGGACATCCCAATTTATATTTTGGCATGGATGGCGGGGCCGAATGGTCGGGGGCGAGTGTTGATCCCCAGACTGGCAGGCTCTATGTGAGCGCGAATCACGTGGGCTGGATCATATCGGTTTTCCGGGATGAAGATCCGCCGGAAGATTGGTCCTCGCCGAAAACGCCAGGCCGGATCGTCTACGAGAAAACCTGTGTGCAATGTCACGGACAAGATCGGATGGGGCTGGGAGTGGCGCCACCGTTGCGGGGATTACGTTTCCGGCTTTCGGATAATGACATCATCAAGCAAGTACGAACCGGGAAAAACGGGATGCCACCTTTTCCCGAGAACGTCATTTCGACGACCAACCTGCAGGCGCTGTTGGATTATTTGATGCTGCGGGATCGGCCGGTGGCGCGACTGGCCACGGTAGGCGAACGTCCGCGGTATAGTTTCAATGGCTATCCGCGGTTTCGGGACAACGAGGGTTATCCCGCCAATAAACCGCCGTGGGGCACGCTCAATTGTATCGATCTCAATACTGGGAAACTGGTTTGGAAAGTGCCGCTCGGCGAATACCCGGAGTTGGCGGCGCGAGGCGTTCCGAAAACCGGAACGGAAAATTATGGGGGCGCCATTGTCACCGCGGGCGGTCTGGTATTTTGTTCGGGGACGCGCGATTCCAAGATCCGGGCATTTGATAAAGACACGGGAGCGGAGTTGTGGTCGGGCTCGCTGCCCTGGGTGGGGATGGCACCGCCAGCCACGTACCAGGTTCACGGCCGGCAGTATGTTGTGATCACCTCCACGGGGAACAAGATCGGGAAAGACAGCGAATATGGCGACGCTTACGTTGCGTTTGCGCTGCCGAAATTCGGGAGGAAATAAGTCCGAGACGGTCTGCGTATAAACCGACAGGAAATAGGTTCACGCGGAGAAGCAAAGGGGAAAGGCATGTTTCACGCAGAGGCGCGGAGGCGCGGAGGAGGAAAGCGGAGGGAATTTTCTAACTTTTCGAACAGGAATGCCATCCGATTTGACAGGCCCTAGATGCAGGGCTGGTCGGCGGGAGGGCGGACCACCACGACGGGGCAGGTGGCATAGCGGACCACTCTTTCGGTGGTGCTGCCGAGGTCGACTCGGGTCGCGCCGGGAAAGCCGTGGGTGGAAATAATAATCAGATCGACGCCCAGATTCTTGGCGCATCGGACAATTTCTTCGAATGGTTTGCCGACCTTTACCAGGATGTTATGGCGGGAACCGGCGAGGGTATCTTCGGCGAGTTGCGCCAGATTTCGCTGATTCTGGTTTTTCCGGCGTTCCTGGGAAGCGATCGCCTGTGATTCGCCGTATTCGAAAGAAGTCAGCTCATTCGGGATGACGTTCAACAGGGTGACTTCGCTGCCAAACTGTTCGGCAAAGGAGAGGGCATAGTCGAGCGCCTGTTTGGAACAATCGGAAAAATCGATGGGAACGAGGACTTTCTTAAAATGCATGACTTGATTCGGGCAAGTGCTGCAACTGGTGACTTCGGTCTTCCGTTCGGCAAGAGTTGTGGGATTCGGGTTCACGGGATGTAAAATCGTTTGACCCGTGGGCCACGGAGTCCTGGCCAGGAGAAGAAACCTATGGCATCCACTTGTTTCAAAACAGGTCCGAGGGATGGATGGGCGGATGCGAATCGAGAATTTCCTTCAGCAGGGGCGTTACGGCTTCAGCCCGCGATTGGATTTCTTCAATGGAAAAAAGGTGGCTTTCGGGAATTTGCACGACCGGTTTCTGGACCTCCAGCACGGTCGGTTTGGGCCCCAGCCGGGTCAGTGACTTTGACTTCGAAATGGCCTTTTTCGGATTCACGCATATTAAATGTACTACGAGAGGTCGTGGTGTCTCGTCTTATTTTGGCAAAAACTACGCGAAAATTGCCTTTGGTGGAGGGGAAGCAGAAAGGCTGCGCGAGCAACGCTGGACCATCATTTTCTTTGTCCGGTTTTGCGGGCAGCGGGTATTATCATTTGAATGAACGATTGGACTGACCAGCAGCTTTTGCACGATTACGCGGAACGACGTTCGGATGCGGCTTTTGGCGAACTCGTTCGACGACACGTTGACGCGGTCTATTCGGCCGCATGGCGCATGACGGGAGAGGAGCAGTCTTCGCGCGACGCGGTTCAGGCCGTATTTGTGGTGCTGGCGCAAAACGCCCGCCGGGTGGCCAGCCACCCGGTCCTGTCCGGCTGGCTTCATTGCACGGCGCGGAATATGGCCGCGAAGAATGTTCGTACGGAAGTTCGCCGGCGCGCCCGGGAACAGGAGGCTTTCGCCATGAATCAGTTACTCGCGGATGAGTCCGGGGCCGGCTGGGAACAGATCGCGCCGGAGCTGGATGCGGCGCTGGGCGAATTGAGCGAAGCGGATCGCGACGCCGTGATGCTGCGTTATTTTGAAAAGAAGTCGGCGCCGGAAATGGCGGAGATTCTGGCGATCAGCGAGGAAGCGGCGCAGAAGCGCGTGAGCCGGGCGGTGGAGCGGCTGCGCGCACTTTTTGCCAAGCGAGGCGTCGCGGTTGGCGTGGGGGGATTGGCCGTCCTGATTACTGCCAATGCGGTCCAATCGGCGCCGGTGGGATTGGCGGCCGCGATCGCCACCTCGGTGGCGTTGACCGGAAGCGCGGTGGCGACCACCGTGGTGATGACCCTGCTGCAAAAAACCGTGATCACGACGTTGCTGGCCGCCGCGGTCGGAACGGGGGTCTATGAAGGCAGGCAAGCGGCGGCTGAGCGCGCTGAGGTGCAGGCCCTACGACAGCAGCAGGCGCCAATGTTCGACCAAATTCAACATTTGCAAAAGTCACTGGCGGCGGCGACCAACCATCTGGCCGGAATGGTGGAGGAGGCCGCTCAGAACGGAGACGAGCATTTGGAATTACTGCGTCTTCGCGGGATGGCCGGGGTGGCGCGGCGGGCGGCTAGCGAGGCCGAGCAATTGCGGGCGGAGCTGGCGCGGCGGGGCGGCGAGAACGGGACCAATCTGATGATGGGAGCCATGGCGGATTCGATGAAGCAAGCCTTTGCGCAACAGGTTGAGGGGCGCTTGTCCCGAATGAATGCCGTGCTCCATCTGACTCCGGAACAAACCGAGGCCATCCGCAACATTTTGATGAAGCAGGCGGAGTTGATGTCAGCGGGAGCGCAGCAGGCCTATACGGGAAAATTTGACCAGGACCTGATGAAGCAGGCCCGGGAGCAAGGTGATCCCGAGACCCAAATCAAAAGGCTGCTGACGTCCGATCAACTCGCGGCCTATCCGGCCTGCCAGCAGGAGGAGGCGGCACACAATTCAAGTTTGGGGGCGAATTCCGAACTATTCCAAATGCAATCCCTGCTCGATTTGACCGCAGATCAATCGGATCGCGTTTATGCCGCATTGTATGAACTGAATTTCAACGAAATCACGGGCAAGATAAAGCCATCGGCGACAAATATGGCCGGGGCCATGCAATGGACGCTGGATCAGAAGGCCAAGGCGTTGGACACGATTTTGACACCGGCACAGATGGAGACCTATCGTCGACAGCTGGCTGCCCAAGGCAAAATTCAACAAGAGATCTTGAGCAAGATGGAGGCGGCGTCGGTTCAAAAGTAAAGGGTCAATCAGCGCCATCTTTATTGGGGTGGGGGACAAAATTATTCCAGGTGTCAAAATATTGGCGCCTGGGGCATAAATTGCCCGCCCTTACCGGTTTCCTCCCCATGAACCTCACACATTTATTTCAACGACTGACGTGGACTCACTCCTCACCCCTGCCCCTCTCCTCGTGGAGAGGAGAGGGCGCCGCGTTGGTAAACTTCAATGTATTTCCAATGTCCCACCGCGGCCTTTTAAATTGGGTTCAGGGGTTCAATGCGCGAACTTCATTCGGGGAAGTCTCTCTCCGAGGAGAGGACATACGTATCCAATTATTCGTAGTATCTGTGGGGGAAGCACGCGGGTGGTTACTGGTGAATTCCGATCCTAAATGCTTCGATGGCTGCCCGTTCTTACGCTGCGGACATTAGAATAATCGATGTTTGATATTAAATTATCAATTAACAGATTTGCCGCCGTGATGATAGAATAAAACGCATGAAAACATTTATTATCAGTCTTATCGTCTTCATTGCCATCGCCACGATGGCGACGGAGACCTCCCGACAAAACGCGTTACAGCAGGACATCAATGGAATCCAGGGGACCTGGAAGATCGAGGCACTCGAAGCCGACGGCCAACCGGCCCCTCCGCAAATTGTCGGCACGTTGAAGCTGGTGTTCAAGGATGACACGCTCGCCTTTAAACCGGGCGAGCCTGGATTCACGCATTACAAATACAAACTGAATCCGACCGTCCAGCCAGCCGGTTTTGCCATGACTCATGCCGACGGTACGAACATCGGGGAATCGGAGAACGGAATCTACTTACTAGTTGGCGACCGTCTCAAAATTTGCTTCGGCAGCGGGAAGCAACGTCCCAAAGAATTTACGGCGGGCGCCGGTTCAGGGCAGTCGATGTACTCCCTGGAGCGGGAGAGATAAGAACATTATATTTAACGGATCGTGAAATCGCCGGAGAGCTTGATTGGTTTGCCTTTTCTCATTGGGAGTTGGACGGTCTTAACGCCATAGCGCAACGGACAAACTGTGTCGGCATCCGAGGTGATGGTGGCGAAGGCAAGTGTTCCATTGCGCCACGTCATGTCCACTTGAAATCCGCCGCGGGCGCGGAGACCGGTGACGGTTCCATTTTTCCAGGCATCGGGCAGTGCGGGTAGAAGGTGCACGGTGCCGTCCTGGCTTTGAAGCAGCATTTCAGCAACGGCGGCGGGTATGCCGAAGTTGGCGTCGATCTGGAACGGCGGGCAGGCATCAAACATATTCGCATACACGCCACCACCGTTGTCATAGTGGATTTCCTTGGTCGTGACCGGGGTTAGCGCGCCGCGGATGAGTCGCCAGGCGTGATTGCCATCTTCCAATCGGGCCCACAACGCCGCTTTGTAGGCATAGCTCCAGCCCAGGCTATTGTCGCCGCGAACTTCCAAAGTCTTGCGGGACGCATTGGCGAGCTCAGGTGTGCCGGAGACGGTAATTTCGTTACCGGGATACAAACCCCATAAATGGGAAATATGGCGGTGATGCAGATCGGGTTCGGGATGTTCCTCGGGCCATTCCATTACGCGGCCGTCCGAGCCGATCGGGGTGGGGGACAGCCGTTCGCGTTTGGCGATCAATTCGTCGCAGAAATCCTCATCGACACCGAGGAGGCGGGAGGAATCGATGCAAGCGCCGAACAGGGAGCGCAACATCTGGGCGTGAACGGTGGTGCCGAGTGAAATGGCGGCATCATTGCCATTCGGCAGCAGAAAATGGTTTTCGGGTGAATTGGCCGGGGCGACGACGAGGTAATGATGGACCGGTTCTTCAATCAGGAGGTCGGCGTAGAAACGCGCCGCCCCCTTCATAATGGGGTAGGCCCATTTAAGAAATTCGGTGTCATGCGTAAACAGCCAGTGATCCCAGAGATGCTGGCAGAGCCAAGCCGAGCCGCCGGTGCTGGCGCCCCAGGAGGCGGATTCACCGGGTGAAGTAAAGCCCCAAGGGTTGGTGATGACATGCGCGACCCAGCCGCGGGCGGCGTAATAGTCGCGGGCGGTATTGGTGCCGGGCGCTTGCAAGGAAGCAATGAGATCGAAAAGTGGTTGAGTCAAATCGGACAGATGGCACACTTCGGCGGGCCAATAGTTCATTTGCAGGTTGACGTCCAAATGCCAGTCGCCGTTCCAGGGCGTGCGAATTTCCTCGGCCCAAATGCCCTGGAGATTTGGCGGCAGGCCACCGGGCCGGGATGAAGAGATCAAAAGATAGCGGCCAAAATTAAAATACAGCGCGGCCAGACTCGGATCGCCCGGGCCAGCTTTGGCGATCTGCAGCCTTTCGGGCGTTGGTTTTGCGGCATCGGCAGAATTTAGCGGAACCAGCTGCAGCGAAACCCGTTTGAAATATTTTTGATAGTCGGCCAGGTGACCTTTCCGGAGTGTCGGGTAGGATTTGGTTTCCGCCTGGTTGAGATCATTCAAGGTTGCGGCATCCGGATCGGTCAATTGACGTCCGGCAAAGCCCCGGTAATCGGTGGCGGCGGCGATGAATAAGGTGACTTCATTTGCCTTACTAACCGTTAAAATATTGTCGTGGACCGACACGGTACCGCCGCGGTGGAGAGCGGAGATGCGCGCGCTGTAGCGCACCCCGGGAGCGCTGGTGCCGCTATCCAGCGTGCCAGTCATCAGCAATCCGTTCTCGCCGAACCCGATGGTTTCAAAACGTTCCGGCCGGTGGAGGCGCGCGGCGAAGGAAATTTGTTTTGAATGATTGGCGGTCAGATGCAAGACGATGACTTGATCCGGAGCACTGGCGAACATTTCACGAGTGAAAACGGTGTCGCCCCGCTGATATTGGAGCCGGGCGGTGGCGTCGTTGAGATTTAGCTCGCGGCGATAATTCGTGACGGGCGCGTTCGAGTCGTCGGAGAGAAAGCGGAGGTGAAGGTTGCCCAGGACTTGGTAACAGCCATATTGGGCGCCGGCGGAACCCGGACCCTGGCAGGTAAAGTTGGCGTTGAGCAAGGCCTCGGCTTCATCGTTTTTGCCGGCGAGCAGGAGGCGGCGGATTTCCGGCAATACCTTGTAGGCCTCGGGACGATCGGCATCCTGCCGGGAGCCGGACCAAACGGAACTTTCGTTCAGGACAATTCGTTCGTCATTGATGCCACCAAACATCATGCCACCCAGCCGCCCGTTGCCCACGGGGGATGATTCGGTGAATTGTTGGGCGGGAGAGTCGAACCAGATTGTGGTTTCGGACGCAGTTGATTGGCTATTTTTTGCTGGCGCGGAAAGGGAAACGAGCAAGGCGATCGCCGAGACCCAGAGGGAAACACGTTTACGTTTGGTCGTCATCGATGCGGCACGATTATTTGCTCAAGCGGAGGATAAAACCGCCGCGCGCGGGCATATCATGATTCCAAGCATCCGATTTTTTTAAATGGGTGACGATTACATGCATATTGGCGTCACTGGCTTCGGTTACCATAATTCGGCGGTGAAATTGTTTGAAGGGGGATAAATCGAGGCTGACGGGCAATGGGGCATCGGAACCGTTGATGCCGGCGAAAAACCAGTCATTGCCGGAGCGGCGGGCGAAAATCGCCACTTTCCCCGGTTCGCCAACGAGGCAGCGGGTTTCATCCCAGCGGGCGGGAGCGTCGCGGAAAATCTTCAGGGCATCCGGCGGCAGGGATGCGAAAAATTCCAGGCGGTCGGCATAGTGGATGATCCCGCAGGTAAAAAGGATCGCCGAAGCGAGCTGATGCGCGGCGGTGGTGGTGCGGGCGAATCGTTTGGGGGAGCATGCGACCGGGGTCAGATCCATGGGGCCGACGGCATTTCGGGTGAAGGGTAAGACGGTGTCCAATTCGGCGGCTTTCTCCGTGTAATGCGATTCGTAAAAATAGGATTCGCTCCCCAAGACCGCCTCACAACTGAGGAAATTGGGCCAAGTCCGTTGCCAACCGCGGGGGATGGTGCAGCCATGGAGATTGACGACCATCTTGCGGGCGGCGGCATCGCGCATCAACGCCTGCTGGGCGGTGATCGTTTCCTGCCGGTCCGAGCACCAGAAATCCGCTTTTACACCGACGACCCCGGCATCAGCCATTTCGCTGAGTTTATGATCCCGGTTCCGGGCATCGTAGAAGTCGTTGGCATAGGACCAAGCCAGCGGGACGATGCCTCGGTTAAGCGCGTGTCGGGCAATTGGTTTGAGACCAGGCGTCCACCAGCCGGCGTCAAAGAGAGTGTATTCCCATCCCATTTTGGCCGCGAAATCGGTGAATTCGTCAAAGCGCTTTTCAGTGGCGGGTTCGTCGGGATAGGACCACCAGGCCCATGAGGAGCGACCGGGTTTGATCCAGGAGGTGTTGGCGATTTTGGAAGGGGCTGCCAAGTCGGTGACCAACGTTTCGGTCGCGATCTCACCGGCGGATTTTGTCATGAGGATGACCCGCCATGGCATGGTCCAGGGTAAGGTAAAGCGGGGCTCAGGGCCGAATTTGTTCGTGTAACCGCGCGTCGTTTCATCGGCTAAGGGAAACGCGATATGATAAGCGCCACCGGAACAGTCGGCAGCGAGGTGGCAGGCACAATATTCCTCATCGGTGCCGGACTCGGTGAGCAGGACCCAAACAGAGGCATCGGGAATTTGGAACAGGGCGGGGAATGCCCAGCCACGGGCTTTGGCGCGGGAATCGGGCGGCGGGTCGCCGGGGCTGACGTGGAAATAGAAATCCTCATAGGCGGGAGTGTAAGGTCCGGCCGCGTGGTACGGCTGCATCCAGCCACCGGCATTGAGGGGGACGGTAAAGCTAGTGAGTTCAGATTCCACTACGTGGACAACGCTGCCATCTCCCGAAAATCGATAACGGAATGCGACCCCTTCATCGCTGGCGGCCAAGTCGATTGCCAGCGGCGCATGGTTGGTATTGTGAAAGGTTAAACTGCGGTGATTCAGGAGGTGATCGACGTGCGGGTTGGGGCCTGCCAAAAGGTCATAATTTTCGGGACGGCTTTCGGTTGGCCCGGCGATTTCAAGTGCGAGGCCAGATTGGAAATCCTGATCGTCGCGAAGGAGGCCGAGCGGCGATTTGTTAATCACAACTCTACCGTTGAAAAGAGTCTGGTAACTGAGCTGCCCATCCGTGAGCGAGACCGAGATTTGGCACTGTCCGCTGGGTGAAGCCAAGGACCAGGAATT